>Ga0185299_10004764_pt1 | contig 16036 bp, 16 predicted proteins | sample PaiPotPPA55metaG_FD_128002 | JGI IMG/M metagenome (GOLD analysis project Ga0185299, IMG submission 128002) | Iron sulfur acid spring bacterial and archeal communities from Banff, Canada, to study Microbial Dark Matter (Phase II) - Paint Pots PPA... ...
CGGTGGGCGGTGACGTCTTCGTCGTTGATGCCATCTCCGGGCACGCACGCGATATTACGCCCGGCATGCGTCTCTCAGCGGCATCGCTGCACTGGATCGACAGCTCGCACTTATACATGGACGCGCATGACCAAGGCAATCTGCACCTTTACAGGGTGTCGGCTGACAGCGGCTCGATCGCGCGCCTAACGAGCGGAACCGAGGCTATCCGCGGTTGGGATGCGGCGCAGGGCGGCAGCCGGATCGCGCTCATTCGCTCCTCGTTTACCACGGCTCCGGAAGTGTATCTCGGTGCCCCAGGCGCGCTGCATCAACTTTCGCGCATCAATGCGAACGCCGAGCGCCTTTGGGGGAAAGCGGTTTCGCTGCACTGGACTGACGAGGGCTATCGCGTCCAAGGATGGCTGATCTATCCGCTCGCCTACGATCCGCACAAGAAGTATCCGATGGTCACGATCGTACACGGCGGGCCGTCGGCGGAGAGCCTTCCCGCCTTCGGTAACCGTTTCATCGCGGCGCTTTCAAGCCGCGGCTACTTCGTGTTCGAACCCAATCCGCGCGGCAGTTACGGCCAAGGCGAGGCATTTGCACGCGCCAACGTCAAGGATTTTGGCTACGGCGACTGGCGCGACGATCTCAAAGGCGTCGACGCTGCGCTGTCTGCCGCGTCGATCGATCGGAACAAACTCGGCTTATTCGGGTGGAGCTATGGCGGCTACATGGCGATGTGGGCGGAAACGCAAACCACACGATTCAAATCGATCGTTGCGGGTGCGGGGGTCGTCAACTGGCAGTCGTACTACGGACAGAACAAGATCGACCAGTGGATGATCCCATTCTTCGGAGCTTCCGTGTACGACGATCCGCAAGTCTATGCGAAGAGTTCACCCATAACGTTTATAAAGAACTCGAAGACTCCGGTGCTGATACTCCAAGGTGAGCGCGACGAGGAAGTTCCGGCGCCGCAGGCATTCGAATTCTGGCACGCCATGGAAACGCTCCATGTTCCCACGCAACTCGTCGTTTACGGCGACGAGGGACACTCACCCTCGAAGCTTCCCGATCAGATCGACATACTCACGCGCATGGTTGGCTGGTTTCAGCGCTACTTTTAGCCCGAACATGAAGGCACGTATTCAAAGGGCGCAAACCACTACCGAATTCGAGCAGTTCCGGGAGCTCTTGGTCGAGTACGAACAAAGTCTGCCGGCGGATCTGAGACACGATCTCAAGATCCCTGAGGTACGCATGCTGGGGATCGAATACGACGAGCCGAACGCGGCCTTTCTGGCGCTCGTCGATCGAGCTGCGGCGGGGTGCGTGGCCCTAACGACGCTCGATGCGTCAACGGGCGTCATAAAGCGGCTTTATGTCAAACCGGCATACCGGCAGCTGGGCATTGCGCGCACCTTGCTTACTGCAGCCATTCAGTTCGCGCGTGAGCAGCGGCATCTGCGCGTCGTTCTCGATACCGACCGAGGGCGTTTGCACGCGGCGTATAAGCTCTACCTCGAGCTAGGTTTCGTCGAGTGCGAACCTTATGGAAGCGTCGATTACGCATGCCCCACGTACATGGAACTGCGTCTTCAGTAAGAGCTAGGTGAGTGCGCGAAGCAGAGCGAGCGCCTCGCGGTCGATGCCCTGCTCGTCGATCTTCGGATGTGCGAGATAAAAGAGCGACATGATGCGCAGCGTGAACAGATGCGCGCGCGGCGTGGCCAGATTGCGGAACGCTTCGCGCGCTCGTCCGGCGAGTACATGTGCGCGCTCCAGGAATGCTTCTTCCGATGCGTAGCAATCGACCCAGTTGAGTTCAGCATGCGCGTGGTCTTCGGCTCGATCGATGAACGAATCGAGCAGCACGTGTAATGCGGCCAGCGCTGGAAAATACGCGTTGTACGTTTCGGTGATTCTGTCGAATTCGCTGCAGAAGGCTGCGTACAGCGCGGCATAGACGTGAAATTGCGAACCTGCGGCGGCTCCGAATTCCCACCAAGAAAGATCCCCGAAGCGGGCGCCTTCGCGAGCGTGCCAGTCGATGCACGCGCGCTCGCACTCGCCGGGCGGCAGATGTTTGAACGTCTGCGCATCGGTATAGAGCGCGGCCGATTCACGGAAATACGGCAAAAGGAGTTCGTAATCGCCCAAGCGGCGCAGCGCGCGCCGGACGCGGCGCACGAGCGTGTGCAGGTAGTCTCCGTCGTCGCCGGCGGGACCGAAGAGATAATACTGGTGCAGTGGCCTGCCTGGATCTAACGCATCTTTGAGTGCTTCGTGCAGCTGCCGAAAAGCCGCCGGCGGCGTTTCGGGATGACGATCGCACAGCGTGTCCAGAAAATCGTAGATCGATTCGAGCGGCGCAACGATTTCGACGTAGTGCTCGCGCGCGACGCTGGGGAGAAACGTGGCAAGAATACTCGCGCCCGCTACGTGATAGGCTTTCGCGGTGAGGCTCGAGAGGGCTTGCGCGTGCAGCTCTGCATCCGGAATGCGTTCGGCGAAATGTTCTAATCGCGCTAAGGCGGTGCGCGCGAGCGGGACGACTTGTACGAGAAATCGCCGCAGGTCGAGTGCGTCGTCCAGGCCGCCGCGCAAAAGAAATGCCAGGCGCCTTGGACCGAAGAGCACACGCGATGTGGCCCAGCGGATCTCCTCAGCCAGCACGAGGTGCTAGATTCCGCCTACGAAACGGCCGGGGTTGAGCGTCGCCTTCGGATCGAAACGCTCTTTCATCGCGCGCATTTTCTCGATGGCTTCCGGAGGCGTGCCCCACGCATCGAGCGACGAACGGATTGGCGCGTCACCGGCTACGATAACGCGGCGTGAGTCCAGAGCGCACAATTCGTCGTCGAACGCTTCAATTTTTTCCGCGAATGCGCGGCTGTCGCGCTGGCTGACGCGCAAGAACACATCGCCGTTCATAACGTCGAACAGAACGTCGGTGAACAGTTCGCTGCGGTTGGCAGCGTCGCGCATTTCGGTCGCGCGCTGTTCGACGGTTTCGGGCGTCCCAAGCGAGCGGTACGTGATCGAGCGCTCGCCGACGCTGGCGATCTGCGCGTCGAGGACCCGTTCCAGGCTCTCGTTCGCTCCGGCATCGATGATAATCGTTTCCGGAACGCCGGCGCGGCCGAGCGCCGATCGCAAATCGCGCGTCGCGCGTTCGAGTATCGCATCGGAGCCCTCGAGTAAAATAAAAACGCGTCCGTCAATACCGTCTTCGCCGTCTATGCTCTTACGAAAGCCTTCGACGCAGCACGCGGCGGCCGGCGTGACGGCCAGCGCAGCAATCTGCGGAACGACTCGCGGGCGCGACCCCTCCGGCAGCTTCGCAATGAGCGCGCGGCGCCGCTGCGGAACCGGCAGCGTCTTGAAATTGAGCTGCGTGATGACGCCGAGCGTTCCGAACGACCCGATATAGAGTTTACTCATGTCGTAGCCGCTCACGTTTTTTACGACCATGCCGCCTGCTTTTGCGATGGTGCCGTCCGGGAGCGTGACTTGCGAGCCGATGACGAAATCGCGCGCGCGCCCATAGAAGTGGCGCCGCGGCCCGAGCCATCCTGCCGCCATCGTTCCGCCCACCGTAGCCTTGCGGCGCAGCGGCGCGTCGATCGGCACGAACTGACCGTGCTTGGCCAGCTTCTCCGAGAGATGCGCGAGCGTAATGCCCGCTCGCACCGAGCACGTCAGGTCGTGGAATTCGTGCGCGAGCAGATGGTTCAAATGCGCCGTTGCGATAGCGAGATCGGCACGGCGCGGCGTCGAGCCCATGGCGTGCAGCGTATTGCCGCCTTCGATCGTTACCGCAAGTCCGTCGCGATTGCACTGCGCGAGCGTCTGTGCGAGTTCCTCAACGGTTTGCGGCGCGATGCGTTCGGCGATCATCGCTGCACTTCGGCGCACCCCACGCCGGCAGGGAAGATTTTCTCCGGATTGAGCATGCGCTTCGGATCGAACACGTCTCGTACGCGCGCCATCGTTGCCAGATCGTCGGTCGTGAAGATACGTGTCAGCGTTTCGCGCTTCTCGTAGCCGATGCCGTGTTCTCCGCTGATCGTGCCCCCGAGATCGACCGCCGCTTGCAGAATCTCGTTACCGGCCTCGATCACCGCGGCAACCTGCTTTTTCTCGCTGCGATCGTACATCAGCAGCGGATGCAGATTGCCGTCGCCCGCGTGGAAGACGTTGGCGACCTTTATGTCGCGCGCATCGCATGCGGCTTCGACAGCACGCAGTGCGTCCGGGAGCTTCGTTCGCGGCACGACCACGTCTTGAATGTAGTAGTTCGGCGCGATACGCCCGGTTGCGCCGAGTGCGCCTTTGCGCCCCGCCCACAGCGCTTCGCGTTCGGCTTCGGATCGCGCGGAGCGCCAAGAAATCGCGCCCGCTTCACGAACCAGCCGCGCGATCTGCGATTCGTAGACGTTCAAATCGTCTTCAAAACCCGCGCCCTCGACAAGCAGTACCGCTCCCGCATCGGTCGGATATCCGGAGTGGAAGGCGGCTTCAACCGCCTGCAAAGCGAGCCGGTCCAGCATCTCGAGCGCGGTCGGCACGATGCCCGCGCCGATGATTGCAGAGACTGCGGCAGACGCACTTTCGACATCGGGAAATCCCGCAAGCCACACACGCACCGCTTCCGGCGTTCGCATCAGACGCACCCATGCAGAGCAGGTAATGCCCAGCGTGCCTTCGCTGCCGACCAGCGCGCCGGTGAGATCGTAGCCGCTCTCTTCGACCGACGTTTGGTAAACCTCGCCGAACTCGTCGACGACTTCCAAACCCAAAACGTGATTGACGGTAGTTCCGTACGAGAGGCAGTGCGGACCGCCGGCGTTCGTGCCGATGTTTCCGCCGATCGTCGAGATTTTTTGCGAGGATGGGTCCGGCGCATAAAAGAGTCCGGCGTTTGCGACGTGCTTGGAGAGATCGAGGTTGATGAGCCCCGGCTGCACGCGCGCGCGGCGGTTGCGCACGTCGAGTTCCAGCACACGGTTCATTCGTGCGAACGAGAAAACGATACCGCCCTCCGCGGGCACGGCGCCGCCGCACAGGCCGGTTCCCGAGCCGCGCGCGACGATCGGCTCTCCGCAGTCTCTGGCAATCTTCACCGCCGCGGCTACGTCGCGCGTCGAAGAAGGCTGCACCACGGCTGTCGGCAGCCGTCCCTCCGAGTACGCATCGAAGGAATAGACGGAGAGGTCTTCACGGTCGGTCTTGACGGCATCGGCCCCGAGCGCGTCTATCAAACGCTGAACAAGCACATAAGGTGTTTAGGAGGAACTCCACCGCGCGCCTCTTAAGCTGCCAGCCGAACGTGTTCTTTTTCAACAAGAAAAAGCCGGAGTCGCAAGCCAAACCGGCGACGTCTAGCACGGAAAGACGTTCGGCGTTCCGAATGCCGGTCGAGTTCGACGTCTGTTATACGCTCGAACGGCGTAAAGGCACGCGAACGGCCAAGACGACGAACTTGAGCGTCGGCGGCCTGCGCCTTTGTTGCAACGAAGAATTGGTCGACGGATCGATCCTGTATATTCAGTTCAAACTGCCGGACGAGTTCGTTGCAACCATGACCGTCGAGGAAAAACTGTACGACCAAGGCCCGTTCGGCCTGCGTCCTGAATCGATCAGAGTACAGCCACGGCGTTTCGCACCAATGGACGCTCACGCGAAGGTGTTGACGCACTCTTTCGACGCGGATCAGCGCATATTTGCCCACAGCATGGCGTTCCTCCAAATCGATCCGAGCACGCGATCGGAGCTCGAGCGATTCACCCACCTTTGGCAACTAAGTTATTGTCAGGATGAGGTATCGAAGTAGTTGTCATCCTGAGGTATCGGCATTGTCATCCTGAGCCTGTCGAAGGACCCCGAGCTTGCCGAGGGGCGGCGCGAGTGCTAATTCACCCTTCGAGCGGCTCAGGGTCCTTCGATACCTCAGGATGACAATTTAATTTAGTTATACAACAAGTACCGCTGACGAAGTGTGAGAAAGCGCTGCACGGCGGGTTGCCATTGTTGTTCGATTGCGTCTGCGCCCGTGCCTGACTGCAACGCATTTCCGAACGTGTCCGTTCCCCAATCGATCGCGAGCGGCTTTGCGCGGATATCGATCGTTTTGGGAGCAATGTCGCGCACTGCCGTAATCAGTTCAACCGCGGTCAGCACCGCCGGAAAGGCGCGCGGATCGTAGACGTCGAGTTCCACGCCTGCGATCTCTTGATCTTTGCGATCGCCGAACATCGGCGACCAGTACGCGGGCCGGAAATAGACGCCTGGAATGTTGCGTTCGTTCAGGACGTCCGCTAACCGATAGCCGTCCAAACCGGGCGCTCCAGCGTACTTGAACGGCTTGGTCGTCCCGATGCCGCCGTTGAGTCCAACGTTGTCGACCAATCCGGTGCACGGGTAGACCAGCGCGGTGCTCCACTCCGGAATGTTCGGTGAGGTTTGCACCCACTGCAGACCGGTGTCGGGCCAAAGCATGCGCCGGTGCCAACCGCGCATCTTGATGACTCGCAGATTCGCTCCGATCCCGAAGCGATCGTTGAACAGCTGCGCGAGTTCGCCCACGGTCATGCCATGGCGCATAGCGATCGGATACAGGCCGATGAACGATTTGAAGCGCGGATCTAAAATGGGCCCTTCGACCATCGTGCCGCCGATCGGATTGGGCCGGTCGAGAATCCATATATCTTTGTTGAATTGCTTCGCGGCTTCCATGGCATAGGCCATCGTTGAGACGTACGTGTACGTTCGCGAACCGACGTCTTGAATGTCGAAAAGTAACACGTCGACGCCCTGCAGCATCTGCGCGGTTGGGTGGCGCTGCGGGCCGTACAGGCTGTATACGGGCAAACCCGTGCGCTCGTCGGTGTACGACGACACGTAGGCGCCGGCGGCCCGGTCGCCGCGCAGGCCGTGTTCGGGCGAGTAGATCGCTTTGATGCAGATGCCCGGATTTTGCCTGATCGCATCCACGATATTTACCAAGTGCGATGTAACGCCGGTCTGATTGGTGATGACGCCAAGGCATCGTCCGTGAAGATCGCGCCAAGCGGACTGCAGGAAGACTTCATCACCCAAAACGACGTGTGCGGGCGGTAGCGGTCCGGCTACGCCGGGTAAGAGGAGCGCGGTCCAAACGATCAGTGCCGCCGCGCAGAAGCGGGCGAACCGGTTAGACAAAGCGAGCCTCGACGCCGTCGGGAATGATGCCGGCGCGGTGAGCCCGCTCGAAAAGTTCGTTCGCCGCGGCGATGCCGTCATCGCGAACGTCGTCGCTGTACTCGTTTACGTAAAGGTCGATGTGTTGGCGCATCACCTGCTCGCTCATCTCGGTCGCGTGCTGGCTAACGTACGGCATCACATCCTTCTCGTTATCGCGCGCGTGCCGAAGACTGCGGCGGATCGTGTCGTTGATTTGCTGCGCCTGCGCATCGTCGAGGTCGTTTCTGGCCAGAATTGCACCGAGCGGAATCGGCATGCCGGTTTGCCGTTCCCACCAATCGCCGAAGTCGACGACTTCGACGAGACCGGCATCTTGATACGTGAAACGCGATTCGTGAATGATCAGGCCCGCGTCGACCGTTCCGCCTGCAACGGCCTCGACGATCTTGTCGAAGCGCATTTGGAGCGTTTGCGGCCGCGAATTCATCGCCAGGCGCAGCAGCATGAACGCGGTCGTCATCTCGCCTGGTATCGCGATGATTTTATCGCTAAAATCCTGCGGCGTTTCCCCCGTGCCGGGTCGCGCAACCAGCAGCGGGCCGCAGCCGCGCCCGAGTGCGCCTCCCGCTCGCAAAATGCGGTAATTTTCCGTCAAGAGCGGAATCGCGCCGTAGCTCACTTTCGTCAACGTGTGGTCGGCTTTGAGTGCGGCATTGTTCAGATTTTCGACGTCCTCGAGCGATACGCGCACCGGTGGTGCGTCCTGCAACATGCCGTTGGTCCATGCGGCAAAGATGTAGGTGTCGTTCGGGCAAGGCGAATACGCAAGCGTGAGCGATTTATCCATCCGTGTGAACTAACGAGAGCAATGCGTTCAACACCTTTTCCGTTCCAGCGACGCCGGCCTCGAAATTCCAGCCGCTGCGCGCCCGATCGCAAACCAGGTTTGAAATTCCGCGCACCTCGATCGCCGGAACACCCGCGATCTCCGCAGCTCGCAATACCGCGAATCCTTCCATGCTTTCGATGCCGACGCCCACGGCGCTCAAGCGCGCGGCGGTATCGTCGGTCGCGGTAACGCGCGGTACTGTAACGCCGCGTACGCTGCGAAAACCCAATTCTACCAAACGATCCACCAGGGAAAGATCGGATCCCGCGCGATCGATGACTCGAGCACCGTCGGGCAACGCGAGCGGCGTTCCGGTTTCGAGATCCACCTCGAAGATTTCCTCAGAAACGACGACGCCTTCGCCGATTTCCGCTGCACCTTCGAATGCGCCGGCGATGCCTGCGCTGATGACGAGTTCGTAGGGGCTCTGCGCCAGCGCGCGCGAGACCGATGCGGCCGCTTCGACGGGGCCGACGCCCGTAACGAGCATCTCAACATGCGGCAACGAACGGAAAAAAGACAACTCTTTGCCGACGGCACAGGCAATGAGAATCAACTACTGCACTCCGATGAGCTTGTGGGTTTGCAGCGATAGCCTGAAGCGTTGCGGATGCGCTTTTGCATACTCAAGCGCGATCTCGACGTTGCGCGGTTTGTTGCCTTCAGGCTGCAGCAGAATCAGCGGTTTCTCTTTGAAGAGCTCGAGATGCTCTTCCGGGACGCGGCCGTCAACGATTAATTTGACTTCGTTCGCACGTTGCGCCATGCGCGGATCCACGCGCTCTTTGGGAGAGACGGTCACCCATACGTCGCTTGCAAGGTCGGTGAAGATCGTTCCGTTCGATTCGATGTGCACGCGTCGCTCGTCGCGGCGGAGTGAGTCGATGAGTGCCTGCGTCTCGCTCTGCACGAGCGGCTCGCCGCCTGTGAGAATGACCATCGGACAATCGCCGCCGGTTTCGCGAACCCGCGCGACTACCTCGTCGACGCTCGCAAAAAATTTGAGCGAATAGTCGGTATCGCAAAAATCGCAGGAAAGATTGCAGCCTGCCAGGCGCACGAAGACCGCAGGCGTACCGCTGAACGCGCCCTCGCCTTGAATGCTGTAAAAAATTTCCGCAAGCTGCAGCATCAGTGAAAATCGCTCTTCCGCAAGACGGCGCTCGACGTGGCCGTTTCCCAGAGCACCAGCTCGTCCAGACCGGGAAGCGCCGGCAAGAGTCTTTCCCAAATCCATGCGACGATTCGCTCGCACGTGGGGTTTTCAATGACGCCGTTTAGGGAGATATGATCCAACGCGTCCAGAATCTCGCGATGGACGATAGTCCGGACGGTATCGAAATCCTCGATCATCCCCTTCGCTGGTCCCTCGCTCTGAAGTGGCCCCCGTATGGCCACCTCAAGCCGGTACGAGTGCCCATGCGGGCGTGCGCACTTGCCTAAGTGATAAGGGAGTACGTGCGCTGCCTCGAACCGGAAATGCTTACGAATCTGCACCCTCCCCGCTTCGAGGTATGCTAGCTATTGAGCCTTCGCATCAACCGCTCGGAACTCGTAATGACTGCGGTCATCGGCGAAATTGCCCCCGCCTCGCTAAACTTGGGGCTCTACGACGTCAGCCATGAGGGAGTGCCGCTAATCGTTCCAAGCGTCGGGGGCATCACCCCGAACGTCCGGGTAGGCGATGGAGCGTTCGCGTTCGTAGCCGATCACGTCGAGCCGGGAGTGAGCATCCACAATCCGGACGACCGGCAGAACGTCGCCCTCAACGCGATGGCATGCATCGGGAACGAGGCGGTCGTGGTAAGCGGGGACGCCAAAGGCGCGATCGGGCGTGTGACGGGCAAACACGGCGGAGTCGAGCACGTCCTGGTCGATTTTCCGGCCGAGATCATGCGCCAGATGGCAATCGGCGACAAGATCCAGGTTTGGAGCTGCGGGCTTGGAGTGCGCCTGCTGGACACGCCGGAGATCAAAGTCTTCAACGCCGATCCGGACTTGCTCGAGCAATGGGCGCCCGAGCTGCACGATGGTAAGCTGCGCGTGCGAGTTGCAAAGCTCGTTCCGGCAGCGGTAATGGGATCGGGACTTGGCCGATCGACGGTCGTGCGCGGCGATTGCGACATTCAAACCTTCGACGATACGATGGCACAGAAATACGGGCTGCGCGATTTGCGTCTGGGCGATTTCGTGGCGATCGTAGACGCAGATCATTCGTACGGACGCATCTATCGTACCGGCGCAATCTCGGTCGGCGTCGTGGTGCACGGCCGTTCCTTCGTTGCAGGACATGGGCCCGGCGTCACTTCACTACTCACCTCACCTGATGGAAGTATCGAACCCGTGGTCGACGATCGCGCAAACTTAGCGGATATCCTCTCCCTGCGATGACGATACAAACGGCCGCCACGGCGCTCTTACGCGCACAATCGCTCGAGGATCTCGAGCGATTGATCGTCGACGTGCTGCCCGGAGCGATCGGCTTCGAGCGCGCCGCGCTGCTTTCTCCTCCAACGGACGATGAGCCGGCGCGCGTCTTACACTATTTCGAAAATCAGGCGCTTGATCTGACGTCGATTCCGAAGAACTCGCCGTTTGCACCGTCGGGCTGCCTCGACGGCCAGCGCAGCGGCTGCGATGACGACAAGGACCTGCCGCTGCGCGACGTGCGCGGTTCGTACGTGATTGCGCCGCTGCGCGATCGCTCGCGCAGCGTGGCGTTGTTTTATGCGGACTCGCTTCGAGAAGATGTTGAAGCGGCGGATGCAGCGGCAGCGGTCGCGTACGCGCTCGATATTGCGGAAATCGTTCGCGTCAATCTTTCGATGGCCGGGGAACTCGCTGCGCTCGCGCGCACCGATTCGCTGACCGGTTTGCCGAACCGGCGCGTCTTCGAAGAGCGCTTGGAGCAGGAGCTGCGTCGAAGCGCTCGCAGCCGCCGTCCGTTCGCGTTGGCGATTGTGGACCTCGATCGCTTCAAACAAATCAATGATGACTATGGTCAGCAGGTAGGGGACGAAGTACTGCGCGCTTTCGCGATGGCCATTCGCCGCTATGCGCGGCAGGCCGATTTTGTCGCCCGCTTTGTGGACGATAAATTTGCCATGCTTCTGGTCGACGCAGATCGAGGTGCGGCACACACAATCCTCGAGCGAATCCTCCACGCCGTGCGGGAAGTGTCCGTAAGCGGACCATTCCGCCTAATGGCTTCGGCCGGCGTCGCGCTCAGCTTCCCGGTCGATACCCGTGAGAGCATCTTGGAGCGGGCAGATGCCGCCTTGTACGATGCGAAGCACGCAGGTCGCGACTGTGCCCGGTTCGCCTGAGCGAAACCCGGGAATAAGCCAAAGGTGAAGCAGCCTTACGCCCAGGTTCATTCAACGGTAGATTTGCTGCCGAAAGACCTGCCGCTTCGTCGCAGCGCCCGGCTGCGCGAGCGGGCGGAATCGCTCATTCTGCTCGCCGTTATCGCAAGCTTTTGGATCCTGGTCTTCACGCTTAACTTCTTCGTCGGCTCGTATTCGACGCCGATGATTCGCTAAAGGACGCCGCTCGGCCCCATCGCCTCGAGCCGTCTCTTGAGATCGGCGAGGAAACCGCTCGCAACGTAGCCGTCCACGACCCGGTGATCCAGTGAGAGACAAACGTTCATCATTTGACGGATGGCGATCGCGTCATCTGCCGTGACGACGGGTTTTTTCACGACCGTTTCCATCGTGACGATTCCGGCCTGCCCGCCGTTGATGATTGGCGCAGAGGCATACGACCCGTTTGCGCCGTTGTTGTTGACCGTAAACGTGCCGCCTTGCAGATCGTCCGCGGTGAGCTTGCTGCGGCGCGCGCGATCGATGAGATCGCCCGAGGCGAGCGCCAGACCTTTGATGGAAAGTTTGTCGGCGTTCTTGACAACCGGCACGACGAGATTGGCCGGCAGACCGATTGCAATACCGATGTTCACGGCTTTTTCGACGAAGATCCCCTCCGGCTTGAACTTTGCATTCATGAGCGGGAAGACCGAGAGCGACTCGACGACGGCACGAACGAAGAAGGGCAGCAACGTGAGCTTGTAACCGGTTTCGCGTTCGAAGCGGTCTTTTTCACGCGTGCGCCACTTCCATACGTTGGTGACGTCGACTTCCACCATAGACCACGCGTGTGGAGCGTTGTGTTTGCTCTCGACCATGCGTTCGGCAATGATGCGGCGCGCGGAACTGAGCGGAATCAGCGTGCCGGGAATCGGCTCGCCGTACGTGCTGGTATTACCGGGACCCGGCGTTGCGGGTTTCTTTGACGGCGCCGGCGGTTCGCTGATAACTGCCTGCCCGACGGCCGCCGACGGCCCCATGCGCGCAGCGCTGAGCACGTCGTCCGCAGTCACGCGCCCGTTCGCGCCGCTGCCTTTGATCGCGCGGATGTCGATGTGATGCTCGCGTGCAAGTCTGCGAACGGCGGGCGACGCACCGCGAAGCGCGGCTTCCGCGCCGTTGGCAGTCGTTGCGCCCTGGCCGTTCGTGCGCACGGGCGTTGATGCGGCGGGAGCGACGTGTTTGGTCGGCATCTCCGGAATGTTGAAGCCGGGAACCGGCTCGAAGTTCGCACTTTCCGCCATTTGATCGCGCGTCTGTTGCTGAGTAGAAGTTCCGGTTGCGGCACCGACTTCGTCGATGATCGCAATCGGCACGCCGGTCGCGACGGTCGTACCTTCTTGTACTAAGATCTCGCGCAGCGTTCCCGTTACCGGCGCGGGCACTTCGGAGTTGACTTTGTCGGTCGAGACTTCGACGAATGCTTCGTATTTCTCGACGGGGTCGCCCGCTTTCTTGAGCCAGCGCTCCACCGTGCCTTCCGTAACGGTCTCGCCGAGCTGCGGCATCGTAATCGTAGTCGCCACGTTAGAACCTCACCATCTCGCGCATCGTCTCGGCCATCTCGGTGGGCGAGCTCATGTACTCTTCTTCGAGCGGAAGCGCATAGCCCATCGCGGGAACGTCCGGCGCGGCAAGGCGGCGAATCGGCGCATCGAGTTCGAAAAGGGCTTCCTCGGCTACCATTGCGCTGATCTCGGCGCCGATGCCCCCGAATTTGTTGTCTTCATGAATGATCAGCAGTTTACGCGTCTTGCGCACGCTTTCCAGAATCGCCGTGCGATCCATCGGGCGGATCGAGCGCAGATCGATCACTTCCACCGACATGCCTTCTTGCTCGAGCGCGTTTGCCGCTTCCAGCGCCCAGTGCACGTACAGACCATAGGAGACGACGGTGAGCTGACTGCCCGTTTTCTTCACGTCCGCTTTACCGATCGGAATCGTGTAATGGCCGCTCGGCACCTCGCCTTTAATCAAACGGTACGTTTTCTTGTGTTCCAGGAAAAGCACCGGATCGGGATCGTCGATTGCGGCGTTGAGCAGGCCTTTCACGTCCGCCGGGAATGAAGGCGCGACGATTTTCAAACCGGGAACGTGATAGAACAGCGCTTCAATCGATACCGAGTGGGAGAGCGCACCGCGGACGCCGCCGCCGTAGGGCGTGCGAATGACCAGCGGGCACGTGTACTCGCCGTTGCTGCGATACCGCGTTTTGGCGGCTTCACCGACGATTTGATTGAACGCCGGATAGATGAAGTCGGCGAACTGAATTTCGGCAATCGGGCGCAGCCCTTCCATCGCCATGCCCACGGCGATGCCGACGATGGACGCTTCGGCGATCGGCGTGTCGACGACGCGCTCGGGACCGAACTCTTTGATGAAGTCCTTGGTGATGAGAAAAACGTTGCCGCGGTTGCCGACGTCTTCGCCAAGAATGACCGTGCGGTCGTCGTTCTTCATCGCCTCGTACAACGTCTCGCGCACCGCCTCGACATTGTTGAGGATTTGGCTGGAAGAACTCGCTATTGCCATGGTTCCCAGGCTCCTTCGTACACATGCTTATAGAGATCGGAAGCCTCGGGGTACGGCATCGCCTCGGCTTTGTCGGTCGCTTCGTTCGTCTCGCGAAGCACGGATTTTTTCATCTCGTCGACTTCCTCGGCGGTCATGACGCCGGCGTCCACCAGCACGCGCTCGAAGCGCGGAACCGGATCGTGCTTGCGATTCTCGCTGACCTCGTCTTTCGTGCGGTACGTCATGTCATTGTCGTCCGTCGAGTGCGCGAGGAAGCGGTAGCACACGCCTTCGATCAAACTCGGTCCGCCGCCGCTGCGCGCTCGTTCCATTGCGCGGTGCACGGCGTCGTAGGTCGCGATCGGATCGAAGCCGTCGAACTGTTCGCCGGGCATTCCATAGCCTTCAGCGCGCTTATAAATGTTGGGCTCGGCCATCTGCAGCGAGAGCGGGGTCGAGATCGCCCACTGGTTGTTCTCTACCAGCATCACCATCGGCAGTTTGTGGACGGCGGCAAAGTTCATCGATTCATGCCACTCGCCTTCGCTGGTCGTTCCGTCGCCGCACGTGACCAACACGGCGCGTCCGGCTTCTTTGCGATACTTCAACGAATACGCTGCGCCGGTCGCATGCGGAATATGCGCCGCCAGAATAGAGGAGAAGGACATCAAGCCGGCGCGCTTGGACGAATAGTGATTGGGAAATTGACGTCCGCCGTTGTGATCTTCCGCGCGCGCGAAAAGAGAAAGAAGAATCTCGTACGGCGTGAGGCCGATGCCGATCGCAAGACCCAGATCGCGATAGTACGGCGCGAGAATATCTTTACCGCGCTTGAACGCCATGGCGGCGCCGGCTTGCAGCGCTTCGTGCCCCTCGCTGCCCAGCGCGAACGGCACCTTGCCTTGGCGGTTTAGCTGAAAGCCGCGGTTGTCGAGCTGACGCTGAAGCAGCATGTTTCGAAAGATCGCTTTGAGCTGCTCGTCGGACAGCCCATGCCGCTCAAGTGTCTTCCGCACTTGAATCTCGCTTTTTGCCATCGTTTATTTTGTCATCCTGAGGTTATTATTGCCATGGTTCCCACGGGCCCGCGTACACATTCGTGTAGAGGTCCTGCGGCTGCGGGTACGGCATGGCTTCTGCCCTATCCGTGGCTTCGTTCGCCTCAGCCAGGACGGATGACTTCAACGCCTCGGCTTGCTCGGCGCTGAGCACGCCGCGCTCGATGAGGAAGCGCTCGAAGGTCGGCACCGGGTCGCGCTTACGGCGCTCCGCTACCTCTTCGCGGCTACGGTAACTGCGGTCGTCGTCGTCGGTCGTGTGCGCCAGAAAGCGGTAGCACTTGGCTTCGACTAAAGTCGGACCGCCGCCGTTGCGCGCCCTGTCCATTGCTTCCTTGACGACGGCGTAACACGCGATCGGATCGAAGCCGTCCACGAGGACGCCCGGCATGCCGTAACCCGCCGCGCGTTTGTAGATGTCGGGTTGGCCCATCTGCTCCGAGAGCGGTGTCGAGATCGCCCACTCGTTGTTCTCGCACAGAAACACGATCGGCAATTTGTGAACGGTGGCGAAGTTCACGCCTTCGTGCCACTCGCCTTCGCTCGTTGCGCCGTCGCCGAACGTCGTGAGCACGGCGCGTCCGTGTTCTTTCCTATACTTGAGCGCGTATGCCGATCCAACGGCATGCGTCGTCTGCGCCGCGATGATCGAACTGATCGTGTGCAGGCCCAGGCGTTTGCTGGCGTAATGATGCGGGAACTGCCGTCCGCCGCTGTGATCGTCTGCGCGCGCAAAAAGCGAGAGCAGCACTTCGTACGGCGAGAGCCCGATGCCCAAATCCAACCCGAGATCGCGATAGTATGGGACGCAGATGTCTTTGCCGCGTTCGAACGCCATGGCCGCGCCCGCTTGTACGGCTTCGTGACCTTCGCCCGCCGACGCGAACGGGATCTTTCCTTGGCGGTTCAGTTCGAAACCGCGGGTCTCCAGGCGCCGGTGCATCACCATGATGCGCCACATTGCGACCAGTTGTTCGTCGGAGAGCCCATGCCGTTCGAAATCGGCTTGCGCGGGTTTGGTTTTGGAGGCCACAGCC
>Ga0185299_10004767_pt1 | contig 16026 bp, 12 predicted proteins | sample PaiPotPPA55metaG_FD_128002 | JGI IMG/M metagenome (GOLD analysis project Ga0185299, IMG submission 128002) | Iron sulfur acid spring bacterial and archeal communities from Banff, Canada, to study Microbial Dark Matter (Phase II) - Paint Pots PPA... ...
TCATGGTGTTCTCCAATTCGCCGAGGCGGGGCGCTTCGCCACCCCGACCGCTCCGCGCCCCGCCTCGGCTTACGATTCGCCGTGGGGTCCAGGACACCACATGTCAGATTAAATCTTAGCTAACGCACATAAGCCGCCCCGGCTGTCGTCTCGAAAAAAGATATTTAAGCCATGAAGCGCATTGTCATCGTTTCAGCATTTCTTCCGGCCATCGGCTGCGCTTTCGTTCTTGGCGGTTGCGCGATTACGCAGCCTGTCGCGCTCATCGGTCAGCATGGCGAGATCCTGCGAGGGACAAATACGTTTATCTGGGCAGTGGCTATCGTCTTAGCATGACAAATGGGAAAAACGACGTGCTCCGGCACATATGCGCCCGGCGGAAACGACGACACGCGGACTTTTCCCATAAATTGCTCCGCAGAACCGGAATTGCGACAGGCAGGCCGACGGCGGGAAGGTGCGCTTCTCGGACGGGACCGAGGCTGATTTCATCATCGGCGCCGGGGCTAGCCGGATTTAGTCCCTGCTTCCAAGGTGCCGCCCGTCACGCGCCACGCCCGGCGCGCGGGGCTCATCGCGAGGCAGCTCGGCAACCGTCCGAAACTTGCATCCCGTGGCGGTCACTGCCCCGGCGCAGATTCTTCCTTGGGCGCCGTGTCGTCCTGTTCGACCATGAAGTGGATCGGCACGCTGTGCAATTTCTCGAACACAAGCGTGCCATCGACCATGGAATCCTCGGTCAAGGCCTTGGCGATCTTGCCGAACTTGAACTGATACGCGGTCGGGGATAGCTCGATGCTGCCATGCGGCTTAATGAGCAACCCATGTTCGACGATCTTCGAACTGAATTTGCCGTCTTTTTCGATAATTTGATAAAGGACGCCGGTACCGGCTCCGTCCACGGTCGCACCGAGGAGAGTCTCCGGTTCGTCGCCGTCGTTTTTGATCTCGATGATGCAGGCATAGGTGCCGTGAGCGCCCGCCGCCGCCTCGCGAATCCAGGGATGCCCGATCTTTAAATTGCCGGCGGTCTCCTGATGCGCCGATCCGGGCGAGGCAAGGCCGATCGCGAGGGCGGCCGCCAAAGTAACGGCGGAAATCGAACCCTTCATGGGCACTTCCTCCAGTTTCATCGATCCGGCATAAATTGATTGCTGCGGCGGCAATAAACACGAAATGGTCTCGCCCGGCAACAATTGGGCTTCCTCGGGAGTCCCCACGGCATGATCAATTCATGTTGATCGCTCAAGAGCCCGCGACGCTGGGTGTTTTCCGCTTAAGGCAAGGGCGGCTGCTCGCTCCGGTCCATATTTTGGAACATTTGGCTGGCTGGCCGGCGCTTTTCCTTTGCCACGTCATCGCGCCCATGCCTGGCTGCGGCGTGCGTCTGCAAGCTCTTGGCGCTCCCTAGGGGACTCGAACCCCTGTTTTCGCCGTGAGAGGGCGGCATCTCAAATTCACCATCGTTCGTGATGGTCCGCCATTGTCTTTGATATATAAAATACTTTTGGTTATTGAGTTCAATATTGTTCGCGCTTGACCCGCACGATACACTCCCATACACAGGACACAAACAGGACACAAATGCGATCATGGCTCGCTCGGTTCGGAATGCTGGACTTGAAACCCGTACCGCCCGCCTCAAGCTCCCCGTGGCGCGCAAGCCTGTGTTCATCCGGATCGGGCCGGGTCTTTCGCTTGGCTATGGCCGTAACTAAGTCGCGGGCACATGGGTATTGCGCCTTGCCGATGGAAAAGGTGGCGCTGCGACCAAAGCCATCGGCACCCGCCGACGACTACGAGGACTCCAACGGCGCCACGGTACTGGACTATTGGCAGGCGCAGGAACGAGCCAAATCGATTGCGCGAAACTTTGATGGCTCGGGCTCCGTAAAGCCCCTCACCGTCAGGCGAGCGGCCGAGGTCTATTTGGAGACGTTGGAAGCCAAAAATCCCCGCACGGCGCGCGACACTCGCGGCCGGCTCAATCTGCATTTTCTCGGTATGTTCGGGGACGAGCTGGTGACGGGCCTGAACAAGGCGAAACTCGAGGGGTGGCTGAACTCGCTGGTCTTCAAGGGCCCCGATCGCGAAGCGGTTCGAAGGAGCAAGGACACCGCAAACCGCGTCCTGTCGATGGTCAAGGCGTTACTCAACCACGCCCTTCGCGACCCGACAAATGGCATTTCGGACGATCATGCGTGGAGGTTGGTTAAGCCCTTCCGCGGAGTCGCGGTGCCGAGAGCCGTGCATTTTTCGGGCGAGCAAGCGCGCGCGCTCATTGGAGCCGCGCCCGACAAAGATTTCGCCAAACTCTTAACCGCCGGCTTCTTGACCGGGGCACGCTATGGCGAGTTGACCACCTGTTCGGTTCGCGACTTCGACCCTGTCGCGAAAACTCTCAAAGTCGACGGCAAGACCGGGCCGCGCGCCATCATCCTGCAGCCCGAGGCCTTCATGTTCTTCAAACTCATCAGTAAAGATCGAGCTGCGGACGAACCTCTCCTGAGGCGCAGCGACGGAGCACGCTGGAGCCGGTCGCACTTGCCGGCCGCCAGCAGGAGCGGCTCTTCCAGAATGCCAAGTAAGCGCGCACCGTACCTTTTGAGCGCCACGCCGCTCTCCGGCTTTGGCTCGTGCCATAGCCGAAGGCCGGCGGCGCTGTCGGGCGCAGTTATCAGGAACCGAGAAAGAAGGCCTTGGTCCGCCGCAAGTAGCCGGTCGTTCAGCATCATGCCAGCGACACCAGGTTGCGCCATGAGATGCACTGTCAGACGACGGCCTCGCAGCATTATCGCACCGTCGCCGGAGCGCACGCGGCGTGTCTCACCGTCGTCCCACAGTTTCGACAGGCCGGCCGCGGTGCGAAGCTTTGCATCGTCGGACATCCCGTGCCCGCCTACGAATTGCCCGCCCTCAGTAGCGAAAATACCTAAACTCGGCTGCCCGACGGCAAACAACTTGCACAACCCCTCAAAGGTCGGCTCGGGGCAGGTCATCAGCGGTTCGAGCGGCGGTGCCGGCGTTGGTCCGAGCGCGTCAAGGGCGGCCTTTATTGTGGCTCTGTTGCCTTTCCCCCGCTTCACCGCGTCATCTCGCGCCTTCTCCCACGCGGTCTTGTCATTCACATAATTTGGCAGTTCTGCATCTCGGGTCTCGCCCAACGTCTGTTCGCGCTTGCGGATGGGCGAGGTGGCCTCCGTGTCTGACGCGGATTTTCGGGCGCCGGTTTCGGCGACGGTAACGAAGAAATCCGACACCGGTCTGACATGTCCCATCGGCAGCTGGACATCTGCATGCGCTTGGACCGCTAGAGCCGCGGCGGCGAGAACGGATTGACTGCAAATTGCGAGGGGGGCCTGCACGCGATCATGGATCGCCCGCGCGGCCGCACCGAGCACGTCGCCGAGGGCATCAACCGGAAAGGCATCGGCCGACGGCATTTGCCGCGTCAGCGGGCGCGGCGGCTCCACTCTCATTTCCTCGGCCTGTTCGAGGATCGCACGAATTGCGCCAGGATCAGGCGACATGGCGGTTCTCGTCGATGCGAACGGATGCGCCGCCACGCAGGAGGTCGTTGAAATCGAGCCCCGACGTGGGTGGCAGTGCGACGCGGACGCGCCGGCCCTCGGCGAGAAAGCGCTCGGCAGCGGCATTTGCGGCGCGCTGGCCGACGCCGTTGGCGTCGTTATCGGCGCAGATCACGACCATATTTGCGGAGGGTGGCAGCACGAGGCTTTTGATCCCTCCAGCTGACAGCGCTGCCCACCCGGGCAACGCGCAGGCATGCATGACGCTGAGCGTCGTTTCCAGCCCTTCGGCGACAAGCAGCCATTGGCCCGCGCGCGCCTGCGCCAGTCGCACGGCGCCGCCAACAACGGGACCAAGGCTGGCCTTATCGGGCTCGACAGCAGCCTTGCCAGAGCCTTCCGCGGAAATGAAGGTTCGATGGATGGCTGTCGGCCCGTGATCTACATGTTCGACCACGCCGATCATCGCCGGCAAATTTGCGCCGCTCGGGTGCGGGCAAGAGGGGTGGAACCGCAAATCTTGAGGCGGTGGGGGCGCAAGCCTGCGGTTGGCCAGATACGTCTCGACGATCGTCCCGTCGGCCGGTCGCGCCTCGCGCCAGACGGCAAGCGCTCGCGCCGTACGGGCAGCTTCGTCGCGGCGATCGTTGCGCCGCATCGGCGGCAATTGATAATTCTCGGATGGGCCGGAAAGCAGGCCCGAGCGGCGCAGCTCGGCGAGCACGTCGCGTGGCTCGCACCCCCCGTGACAGAAAACGAGAATGCGACCGGCGTCGCCGTCACGGACCAATAGACTGCTCCCGCCGTGGATCGGACAGCGGCACCGCCATTGGTGACCCTCGCGCCGTCCCTCAAGCGCCGTGGCAATTTCCACGGCCATGGTGAGTGGGAGCCCGCTCACGGCGCGACCTCGTGGGAGAGCAGCCAAGAACGCAGCGCATCGAGCGCGATCAAGCGACGCTTGCCGATTTTAAGGCTCTTGAGCGCGCCAGACCCGAGCGCGGAACGGATCGGTAGCGATTGACCCGAAGCCGACATTGCGCTGGCGGTTGCGATAGACGCCGGGCGTTCCGCCCACGATCTGCAGCGGGCGCACGTCGAGGCGCATTACGAATAACGGCCGCGTTCGGATCTCCCTGAGCGGGTCGGGGAGGTCGTCACGGAGACGCGTAGCCATGGGCCTTATCCTTTCGATGTCATCGGAATTGGTGCGAAAGAGGGCCAGTCGCGTCCGAATCGGAATGAGCGTCTCGAAACGCCCAACACGTCGACCTGTTGGAGCCCGAGCCCCTCGATGAATGCGACGGCGTTGCGTCCCATCTGTTCGAAAGAGGTCGGAACCTCGCCCGAACTGCTCGAGACGCCAGCGTTATTGCACCGCGCCGCAGGCGAGCGCGTCCGGGCGTTCGCCGAGACGCTTCAAGATCTCGTAGCGGCGCTGATCGCCCAAGGTCTTCGCGATCCGAAGAACTTGATCCTCCGTCAGCGTTTTGCCAGCCGTTTCCGGCATCCCCACACCTTCGAGCATGACCGCTTCAAATTGAATCGATCATGCTCATTTTTCTATCGGCGGCGCCCGCCGTCACAAGGGCGTGATCGACTTAGCCAATGCCCCCCGAAACCGCCAGCGTATCGCCGGTGACCCAACGCGACTCCTCCGACGCCAAGAACACCGCGACCGGCGCTATATCGTTCGGCTGTCCGGTCCGCCCGAGCGGCGTCCGAGCGACTAATTGCTTCTCGAAATCGCTGCCGATGAAGCCCCCAGCTTGTGTGCCTTCAGTTTCGACCACGCCTGGATTGATCGCGTTGACCCGAATTTTCCGCGGGCCCAGCTCCTTCGCCAGCACGCGGGTCACCGCGTCGACCGCGCCTTTCGTGGCGGTGTAGACAACCGTATTGGGCGGATTGAGATCGCTCGCTACGGAGCCGATATTGATCACGCTGCCACCCTCGTCGCCAAAGAGCTTCGCCGCCTCCTTTGTCGCCAGCAGCAGGCCCAGCACGTTGATGTTGAAATGCCGGTGAAAGTCCTCTTCCGTTACCTCCTCGAGAGGCAAAAAGTTATAGACGCCGGCGTTGTTGACCAGAATGTCCAGCCGGCCGAACGCTTGCTTTGTCTCTGCGAAGATTTTCTTCACATCCGCCGCCTTTGCGACATCGCCTTGCAGGGCGATCGCTTTGCCGCCCTTGGCTTTAATGTCCGCAACGACGCGCTCGGCGCCGTCCCTGCTCGAGGCATAGTTGATGACGACCGCCGCGCCTTCCGCCGCGAGGCCTTTGGCGATTCCCGCGCCAATGCCTTTTGACGCGCCGGTCACTACCGCTGTCTTGCCAGATAACCTGTTCATGACTTTCCATCCTCCGAAGTTCAATTACTTCGATAATTGTACAATTATCGAACGATCGCACTTAGGTAAGTCGGCGAGACAGGTCTTTCAAGGGCATGACGAGCGCCGTCAACACCACCTTGAGAAACCGTGATCTAGTCCGGGAAGCACCAGAGCGCGAGGCGAGCCGGCCTTTAGTATATGATAATAAAGCGGACATCGGTCGCAATCGGCGCTAAGTAATCCGCACGATCTGGGGTAAAGGCATCGATCACGAAAAATCGAATTAAACGCGAGCAACCTGCCATCGCCGGTATGATCGCATCGCACACCTCTGCTTGCTCAATGTGACAATGCCATCACTAGCCTTTCGGCTGTACCTGCGCGCTTCGGGCCTGCGATCTGAAGAAGACGTTGATCAGCGGCGCTGACGCGATCGACGCCGCGAGCCTTATCCGTGGGCATGGCGTGTCGGGCGAGCCGCGGATCGACTGGCGCGAGCTGATCCGCTATATTGTTCATGCTCATCGCCTACCTTGCTCTCAATTAGCTCGCGAACAGCCTCGTGGCTAAAAGTTTACTTGTCGAGGACTTTTTCGGGCGTTGTTACGTTCGTGGGTATTATGGCCGGGGGTGAAATTGAACAGCCCAGGGAGCAGTTGCTGTGGGTCGCGAGCTTCTTCGGCAGCGGTGGTGAGGGTTTCGTAGCCGAAGACCGCTAAGAAAACGACGGCAGCCCCCTCGACCACGCCCCCGAAACCGTAGGGCGACAACACAGGTTTTGACCGGTGCCCGCGCCGCGTCGATGATTTGACGCGCATCGCGTCCACCCGTTACCGTCTCGGCTCTACGCTTCTCAGCGACGGCATTTCGCCGCGTTGCTTAAATCCGATTCACCGTGGCCGGCAGCTTCGATCGCGACCTCGTCAATGCGCCTAACCGTCAGTCATCGGGCGCGCCCTTCGAAGGCCAGCTTACTCGCGCCACGAATGACAAGATCCGGCTTATGAAAGAAAGCGAGCTAGCGCGGGCCAATTCCGACTTCGACCACCGCATTCGGAGCTGCAACAAGCATCGCACCTCGGACATTCGGGCCACCGCAATGTCGCTCGGGACGATCACGGTAGCGAGAGAAGAATGTAAATGAGTGTCATCGAGGAAGTCCGCAGCGCGTCGATGGCAGGAGAGGAATCACCATGGCCTCCAGACATGCAATTCGTATTGCCAGAACGCGACCAGGAAAAGGGCATAAAAGCTCAGCACCAGCGCCATTCCGGCAATCTCGCGCTTAGGATCACGGCCGGCGGGATGTAGCCACCAATCGAAGCGCCGGCTCGCCCACGACACGACGACGCTAAGCAGGAAGACGCTGACCACATTGTCGACGAACAAAGCGCTCCAATGCAGCATCTTCAGTTGCCCAACCAAGAATGGGTGCTCGAGCCATGCGGTGATCAGAAAAACCACTGGATAGAGCATCAGCAACACGATCATGTTCTGCTTCCAGGCCGGTGGCGATGACGCGCCAGCTACTCCAACCTCGAACCATTGATCGAATCCCGTGCGCACGATCCGGATGTGATATTCGTCGGTGAACGCAGCCGCCTGTTCGAGCAGGTTGTTCCGCTCGGTCGAACTCAGCCAAGTTTGCAGATTCGCTTCGGAGTCGAACTTCAAGATTGTCAGCCAGTCATTCTGTACGCCCGGGACCGGTGGCTCAAACCGGTAGCCCTGAAAGCCGGGTGACCTCGCCTGCACCGCGCCTATCTTGCGCTCCCACTGCCGGTACGCATTCTCCTGGCCGGGCTTGATCCGCGTCGAGATGACGGCCGAGGCCGGAGCCGGCATCACGCCGGTCGAGCTGTCATGGACGAGATGGACGTCATCTTGGCCGACCACCATCGGTTGCGCCTCGGCCACGAGGCGCTGCCGCTCGTCGGAACGGAGCCACGCCACGGCCGTCTCAGGGCTCGCGAAGCGCTGCAGGATGACCCAGTCGACCTGAGCGGGAGGGCTTGGCGGCATGACGGTTTGTTTAATGAATCCCGGTTGGGCCGCCACCGCCTCGCTGATTTTCTGCTGCCAGCGCGCGAAGCCCTTCGCAGCGCCGGGCTCAACCCGCGTCTGCGTGACGACCGTCACTGCGGAGGCATTCGCGGAACGGACTTCGCTCATGATCAAGCTCCGAGCTTCGCGAATATGCGGTCCGGCGTGAGCGGGAGATCGGGGAAGCGCACGCCGGTCGCGTTGGCCACCGCATTGGCAATTGCCGGCGCGACTGCATTGATCCCGCATTCACCTTGCGCCTTCGCGCCCAGCGGTCCGACTTTGTCATAGGTGTCAGCGAAATAGATTTCGCTGCGCGGCACATCGGCGAAAGCCGGAATCCGGTAGTCGCGCAGTGCCGGATTCATCATTGCGCCGTTCGCGTCATATACCATCTTCTCGTAGAGCGCCCAGCCGAACCCCATGGCGATGGCGCCGTCGAGCTGGCCGCGGCACTGCATCGGATTGATCAACCTACCGATGTCGGCGCCATGCACGCTTTGCAAGGTCATGATCTCGCCGGTGGTGCGATGCACGGCGACGCGAACCCCGTGCACGTTGAAGCCGACCGACCGCGGCGACAGATACGCCTTGCGTCTGGCCTCGAAGCGATGCCCGTCTTTCGTCCCAGTTAGATGAAGATCGGCGAGCAGGATCTTCCGGCTGGCGCAGATGACCGCATCGTCTTGCAAACGGCATTCGCCAATAGCGCAACCAATAAGGTGGCTTGCATAGTCGAGGATGTTGTCGCGCAGGGCAATTGCGGTGCGCTCCACTGCTTGGCCCGCCACGACCGTCCCGGTGCTCGCGAAGGTGCCTGTGTCGTAGGGCGTTCGATCGGTGTCGCCATTGATGATGGCAATATTGCCCGCCCGCGTACCAAGCACGGACGCGGCGAGCTGACGGTGGGACGTGGTCGATCCGTTGCCCATCTCGGCAGAGCCGACCGCGAGGCGGTAGCTGCCATCGGCCAATAACCGCATCTCGGCACCTGAGCGGTGCTCTGTGGGCGGTCCGGATTCCAGCATGGCGAGCGCGACGCCGGTCCCCTCCAGCCAGTCCTCGCCTTCGGGACTGGGCAATCCCCGGCCGCTCGATAGTGCATTCTCGACGAGATCGAGACATTGGTCGAGCCCATAGCTGCCGAAGGTAACGTCGGAGGGCTCCTTCCATACGGATTCGATCCAGTCATTCGGCCCAATCATATTCTTGCGCCTAATTTCTAGGGGATTAATCCCAAGCAACTTCGCGAGATCGTCCATGGCGCATTCGATGGCGAAGGTGGTTTGCGAGGCTCCGTAGCCACGAAAACCACCGGCTGGAATCATGTTGGTATAGACGGCATAGCCATCCGCTTTCTTGTTGGCGCAGCGATAGGCGGCGATCGGACTTCCTAGCGCGGCTGCAAGCGTCTCGCCGCCGTGACCGCCATAGGCGCCGGTGTTAGAGACGACGCGGAGCTGAATTGCTGTCAGTGTGCCATCGCTTTTGGCGCCGAGCTTCACATGCGTTGTCATGGGGTGGCGCGTCGTGGCACCGACGAACTGGTCCTGGCGGGTGAATTCCCACATCACCGGACGTCCGGTCTTGAGCGTGGCGAGCACGCACAAATCCTCGGAGATCATCTCCTGCTTGCCGCCAAACCCGCCGCCGATGCGCTCGGTGAAGACATGGACGTCGCGGTCAAACAGCCCGAACAGGTAACAGAGCTTCTGCTTGGCGATGAACGGCGCCTGCGAGCTGGTGCGGACATGCAGGCGCCCATCCTCGCCCTTCCAGGCGAGGGAGCCGTGCGTCTCCAGATGCACGTGCTGCACCCGCGAGGTCGAATACGTCCTCTCATGGATCGCGTCGGCCTCCCTGAAGCCCTGCTCGACGCTGCCAAGCTCGCCATGGATGTCGACATAGATGTTGCCACGGGTCGCGACGCCCCTCTCGTGCAGAACCGGCGCGCCGGGCTCCATCGCTTGCTCGGGGTCGAATACCGTCGGCAGCGGCTCATAGTCGACCTCCAGTAACCGGCACGCTTCTTCCGCGGCGCCCTCGGTCTCGGCGACGACGGCCGCGACCCGCTGGCCGACGAAACGGGCGACATTGTCGAGGATGTAGGTGTCGTCGGGGTCCACGAGGTGATCCTCATGGGTCGCAGTTGAGTAGAGCTTGCGCGGAACATCCTCCCAGGTGAAGATGTCGACAACGCCGGGGATGCCCATGGCCTTATCGCGTTTGATGGCCTTGATGCGCGCATGCGGATGCGGCGACCGGAGTACTTTCAAGTGGAGCGTGTCCGCCATCGCCACGTCGAGTGTATAGCGCGCTTTGCCGGTGACGATCGATTCGGCGAAGGGGCTGCGCAGGCTCGCGCCGCATGATCTCCCCGCCACGTCCTCCTCGGCATTGACGACGCCATGCAGCGCGTCGTCAATGCTGTGATAACCGGTGCAGCGGCAAAGATTGCCCTTCAGGAGGCGCGGCAGGTCCTCGCGCGCTTCCGCATCGAAGGTCACGGCGGTCATGATCATGCCGGAGGCGCAGAAGCCGCATTGAAAGGCTTGCGCATCGAGAAAGGCCTGCTGGACGGGGTGCAGCTTGCCGTCTCGTGCGAGCCCCTCGATGGTGGTGATCTCGCGCCCCGCGGCGCGGAAGGCCGGCGTCAGGCAAGAGTGGAAGGGCTTACCATCGATATGGACGGTGCAAGCGCCACAATCGCCCTGGTCGCAGCCTTTCTTGACGCCGAAAAATCCGAGTCCGCGCAAGAAGGTGCGCAGGCACTGGCCCGGAAACGGTTCCGCCGAGATCCTCTTCCCGTTGAGGGTGCAATTCATGCCGCCGCTCCGTGCTGGAGCTCGGCACGGATCTGCTCGGCGTAATGATAGGTGAGGTGACGCTTATAGGCGGCCGAGCCGTGCACATCGTCGAAGTAGTCGGCATCTAAGATATGCGCATCGATGGCGTGACGCAGCTTGGTGGCGGTCGGCACGCGATCGAAATGAAGTTGCATGGGCCTGACCGTCGCCGCCGTGACGGTTAGAAGGAGATCCTCGCTGTGCGCAGCCTGGGTGCCGATCATGAGCACCGCCGACCGTCCGAGATGGGTGAGCGAAGAGTGGCGGAAGGCGAAGCGCTTCGAGAGCGCGCTCGCGGGGAGATAGATGCTCCGCAGCAACTCACCGGGACGAAGCACGTTAGTGTGGTTTCCGGTCACGAAGTCAATCGCCGCAACATTGCGCGGCTTCGCATCGCGCGGCCAGAGCGTGTAGACGCCTTTAAGCGCGACAGAGAGAGAGATCATCGAGCCGGCGGGCAACGACATGCAAATATTGCCGCCCACCGTGGCTGCGTTGCAGATCTTGAACGACATCAGCAGGGAATGGCAGCACAGGCGCATCAGCGGCGCAGCGGCCCAATCTGCCGGCGCCTTGAGCCGGTTCAACTCGGCAATCGTGCAGGTTGCCGCAATTTCGAGGCCGTCGCCGGAGGCCTGCAGCGCGGGCCAGCGCAGCGACTCAAGATCGATCAGCGTATCGGTGCCGATTTGCGGCGTCGAGAACAGCCAGGTCCCGCCGGCAAGCCAGGCATAGCCCTCCCGCCACCGATAGATGTCGTCAGTCGAGGAGGGCCGCCTGATCTCGGTAATGGTGTTCAGGTTCATGACCGCCGCCCCTCCGGTGGAACGGTAATACCATGCATCGTGATCAGGCAAATTGCGCGGCCAAGCGGCCTGCGTTGCGATTGTTCTCCCGCACGACGGGGCCCATGTCGATGGTCACCACCTCGCCGTTATCGACGATCAGCCGCCCGCCCACCACGGTATGGCGAGCGGAGGTCGGTGCGCAAAAGACGATGGCCGCGACCGGATCGCTCAAGCCTCCGCTATAGGCAATGGCATTGAGATTGAGGGTGAAGAAGTCGGCGCATTTGCCCTTTTCGAGCGAGCCGATGTCGGTCCGTCCGAGCAACGCAGCGCCGCCAATAGTGGCGATCTCCAAGGCTTGCCGTCCGGTCATCCATTCCTTCGCCCGCAGCGGTTCGGAGGTGGAAAGCACCGTCTGGGGACCCTCGGGCGGGAGAAGCCCTATTTTCAGCCGCGCGAGCAGCATTGCCTCGCGCACTTCCACCAACAGATTTGAGCCATCATTGCTTGCCGAGCCGTCGACACCGAGGCCGGTCCTGACGCCGGCATCGATATACTTCTTGACGGGCGCAATGCCGGAGGCAAGCCGCATATTGGAGGATGGGCAATGACACACGCCCGCACCCTTCGCTGCGAACAAACTCACCTCATCGTCGTTCACATGCACAGCGTGGGCATACCAGACGTCCGTCCCCACCCAATCGAGCGACTCCATGTACGCGACGGGGCGCAAGTGGACATTTTGCAGCGTGTAGCGCTCCTCGTCCAAGGTCTCGCAGAGATGCGTGTGCAGCTTGACGCCGTACTGCCTCGCGATCTTCGCTGACTCGCGCATCAGGTTCGCGGTCACGGAGAAGGGTGAGCACGGCGCGAGCACGATCTGCAGCATCGAGCCGGGCATCGGGTTGTGATACTGCTCGATGACGCGGACCGAATCCGACAAAATTTCCTTTTCGTCCTCCACGCAATCGTCCGGCGGCAGGCCGCCTTTCGACTGGCCGAGCGACATGCTGCCCCGCGAGACGACGAAGCGAACGCCGACTTCCGCCGCAGCATGGATTTGATCGTCGACCTTGCAGCCATTCTTGAAGACATAGGCGTGGTCGAAGACCGTTGTGCAGCCGGAGCGTGCGAGCTCTGCGCAACCGACAATCACCGCGGTGCGGGTGTCCTCCGGGGTGCGGGCGGCCCAAATCCCGTAATGCGCCTTGAGCCAAGGGAAGAGGTTCGTGTTCTGGCCCGCGGGCAGATTCCGCGTCAGCACCTGATCGAGGTGGTGGTGACAATTGATCAAACCTGGGAGAAGGATGTGGCCGCTGAAGTCGAGCACCCTATCGGCGGTGCTGGGCAACTCGGCCGTGGGGCCAACTTGCTCGATGACACCGTCGTGCACGAACAGGCCCGCGTTCTTTAGCTCCCGGCGCTGCCCGTCCATGGTCACGACCACGTCCGCATTCTTCGCGAGCAGAGTCGCCATTGGTTTCCGCTCATCTGTTGTCGCAGTTGACAGTTGATATTTAATAGACTAGCAGTTGATATTCAACAAAGTCAATCGAGCCCTTGCGGCTCGTTTTAAGCTGTGGCTTGCACGGTGCATCTTCATTCGAGCCGCTGCAAACACGACGCAGCCGCTCGCCGGATGGAATGCTGCATCGGCTAATCATCGACATGGAAGCACGTCTCACACGCTTCGCTAAGCGGTTACCGCGGCGTGAGCGAGGCGTGCCGGGCGATTTGATGCGCCCTTATTCGGCAACGTGGCAGTGCCGACGCAGATCCTCCCATGTATCGACGTCGAGCTCAATCGCGGAGTCGCCCGCCGGCAATTCAAGAATACCTTTCCGCGCGGCAATGAGATCTCGCGCGCCCTTGTCTCCTTCGAGCATCCTGACCGCCGCGAATAGGCCGCGGCCGACCAGCGCCGGATTGCCGCGCCGCCCGCCCCGCACCGGCACGACCGCGAGCGGCTCAACCGGCGCCGCATCGAACGCGTCAATGAGCCGGTCGATCAGGCTTGGTGTGATTCGCGGCATGTCGCCAAGCAGAATAACCGCGCCCCGCGCTGTGTCCGGCAAGGCGCAGACCGCAAGCTTCAGGGACGCCGACAGGCCCGCGCCAGGATCGTGGTTGTGAATCCGTTCTAGCATGAGACCATTGAGCGCGCTTGAGACTTGTTCGTGGGCGTGGCCTGTCACCAGCAGGACTGGATGCGCCCGCGAGGCCAGCGCCGCCTCCGCGACATGGCGCACGATCGGCTTGCCATCCAGTTCGGCGACGAGCTTGGTTTCGTCTGGCGACCGGCGGAACCGCTTCGCCTCGCCGGCGGCGAGGATGACTGCTGCAACCTGCCGCACTACGCCGCCTTCTCCACCGCGCCACTGACTTTCCGCCGCACCGCGATGATTTCGGCAACGATCGCGATGCCGATTTCGGCCGGACTCGCGGCGCCGATGGCAAGCCCTATGGGGCTATGGATTTGGGCGAGCTCGGCCTCGGAAAAGCCGGCCGCGCGCATCCGTTCGAGACGCCGCGCATGGGTTATTTTGGAGCCGAGCGCGCCGATATAAAAGCATTTCGCGCGCAAGGCCGCGCCGAGCGCCGGGTCGTCGATCCGAGGCTCATGCGCGAGCACGGCAACCGCCGTATAGCAATCAAGTCCCAGTCCCGGCAGCGCCGTTTCGGGCCATTCGGCGGCAATTGGCGTTTTGGGAAATCGTTCCGGCGTCGCGAAAGCGGAGCGCGGATCGACAACCGTCACTTCGAAGCCGGCAAGGCTTGCCGCCACGGCAAGCGTTTGCGCGATATCCGTCGCGCCGATCGCGAAAAGCCGTACGGGCGGCGCTTGGACATCGAAAAACAACCGCCGGCCGGCATGTGGGATCAACGCGCTCCGCCCCTGCCGCATCCGCACTTCGATGAGGTCCTGCAGCGGATCGTTGGCGGCTTCGTCCGCGCGGACCAATCGTTGTTCACCCGAGTCAATATCCGTGACAAGCACGCAGGCACGCCGGGCGGCGCATTCATCGGCGAGCGTTTCCAGAAGACGCGCTTGGCTCGCGCCGACCCTTTCCACATAGATCTTGACCCGGCCGCCGCAGGACAGCCCGGCGCGCCAGGCCGTCTCGTCCGCGACGCCAAATTCGAGCAGGCGCGGCGCGTCCGCCTGCATCGCCTCCAGCGCCGCGCCGATCACCTCGGCCTCGACGCAGCCGCCGGACACCGAACCCGAAAAATTCCCGTCCGCGTCCACCGCGAGGCGGCTGCCGGGCGGGCGGGGGGCCGACCCCCAAGTCTCGACCACGCACGCCATGGTAACAGCGCGGCCCGCTTGCCTCCACGCCAGGGCCTCGCGAAAGATGGGAAGGTTTGACGGGGACACGAAATATTTCCTTTATTCAACGCGCGGCAACCGCCAAGCTGGCGCCCGCATCACATCATGGGGAGCTAGCAAAGGGCATCGGCGGATATCACGCTCGATTAAGCGGATTCCGAAGGCACGGCAAGTTGAGATCGATGCCTACCCAAATCAAAGTGCCGTACTTGGTCACACGCTGAGAGCGGGACGTTCTGGGCTCGGCAGTTCGAACTTCGTCAGAAGACGCGAGCGCGACAGAAAGGGGTAGCATTCGGGATCCGCCCGGTAGTCGGCGATCCAGTCGACGATGCGATGCCTCGCGCGGAGAAACTCGTCCAGACCCATCTCTCCCAACGGAGGGCCCACCGCCTCTGCGCCCTCAGATTCCGTGAGCAATCTCCGCGCGCCTTGGCCCGGAGTGCTTCCTAGACAGGATAGCGCATCGTGACTGTGAGGACATCGGGATGGTGCCGACCGGGCGAGGTTCGCGCCCAACTTCCAAGGGCAGCACTGGCGATGTCCGCCATAGCATGGCGTTCACATTGAGCGCGGACGCAAGAAGTTCGCCGGGAATCCCCAGGCCCGAGCCCGTGCTGGCGAAATAGGCGAAGAACGCGGGATAGTTCCAATGCGTAATTCCCGGCGGGATCAGGCGCTCGAAATCATTCAAAATGCATTCGATCGCTTCAGCCTCCGACGGCGCTCGAACCTGACGGGCCGCCCCGCCTTTTTCTGTCGGACCGTGGCCCGGTCGACTGCATATCCGCTTGATGCGACATCCTCAACCTTGAGGGCGACAACATCGCAGTCACGCAGCTTGCTATCGATAGCCAGATTAAACATTGCCAAGTCGCGCGTCCGGCTCTCTACCTGCAGCTTGGTCCGGATTGACCAGACGTGCTTTGGCCGAAGCGGCGGTTTTGACCCGATTAGCTTGCCTTGTTCCAAGGCACGCGCTTGGGTGTGGTTGGTGCTGTGTTTTCGTAATCGTGCATGGTCAACCTCCTAGGGTCCAGACTCATTAAACCCACCATACGAGAGCGGCGACGATGCAGACAGAGGCCAGGAAGTTACGCGCCAGCCTGTCGTAGCGCGTGGCGATACGCCTGAAGTCTTTCAATCGGCCGAAGG
>Ga0185299_10004768_pt1 | contig 16026 bp, 14 predicted proteins | sample PaiPotPPA55metaG_FD_128002 | JGI IMG/M metagenome (GOLD analysis project Ga0185299, IMG submission 128002) | Iron sulfur acid spring bacterial and archeal communities from Banff, Canada, to study Microbial Dark Matter (Phase II) - Paint Pots PPA... ...
TTGCCTGAGTCGCTGACACGCAGGGTGGTCGTCAGACCTTTTGCACCGCTTTCGCGGGGGTGGCCGGCATCACCTCGGAATGGTGGCCGGCTTCAGTTCGGAACGGTGGCCGGCATCAAATCGGAATCCCGGCCGGCATCAATTCGGAATACCTGGCCGGAATGCGTCGGAATCTGCACGCCGCCACCTCTGTGGGCCAAGTCCAGGCCAAGAAAATTGGCACGATGTTCCCGCTACTTAGCGAACCTCTGCTGCCTAAATTTGCCGCCGATTCGCGATCTCAGCCGGATCCTGGTGTCCAGTCTCTCTGGCGGCGTGTGTTAGAGCGGAGCTGCTTTTGCGAAAGGCGCCGCTTCCCATCTTGAACATGACAGCCTCCCTTTTTGCTCGCGCATTGACGCTCTTCTATCGGGTGAAAGTCCAATCGAAGGCGATTGGCGCAGACCGCAGCTGTTAGCTCAAGCGCCTCGACATCATCGACATGAACCCGAAGAGCTTCCGGACCTTGCCGCAATACCAGCGCTTAGCCCGAATGCTCCTTCAGGAACTGCTCCGTGATGGTCTGCAGGTAAATCGGCATCTCCTGCATTGGACAGTGGCCACACTCCATCATGATCAGCTTCGCTGCCGGATGCCAGCGCAGGAAGGTGTTCCGCATGTCCTCTTCCAAGAACTTCGGTTGGTCCCACCGGCAGCCAACGATCAGAAAGGGAACGCTGCTCTTGCCGCATTCCTTCGAAAAATCGTGCAGCGTCCACATGTCTAGATAGCCGCGGGCTGCCTCCTTGGTCCTCGTTTCGCGCGCGAGCCTGAGCTTTACGTCCTGCCACTGACGCGAAAGCCTGTGCCCGGTAATGCGGTCCGCAAGCTCACGGCACTTCTCGTCATCGGTGATGACGTCTACGAAAAACTGGCATTCTGCATCGGACATCTTGATGCCGGCGGCGGAAACCGGACCGACGGCTACGACGCTCTTGATGCGGTTTGGCACGTCGATGGCGAGCCGCTCGACGACCATGCCGGTCATCGAGAAGCCGACGAGGTGAAACTTTTCCCAACCCAAGTGGTCCGCCAGCTCCACGGTATCGGCTGCCGCTTCGCGCTCGTCATATTTGCCTTTGAGGTTCATGGAGCGGCCGTAGCCGCGCAGGTCGGTGAGGCAATAGGTGAAGGTATGTTGATCGAAGTACGGCAGTGTCGGCTCCCAGCTTGAGGAGTCCGCCAGCCAGTCGTTGTAGAGAAATACCCGCTCTTTGCCGTTGCCCAAGAGCCTGTGACCAAGAACCATGACCTTCTCCTTCCCCTGGTGAGCACCATTCGGGCCGGGTTACGCTGAACCGGCCGTGCGCGTGATCTGCTCACGCAAGGCAGCCCGGTCGACCTTGCCGGTGCGACCGGTCGGCAGGCTCGACCCGAAGTGATAAATATCTGGCCGTTTGAACTTCTCGGCCCGCTCGGAAACCCATTGTCTCAGCGCGGCTTCCTCGACGTTTTCGTGCTCCCGGGGCACGATCAGCGCGTGAATGCGCTCCCCCATGACTGGGTCGGGAATCCCCACCGTTAGGGCCGCCGCCACGGAGGGATGCGACGCAAGGAGTTCATCGAGCTCTAGCGGCGAAACCTTGGTGCCGCCTCGGACGATGAGCTCGTTGGACCGCCCAGCCAGCTCGACCATGCCGTCTGGGCGCAGGCGCGCGAGGTCGCCGGTACGCAGGAATTCCCCGCAGAATGCCGCGCTGCTGAGCTCCGGCTGATCGAGATATCCGTTCATGATGAAGGGCGTGCGGATCTGCAGTTCCCCGATTTCGTTCATCGGAACGGCCTGGCCTTGATCATCCGCGACGCGAAAGGAAACGCCGGGAGTTGGGCGGCCGATTGAGCCGCAATAGAGGCGGTGCTCATCGGGCATCAGAACAAAATCGGAGGTGCAGGTTTCCGTCAGCCCATACACGTCGGCAATACCGACTTTAGGGAACAGACCGGAAAGTTGCTGGCTCAACTCGCGGCCGAGGGGCTCGCCGCCTGCGATGATACGATGCAGCCGGTTGTTGCCGATCAGTGGGAGCAGCGTGCTGCGATCGAGCCGTAGAAACTGACGCAGCATCGTCGGCACGAACGCCGCGTCGGTCCCTGCCTGCGCCGCGGCGGCTTTCAGTATCGCTTCGGCATCGAAACGCGGATGCATCAACAAAACGCCGCCTTTGATCAGCGTCAGCAGCGACACCCAAATTCCAAAGCTGAAGGTGATCTGCAGTACCAGGAGCATTCGTGTTGATCGGGAAAAGCGGAGAAGGCCATCGATAGCGCGCAGTTTGCCGACAAAAGCGCGATGGCTCAGCACGACTCCCTTCGGCTGTCCCGTCGAGCCTGAGGTGAATATGACCAGTGCCGCACCGCGGAGTATCTCGCGGGCCGGGGGAGGGGCGTCGGCAATCTGGCGTACCGGTGCTTCGGCTGACGCATCGGCGAGCAGCCGTGCCTTGGTTCTGGCGCGCGTGAGTTCGAAAGCCGCGGCCGGCGCCGATCTGTGAACGGGTACCAGGACGCCGCCCGCCTGCCACACCGCTGTGAACGCTGCGATATCGGATGCCTGGTTGGATACCAACACGAGAACAGGCTCGTCGGGTTCCAGACCCGCGCGATGCAGCGCATCGAAGATCGCCCGGGCGCGCATGCCGAGAGCGACATAAGAAGTCGTGCCATGGGGATCCTCGCAGGCGATCGCTGCACCAAACGTGCTGCAGGCGTCGAGCGACAGATCCGAAAGTCTGGCCTGGTCCGACAAGGCGATCTCTCAGGGGAAACGGGCGTCGCGCCACGCGAAAGCGACCTTCAGCCCCTCCCGACGCGCGATTTCCATGAACTGACGCTTGTCGCTGCTGCCTTCCCCCTCGATGGAGAGATCGATGTCGAGCGCCGACTCGAGCGCTTCCAGCATGCCCATGATCTCGAAGGTCCTGTTAATCGCGCGCTTGGTTCGCTTTACCAGCATCGGGTCGATGGCCGCGATATGTCGGGCGAGCTTGACGGCGGCGGGCTCGAGCTGCGCCGCAGGCATGACCCGGTTGATCAGGCCCATGCGCAGCGCGTCCTGCGCAGCGATCCGATCGGCGCCGGTCAAGATGAGTTCCTTGGCGAGCTTGGGCCCGACCAGCCAGGGCAGGATCATCACCACAATTCCGGCGCCGAACTTCAGTTCCGGCTCACCAAAGACCGCGTCCTCGGCCGCCACGGTCAGATCGCAGGCTAGGGCGAGCTCGCACGCTCCGGCGAGGCAAAAGCCGCGAACCGCAGCGATCGTGGGTTTCGACAAGTGCCAGAATCGCATGACGGTTCGGAAGTCGCGGTCGAGGATCTCGCGCCACGGGCCAACCCCGACCGGCCGGCGTTCCATCTGCTCTTGCAGGTCGAATCCCGAGGAGAAATTGCCTCCAGCCCCCAGAACCACGAGGGCCCGAACCTCGGAATCCTCCTCGACCGCATCGAGTGCATGCTGAAGCTCGTCCAGCATGGCCTGATTGATCGCATTAAGGCGGCTCGGCCGGTTGAGCGTGATGATGGAGACAGGTCCATCGATTCGCAGCTCGATAGTTTCGAATGAACGATGCATAAATGTTGCACCCGATTTTCAGCGTGCGCGCATTAAACGCGGAATTTCTCGATGACACTCGGATCGGGATCAAGGCCAAGCCCGGGAGCGTTGGGGACACGGACCCAGCCCTGCTTCGGAATCGTCGCCTCGCCATAGATCTCGACCTCGAAATCGCAGAACAGGCGCTCTAGCAGCGGAGGCACGCGTTGCGCGGCGTTGAGATGAATGGTGGCCGCCTGTCCCGGCCCAAACAAAGCGCAATGCGGAGCAAATTCGATCCCGTGCGCCTCGGAGAGGGCTGCGATCTTGATCACCTCGGTCAGTCCGCCGGTCTTGGCGACGTCGGGTTGCGCTATGTCGATCGCGCCCTCGGAAATCATGGCCATGAAATCGTGCAGGCTGCCGGTATTTTCCCCTGCCGCGATTCGGTGAAATCCCTCGCTCCTCACCGCGGCTAGGCCGCGGAAGTTTTCAGGCGGCCACACAGGCTCCTCGAACCAGTAAAGACCCAGGTCCTTGAGCTGGCGGCTCTTCGCAATCGCTTCCGGAACCGACCATGGGCAATTCGTGTCGAGCATTACCTTGGTGTCGGCACCCGCGGCCTTCACTGCCGCCGTGATCTCCTCGATTCCGATTTCATGCAGCTTTATGTACCGATAGCCCCGTTCGACGGCCCGACGGGTCGCCTTCACGACGCCGTCGACGCTGCCGTATCGCATTAAGCTGGCATAGGCATCCAGTCGGTCCACGAAGGCGCCTCCAAGAAGCCGGTGCAGCGGTGCTTCGCAGGATTTGCCGAGCAGATCCCACAGAGCGATGTCGATGGCGGCAATGCCGTATTGGACCGCGCCGTTCCGACCGAAGTTATGGAGCTGGAACTCGAGGTCGTGCTTTATTTTAGAGATTTGCGATGGGTCTCGACCGACGATCAGACAGAGAAGGCGGCTGTCGATGAGTTGCTTCAGCGCCACATCGCGACCGCGTGAGAACGCCTCCCCCCAGCCGACGAGCCCCGAATCGGTTTCCAGTCTCACCAGCAGCACGTCAAACGAGTTGGCCGGTCGGCCCCCAAAGCTCCAAGGCGGGGTGCCACCGGCCTCGAACGGCATCGACAGCAGAATGGATTCGGCCTTTGCAATCTTCACGACCCTTCCTCCAGATTTGGCGCGCTTTCAGTTGTAACACTCTCGGTGTGGGCTCCGCTCCCGAGATAAGCCCTGATCACCTCCGGATGGGAGCGCACGTGCTGGAACGATCCCTCTGCAATCTTCGTCCCATGATCCATGGCGATGACCCGATCCGCCAGCCCCTCCACAAAGGTCATGTCGTGTTCGATGACCAGGATGGCGCATCCCGTCGATCTGATGCGCCGAATGTCGTCCATCGCCTCGCGGGTTTCGGTGGGGTTCATGCCCGCGGCGGGCTCGTCCAGCAGCAGCAGCTGGGGCTTTGATCCCAATGCCCGCGCAATCTCAAGCCGGCGGCGGTTCGCGTATGACAACGTCTCAGCGGGCTCGTCATATTTGTCGAGTAAGCGCCGACCGAATATCGACAGCAGGTCGCGGGCTTCCGCTTCCGCCCGGCGTTCCTCCGCCCGCGCGCGGGAGCCGCGTATCACGGCCGCGAGCAGCCCTCCGTGGAGGCGCGAATGCATTCCTACGAGGACGTTTTCGGCGACCGTGAGCTTGGGAAAGAGGCGTATCGTCTGAAAGGTCCGCGCGATTCCAAGCGCGTTGATTCGGTGCGTGGGGACCGAGGCGAGATCATGAGCCGGAATGCCGAACAGTATTCTGCCACTCGTCCAATGGTAGAGGTGCATGATCAGGTTGAATAACGTGGTCTTGCCGGACCCGTTCGGGCCGATGACGGCGACAATCTCGTTTGGTGCCACGGAAATGCTCAGGTCGTTCACGGCCCGGATGCCGCCGAAATCCATGATCAGGCAATCGGTCTGCAGCAGGACGGCGTTCATGCCGGGCTGGCTCGATCCGCGGACGGCTCCAGCGGTATGCTCTCGATGCCGGGTCGCGGGCCCCGACGGGTGCGGGTCCTCGGGAAGATGCCCTGGGGCCGGTTGATCATCAGTACAACCAGCGCCAAGCCGAATATCAGCAACCGCAGGTGCTCAAACTCGCGAAGCCGTTCGGGCAGAATGACGAGGGCGATTGCGCCTGCCACGACGCCGAGAATATTTCCGGCGCCGCCGACTACGACCATCACCAGAATCGTTATGGATTCGAGGAAGGTGAAGCTGTCCGGGCTGATGAAACCGATCATGTGCGCGTACAGCGCACCGCCGATCCCCCCAAAGAACGCGCCGGTCGAAAACGCCAGGATCTTGAGTCCTCGCGTGTCGATACCGGAGCATCGGGCTGCGGTCTCATCTTCCCTGATCGCCTCCCACGCGCGTCCGAGCTTAGAGTTCAGCAGCCGATAACTGACCAAAGCCCCGACAAGCGCAGTAGCGGACGCCAGATAGTAGAAGTTTGTCTGAAAGGGCATCGAAAGCGAGAGGATATTCAACGGTTCGGTGAAGGAATGCGATCCGATCGCTGGCGGCGGAATGTCTATGACGCCGTCGGTGCCATTGGTCAGGAATTTGAGATTGCGGGCCAGCAAATTCATCATCAGGCCGTACCCGAGCGTCACCAGGCCGAGATAATGGTCATGCACGCGAAGCGCCGGCCACGCCACTACGAACCCGAATGCGGCCGCGACGAATCCTCCGAGCACGGCTCCCAACCAGAAGCCGACGCCAAAATGGATGGCGAGTTGGGCGCTGGTATAGGCACCCGCGCCGAAATACACGGCGAAGCCGATATCGAGGAGCCCGGCGAATCCGAGCGTTATATTGAGGCCCAGTGCCATGACCGCGAAGATCGCGGATAACGCGGCGACATGGATGAGATACGGATCGTCACGGACCACGATGGGATAGAGGACCAGCAAGACGGTCAGAATGACCGCGGCTAATCCGGCATTATCTCGAAAATCGCGGGCGATCTGCCGTGATACGACGGGCAGCCGCTGATAAGCCAAAATCAGGCTCGCAGTCGCCCCGAGGTATAGAACGAACAGTGATGGCCGCTCGATGCGCAAGCCGAGAATGACGATTGCGTAGAGGGCGAGCAGGAGCGCTGCAACAAGCAGTCCGGAGCCCCACCGCCTCGACGGGAACAGCGCCGTTTGCAGCCGAGAGATGTCTTTTTCTCTCATCACAGGATCGGAGTTTCTATCCCATTTTTTGCGCGGCGCGCCGCAAGATCCCCGAGGGGCGAAACATCAAGACAAGAATCAAGATCAAAAAGACGAAAACGTCCTTGTATTGAGATCCCTGCGGCACCAAAGCAACGACTAGCACTTCGAGCGCCGCCAGCAGATATCCTCCCAGAGCTGCTCCGTACACGTTCCCTAGGCCGCCCAATATCGCTGCCGTAAACCCTTTGATCGCCATGGTCCATCCCATGTCGAACCGGATTGACAGATAGTATAGGCCGTTCATTACACCGGCCACGCCACCCAGCGCCGACCCCACAAAGAAAGCGTTGCGGATTACATTTCCGATTCCAACTCCCATCATTCGAGCGGCATCGGGGTCGTCGGCTGTCGCGCGCATGGATCGTCCGACCCAGGTCCGCTCCACCAACAGGTTGGTACCGGCGACTAACACAATGGATGCGATGATCATCGCTACTTGCGTGTACCCGACCGCAATCAAGTCTATGTGCAGCGATTCGAATTTATAGGGCGATGGAAAGCCGAGGGGATTAGCGCCTTCTGGAAAAAATTCCTTGACGCCTTCGCGGAGAACGAATGAAACACCGAGCGATGTGATCAGCATGACGAGCATCGGCGCTTGCCGAACCGGCCGATACGCTAGGCGTTCAATGAATATCCCCAGGACGCCACAGAACAAGATCGCTACGATCAACATCGTTGCAATCAAGGCCCAGCCGTCGGCGATGCCGCTATTCGTGAAGAGACGTCCAACAACCAGGGCTGCAAATGCGCCGATCATGAACACTTCGCCGTGGGCGAAATTGATTAGCCCCATCACGCCGAAAAACAATGTGAAGCCGACCGCGACGAGCGTGTACATCCCGCCGATCGTTGCTGCGTTCACGAGTTGCTGAAGCCAATCGGCTGCTGACATCCGACTCGTCGCCCGGGCGATACGCCGCTTCTCATCCGCGGGAGGCAGCTCGGAACGGTCTGACGATGGGCCGAATCATGGAGACGCCTTCACCAGAGTGGTCGCGGTCGGATCCGTCCGGTACAGTATCTGCCACTTGCCATCGCGTACCTCATAGATCGCAATATGAATTAGGTTTGGCATGCCGTTTTGATCGAAATGGAAGTTACCCAGCAGGGTCTGGAATTCCTGCGTGTTGAGCTGATTCAGCAGCGCTTGCCTGCTGACGCTGCCGGACTTGGCTGCCGCCTGGGTGGCCTGAACGAACACTTCGCCGGCAGCATAGGCCATCGGGCCGAACGCCTCGTAGGGGTTGTTGAACTTTGCGTCTGCGTACGCTTTTTCGAACGCAAGTCCGCGTCCATCGGGATAGTTCGCGAGCGGCAATCCCCAGAAACTGGCCAACGTGCCCTCTGCCGGCTGCCCGGTAATCTTGATGTAGGTCTCGGAGAAAGTGCCGCCCGACGTCATCATGGGAGCCGTGAGATTGAGCCGAACCATTTGCTGCCGCAGCAGACTTGCTTCGATGATCCGCCCGCCTAGGTAAACGAGGTCCGGGTTGAGCGGTTTTATTTTGGTCAGGAGCGGGGTGAAATCCTTTTCCCCCTGAGCGATGCTCTCGCGCCCGATGATGATGGCAGTCCCGCCCTTCTCTCTTGCGACCTTCTCGAATTCATCAACCTGTGTCCTGCCAAATGCCGAAGTGTCGTCCAGCAGGTAGATCTTCTTGAAGTGAGCGATGTTGGCGGCGTAGACGGCCGCGAATTTCATGTTGATGAGGTCATACGGGGAGTTCCGGAACACCACCCCGTCGGAATGAAACGGCCGCGAGCTGCGGTGATCATTGGAGCCGCCGAGGATGACAGGCAAGCCGTATCGCTGATACACGCTGTGGGTCGCGATTCCGTTTTCGCTGGCCCAGCAGCAAAACGCCCCGATGACCGAAGGATCGGCGCCGGCTTTCGTAGCCAACGTTACTGCCTGGGCGGTGTTGCCGGCGTTGTCGCCTTCGATCACGCGAAGCCTGATATCGCCAAGCTTGCCGGACGCCATTGCTTGATCGACTGCAAGCTTGAAGGAATTATTCATTCCCGCGCCGTAATTGACCCAGGAGCCGCTCAGGGGAAGATTCGTGGCAAGACCATATTCGGCGCTCCTGCCATCGCCACAAACGCAAAACACCATGAGCGCTGCGGATAAGATGCGACAGTGGATTCTGGTCATTGACACACCCTCATTCCCGTTCAACCGTCGAGCCACCGAGATAAGCCTTGCGTATGCTGTCGCTCCTCAGCAATTCGCATCCGGATCCGTGCAGGGCAATTTCGCCGGTCTGTAGGACATAGGCGCGCCCCGCCACGGCTAACGCCATCGTAGCGTTCTGTTCGACGATGAGCATGCTGGTGCCCATCGACTTGATGCGACGAACGATCTCATAAATCGTCTCGACCAGCGCAGGCGCGAGACCCATTGATGGCTCGTCCATCAGGATGAGCCGAGGCCGAGCCATCAGCGCCCGACCGACGGCCACCATCTGCTGCTCACCGCCGGAAAGCGTCCCAGCGGACTGCCGCAGCCTCTCGGCAAGGCGCGGAAACAATCCGAGCACCGAATCCAGATCCTTTTTGATCTCGGACCAACTCAGGCGCCGCCGCACGTACGCTCCCATCAGCAGATTGTCGTACACGCTCATCGAAGAAAACAGACGGCGCGCTTCTGGAACCGCAGCCATGCCCAAGCCAATTCGATAGGCGGGGTCCCTTCGCGTGATGTCTTGTTTCGCGAACGTCACCTTACCGGAAGACGGAATCACCAGGCCTAGGATCGTCTTCATCGTCGTGGACTTCCCGGCGGCATTACCGCCGAGCAGAGCTACGACCTCGCCGTCGTCGACGGTGAGGTCAATGCCTTTGAGGACTTCGATCGAGCCGTAGTGGGTGACGATCCGGTCCAACCGCAGCAAGGTGCTCACACCCGCGTCCTGTCAATTGTTGACAATTGACGAAGAGAGCGGATAAGAGCGCGGCCGTCAAGATGCCGGGGGCTGCCGCGAGCATCGGCGCTCACACTCAACCCCTAGCTGGCTTCCATGGAGGCTCACTGGTGTTGGCGCTGGCCGAATTTTCCGCCCCGATCGACAAACGCAGCCTCGACCGCGCTGCCGCCGATAAGCTGCGACGAGCCATTGTTGCCGGCGAAATCGTCCCCGGTGCCCGCCTCAAGGAGGCGGAGCTGGCCATGCAATTCCAGCTGTCACGCGGTACGGTCCGCGCTGCGCTGCATCGGCTGGTCGCGGAAGGGCTGGTCACGCAGCGACCCTATTCGGGATGGCAGGCGGTAAGCTTGAGTTCCCATGATGCATGGGAACTTTACACGTTGCGCGGCAGCCTCGAGGCGCTGGCTGCACGGCTCGCTGCGGCGAACATGAACGAGACGCGCCGCCAGCAACTCTGGGAAGCGTTTGCGCGTCTGAAGACCGCCGTGCGTGCGAAAAACGACGAAGCGATTACCGACGCTGATTTCGCAATTCACAAAATGATCATCGATCTGGCGGGACACAAGCGACTCGCTGCCCAATACGCGCTCGTGGAGCAGCAGACCCGGATGTATATTGCCTCGTCAAACGCGATGCTGACGCGTCGAGAGCTCGTGCTTCGAAATCACGAGAACTTACTGAAGGCTATTGCCTCCGGCAACGCCAAATCCGCCGAGAAGGTGGCTCGAACACATGGCCTTGAAGCCTCGAACGAGCTCATTAGTCGTCTGCGAGCGAAGGAGAATGCGCAAGCGAAGAACAAGAACTGAGGCCGCTAGCGGGCGCGCCGGCATGATCGCCAGCTCCGCCCTATTTGTTGCGCAACAGCTGCCGCCGAAGGCCGCATCCTGCTCACGCCCCTTGATCGCTCGCTTCCAAGGCTGAGATCGGTTTGAATCCTATATGCCGCGCAGACAGTGCAGCTACTAGCGGTATGGCAAAATTCCGCAGCTCGTGCGGGCAAAGTCTCTGGTCGCGAGGTGTCCCGAAAAAGCCCGGAATTCCCGCGACATTTCAAATGGCGTATTCAAGAACGACATTTCCGCGTTCGAATCCTGTCACCCCAGGCAGGCAGTAGAGTCACGCGACAGGCATCATCGTGCCGGTGACCGAAATGACCATCTGAAGGGTGCCAACACGCCAGCGATCAGCACAGTGCATGCGGTGCTCGATCGCCATAACCTGGTCAAGCGCAATAGAGCGACGGGACCCGCCTCGTCCGGGACCACGTTGGTCAGGATCAACTCAGCGCCGCAGGCTCTACAACGCTTCACTTGGGCTTCTACAAGCCAAAATTTCGTTTGACATCGGAACCGATTCGAGAACAGTGTAACTCATCAATGGCTGGGGCGCCCTAACCACCTAAAACCAAATCAGACGGTAGAAGCTGGATGGCCCGATCCGGTTCGAGAGCGACTCTGCAATTTGCGACGCGCGCTCAAGAGCGCCTTATCGAAGCGGCGCGCGCACATGAGCCCGTTCGCGGTCTGACGCATGGATTTTACAAGTACCCGGCTCGGTTCTCGCCAGTGTTCGCACGGGCTGCCATCGAGACCCTCACGGAACCCGGTGACCTCGTGTTGGACCCTCACGTCGGCGGCGGGACGACCCTTGTTGAGGCGCGCGCTGCCGGCAGACAAGCAATCGGAGTGGATATCAGTCCGCTCGCGGAATTCGTGACCAAGGTAAAATGCACGGTCTACTCCGAGAATGAGCTGGAAAAGCTGGAGTGGTGGGCGCGGTACGTCGCCCAGGACATTCACATTCATCGGCAGTCCATCCGGTTCGCGGACTATGCCGATCGGGGCTATTACAAACACCTCGACCATACGTCGCGCTGGCGCCTGCGCAAAGCAATCGAGCAGAGCATCTTCAGCGCGATTTGCCTCGGCGCGCCCCGGCTCGAAGCATTCGGTCGCTGCGTGGTGTTGCGGACCGCGCAATGGGCGCTCGATGGCAGGAGCAAGCTGCCGACGCTTAAAGAATTCCGCGGCTTCCTGGAAGAGACCGCGCAGAGGATGGTCGCCGGCGCGCGCGAGCTGCGGGCGTCAGTGAGCGCCAACGGAAGTGAGCCGGTAACCGTCCTGCGGCGCAGCGCCGCCGGTATTGAAAATGACGTTCGGCTCCGTGGGCTTCGGGCGCCGCGCCTCGTCGTCACGTCGCCGCCGTATCCCGGTGTGCATGTCCTTTATCACCGCTGGCAAGTGGACGGCCGCAAGGAAGCGCCATTGCCGTTCATGATTGCCAACAAGCTCGACGGTGCGGGCAGCAGCTACTACACGATGGGCGACCGCAAGTACCCCGAGCTGAAGACCTATTTCGACAACATCCGTGCCACCATGTCCTCGGTCGCGGCGCTCGCGGATAAGCGCACCATCATCGTGCAGATGGTCGCGTTCTCCGACGCTTCCTGGCAACTCCTGCGCTATCTCGAAACGATGGAAGAGGCGGGCCTGACGGAAGTGCCCCTGTCGAAGCTTCGACGCGAACGCGACGGCAGGTTATGGCGAAGCGTGCCGAGCCGGCGCTGGTACAGCGACCAGCTCGGCGAGACGCCCGCTTCGCAGGAAGTCGTGCTCGTCCACCGAAAGGCGGATATCAGCCCGTCGCGGCCTCAAGCCCGTCAATCTGCTCATCATCGATTGATAGGTCTTGCTGTGCAAGCGTCGTCAGCGAGAGCATGAACGGCGCCAGCGCTCGGCACATGGAGTCGATACGGTCCTCGATCTTGACCTGAGCGGCCTCAGGCGGCAGGTCGCCCTTCTCCTTGTCCTGCAACAGCAGGGCCAATCCGACGAGTACGTTCCCATAGACGAACTGATTACGCGCCGATTCGTCGTTGAGGCGTTTCTGTTTGATTTCGTTCAGGAGCGGCGTGTTATCCATGTTGATTTGGAAAATGGGAATCTCGTTCTCCTCGCGGTCGTATTCGACGCCCATCCTCATGGCGGTGAATTCCTCGAACTTCATTTTCTCCCAACGGTCGCGATAGACGAGGTCCATCTTCGGCGTCGAAAGTTGCCGTGGCCGGTCGCGGTCGTTGCCCTTTTGGTCGTTCGGGTTTTTATCCTTCTTGTTTGTGCCGCCGCCTTTGTGATGCTCGGCCCATGGACGCACGGTCACGGAAAGCTTGTTTTTGAATGTGGCACGGCTGTCCTCTGTAACGGCGGTCATACCGAGGACGTCACCAACCTCGACGCCGTCCGGCAAGGTCACCATCACACTGGCGCTGCCGCTATGCAGATTCGGGCCGACAATTGAGACCTTCCGCTCCTTGCCGGCATTATCGGTCCACGTTAGCCAGAATTTGCCGCCCTCGATCCGGCGCGAGAAGTAATCGTCGCGCGCGTCGGTCTCGAACTGCAAGCGCATACGGTAATTGACCGGGCAATCGCGCTTATGCACCTCGCCGTAGGCGGTGCCCTTCAGCTTGAAAAACGTCGGATAGATTTCGCCCTTGAATGGCTTCTCGTCCTGCGAGCCTGTCGGGTTAGCATTGAACGGCGCCGTTATCCGGTGCCCCAGCTGCAACAGAGCGGTCAGGTTCGGCGAACTCTTGATGAGATTCTGAAGGACATCCGCAAGCGGCTTATCGTCCTTCATCTTATCAGTCATCATCTCCTTCTGGCGATGGTTGCGCAGACGCCGAAGGGCCTCGTCGTTCTTAAGCGTCTGTTCGAGGCAATCAATCATCTCGACCTTGAAGTCGTTCTCGGTCAGGCGGTCGCGCGAAGGCATGAACAAGTCTTCACGCACCTCATCACTCATTTGGTCGCATTCGACGAAGACGAGCAGGTCGTCTGCCAGCGTCTTCATTTTCATAGCGTCGCGCCGGAAGAAATCCTTCGGCAATGTCCCTTGCGTTTGTCCATTGCGCACGAACAGGACGCCTTCCCGTTTGCGGTAGCGGGTCAGGCCACCGAGCTTTTTCTTCTTCGCATCTTCCTCGCCGTCGTCCTCCTCGTCGCGCGCGGTGCCGGCCGGCTTGAAGGCGTAGACGGTAGCATAGAGCTGCTCGCCGGCAGGCGAGAACGGCAGAACAATGGGAAATCCCTTCTCCACGTTCTCGGTGTTGCTGAGGCGGCGCCGTAGTCCGCTCAAGGTCGTCTCGCGACTGCCGGGGTCGAGATACTTACCGTTCGCTCCAGTGCGAAATTCATGCAGACGAATAGGCAGGGCAATTTCTGGAAGCAGCAGATCGAGCCGGCTGAGAATGCTGCGACCGCGGATGATGTTTGACCGCTCGCCGAGGTACTTGTAATCGTACAGCTTGATCGCCGTGCCGTAGGTAGCTTCACGGCCGTATGGGCTCTCCTTGTCAGGATAAATCTTCATCGTCGGCGCGGAGAACGACAGCACGTCGCCCTTGCGGTCCGGATGCGCGTCGCCGACTCCGACCGGTGCGAGATACGAGAGAATCGAGTTCTTGCGGCCTCCCTCCGGGCGTTCGCGGCGCACGATGGTGAAGCCCCAGTTCTTATCGTCATCGTCCGGGTCAGGTCCAAGCAGCTTCGGATTCCGCCGACTGATGACGAGTTGGAGATTGTGCTTGCCGCAGAAACGCAGCGCGCCGGTGCCACCCTGATTGAACTGCCCCTGTACGAAGCGGATGTACATCTTGTTGCTCTTGCTGAGCGACAAGATGGTGAGTGGGATTTTGCGCGGGGTCTGGCCTTCGCCGCAGTCGGCAATAGTAAGGTTCATCACCGGCCGCATGCCGCTGCCGCAAAGCGTAATGCCCTGCGCAACCTCGCGAATTTTCTCGTCGGACCACTCCTCGATGAGACCGCCCGTCGCCATTTTGTTGCCGGTGCCCCCTTCGAAGAACCGTGCGACCGCTTGGCGGATGCTCTTAGGCGCATCCGGCCCCTTCGGATCGATGACGCGCTCAAGACATTCATTGATGAGGCGCGCGTCAACGGAATTGACGATTTTTTCGACCAGGGCGGCTTCAGCGAGGCTCTGTTGATTGCCGCCCTGACCCCAGTTGTTTTCCAGGTCCCCGTAATGGCGCCAGAGTGCGGGCCTTTCCCAGTAGCCTGCGTGCTTTAGCAGCCCGATAACCTCGTCTTCCGTTTCCGCATAAAGCAGCGCGATGCAAAGGTCGCGAATCTGGCCGTTCGTCATGCCCAAGCCCCCCGTGTTTCCCAGTCTTACTGGCTCAACTTGAAGTCTATCGAGACTTTGTGGCCGCTGGAGGTCATCCGGACCTTCAGCGCCTCGACCTCCCGCGTCAGGGCTCGGACGATCTTCTGAACGTCGGCCTCATCGTACTGATAGGCGTTCTTGTTGCCTAATTTCCCTATGACTCTGATGGCCTTAATGGCGTTGATGGTCCTGTTTTCGGCCAATTTGACGAACTTTTCGCGTTTATCCGCCTTTGCAGGCACATCACTTGACGTCCTATTATCCAGCATGAAATGCCTCCCGGAGCGCAATTATTCACGCGCTATAACCGCTTCAATTCCTTCTAAATTGTTCAAGAAATGGAGTCGAGTCGATTCTGCTAAATTCTCCAATTTTCCCGATCTGCTGCACTGCGGCCACACCCGCCCGCGGGCCAATCCCGCCGGGGCATGACGACAGGAAGCGGCCCCCATCGCGAAATATCGATCCGCGAATTCCCTTCTGTTAGCGGCGCGAGTTTGCAGGGGCACGTTGATCTGCGGCACCTCGGCTGGCGGCGGCGGACGGCCTTGTGCAGCCCAACGGGGCTAGAACGCAGTGCCCGAGAGCGCCGAGGGGCGCTACCTCACGGAGAGCCGATAACGTACGGAACGCGAACTATAGCTCAAGTGCTCGCCAGCATTGTGCGGTGTCACACCGTGCGCAGCGCAGACCCCAAGCATCTTGGGTGTCGCACGGAACCGACCAGCGCCCGCGCTGAATGCGGAGGTTCGAATTCTGCCGCCCCAGCCAGCCAGTCCGGTCTCCAAAGTGCCAAGGCGGCGCAAAACCACGCCATGCGCCGCGTTTCGCGGGTACGGCTTGGTCTCCGTGTCGGGATTTGGCCAGCCAAAGCGGCATTCCGGAGCCTGGTCTCGGAGGCCACTTTTTGGTATCTCATTTTCCGGCGCCCTTCGCGCAATCGTCTAAGCATCCTAAGTTCCAGTTCGTTTTGGTATCATGACATCCGATGCCGCTGCAGGAAATCAAAGATCGCCGCCCAGAGACGCGGACTCGGAGACGATCGTTAAGGATGGTTCT
>Ga0185299_10004769_pt1 | contig 16026 bp, 14 predicted proteins | sample PaiPotPPA55metaG_FD_128002 | JGI IMG/M metagenome (GOLD analysis project Ga0185299, IMG submission 128002) | Iron sulfur acid spring bacterial and archeal communities from Banff, Canada, to study Microbial Dark Matter (Phase II) - Paint Pots PPA... ...
CGGTGTGGATCTTGTCGACCGCCTTGTCCGGATCGGCCGCGAACGCGCCGGCGCCGCCAAGGCAAACCGTCGCGAGCGCCGCCACGGATCCCCCGGCGAACAACCGCCGGCGTAAGTTGATGAGTGCTTCTTGGACATTGTTTGAGCCCTCCAGAACTGATGTTGAGATACATCAGACCGCGAAACACATACCGGAGGATCGCGACACCCGTGTGGAATTGGCATGTCGCGGTCGTGAATGATTTGTTACATCTGGCCTGGTCACGGATGCGGAACCGCCACCGTTTTCTGATTGGAGCGAGTAGGATGGGACAGAGTAGGACTGTCTCGCCCCTCGCACAAGTGTTTGAGGAACACTCGGTGTCGAGCCTGCGGCTGCCTTCCACCCCCTCCTTCGCGGAAGAAGGAAGCCCGAGGTTCCATTGCGAGCGAAGCGTTTCGCGAAGCGAACGTAATGGAAGCGGGCGACTGGAGAGAAGCCCGAAGGGCTGTCTCGAAGGGCGATGGCGCGGCGCATCCTTCGAGACGCAGGCTTCGCCTGCTCCTCAGGATGAGGGGGAGACTTTTGAAACAGGTTCTTGGCACTTCCCCTCGGTCTGCTCGCCGTCCAGAGGATCGACGACGCCGTCGATGAGATTGGCCTCGAACAGGTTTTCGGAGGTGAGCTCCCGGCGCAGCGGGCGCAGGCGCTGCGGCGTCGTCGCAATCTCATCCTCGCGCGCTGAGAGCGCCGCCCGTGCCTCGGCCACACTTACGGCTCGAAAGCCGCACGTCTCGCCCGGACGCATCTGCGCGAGCCTGCCAATGTCCGCGCGGACGACATGACCAAGCTTCGGATAACCTCCAGTCGGCTGACGATCGGCCATGAGGATGAGGGGCTTCTTGTCGCCGGCGATTTGGATCGCGCCGAGCGCAATGGCATCCGACACGATGTCGTAACCCCCCGCGTGCGCAATGTCCGGCCCATCGAAACGATAGGCCATGCGGTCGGCCAAGGGCGTTAGCGTGAACTGCCCTTCGAAGAAGGCGCTAAGAGTCGCCACTGTGAAATAATCGTCTTGCGGGCCGGGCACGACGCGGAAAGGTTCGGTTTCGCGGGCGAGCCATGGCGCGTCGATCATTGCCTCGAAGCTTGCGCCGTCCAGCCTCTCCGTCGACGCGGCCGGCAAGACATCGCCTGCCCGCAGCATCCGCCCTTCTATCCCGCCCATCGCCGAGCGCGTATGGGTTGCCCGGCTGCCCATCGTAATTGGCGTCTCGAAGCCGCCTTCGACCGCGAGATAAGCGAAGGCGCCGGAATCGCCAGCCCGCGCCGCCAGCGTTTTGCCGGGCTCCAAGAGGAGGCGCGCAGCCTGCGGCAGCAACACCCCATCGCGCCGCCAGCAGAACGCCCCACCGGCAAAGGCGACCGCGAGCGGCGCGCCTTCGCAGATGACCTCTAGGCCGCCAACCGAGACTTCGACAACGGCCGCGCGGTCGTTCCCAAGGGCGGAATTGGCGGTCCGGAACGCAACCCAGTCCATGGGTCCCGCCGGGGTCACGCCATAGCGCAGATAGCCGTGGCGCCCGCCGTCCTGAATGGTCGCGCCCGGACCGGCGCGGAGCACGCGCAGGCTTCCCCGCATGTCAGGACTCATCGAGGAATTCGTGGCGCGCGCAAAACTCTCCGGCTTCCGCCGCCGTGCTCATGGCTTCGAAGGCCGCGGGATCGATTCGTACGAAGCAAAGCTCATCGCCGATGTCGGCGAGAAGAACCTGCTCGCGCCGGGAATCGAACATCTTGACCGGCGTGCGGCCGATCCCGTACCAGCCGGTCGGCATGGCGCAGTTGGCGATGAGCGCCTGGCCGCCCGCGATCAGCAACGATCCGGGCAGCGCCGGCGGGCGTGGCACGGCGCGGCGCGGGATCGCGAGTTCGTTTGGGAGGCCGCCAAGAAACGTGAATCCAGGTGCGAAACCATACATATAGACACGGTAGCGCGCGCTAAGATGCAGGCCGATCACGCGCTCTTGCGGCAAATCGAGAAGCGCCGCGACCTCGGCGATATCCTCGCCATGCGGCGCGTCGTAGCATGCGGGGATGCGCCAGAGCTGCCGCCGCATACGGGGCGGGGCCGATGCGTAATCGAGCCCCGCGAGGGCATCGGCGAGCGCCTCCGTCGTCAACCGACGCGGATCGAAATGGATCATGAGCGAACGATAGGTCGGCACGGTCTCGGTCACGCCTTCCCATTTCGCTTGTTGGACGGCCGCGTCGAGCGCCAAAACCTGGTCATGGATCTTGGGATCGATGGTGTCGCCGAATTCGACGACGAGCGCCGACTCTCCGGCGGGCAGATAGCGTGGCTTGGGCAAATTTGTCACGCCGGAGCCTCTTCAAACTGGCGCGAAAGGCGCAAGAGCGATCCCGGCTTTCTCAAGGCGCGCACGCACCGCCTTCGCCATGGCGACCGCATTCGGGCTATCGCCGTGGACACAGATGCTATCGATGCCGGCGGCCAAGCGCTTGCCGGAGATTGTGATGATTGCTCCTTCTGATACCATGGCGAGGACGCGCGCGGCGGCATCCCCGGCGTCGTGCAGCACCGCGCCGGGGCACGACCTTTCGACGAGAAGGCCGGCGTCCGTATAGGCGCGATCGGCGTAGATTTCGCGGGCGACCGCAAGTCCTTGCGCAAGACCGGCCGTTTCCAATTTCGTTCCGGCGGGAGCTAGTAAGGCGAGGCGAGGCTCGACCGCTTTCACCGCGCGCGCAATGGCCTGCGCGATCGCGTCCTCCTCCGTCGCGATATTGCTCAGGGCGCCATGAACCTTCACATAGCCGAGCCTCGCCCCGGCATAGGTGGCAAGCGCGTTCGCGGCGCCGATCTGATAGGCGACGAGCCGCTCGATTTCTCCCCCCGTGAACGGCAATCCGCGGCGGCCGAACCCCCAGAGATCGGGAAATCCAGGATGCGCTCCGACCGCGACCCCCTTGGCCCTCGCCGCCTTGAAGGTCTTTGCCATGATCTCCGGATCGCCGGCATGGAAGCCGCAGGCGACATTTATGCTGGTGACAATATCGAGCATGGCGTTGTCGTCGCCGATCCGGTAGGCGCCGAACCCTTCGCCGCAATCGCAATTCAAATCGACGCTGCGCATGGCTTTGTGCCTTTATGGCGGTTTCCCGGCTGCCCCGCGTGCCTCACCCAGTTGTTGAAACGGGGTTATCAAGAAATCCTCGCGCCGGTAGCCTTGCGCATAAAGCAGCGCGGTCAGATCGCCGTGATCGATCCGCGCATGAGCGGCGGCCGCGACCTTGGGTTTGGCGTGAAAGGCAACGCCGAGCCCCGCGGCTTCGAGCATTGCGAGATCGTTGGCGCCGTCGCCAACCGCAAGAGTCTCCTCGGCGGAGAGGCCGAGCTTGTCGCGCAATCGAGTGAGTGCCGAAAGCTTGGCAACCTTGCCGAGGACGGGCTCCGCGACAAGCCCGCTAAGCCGGCTGTCCTCGCCGAAAAGAAGCTTGTTCGCCTGATGTTCGTGAAAGCCGATCCTTTTCGCGATGACGGATGTAAAGACCGAGAACCCGCCCGAAACGAGCACGGTATGCGCTCCATTGGCCCGCATGGTTTGAACCAGCACACGTCCGCCCGGCGTCAAGGTGATTCTGTTGGCGATCACGTCCAAGATGATCGCCCGGTCGAGGCCCTTGAGCAAAGCAGTTCGTTCGCGCAACGCCGGTTCGAAGGCGATTTCGCCGCGCATCGCGCGTTCGGTGATCGCGGCGACATCGGCCCGCTTGCCTATTTCAGCGGCGAGTTCGTCGATACATTCCTGGCCGATCATGGTCGAATCCATGTCGGCCAGCAAGAGCTTCTTGCGCCGCCCTTGCGCCCTTTGCACGATAATATCGACGGCGGCGTTATCGAGAGCGGAGCGCACCCTCTCCGCGACGGCGCTTACGCGGGCGGCGGATCCGGGCTCGAAAGCAATGTCGGCGGCAATACAAGGATCGAGCCAGTTCAACGGCCTCGGCCGCCTTAAGGCTTCGCTGGCCCGCCGGAGCATACCTTCCGTCAAAACCGGAAATGCCGGATCGCAGACAAGGGTTGCAACATGCGTCATTGGGCGTTTCGGGCTCACGCATTTCGTCGGGGTCCTGCCTCGCGGCGGATGATTGCCTTGGAGGAGGGATCAACTGCTGTTATTTCATCCCAACACAGCGATCAAACGCAACTCTTTATCGAATAATCAGGGCTGCATTGGCGCCGCGATCAAGCGACGCACACGCCAGATGTCGAGCGAACCACGAATCGAGGGTAGCGCAGCGAAAGATGGCGAAGCCATCGACGGGTTCCCTTCGCGGCGCGGGCCTGCTATCCCGGCGCCATGACAACCCACGCGCTCGAAAACATCCGCAATTTTTCCATTGTCGCCCATATCGACCATGGCAAATCCACCCTCGCCGACCGACTCATCCAGGCCACCGGCGCGATATCCGAGCGGGATATGGTCGAGCAGGTGCTGGATTCGATGGATATCGAGCGCGAGCGCGGCATTACCATTAAGGCGCAGACGGTGCGCCTCGAATACAAGGCGCACGACGGCAAGACTTATATCCTGAATTTGATGGACACGCCGGGCCACGTCGATTTCGCCTATGAAGTCTCGCGTTCGCTCGCCGCCTGTGAAGGCTCGCTGCTGGTGGTGGACGCGAGCCAGGGCGTAGAGGCGCAGACGCTTGCCAACGTCTATCATGCGCTCGATGCCGGCCATGAGATCGTGCCGGTCTTGAACAAGATCGATCTTCCCGCGGCCGAGCCCGAGCGCATCAAGCGGCAGATCGAGGACGTGATTGGGCTCGACGCCTCGCAGGCCGTGCTCATTTCGGCGAAGACCGGGCAGGGCATCGATGAGGTCCTGGAGGCGATCGTCACCCGCCTGCCGCCGCCGAAAGGGGACGAGACCGCGCCCGTGAAGGCGCTGTTGGTCGATTCCTGGTACGACGCCTATCTCGGCGTCGTCGTGCTTGTGCGCATCATCGACGGGACACTCAGGAAAAACCAGAAAATCAAAATGATCGGGACCGACGCCCATTACGAGATCGACAAAATTGGAGTGTTCCGGCCGAAGCTGCAGGATGTGGCGGAGCTGGGACCCGGCGAAATTGGATTCATCACCGCGCAGATCAAAGAGGTTGCCGACACCCGGGTCGGAGACACGATCACCGATGCACGCCGCCCTTGCGCCGAAGCGCTGCCCGGCTTTAAGCCCGCGCAGCCGGTGGTTTTCTGCGGGCTGTTTCCGGCCGATGCAGCGGATTTCGGCGATCTTCGCGCGGCCATGGGACGGCTTCGCCTTAACGACGCGAGCTTTTCCTATGAGATGGAGAGTTCGGCGGCGCTCGGCTTCGGTTTCCGCTGCGGGTTTCTCGGTCTCCTGCATCTTGAAATCATTCAGGAGCGGCTGGAGCGCGAGTTCAATCTCGATCTCATCGCGACCGCGCCTTCGGTCATCTACCGGATTCTCAAGCGCGGCGGGGATGTGCTTGAATTGCATAATCCGGCCGATATGCCAGCTCCGGCGAAGATCGAGACAATCGAAGAGCCCTGGATTCGCGCGACGATCCTGACGCCGGACGATTATCTCGGCGCGGTATTGAAGCTCTGCCAGGAGCGGCGCGGTGAGCAGGCCGATTTGAGCTATGCCGGCCAACGGGCGATGGCGACCTATGATTTGCCGCTCAACGAAGTCGTGTTTGATTTCTACGATCGCCTGAAATCGATTTCGAAGGGCTATGCGAGTTTCGACTATGCGATCACGGATTATCGCTCAGGCGATCTCGTGAAGATGTCGATTTTGGTCAACGCCGAGCCGGTCGATGCGCTCTCCATGCTTGTCCATCGCGATCGCGCCGAGGCGCGCGGCCGCGCCATGGTGGAAAAGCTCAAGGAGCTTATCCCGCCGCATATGTTCCAAATTCCGATCCAGGCGGCGATTGGCGCAAAGATCATCGCGCGGGAGACGGTTAGGGCGCTGCGCAAGGATGTGACCGCGAAATGCTATGGCGGCGACGTCACTCGCAAGCGCAAGCTTTTAGAAAAGCAAAGGGCGGGCAAGAAGAAGATGCGGCAATTCGGCAAGGTCGAGATTCCGCAGGAAGCTTTTATCGCGGCGTTGAAGATGGATGGGTGAAGGTCCGAAATGACGAGAAACTTATCGGCTTTCTCGCCAGGGCGGATTGTCTGCGCTAGCCTATTCGCTACGGTGGTGATGACGGCCACCCCGGCCATGGCGGGAGAAGCTCTGGACGGGACGGGACGCGGCTCGCCTGGCCGCTCGCCCTGCCCTTCGCGGGGATATTGCTGTCAATTGCGCTTGGGCCGCTCGCCTTCAAGGAATGGTGGCATATCCATTACGCCAAGGCCGCTGGGTTTTGGGCGATCCTGACGCTTGGAGGCCTTATCGCCGTCGAAGGGTTGCCGGCGGCAGCGGTCGGTTTCGTGCGCAGCATGGCGCTCGAATATCTGCCTTTCATACTCATGCTTTTCGCGTTGTTCACGGCGGCTGGAGGCATTTCGATCGAGGGCAGGCTCAACGGCTCGGCGCCGGTCAACACAACGATCCTCGCGCTTGGCACCGTGATCGCGAGCATTATCGGAACGACCGGCGCCTCGATGATCCTGATCCAGCCGCTCATTCGCGCCAATAGCGCCCGCCCGTTCAACGCCCATGTCGTGGTCTTTTTTATTTTTCTTGTCTCGAACATTGGTGGCGTCTTGACGCCGCTCGGCAATCCGCCCCTGTTCCTTGGCTATTTGCGGGGAATTGATTTTTTCTGGACCACTTGCGCTTTGTGGCCGCAGGCCCTGTTTACGGGTGGAATCTTGCTCGTGATTTTTTTCTCGTCGATTCCTATTTTTACCGGCGGGAAGAAAGTCCTCCGCCCGCCGGAACGGCCAGCGGGAAACTGCGTGTCCGCGGCCTTGCGAATATCGGGATGATGGGGATCGCGGTCCTCGCCATAATCGCAAGCGGCCTCTGGCGTCCGGGCATCGGCTTCGACTTGCTCGGAACAAGGATCGAACTGCAAAATCTGATCCGCGAACTCATCATGGTCTTCGTCGTCTCTGCTTCGCTTCGTGTGACGAATCCGGGGCTTCGCGCGGCAAACGGCTTCGAATGGGAGCCAATCAGGGAGGTGGCCTATCTCTTCGCTGGCATTTTCACTTGCATCATACCGGTGATGGCGATGCTTGAGGCCGGCGCGAAAGGTCCATTTTCGGCCGCGATCAATGTCCTGGCACGGGACGGAACGCCAGACAACGCGGTCTATTTCTGGGCGACGGGCGTCCTCTCGTCCTTCCTCGACAATGCGCCGACATATCTTGTGTTTTTTCAGCTCGCTGGCGGCGACCCCGCGGCGCTCATGGGTCAGCTCACCAAGACATTGACGGCGATTTCGCTCGGCGCTGGTGTTCATGGGCGCCAACACGTACATCGGCAATGCGCCTAATTTCATGGTTTATGCCATCGCCCGGCGCGCCGGTGTGAACATGCCTGGTTTCTTCCCTTATATAATCTGGTCGGGCGCGCGCGATCCTTTTTCCCGTCTTCGCGGCGGTCACCTGGCTGTTCCTGATGTAGAGCGGGACGAGGTTGTTCGCCGTGGCCGATTAATAATCTTCCCGCGCGGCACTATCGGTCGCCGCGACAAATGTGCAAATCCGGTTAATCGTTTTCTCGTCGAGCAGGAGCGGCGCGTGGCCTTGACCCTCGACGATAAGGATCTCCGCGCCCTTGTGCCGGCCGGCCATTTCCCGAAGCGTTCCGGCCGAGAGAAGATCGGAATTCGCGCCTCTGATGATGAGCAAAGGGACGTCGCGCAAACCATCGAACCGCGGCCAGAGCGTGGGAAGCGGCTGTTCGAGATCGAGGCTTTCGAGCGACTTCATCAGATTGCGATCGTACCGCTGGCAAATGCGTCCCAGCGCATCGGTGAAGGTTATTCCGGCGTAAGCTTCCCAATCGGCCTCGCTTAGACCGTTGAAACGTTCGCTCATCGTTTCCTTGAGGAGATCGACGGCATCGGCGACCGAACGTGGCTCTGGCAGTCTGCCGACATAGCCACGGATGCGGGCCATGCCGCGCGGCTCCAGAACTGGGCCAATGTCGTTCAAGACGGCACCGCGAATGACCGCCGGGCGCGTCGCGGAAAGCAGCATCGTGTGCAAGCCGCCGCGCGAGGTGCCGATGAAGATCGCGGCCTCGACCTCCATGGCGGCGAGAACCGACAGCACATCGGCGTTTTCGATTTCGAGAGTGTAATTCTTCCAGTTCCGGTCATAACCGGAAAGGCCACGGCCGCGATAATCGAGGGCCAGCACCCGCCGCTTGGCTGCGTTCAGGCCGGCGGCGAGCGCGCTCGCCAAGCGGCCGAAATCCGCCGAATTGCGCGTGAGCCCAGCCAAGCAGACGACGGGGACGCCGGGATCGAGCATTGAACCGTATTCGCGAACATGAAGTTTCAACCCGTCCGGCGCAGAGTAAAAACGGCTTTCGAAAGGAAGCTCCGCTTTAGCCACGCAATCACCCTACCCCGCTTCGCGCCGGTGAATTGAAATGGTTTATTAATCAACCGGACAATCCAAAGGAACTTATGTCAAATCCTATTGTTACAAGGTGATGCAAGCAAAACCCGCAAAACCGCGCCGTGTCGTCCTGATCGTCGAGGACGAGCCCCTTGTGCGTCTGACGGGTGCGGATCTTCTCGCCAAGGCGGGTTTCGAGGTTTTGGAGGCGGGCAATGCTGACGAAGCGTTGCGGATTCTTGAGGCGACCCCTGAGGTGCGCGTCGTGTTCTCGGATGTCGAAATGCCGGGGTCCCTCGATGGCCTGGCGCTCGCGCGCAATATTTGCCAGCGCTGGCCGAGCGTCGGAATTGTCCTCACCTCCGGCCATTGTATCCGCGCGGAGACGATTCCGCGCGAAGGCAGGTTTTTGCCGAAGCCCTACGACGGCCAGGCCTTGGTGCGTCAGATCGAGGAAATTGTGAATCAGTAGACCATGCTGCGCAACGCGGCGGGCAAGGTCATGGACGCCAAAAGGCTCGTCGGTGAGGAGCCCAATTGCTTGAAGCTTGCGCTACATGGCGCGGTGGACCGGCGCTCTGTGGCGGTGGACCATTTGTCTTGGGACACGATGACGACTACGCCTCACTCTCACACGACTCGCCACTTTGACGACCAAGCCGTCGGAGGCGGAAATTTCCGCGGGGCCTTGCGAAGTGTTCACAGGGGCAGCCTCCACGTCCACGCTGAGCATTATCGCGAGAGCCGCTCCGAAGCCCACCCCGGCCAGTCTTTGTATGTTTATTTTCATCGCACGTCTCCTCTCTATTCTTTAATTGACCCAAATCCCTCGGATGATCGGGAATGGGAGCTCACAGTGGCTCACTTTGGCCCATTTAGCAACTTCGAGCGATGCCTGCCATGCACAGGGCCCACTGTATCGGACGGCGTGCGAACGGGTCATGAGACTGCCGGCAGCAGTGCTTTCCACGTTAACCGATCTTCCGGCGCATGGTATCATGACAAAGAGTTTAAGACTAGTATGGGAATTGTGGTGCGAGACCAAAGCAGAGGATCGCACGTCCGACGATGAAAGCGTCCTATGGAGCGGAACCTCGCTCGCATCAGAAAATCGGAAGACGGGAGGGCAGGACGATGAGTAATGAGGAAGCCGTTGTACCAATTGTGACCGGCGCCGGACGGGATCGCTTTGTTACAGCCGTTTTCGCCGTGGTTCTCGTTTCCACCGCTCTTTACTTTGGTCGCATCGTGTTTGAGCCGATCGCGTTCGTGCTGTTCGCCATGGCTCTTGTCGAGCCTTTCCAGAAGTCGGCCGAGGCCAGGTTTGGTAAGCCGGTTGCGCTCATCCTCACTATTATTTTGACACTTCTTTTCTTCTCGATTCTTGTATGGGCAATTGTCTGGAGTATTAGTGATATTGTTGATTGGGGCTTGGCAAATGCGGAACGGTTTCAGTCTCTGTACATGCGAACAACGCAATGGCTTGAGAGGCATGATCTTGTTGTAGGTGATTTAGAAAGTCTGAAGCCGTCATCCTTTGTTGGGATGTTCCAGGCCATTGCGGGTTACGTCAATTATTTTCTTGGCTTTGCTCTCATGGTATTTTTATTTCTGATGTTCGGTCTTGCTGAAATGGGTGATTTCAGACTCAAGCTTGCAGCGCTCGACACGAAATTGAGCGGCTGGAGCTTGTTGGAAACGAGCGGCCAAATCGCCGAGAAAATCCGGAAATACATGCTCATACGCACGCTGGCGAGTGTCGCGACGGGCTTGGCAGTCTTTCTCTTTACCCTTGCGATAGGGCTCGACCTCGCGATCGCATGGGGCGTTATTTCGTTTGTGTTGAACTACATTCCGTATGTTGGCCCACTCGTGGCCGTCATCCTTCCCGTGATTTTCGCGACCGCGCAATTCGAGTCCTGGCAAATGGCGGCTTTCATTTTCGGAAGTTTGTACCTGATCCAATTCGTGATCGGCAACTACCTGGAGCCGTTGCTGACTGGCACCACTCTTGCCCTCTCACCCTTCGTGATGCTGGTCGCGTTTTTAATTTGGGATTTTCTATGGGGCATGCCCGGGGCTTTTATCGGCCTCCCCGTAACCATCGCGCTATTCACGATATGGGAACAGAATCCGTCGACGCGTTGGATCGCGAACCTCATGTCAACATCTGACGCCGCTTCCAACGCTCAATTGGCAAAGACCAGCTGAGTCTGGGGACAAAGCCGCTGACGTTGCACTGCGGCTTTTCATTGAGACGCCAATTGACACTGGCGACAAGCATACGCTAGTGTAACGGAATAAGGTTCGTCATTTGTTGAATGCTGCCGTGACTTGGTTCGTGCTATAGGCACTCACAGCAACGGTCCCGATTCGTCAGGTTGCCTGAATGAGGAATACAAATAATCCGGGTCCGCAAGAGCAGCACAAGGAGAAGTTCGGGCACTTTGATGGCTGGTTGTCCTGAATTGGATTGTCGATGAGTGAACCACAATCGACGCACGAGACCATTGATTCTCTGGACCCGTTCCGCAAAGCGAGCTTTTTGCGGCGGAAGTTGCCTTACATCGCCGTACTTACGCTGGCAATTTTCGGTGTGGCCTATACCAACATGTCGCACCAGCCTATTTCTGGCTTCTGGGAGTTTTTGGCTATTGCGATTGGAGCTGTCAGCGTTGTCACGGTATGGCCTAACGTTGACGACAGGAAAGCTCGCTTTCGGCTGATTTGGACGCAAGCACTCCACTGGGCGACTATTTTGGTCGTCATGAACATCATGCTATTGACCCACGTTCAAAGGATGGTGCCTGCGCCTGCAAACAGTCTGGTTCTTTTGATGTTCCTTGCGCTCGGCACTTTTCTCGCCGGTGTCAATCTTTTATCCTTGGAAATCTGCTTTTTAGGCCTCGCCATGGCTGTTGCCGTGCCGGCGATCGCGTGGTTCAAACAGTCCGCACTCTTTTTGCTCTTGGGCGCTGTCCTTCTCATCGGGCTTGGCATCACCTTCTGGCCACGCCGGGGCGAAAAGTATACCGCGTAATTGCCCGAGAGCGGAGAACCATTAGACGCCGGCGCTGCGGCCTCCGATGCAGCCCTGCCTGCGACTGGCGCCTCGTCCTGACCAAGCCCGAGAGTCGAGACATCAAGGCGGTGGCGTTGCCGCCTTGATTGGCGTTTCGGCTCCGGCGCCTCGAATGCCCTCTTCAATTCTCTCGATCATGTAGGGGAAGAAGGGGTTCGAGGACATGCGGAGCAAGGCATCCAGGCTAACGATGAGCGTGCCGCGTTCGCCACGCGGCGCAACCGCGCCGAGGTTGACACCGAAGTTCTCGGCCGGATCTGGCTGCATTCCATAAAGTGAATCGTTCAGTGGAAACGGCAGGGCAACATGCGAGAGCGAGAAGACGCCCGGTGGATAGGCGAGGCCCAGGGCGTGCGATTGTTCCTCGATGGCGCCGGCCTCCGTCACGAGTTCGACGACCTCAGCGCTGTCGGGCGTTGCATTAGTAATGATCGTCGACCTGAACAACCGGGGCGGCGCCGGCAGGAGTCGCGACAACGCCGTCTCAGAGGTGGTCCGCAACAATTGGCCGAACTTGGCGGTCCGGTTCAGATCGAACAAGACGAGTTCGCTGCCATTCGACGGAAGCTGGGCATACAAGGCCGAAACGATTGCGCGCGTGCTGACGGTAAAGTCGATGGCGGATTGGAAGGTCAGGAGCGGCGCTAGGCGATTCAAGTGTTTTTCCCGAGCAAGGCGCGTGATCTGCTGCTGCAGCGCGTTGGTCAAAAGATAGGATTGCCGCGCGCCGTTCACCGGAAACGAATTATATTTGAACGGATTGAACTCCGGCAACACGCTGAGCCACGCGGCCTTCGCAAAGGCCGGTAATATTGACGGCCATGCGGCTAATCCGGCGAAGCGCGCAAATCGCGTGATCCCGATCATCGGCGAGATGAGCACGAGACGATCCGGCCGCGCCAGCTTCGGATCGTCGAGGGCATCGAGCGCATATTTCAACGCGAGGGCGCCGCCGTTGGAGAAACCGATCATATGCAACGGGAGCGATGGGCCGACGCGCCGTCGCGCCTCTCTGACAGCGAGCCGCGTCGCCGCCAACCAGTCTTGCCACTCGACGTCGGCCAACGCGCCAGGAACGGTGCCGTGCGCTGGCAGCCTGATCGCGATCGAGACATAACCGTGTTCGCGATAGCGCCGGGCGATATGGCGCAAACTATAGGGAGAATCCGTTAGCCCGTGCAAAAATACCACGGCTCCGGCTGGGGCTCCATCGGGCTCGAGCACATAGGAGCGATTCCAGTCTTGCGAAAAGCCTTCCGGATAGACGGGGCTGCCCTCGAAATAGCGATTGACCGGAATGCGCTCGCCCGCGTCGAGCTTTTGGCTAACTTCACGCCTCACCTCCGCGAAAATCTTGTCTTCAGCCTTGAGATAACCAATCCAATTGGCGCCATCGATGGCTTTGGCCTTCAACTCGTGCGGCACGAAGGTGTGCCACGACTCGAGAGGGGGCCCGCGTTGCGAAACGTAGACGCGGGCCGCGAGGAGCGTCACGATGATCACGGCGAGCAGCAGCGTGGTCCGCTTCAGGAGCTTCATCAGCCGGCCACGCACGGTCCCGATTCTCCTTCTCTATCGTGGACACTGATGTTCTCAGCCGGATCCGGCTGCAATCCATAAAGCGAATCGCTAATTGAAAATCCGGAGTTCTGACGCGATGAACAACTCTACCTGAAAGGGGAAAAGCCGGCTCGCGAGTTCTTCGCGAAGCCAAGTGTCAGAGCTTGGCCTGAGCCTTGAGAAGCGCCTCGGCCGATGTTGGCTCGGTCTCGCCCAAACGAACCCGGTAAACGCTGAGATTTTCGATCACCCGCTGGACGTAATTGCGGGTTTCGGTGAAGGGAATCCGCTCGACCCAGTCGATCGGATCGACGCCGGGTTTGCGTGGGTCGCCATAGGCGTCGATCCACTCCTTGACCCTCTTCCCGCCGGCATTGTAGGCGGCGAAGGTCAGGATGTACGAGCCCTTCTGCTCGGCCATAAGCTCGCCGAGATGACGTGCCGCGAGCTGGGCATTGAATGTCGCATCGGTGAGGAGCCGCTTTGGGTCGAAGGCGATTCCCGCATGCTGGGCGGTCCTTTTCGCGGTCGACAGAATCATTTGCATCAAACCTTTGGCTCCGGCCGACGAGACGGCGGATGGCTCGAAGGCGCTTTCCTGACGTGCGATCGAATAGACGACCGCCGGCGCGGCGGAATTTTGCAAAGGCTCGAAGGGAGGCACGCCATAGTTCGGGAAGGCCAGCTCATCAATTGGCATGCCGCGCTGGCTTGCGATCTTGCCGACGCTAAGCGAAAGATGCGCGTCGCGTTGCTTCGCAACGAGGCTCGCCAGCGCCGCCACTTGGGTCTCGTCGGCAAGGTGACGCGCCGCTTCGATGACAAGCGGAGCTGCCAAATCTTTTTCGCCGGCGGCGTAAAGAAGTTCGATCACCTTGATCGCGTCTTCGCGGTCTTCTCCCTTTGCCTCGTTGGAGATCGAGCGGATCGGCAGCGTTATCAGCCCGAGTTTTCCGCGCGCGAGCTGGCCGTAATAGGTTGTCTGTTGAACCGCCGCCTGCTCGTAGAACGTGTGGGCCGCTGTCTCGGCGTCGTCCGCGAAGCTTGCCTCGGCGGTGCGGCCCTGCCAATAAGCCGCTCGCGCCCGGGACATTGGTGTCTCGGCGAGCTTGGCTATGGCGTCGAAATGCCCCGCCGCGCGCCCCGGGTCGTGAAGGAAGCGAAGCGCGATCCAGCCGGCGGTAAATTCGGCCTCGATCCGCATTTCGTGCGACATCGCGGAATGTTCGGCGCACAGCTTGTAGGCGGTCGCCACGTCGTTTTGATCGAGGACCTTGCGGGCGAGAAGCCGGCGTTCGACCCACCATCCGTCGCCGTCGACAAGACGCGAGGGATCGCGTGGGGCGGCCAGCATGATGTCGGCCGCCGCGCGGATCTTGTCGGCGTGGCGCAATTTGTGAATCTGCGCGAAAAGAAAGCCGGGGTCGGTGCGAAGGGCCAAGGGAACCGCGGCGAGAAGCTTGTCGCTCGGCGCTTCCTTGATCACGGCGGCACGTGCCTTGGCGAGCGCCAGCACATCGGGCCCGGCCAAGGCGGCGGCGCGAAATGCCCCGGCGATCTGCTCCTTGTAGAGCAAACGATCGGCACGAAATCTATGGTCGGCTCTGCTCAAATAGGTGTTGAAATCCGTTTTCACCTTCGCTTCGAGCTGGGGGTTGAGGTCGGCTTCGCGCCACACCGCGCGCACCAGGGCAGCGGCCTCGCTCGTCTTGCCGTCGTCGATCAAAACGCGCGCAAGAGCGAGCTTGCCCGCCGGAGTCTCGGGATCCGCGCCGCTGAAAAAAGTCTTGATGAGCGCGTCGCTTTTGCGATCGCCGAAGAGGGCTTCCTCGCTGCGCTTCTTTAGCCAGTCGAGCGCGGGCCAGGCCGGATGTGCCTGCATGAAGGCCTGCAACCGCGCGAAGCCGGTTTCGCGCGGAAAGCTCCGCAGCGCGATCCATTCAAGAGCCGTTCTGACGTTTTTGTCCTTTGCGGTCATCGCCGCGCTGTCGCCACGCGCAAGGTCGCCGGCCTTATAAAACGCGACCGCCTCGGCAAAGCCGGTCAAGTCGCGTTCTTGTTGCGACTTGAAGTCCGGCGAGAGTACGCCAGCTTGCGGCGCCGCCTTTGAGGCAGGCTTGGCGAGATCGCCCTCGCTCAATCGAGTCTCATCGTTAGGAGACGCGGGCCCCTTGGAATCGCGCTCCAAGGCGAGAGGGAGGGAAATGGACGACGACTTGTCGCGGTCACCCGCCACGAATAGTGAGCGTTGCCCAGCGGTCCATCCTGCGGCGAGGGCACAAATCGCTACAGCGCCGATTCCCGGGATGCGCCCGAAACAACATTGCCTTGTGAGCATGGTTCATCCAATCCTACAAAGTGGCGCGGGAACGGACAAACCTGAACCATTCTTCCTTAACAAATGGCAAACGAAGCCTATCCGGTACGCCGCCGCCTTGACTATCGGAAAGCGCCGGCCTCGGCTCAATTGGCTGTTCGTCCCAACAAAAGAGTCCTTTTCGAAAGCGGATTCAGAGTCTATGTCTCATGCTACGTCCATGCTGATGTTTGTCAGCGCCACGGCGCTTGTTTGTTGAACAGAGCCCGTAAAATACGGCGTCACTTGGGCGGATATTCGGAAAGGCAACACTGTGGCAATTGGGAGACAGACGGCTTTCAAGGGGTCCATCACCGCGCTTGTCACACCCTTTCAAGATGGGCGCTTCGACGAGGATCGTTTCCATGCCCTCGTCGATTGGCAGATCGTCAACGGCACGCATGGTCTCGTGCCAGTTGGAACGACGGGGGAAAGTCCCACCCTGTCGCACGAGGAGC
>Ga0185299_10004770_pt1 | contig 16018 bp, 13 predicted proteins | sample PaiPotPPA55metaG_FD_128002 | JGI IMG/M metagenome (GOLD analysis project Ga0185299, IMG submission 128002) | Iron sulfur acid spring bacterial and archeal communities from Banff, Canada, to study Microbial Dark Matter (Phase II) - Paint Pots PPA... ...
TGCGATCAAACCTCTGCGCCTGCGTTCGGATCGGCGGGATCGAACTTTGGCTTCTTGTCCTTCACCAGATCTTCGCGCTTCACACCTAGCCACATCGCCAGCGCGGCAGCCACGAACACCGACGAGTAGATGCCGAACAAGATCCCCACCGTCAGCGCCAGCGCGAAGTAATGCAGTGTCGCACCGCCGAACAGGAACATGGACAGCACCATCATTTCCGTACAGCCGTGGGTGATGATGGTTCGCGACATCGTGCTGGTGATCGCATGGTTGATCACTTCGATCACCGTCATCTTGCGCTGCTTGCGGAAAGTTTCGCGAATCCGGTCGAAGATAACGACCGACTCGTTCACCGAATAGCCCAGCACCGCAAGAATGGCCGCCAGCACGGAGAGCGAAAATTCCCACTGAAAGAACGCGAAGAAACCGAGAATGATCACCACGTCATGCAAGTTGGCGATCACGCCCGCCACCGCATATTTCCATTCGAAGCGAAAGGACAGGTAGATCACAATGCCGATCACCACGCACGCCAGGGCGAGCAGGCCGTTGGTCACGAGCTCCTTACCGACCTGCGGACCGACGAACTCGACACGCTGCAGCTGCGCTTGCGCGTCTTGGGTCCTCAGCGCGGCCATCACCTGATCGCTCTGTTGCGCTGACGTCAAACCCTGCTTCAACGGCAAGCGGATCAGTACGTCGCGTGACGTGCCGAAGTTCTGCACCTGAGCGTCGGAATAACCGAGCTTGCTCATCGTGCTGCGCACCGGTTCAAGCGGCACCGCTTGCGGATATTGCACTTCCACCACGGTGCCGCCGGTGAATTCCACCGACAGATGCAGCCCGCGGTGCACGAGGAAAAACACAGCCGCAAGGAACGTGATGAGCGAGATTGCGTTGAAAATCAACGCGCGCTGCATCAGCGGCAAGTCGCGGCGGATACGAAAGAATTCCATGATTTATTCTCCGGGACTCAGTTGGACGAGCCGGGTTTTTTCGGCTCGATGCCAGGACCCGAGCGACGACGCGCGACCGGCTTGCCGGTGCGAACCGCAGGTGCGGCCTGTTTTTGCGAGCGTGCTGGAACCGGTGCTTTGGCGCGTGCGGCGGGCTGGACGATTTCATCGACCGGGGAATCGTCGCCGCGCTGATTCGCGAGGTAAGCGGCGGTGGCCGCTGCCGTGTCGTTGCCTGCGGGACGCCAGACCTGACCGATAGCGAGCGACTGCAACTTCTTCTTGCCGCCGTACCAGGCGTTCACCAGGCCGCGCGAGAAAAACACGGCCGAGAACATCGACGTGAGGATGCCGATACAGTGCACGACCGCGAAGCCGCGAACCGGCCCGGAGCCGAACGCAAGCAGTGCCAGACCTGCGATCAGCGTGGTCACGTTCGAGTCGACAATCGTGGCCCATGCGTGCGCAAAACCGTTCTGGATAGCAAGCTGCGGCGGCGCGCCGTTACGCAGTTCCTCGCGGATCCGTTCGTTGATCAGCACGTTGGCGTCGATAGCCATACCGAGCGCAAGCGCAATAGCGGCTATACCCGGCAGCGTCAGCGTGGCCTGCAGCATCGACAGAATGGCGATCAGCAGCAGCAGGTTCACCGACAGCGACAACATGGAGATCAGGCCGAACAGCATGTAGTACGCGATCATGAAGACGGCGATCGCGGCGAAACCGTACTGCACGGAATCGAAGCCCTTCTTGATGTTGTCGGCGCCAAGGCTCGGGCCGATCGTGCGTTCTTCGATGATGTCCATAGGGGCTGCGAGCGAACCCGCGCGCAGCAGCAGCGCCAGGTCGGCGGCTGCTTGCGGCGAAGGCTGGCCGGTGATCTGGAAGCGGTCGCCGAGTTCGGACTGGATGGTCGCGACCGTCAGCACTTCGCCCTTGCCCTTTTCGAACAGGATCATGGCCATCGGCTTGCCGATGTTGTCGCGCGACACGCTGCTCACCGCACGGCCACCGGCCGCGTCGAGGCGGATGTTCACCGACGGACGCTGGTGTTCGTCGAATCCCGACGATGCGTCGATGATCCGGTCACCTGTGAAAATCACCTGCTTCCTCACGAGCGTCGGACCGGTATTGCCCTGCGTGAAGAGTTCGTCGCCGGGAGGAACCGGGTCGTTCGGACCGGGATGGGTGTTGGTCGGGTCGGCAAGACGCGCTTCAAGCGTTGCCGTGCGGCCAATGATGTCCTTTGCCTTCGCCGTGTCCTGCACACCCGGCAATTCGACCACGATGCGGTCGGAGCCTTGTTGCTGGATCACCGGTTCGGAAACACCGAGTTCGTTCACGCGGTTGTGCAGCGTGACGATGTTCTGCTTGAGCGCGCTGTCTTCCGCCAGCTTCTGCGCCGCCGGCGTGAACGTGCCAACCACTTGATAACCGTCGCCGCCCTGACGCGTCGCCCATTGCAGTTCGCTCAAGCCAGTCGACAGCATCGTGCGCGCGGCATCGGCCGCGGCCTGGTCGGCGAAATTGACCACGACCGACTGATTCACGCGATTCACGCCGCCATCGCGGATGTTTTTATCGCGTAAAAGCGCACGGGCGTCGGCGGCGTTCGAATCGAGCTTCTTGTTCAGCGCGCCCGCCATGTCTACTTGCAGCAGGAAGTGGACGCCGCCGCGCAAGTCGAGGCCGAGGTACATCGGCAACGCATGCAACGCGGTCAGCCAGCGCGGCGAGGCCGCTTGCAGATTCAGCGCGACGATATATTGCGGATCGCTCGGATCACTGTTGAGCGTCTTCTGCAACAGGTCCTTCACGCGCAATTGCGTGTCGGTGTCTTTCAGGCGCACGCGGATGTTGGCGTTAAGCGACGAATTGTCGAACGTCACTTCATCCGGCGTCACCTTGTCGGCGGCCAGCGCGTTTTCGACGTTGGCAAGCGTTGATGAATCCAGCTTGACCGTTGCCTTGCCGCTCGATACCTGCACCGCCGGTGCTTCGCCGAAAAAATTGGGCAGTGTATAGACGAGGCCGATGACTAGCGCCACCAGCATCACGGCATATTTCCAAAGTGGGTAGCGATTCATGGGGATGGCCGAACAGGAGAGTTGGCGAGGAGGGGTAAGCGATGCGTCCGGCGATGAGCGGGCAACTGGCCGCGGAGGCCGCGCCGGACACGAGAAAAGTTGGCCTTACAGCGACTTGATCGTGCCTTTCGGGAGGATGGTCGTCACGGCAGCTTTCTGGATGGTGATTTCCGTACCTTCCGCGATTTCAACGCCCACGTACGCATCCGTCACCTTCGTCACCTTGCCGACGATACCGCCGTTCGTTACCACTTCGTCACCCTTCGCCATTGCAGCCAGCATGTTGCGATGTTCCTTCTGGCGCTTCATTTGCGGGCGAATCATGATGAAGTACAGCACAGCAAACATGAGAATCAAAGGCAGAAAACTCATGATGCTCGACTGCGCACCGTCTGCACCACTAGAAAAAAACGACACGTTGGTCTCTCCGTTATAACGATCAGAAAATTAGCCGGCTATTCTAACACCGGGCTACGCCGCGTAAGCGCGGAATGCGCTTTGTGATCAAGCTGTTAAAGCGAGACGTAAAGCAATTGTAATGTTTATCGCGCCGATTGCAGATTCAATAGCCTGACGTTAGTCATCCGGTCAGTCAATTCCACGTGCGCGATCCTCGTTAAATTGCTTCACAAATGCGTCAAACGCGTGATTTTCGATCGAATCGCGGATTTCCTGCATCAGTTGCAAGTAGTAATGCAGGTTGTGAATCGTGTTCAGCTGTGAGCCGAGGATTTCGCCCACGCGATGCAAGTGGTGCAGATAACCACGCGTGAAATTGCGACACGTGTAGCAGCCGCAGGTTTCATCGAGTGGCCTGAGCGAGTTCTTGTGCGCGGCGTTGCGGATCTTGACGTCTCCGAAACGGGTGAACAGCCAGCCGTTGCGTGCGTTGCGGGTGGGCATCACGCAGTCGAACATATCCACGCCCGACGCCACGCCCGCGACCAGGTCTTCCGGCGTGCCGACGCCCATCAGGTAATGGGGTTTATCCGCCGGGAGCTTCGGGCCGATGTGTTCCAGCACCCGCATCATGTCTTCCTTCGGTTCGCCCACGGACAAGCCGCCGATCGCGAAGCCGTGGAAACCAATGTCGGCGAGACCCGCCAGCGATTCGTCGCGCAAATCTTCGAACATGCCGCCCTGGACGATGCCGAACAACGCGTTCGGATTTTCACCTTTGGCGAATTCATCGACGGAACGCTTGGCCCAGCGCATCGACATGCGCATGGAGTCGGCCGCGTCCTGATGTGGCGTGGGCACGCCGTTGGTCGCGTACGGCGTGCATTCGTCGAACTGCATCACGATGTCCGAGTTCAGCACTTTCTGGATCTGCATCGAGATTTCCGGCGATAAAAACAGCTTGTCGCCGTTTATCGGTGACGCGAACGTGACGCCATCTTCGGTGATCTTGCGCAGATCGCCGAGGGAAAAGACCTGGAAACCGCCGGAGTCGGTGAGAATCGGGCGCTGCCAGTTCATGAATCGATGCAAGCCGCCGTGCGCCGCGATGGTTTCCAGCCCGGGACGCAGCCAGAGGTGAAAGGTGTTGCCGAGGATGATCTGCGCGTTCATTTCCTCGAGCTCGCGCGGTGCGACGGCTTTCACCGTGCCGTACGTGCCGACGGGCATGAAAATCGGCGTCTCGACCACACCATGGTTCAGTGTGACGCGGCCGCGGCGAGCCTTGCCGTCGGTGGTGATCAGCTCGAACTTGAGGCCGTTCGCGGGTTGGGCTGTTGCATCGATCGTATCGGCTGTGTTGCTTGCTTCGTTCATTCAAAAGCTCCTGTGCCACCGGAAGACAGTCCGGCGCAAATGGTGAAATGTTGTTGGGGCGCTGCGTTCTTCAGCGCCCTGATCGGTCGCGGGCGTCGAGGCAGGGGGATCTTACCGGGAGAACAATTCGCTTCGGTGGGCCGAACGAGGTGCTTTGCGCTCAACCGCGACGGATCGCGTGCCAATCGTTTTTTCCGGCATCGTCAATTTCACTGCCTCACGCCACCGCTTGCCGCGTGAGCAGCATCGCGTCGCCATAACTGAAAAATCGATACCGCTCTTCAATCGCGTGCGCATACGCCGCGCGGATCGCGTCCATGCCAGCGAACGCCGAGACCAGCATCATCAACGTCGACTTCGGCAAATGGAAGTTCGTCACGAGCCGGTCGACCAAGCGAAATTCGTAGCCCGGCGTGATGAAAATGTCCGTCTCGGCGCTGGTTTCCGAGAGCGGCCGGCCGGCTTCAGCGGCATCGCGGGCAGCCGCTTCGAGCGCGCGTAGCGATGTTGTCCCGACCGCGATCACGCGATTGCCCCGAGCTTTTGCCGCCGTGACCTTGTCCGCGAGCGCCTGCGGTAGCCGATACCATTCGCTATGCATCCGATGCTCCGCGAGATTCTCCACGCGCACCGGCTGGAACGTGCCCGCGCCAACATGCAGCGTCAGCGTCGCGCGCTCCACGCCGCGAGCGTCGAGAGCGGCAAAGAGCGCCGGGTCGAAGTGCAGGCCTGCCGTGGGCGCCGCGACCGCGCCGGGATTAGCTGCATAGACCGTCTGGTAGCGGGTTTCATCGAAGGCATTGGGATCGTGTTCGATATACGGCGGCAACGGCAAGCGGCCATATTGCTCGATCAGCGTCAGGCAATCCGCCGGAAAATGCAGCGTGTAGAACGGCTCCACGCGCTCGCCGACAGTGACTTCGAAGGCATCGGCGAGAACGAGTTTCGTGCCCGGCAGCGGGCTTTTGCTCGCGCGGATCTGCGCGAGCGCGGTCGTCGCGCCGGTCAAACGCTCGATCAATACCTCGATGCGGCCACCGCTGGCCTTCTGGCCGAGGAACCGCGCCTTCAGGACTTTGGTATCGTTGAATACGAGCAGATCGCCGGGTTCGAGCAGGCCGGGCAATTCGGTGAAATGGCGATCGGTAAAAGAGGCCGTCGCGGCGCGGTTATCGACGTCGAGCAAACGGCTCGCGCTGCGCTCGGTGAGCGCCGTTTGCGCGATCAGCTCGGGCGGCAGATTAAAATCGAAGTCAGAAAGCGTGAACATGGGGAAAGCAGGTCGATGCGCGATGATGCGCGCGTGATTTTGGCAAAAGCGCTTGGCCGGGCAGCGCGGGTGTGCGCTTCGTTTTATCAAACCGATGAAATATTGCGGCCGTTGGTTGATCGCGGCGAACGGTTCGGATAATGGCGCGCCTTCGCGAAACCCAGGGCGCCGAAAGCCGCGTTTCCAGACGCTGCAACGAACCCGCATATGGCGTGCGGCGTGTTGCTGTTACCGGCATCGCCGTGCCTAACGAAGCCGATATTGTACTTTGAAGAGATTAGATGCCCTTGTCCGACCGCCGTTTGCTCGCTGCTCCCGACGCCGAAAACGCTCCCGAAGCAGCCGGAGAACCGGACGCGCCTATGCAAAAGCGCAAGCGTGCACGGGCGGGTGGCGCGAAAGCGCTCGCGGATCTGGAGATCGCGGACAAGGTCCAGCCGTTGAAACCCGCCACCGCGCCGCCCAAACCCGTCGATAAACTCGCCAAACTCGGCCTTAAGTCCGATATCGATCTCGTCTTGCATCTGCCGATGCGCTACGAGGACGAAACCAGCATCACGCCCATCGGCCATCTGATTCCCGGCGACAACACGCAGACCGAAGGCGTTGTATTCGACAACGAGATCGCGTACCGGCCGCGTCGCCAGCTGCTCGTCAAGATCCACGACGACGCCGGCGATGAACTTACGCTGCGCTTCCTCAACTTCTACGGCTCGCAGGTCAAGCAGATGGCGATCGGCGTGCGTCTGCGGGTTCGTGGCGACGTGCGCGGCGGTTTTTTCGGCATGGAGATGGTGCATCCGGCAGTGCGTCCCGTCGATGAAGACACGCCGCTGCCGCAAGCGTTGACGCCGGTGTATCCGAGCACGGCGGGGGTATCGCAGGCGTATTTGCGCAAGGCCATCGACAGCGCGTTGTCGCGGGTTCATCTGCCGGAGTTGCTGCCTGAGAAAATCGCCCGCGCGCATCTTCAGCCGCTGAACGTGCCCGCCTTGCTCGACGCCGTAAAAACGCTGCATCACCCGCACGCCGATTCCGATGAAAACGCGTTGATCGACGGTACGCATCCGGCGTGGACGCGCATCAAGTTCGAGGAATTGCTCGCGCAGCAGTTGTCGCTCAAACGCGCGCACGAGGAGCGCCGCACCCGTGCCGCCCCGGTGATGCCGCGTTTGTCGAACGTGCCCGAATCGCTGATCTCGCGCTTCCTGCGGACGTTGCCATTCAAGCTGACTGGCGCGCAGGAACGGGTGTGCGCCGAGATTTCGGGCGAACTCATGTTGCCGCATCCGATGCAGCGCCTGTTGCAGGGCGACGTGGGCAGCGGCAAGACCATCGTGGCCGCGCTCGCTGCGGCGCAAGCCATCGATGCCGGTTTTCAGGCCGCGTTGATGGCGCCAACCGAAATCCTCGCCGAACAGCACGCACGCAAGCTGCGTGGCTGGCTCGAGCCGCTGGGCGTGACGGTCGCGTGGCTCGCCGGCAGCCTGAAAGCGAAGGAAAAACGCGCCGCGCTTGAAGCGGCGGCATCGGGCGCGGCGCAGCTTGTTATCGGCACGCACGCGATCATTCAGGACGCGGTGGAGTTCGCGCGGCTAGGGTTTGTGATCGTCGACGAACAGCATCGTTTTGGCGTCGCTCAGCGGCTCGCGCTGCGCGCCAAGGCGCACAAGGCGGCCGACGGCGTGCACAACTTCCAGCCGCATCAACTGATGATGTCGGCCACGCCGATTCCGCGCACGCTCGCCATGACGTATTACGCGGATCTGGATGTCTCGACCATAGACGAATTGCCGCCGGGGCGTACGCCCATCCTGACAAAACTCGTCGCCGATAACCGCCGCGAAGAGGTCATCGCCCGCGTTCGGGAAGCGGCGCTGACTGGGCGGCAAGTGTATTGGGTGTGTCCGTTGATCGAGGAAAGCGAGACGCTGCAGTTGCAGACGGCCGTGGAGACGTACGAGACGCTCGTCGCAGCGCTGCCGGAATTGCGCATCGGGCTCGTGCATGGGCGTCTGCCGCCCGCAGAAAAAGCCGCCGTCATGGACGCCTTCACGCGTGCCGAGGTCCAGCTATTGGTGGCAACGACCGTGATTGAAGTGGGCGTGGACGTGCCGAATGCCTCGCTGATGGTGATCGAGCACGCCGAGCGTTTTGGTCTCGCGCAGCTTCACCAGTTGCGTGGCCGCGTGGGGCGGGGCAGCGCGGCTTCCGTGTGCGTGCTGATGTACGCAGGACCGCTGTCCCAGACTGCGCGCGCGCGTTTGCAGACCATGCGCGAAACCACCGATGGCTTCGAAATCGCCCGTCGCGACCTGGAGATTCGTGGTCCCGGCGAATTTCTCGGCGCGCGCCAATCCGGTGCGGCGATGCTGCGTTTCGCGAGCCTGGAAAACGACGGCTGGCTGATCGAACCGGCGCGAGCGGCGGCCGATCAGATGCTCGCCCAGTTCCCCGAGGCGGTCACGAATCACCTCGCGCGATGGCTCGGTGCGCGCGAGCAATATCTGAAAGCTTGAACGCAGCGCGGTTTCACGGGTCTTAAGCAACTGCGTGAAAGCACGATGTCAGGGCTTGCGCATGAAGGCCCGTGGCGGGTGAAGGATTCTTTCCGCTTATCCATCGGCCTGTTTACCGTCAAGCCATAGCCACGAAATCCGTCCGGGTTGGCTAATTGCCTTGGCGGGTGTATAAGTCAAATCCTATCGATTCAATGACTCTGATTGGCCCCTAATGACCCTAACCGAATTGAAGTACATCGTTGCGGTGGCGCGCGAGCGGCATTTTGGCCGTGCGGCCGAGGCGTGTTTCGTCAGTCAGCCGACCTTGTCGGTAGCAATCAAAAAGCTGGAAGATGAACTGAACGTGCAGATTTTCGAGCGCGGCACCAGCGAAGTCAGTGTCACGCCGATCGGCGAACAGATCGTCACGCAAGCGCAGCGCGTTCTGGAACAAACCCTCGCCATCAAGGAAATCGCCAAGCAGGGCAAGGACCCGCTGGTCGGGCCGCTGCGCCTCGGCGTGATCTACACCATCGGGCCGTATCTCCTGCCCACGCTCGTCAAGCAGATGATCAAGCGCGTTCCGCAGATGCCGCTGATGCTGCAGGAAAATTACACGCTCAAGCTGATCGAGTTGCTGAAGCAGGGCGAAATCGATGTCGCCATCATGGCGCTGCCGTTTCCCGAAACGGGTCTGATGGTGCGGCCGCTGTTCGACGAACCCTTCGTTGTCGCCATGCCGGCCGGCCATCCGTGGGAAAACCGCCCGAAGATCAATGCCGACGACCTGAAGCTGGAAACCATGCTGCTGCTGGGCAGCGGCCATTGTTTCCGCGATCACGTGCTTGGCGTCTGCCCCGAATTGATGCGCTTTTCGCAGAATGCCGATGGGATCCAGAAGACGTTCGAGGGGTCATCGCTGGAAACGATTCGACATATGGTCGCTAGCGGCGTCGGGATTACGGTGCTGCCGCGGATGTCGGTGATGGAAGTGAAGCCGCATGCGGGCGGAGTGGATGCCGGTTTGCTGAGCTACGTTCCCTTCGACGACCCGATTCCAGACCGGCGCGTCGTGCTGGCCTGGCGCAAGAGTTTCACGCGGATGCCCGCTATCGAGGCCATTTGCGACGCTGTTGCTGCCTGCAATATTCCGGGCGTCACGCGGCTCGAGTTGCCCGCCGCCGTCAATTAATGGCTTCATAGCCGTTTTTAGCTCTAACCGCGCCCCAATGGGCGCGGATTCAGGCCCCATTTCCCCGTTCCTCAAAATCAAGCGCACTTCAAATTTGCTCGGTCTATCGGATAGATTAAATTAATTGAATTAGATATTCAGATAGTTTTTGATATTCTTTCCTCCATGGGTCGGTCCCGATCCACCAGAACAAACCGGAGGAAGCCATGACGCTGATTGCCCGCCAGGCCACGCAACTCACCGCGACTTATCGCGAAGCAAGAAGCGCTGTAGTGGACGTGCTAGCCAGTTTCGCCGGCACCTGCTGAAACTTCCCCGACATAACATTTCGTCCCCAGACAAACTTCACGGAGCAATCGATGACCAATCGCATCCTCACCACAGCAGCAGGCGCGCCTGTCGGCGATAACCAGAACTCGATCACCGCCGGCCCGCGCGGCCCGATCGCGCTGCAGGATTTCTGGCTGATCGAAAAGCTCGCGCATTTCGACCGCGAAGTGATTCCTGAGCGCCGTGTGCACGCCAAAGGATCGGGCGCGTTCGGCACGCTCACCGTCACGCACGATATTTCCCGCTTCACGAAAGCGAAAGTGTTCACGGAAGTCGGCAAGCAGACGCCGTTGTTCATGCGCTTTTCGACGGTTGCCGGCGAGCGTGGCGCGGCTGACGCCGAGCGCGACGTGCGTGGTTTCTCGATCAAGTTCTACACGGAAGAAGGCAACTGGGATGTTGTTGGCAATAACACGCCGGTGTTTTTCATCCGCGATCCGTTGAAGTTCCCTGACTTCATCCACACGCAAAAGCGCGATCCGTACACCAACATGCGCAGCAACGTGGCGGCGTGGGACTTCTGGTCGCGGCATCCTGAGTCGTTGCATCAGGTCACCATCCTGATGAGCGATCGCGGGATTCCGAAGAGCCATCGGCAGATGCATGGTTTCGGCTCGCACACGTATTCGTTCATCAACGCGAACAACGAGCGCTTCTATGTGAAGTTCCACTTCAAGTCGCAACAGCCGCTCGAGAATTTCACCGATGCCGAAGCCGCCGCGGTAGTGGGCAGCGACCGGGAAAGCGCGCAGCGCGATCTGGTGGATAACATCGATCACGGCAACTTCCCGAAGTGGAATTTCCGCATCCAGGTGATGACGGAAGCGGAAGCGGCGACGTACCGGATGAATCCGTTCGACATCACCAAAGTGTGGTCGCACAAGGATTTCCCGCTGATCGACGTGGGCACGCTCGAGTTGAATCGCAACGCCGGCAACTATTTTGCTGACGTCGAGCAGTCGGCCTTTACGCCGGCGAACGTGGTGCCGGGTATCGGCTTCTCGCCGGATCGCTTGCTGCAAGGACGCTTGTTCTCGTATGGCGACGCGCATCGGTATCGTCTTGGTATCAATCACCATCAGATTCCGGTGAATGCGCCGAAGGCCGCCGTGCAGAACTCGTTTCATCGCGATGGCGCCATGCGCACCGACGGCAACAGCGGCGGCCGCGTGAACTACGAGCCGAACCGCTTCGGCGACTTCGCGCAGGACGCGAGCGTGAACGAGCCGGCGTTGGCGGCGGGCGCGGTCGAGCGCTACGACCATCGTGAAGACGAGGATTACTACAGCCAGCCGGGCGCGCTGTTCCGCCTCTTTGACGACGCGCAGAAGCAGCGTTTCTTCGGCAACATCGCGCGGCATATCCATGGTGTGCCGAACGAGATCGTCAAGGTGCAGATCGAGCATTTCCGCCGCGCCGATCCGGCGTATGCGGCGGGTGTCGTGGCTGCGTTGGCCGAACTGGGGCAGAAAGTTGAAACGGCTGACGTGGATATTGAAGCCGCAGTGAAGTAAGCAGGGAGGGGCACGTCAAGGCGTGTCCCGATCGATTGGAACGCAGGACTCAAGGAGAACGACAATGACACAAGCGATCATGACACTCGAACGGGCAGTGAGCGGCATTGGGGCGAAGAGCCTCAGTGCGTCGCGCGGCGTACGGCTCGCGATCGGCTTTGGTGTCGTCGCGGCGAGTTACGCGGTGGTGATTATCGAAGGATTGCACGGTTTGAGTTTTGCCGGATTGTCCTGAAGACGCGTCGTCATGACGCGCCCGATAACCCTTCCGGCCCGCTCCTATGGCGGGTCGCGCCGCGTTTCTAAGATAAACTGGCGAACGCTTGGCGGCCCTGGCAGCAGCTTCAGCCGGGTTGCCCGCATTGTTCGTATCACTCTCACGGAGTCACTATGGCGAAGAAAATCGCATCACCGGCTGTGAACATCGGTATCAGCGACAAAGACCGCAAGAAGATCGCCGATGGCTTGTCGCATCTATTGGCCGATACCTACACGCTGTATCTGAAGACCCACAATTTTCACTGGAACGTCACGGGGCCGATGTTCAACACGCTCCACCTGATGTTCGAAGGACAGTACACGGAACTGGCGCTGGCTGTCGATTCGATCGCTGAACGTATTCGCGCTCTGGGCGTGTACGCACCGGGCAGCTATCGTGAATTCGCGAAGCTGTCGTCCATCCCGGAAGCGGATGGTATTCCGGCTGCTGAAGAAATGATTCGCCAGTTGGTGGAAGGTCAGGAAGCGGTCGTGCGCACGGCGCGCGAGATTTTCCCGCTGACCGATAGCGCCAACGACGAACCGACGGCTGATCTGCTGACGCAGCGCATGCAGATTCATGAAAAGACCGCGTGGATGTTGCGCGCGATGCTGGGGCAGTGAGGTTTGGGATTTAAGTGTTAGTTTTAGTTTTAGTTTTAGTTGCCGCTGAACGAGCGTGGCGACTTGGGAAAGCCCCGCGCTTGAAAGAGCTCGGGGCTTTTTTGATTCTGTGGTCTCGCCAAACGTGCGGTTTGCGTTTGCCGGCAGCGGTTTGCCGGCTGCCTTAAAATGCGGTTACCGCTATTCGCCGTCGACCCATTGCCATGCTAGCCCGCCTTCCGCTCTACCTTCGCCTCGTCCGCATGGACAAGCCCATCGGCAGCTTGCTGTTGCTGTGGCCGACGCTCAACGCGCTCTGGATTGCATCGGGTGGCCATCCATCGCCCATGCTTTTGCTGATCTTCGTGCTCGGCACGCTGCTCATGCGTTCGGCGGGTTGCGCGATCAACGACTACGCCGACCGCGACTTCGACAAACACGTCAAGCGCACCGAAAATCGGCCGATCACGTCCGGCAAGATTGCCGCATGGGAAGCGGTGGCTTTGGCGGCGGCGTTGTCGCTGATTGCTTTCTTGCTGATCCTGCCGCTCAACACGCTGACGAAGGAGTTGTCGGTGTTCGCGCTTTTCGTAGCGGGGAGTTATCCATTCACCAAGCGGTTTTTCGCGATTCCTCAGGCGTACCTGGGCATTGCGTTTGGCTTCGGTATTCCAATGGCCTTCGCCGCCGTGCAGAACCAAGTACCACCGCTCGCCTGGATCATGCTTGTCGCGAACGTGTTCTGGTCAGTCGCCTACGACACCGAATACGCGATGGTCGATCGCGACGATGACATCAAGATCGGCATCCGTACATCAGCGCTGACGTTTGGCCGCTTCGATGTGCTCGCGATCATGCTCTGTTACGGCGTGACGCTTGGAATTTATGTGTGGATCGGCGTGGCGCTGCAGTTCGGGGCGCTGTACTGGACCGGCTGGGCGGCAGCGGTGGCGTGTGCCGTCTATCACTACACGCTGATCAAGACCCGCGAGCGGATGCCATGCTTCGCCGCGTTCAAACATAACAACTGGCTCGGCGGCGTGTTGTTCGCGGGTATCGCGGCGCACTACGCGTTTATGCGATAACGCGGGTGCCCCTTCGGAGCGCCTCTGTCTGCTCACATGATCGTCGCCGCGCGTTGCAGCGGCGAAGTCCCGCCCGCCATCTCGCGGTGAAGGGTATCGTTGTATTTTCAGATTACCGGCCGTCTCGCTCAGATCGCCCCCATCAGTGCCGCTTATTGCCGAACTGGCCGAACTGTCACGCGAATCGTTTCGCTATCCAAAGCATTTAGGACTCTTCCGATATTTAGACGCTGGGTAACCATCCAGAATTGTTTCGCAATTTGAAATGCTGAGAAGCAATCGAATACGCATCGATTCAATGGATCGTGACCAACGCCTTAAATCGAGGCTTGGCCGCGTCGAATGTCACGCATAGAGGCTACAAATACATGTCGGAAATATTGAACAATGGTCAAGCGCTCGTCGGTTTAGTGGGCGATCCAGTCGCACCGGCAGCACCGTTTATCTATACGGTGATGGATCAAATCATCGGGCCCATCGCCTTGAACGGGACGACAAGCGGCTCCCAACCCACGCTCAGCGGACGCGGAGTTCCGGGCGACATTGTTACTGTTTATGATCGTGGTGTGCCGATCGGCTCCGTCGCCGTTCTGTTCTCGGGCAACTGGACCATGAAGCCTGTTGTGCCGCTGACGAACGGCGCGCATGACCTGACTGCCACGCAAACGGATCTGGCGGGCACAACGAGCGCCGCTTCGGCGCACTTCACGTTCACGGTCCAGTCGCCGCCGGCACCGACTTTCCTCACCTTGTCCGAGCGTACGGAAAACGGTCTCGGCATGGTTGGCGAGGGCGGGACGACGCACGACGTGAATCCGGCCCTCGTATTTGTCGCTATCGTGGGCAATACCTACACGCTGTACGACAACGGCACGCTGGTCGGCACTATGGTCGCTACCAAGAGCACCACAGCCTGGGTCCTGCCGAATCTCGCTGACGGCGCGCACAACCTGAACCTGACGTACGCGACTGACGCAGGAACGAGCGAGCCGCTAACCCTCGGCTTTAATGTCTCTGGGGTGTCCAACGCGCCGGTGATCACCGGCGTCGTCGCGGCAGATGGTCCCCTGGAAGGTAATGTGGCGGCTGGTGGCCTTTCGACTGACGGACATCCGACTATCAATGGTACCGGCCACGCCGGTGACACTATCAACGTCTACGACGGCGCCAAGTTGCTGGGCACGACGTTGATCAACACAACCGGTCACTGGAGCTTCAAAGCAGAGACGGCGCTGGCGAACGGCGCGCATAGCCTGACAGCGACTGAGACGAATGTCAGCGGGACGAGCGTTGCATCGGCTGCTTACCCGCTCAGCGTGACGTACATCATGATTACTGCCGTGTATGACGCGCAAAACCATCTGGTTGCCAACGGCGGCACGACGCAGGGCGCCATCACCGTGACGGGATGGATCTCCGATGCGAGCATAGGAGCCAACGGGACAAACGTCTTTGTTCAGGGCGGTAATATGGGCGGTTATTGGAACAAGATGTTCGAGCTTCCCCTTACCGTTGTGGGCAATACCTTCAGCGTGGTTGTGTCGAAGGACTCCTTCACTGGGCAAAACGTAGAACAATTTCTCACCAGCGGCACCTTTTCGCTCGGTGTCCAGGCATGGGGCAGCATGGGAACCGTTATGACTATGTCGGATCCCCGTCTGGCCTACACCATCACCGACGACTTCACCGCGAAGCTCGCGACCATTGCCGCAACGCATGTCGATACGTCGTCTGCGGTCGACGACACAACTCTCCTTGCTGTTCATGCGAGCGCGAGCCCGGTTGCAACCCAAGCAGAGCACCACGCAGTTGTTGGTGAGCACGACACCTTCAAAGGCACCACCGGCAACGCCGCCGTGGATCTGAACGTCGATCCGGCTACTTATTTCAAGGCAGCCACGGCGCATATTCAGGGCGGCACGGACGGGGTCACCACCATGCACCTGACGGGCGATCATCAGGTGCTGGATTTGACCTCGCTGAGCGGTGCGACGGCGGCAGCGAAGGTGTCCGGTATCGAGACGATCGATCTGGGCGGCGCGCACAACATGCTGAAGCTGTCGTTGGTAGACGTGCTGAACCTGGCCGAGCCGGACTTGTTCCAGAAGGACGGCAAGCAGCAAATGTTGGTTAACGGCTCGAACGGCGATTCAGTGGATCTGTCGAATTCGCACGTTGCGGGCGTGACCGATGGTCAGTGGATGCAAGAAGGTACCGCGGTCGTTGGCGGTGTGACGTACAACGTGTACGAGCACTCGGGCGCCTACGCGGAACTGCTGGTTCAGCAAGGCGTGCAGACTGCATTGCACGCGTAAGTTCCAAGCCGGTTGCTTGGCCATTGAGTTAGCAAGTCAGCAAGTTAGTCGGTAGTAGCAAAAAATGCCGTTTCGGGAGCAATTCCGAAGCGGCATTTTTTTACAACGTAACCAGGGCGGTCAGGTCGAAC
>Ga0185299_10004771_pt1 | contig 16017 bp, 21 predicted proteins | sample PaiPotPPA55metaG_FD_128002 | JGI IMG/M metagenome (GOLD analysis project Ga0185299, IMG submission 128002) | Iron sulfur acid spring bacterial and archeal communities from Banff, Canada, to study Microbial Dark Matter (Phase II) - Paint Pots PPA... ...
GCATCCCCTTTAAACCTTGTTGCGAATACGATCCCTGAATTAGGTATTTTGGCATTTGCTCGCTCCTTTTCAGCGTTAAAACTAGCCTCACGCTACAACTTGATGGGAGTCGCATCAACGCGATATCGTCATGAATGATCGCGACTTTCCCAAGCGTTGATTCTCAGGGGCGAACGATTTGGATTGTTGACGCGCATGGCTACGGAAAACGTTTCGTTGTGCACGCGGATGAAAAGCTGACTGCGTTTGCGGAATTGGAATCGGCGATTCGAAAAAACTGTCTTGACACTATCGGACGGCGCCTGACACAACCGGAGATGACAATACCGCCCTCGGTTTTCGCCTGATTCGGAATGATGGTGTGCAACCACTTGTGGAGGAAATACTGAAAACCAGGCGAGGATTTCTTAAAAGCGGAAGTCTCGTGCTCGGAGCTTTAACAGCGGGGACGGTGACGCCGGTGAATGCGACCACGACTGTGACTGGATCGAAGATCGCCGGCTTTGGTTGGGAGATTGGCAATATCGCTAACAACGGCGCGAACGTATTCTTCCGAGTCCGTCAAGGAATGATTCTACAATGGGTGGATATTGATGTGACTTTCATGATCACATCCGCACCGGCCGTTTCAGGATTTGCGGAGGTGTTATGTAGGGCGGGGGTTTCTCGCGGCGCACGACCGAGCTTCTCCGGGCCGCCGCAGGATTCTATTGTTTTTCCCGCCAGCCAGGATTTCGGTGCTGTTCAGGTCCACAATCCCAACAATCTCAGCCTTGGATTCGATGGGGTCCTTCTGCAAGATGCTTTTTATCAAGTAATCCTCAAGAGCTGGGTGCCAGTCAATGGGACGGCATCTTCTACCTCGCGCAACGCGCACGTGGAACCGGACCTCGTGTTGAGCACGGGTGACTTTCTAGTCTTCCACATGGCCCACGGTGGGGTACCGGGGGATGCTGAGATGCAGGTCACTATGAGCTACGTGCTGGTGTGACAGGGCGATCTGGATCACAGACGCGCATCGCGGCGACGGAAAGCGTTACGTTGTGCGTGCGGATGAAAAGCTGACTGCGTTTGTGGAACTCGAATTGCTTCGACAAGCTGGCGAGATTTTCCGAAACTCCCCGGATATGAAAACAAGCATTCCACCAATTCTAATCACATTTGCTTTCGTCTGCTTAACGCTCGTCCAAAACGCACTAGCGGTCAGTCCCGCACCGGACGGCGGCTATCCCGGCGCCAACACCGCTGAGGGCACGGACGCTCTGTTGAATCTCACCAGCGGGGTGTGGAACACAGCCTTGGGAGCGCAGGCGCTCAATCACGACACCACCGGTCATCAAAATACGGCCACTGGTTATCAGTCGTTATTTAGCAACACTATCGGTGGGCAAAACACGGCCAGTGGCGCTCGGTCGCTGTTCAGCAACTTGGAGGGACAGTCAAACACGGCCACCGGTTATCAGTCGTTATTTGGCAACACTATCGGTGGGCAAAACACGGCGAGTGGCGCTTTTTCCCTGTTCAGCAACTTGAACGGTTTGGGCAACACGGCCGATGGTTACAAGGCGCTGGTGTATAACACCAGCGGCTCCTACAACACGGCGGTCGGTGCTGAAGCGCTTTGGCGCAGCACGATCGGCGACAACAACACCGCCATTGGCGCTGGCGCGCTGACTTATAACACTACCGCAGGGGTAAACACGGGGATCGGTAGTAACGCGCTCGAGCACAATACGACTGGCAACGGCAATACGGCTACCGGTTATGCCGCGTGCGACCGCAACAGTACTGGCAGCGAAAACACGGCCAACGGGCACCTTGCACTCTATCTCAACGCCAGCGGCAGCAACAATCTCGCTTTGGGGGCTAACGCTGGCATGCATGTTACCACAGCGCGAATGTCGTAGGTGATGATGTGAGCAATAGTACTTGGATTGGCAACGTCTATGGTGTGACTACGCAAAATGGCACAACGGCGCCGGTCGTAGTCTCTGCTGATGGCCAGCTTGGGACCGTGGCCTCTTCCGAGCGATTCAAGAAGGACATCGCCACCATGGAGAAAGCCAGTGAAGTGATCCTGTCACTCAGGCCGGTCACGTTCCACTACAAGACGGACGCCAAAGGCACACCGCAGTTTGGTTTGATCGCCGAGGAAGTCGCAAAGGTGAATCCAGCGCTAGTCTTACTCGATAAGGAAGGAAAACCATTCACGGTTCGCTACGACGCAGTGAACGCGATGTTGCTCAACGAGTTCCTGAAAGAGCATCGCAAGGTTGAGGATTTAAAAAAGGACTTCCAAGCCACGGTCACACAACTCACGGCGCAACTCAGAGAACAGGCAGCGCAAATCCAGAAAGTGAGCGCCCAGCTTGAGGCAAGCAAACCTGCGCCGCAAGTAGTCAACAACAATCAGTAAAAACTTCGGAGAATCTCAGCAAAGCCGGTTGGAGTTGTGGCTTGTGTGTCAGCTTTGGACGCTGCCGGGGCGACACTCTCCGAGCGGGCTTTAATTAGCTTAACCAAGTTGTTCAGTCCTCAGAAGTTGAGGTTCAAATCGGCGGTAAAGAAATTGTACTCAGCCGTTGGATTAATTCCGGTGGCTTGCGCTCCGACTCCTCCAGTGCCGAGGTTGCCATTGTACTGCCATCCGTGGGCGTAGGTCAGCTCGAGGTTCACAGCGGCGGTAAAGTTGTATGCGAGTTGAGCAGCGACACCGTGGATGTTCTCTTGAGCGTTGAAAATATCGTCATCGATCAAGTTCGGATCGAGCGCGTACTGCTGGATCTGTTGATACCAAACGTTGAACCGCCAATCGCCTTTCTTCTTTAACTGGCCGATACCAAGTCCAATCTGAAACGCGTAGCGCTGGCTGCCCTGCCCCGGCTCGCCTGCGGCATCGGCGCGATCGTCGGCCTCAAAATTAGTCGCGAAACCGCCGAATATCCGCATCGGTATTCCCCACGCTTTCCAGCCAAATTCTACCGGTACATCCAATATCAGCAGGCTATTGATCCCGGTCTGGTTCTGTGCCAGCGATGCGGCGTTCGTCACATAGGGACTACCGCCCTGGTAGTGAACGTTAAATGTGTCGCCGTTGCCAGTGTAATTGTAGAGTGTCGGCGCAAGTTGGAAGTAAAAATTGTGCGGGAAATTAAACCGCGCGCCTACCTGCCACGCCAGCAGGAACGCATCGGTATTTGGCACTAGCTGAGTTCCGCCATTCGCGTTCGTCGTGGCGCGCGGGCCGAGCGGATTCTCCGGATTCGCATCGTCATAAACGAACTGGGCGAAGTTCGCGAAGAGATCGAGCTTCAGGAATGGCTCTGGCGGTTTCTCGGCCACCATGGTTTTGCCGTCCTTGCTCGCATCCTTGCTGTAGGACGGCGGCGGAGCGGGCTCTGCTCCAAAGACAAATGTATGTTTCCACTGCTCGGCCAAACCCTCTGGATTGATGTCCGGGTCCCACACCATTCGAGTGGTTACGAGCGGGTTCGGCATCCGGCCGGCAGTGAACGTAAAGTCGGGGAAACCCTTGTATCCGCCGTACGCCTGACCGACATAAAGGGTGTCGCTGTTTTTCTCGAATGGTCCGCCACCACCGGGGGTACTACTCGCTGAGTCGTCACCCATTGTCACGTTTGTCGAGCGCGCGTTGTTGTTAGTCTCCAAACGCACGCCAAAGAACCAATCGTCCATGAGCGTTCCACGGAGGCCAAGGCGAAGACGATAACGCTCGCGTTCGCGCTCCAGCCAGTCGTTTGTTCCTGCGACGCCCGTGCCGGGCGATGCTACTGGACCCCTGCTTTGGGTCTCGCCTCCGACATACTGGTAACGGAGCCGCACGTCCCCATAGAGTTCCATCTCGGTGATGGACGTCGATAATTTCCACTTGTCGGCAGCGGATTTTCGAGGGGGACGGATTTCTCGACATAAGTTTTTCCATCGTAAGAGACTTCTGTCTTGGTTGGGCCTCCCGGGAGGCCACTCGGTTCAGAGGCCTCGTGTTTTTTCAAGCTATTTACTTCTTGTCTGAGTTCTGCGACCTCGCGCTTTAACTCCTGGATCTGTTGGGCTTCAGAAGAGGTTTGCGCCCGAAGCGGGCGCACCGCCAGCAAAACAATCGCAGCTAGGCCAGTGCCCGCCACGCGTAAAATAAGCTTATTGATCAACATAATTTCTCCTATTTTGCCGCGCCTTTCGCGCGGCCCGTCGTGTGACTGGTCATTCTAAAACGTGCACAAGACGATGACATCATGGCCATATCGTTTGCCGTCCGGCAATCAAAAACGATTCTGGCGCGATCCGTGAAGCGATTAAATGCCTGCGCACCGGAAAGCAGATCGACGCCGCGTTTATCTTTGCGCGGGCGGACTGCGTAAACGTGCATCGTTGATTGCATCGGCGATGCGACATTCAATTACAAAGCGTGCAGGAATTGTCGATAAAACAAAATCCTGTTAGTAAGGACTGGGGTAATAATCCCTTTCGCTACGCCCAAGGGGCATGTCGTATGTTGGACGGTTAGTCTGACTCGTTACGGGTGGGCCAGAAGTCGATATTGTCGTCGTCTCCGTTGCAAAAGGGTTATATCCACTTGGAATGCTCCCGCACGAAGCCAGCATCATCGCCACTAAAGAGAGGGCCGAAATGAAAATGATCGAGTTTTTCATAACAAGAAAATTGTCGTTGACGGCGCTGGGGATTCAATCACAAAGCGCCGTGAGCCGTAAAGCGTGCAGGATTCGTTGATGGCATCACGGCCGGATGATTTGCCATCCGGCAATCAGCGGCGGTTTCTAGCGATCCTGTGAAGCGGGCGGGCAGTTCGTGCTTGGCGGGTTTTGATCCATGAGGGCTTTCTTGTCGGAGGGAGTGGAATAAACACGGTGCTGCGCCGGTTGCATTAGACAAATGAAAGGATTCATGAAAAACAAAATACTAAGTGGAGGCGCAGTTAACCTTACGGTCGTTGCGTTCTTGACGCTGCTATTGGCAGGTTGCGCGGTCGCACCGAAAGCCGAAAACCTATCGATGGCCACCGCTGCCGCACACATACGGGCGGACTTTGCGGATGACCTGCAACCCAATCCGAGCGATTCACCGGAATTCACTCCTTGGGGATGGGACGGCGGAGACTGAGCCGTTTTTGAACACCCGATAGAAGTGACTGTAATCAAAAACGATTCTAGCACGATCCTAGCGCGTTTTGTTGTTGCTGTGCAGAGAACAAAAACGGCAGAATCCGCCGCGTGAGGTTCGGGGCAATCACACTTGCAATCTTGGCGTCACTGTCTGCGTCACTCGCGCTGGCCGACGACTTCAAGACGATTAACGGCAAGGAATACAAAAACGCGACGGTCAGCCGCGTCGAAGCGGATGGCATCGTGATCAAGTTTCATGGCGGAATTGCGAAGGTATTCTTTGTCGAGTTGCCTAACGAGGTTCAACGGCGATTCGGTCATGATCCTGAGAAGATCGCGGCGCCTCAAAAGCAGGCAGAAGAATCACAACAGAAGCAAGCTGGGCCTACTCCGTCGGTGGAGATCATTTCGGCGCTCGCGAACCGGGTAGACGATAAGATCAAGGCGGTGTTGAACAGTCCGCAAATGCAGAAAGCGCAGAACTCGGAAGAACAAATCGCAGTAATAAAAAACAGCGACCTTTACAAGCGCGGATCCGCAAAACAATCCACCGCAGTAAAGATAACTGTGTCGGATGCCGAAAGGGATTTTGCTGGCGCGGAGTCAGAACTGCGAAGGGTGCAGTCTTTGCCATGGGATTCAATTAAAGGCGCTGGACTAGAGGCGATGGACAAGCATGTTACGCGCCAGATAGATTTGTTGGGTGCTATGGCCAATGCAAAGCAACGGCTGTCCGACCTTTACGCTCTGATAATGAAAGACGGTGAATAAGGGTGAAGGACTGGGAAATTCATCGCAGACAATCTCAGCAAGGCCGGATGGAGTTGGGGCTGCGTTTTGGCCATTGATCGTGAGGGACGGACAATCTGGATTACTGACGCGCATCGCGATAGAAAGCGTTTCATCGTGCGCGCCGATGAAATCCTGACTGCGTTTGTGGAACTGGAACGGGCGATACACCAGTTTGCGGTGGATTTGGTTTTGTAAATCGTTTTGTCGTTGCTGTGTGGAGAGGAAAACAGGCAGAATTCCGGCGCGCCGGTATCGAAACGCGATGCGAGAGGGTGCTAGTCCTGAAATCACACACATTAAGTATCTAGTCACAAATTTGTCACAAAAGCACTTTTTGACACAAGGTCGGACCTAGACTAAAAAGGCTCCTTCACTCAGCTTCCCCTGAAAACAACCCCCAGAAACAAAATTCCTGAGGTCTGCGCCGAAGGCTTTCGGGCCGCACGCGATTTTCATTTTTTTTCTGAAACGCCCCGCAATTTTCCTTTGTAAGCGAACGAATCCCGCAAAACCTATGAAGAATCCAACATCCCTCCTCAAACCACGAATCCTATTCCTCATCACGCTGCTTTGCGCGGCAATGGCCAGTATGCAAAACGCGCACGCGGCCATAACGTGGACGGTGCAGGACAACGGGGACGGCGCGGCAAATGCCGCGAATTGTCCGGGTGCCGGCTGCCGACTGCGCGATGCGCTGGCGGCGGCAACCGACGGTGACACTATCAACTTCTCGGTTACAACACCGGCAACGATCACGCTGAGCAGCGGCCAACTGGTGGTGAGTACGAGCGTGACCGTCAGTGGTCCCGGTGCTGACCAGCTATCCGTGAACGGCAATGCTGCCAGCGGCGTGTTCAGCATCACTTCTGGCAAAACCGTCACCATTTCCGGCCTGACCATCACCAACGGCTCGGCCCCCAACGGCGGCGGCATCTTCAACGACCACGCCACGCTGACGATCAACAACTGCACGCTCAGCGGCAACTCGGCCACTACCGCTGGCGCTGGCGGCGGCGGCGTCTTCAACGACGGTGAGTCTTCAAGCGCGACGGTGACGATCAATGACAGCACGCTCAGCGGCAACTCTGCCACTAGCGCTGGCGGCGGCGGCGGCGGCGTCTTCAACGACGGCGGTAACAATGGCAATGCGACGATGGCGATCAATTACAGCACGCTAAGCGGCAACTCGGCCACCAACGGCGGCGGCGGCGGCCTCAATCAGGGCAACGGTGGCAATGCGACGCTGACGATCAAGAACAGCACGCTCAGCGGCAATTCGGCCACCACCGGCGGCGGCATCTTAAGCTTGGCTCTATCGCCCCCCAACAATGCTACCGTGACGCTTGGAAACACCATCCTGAACGCTGGCGATTCCGGCGAAAATGTTGCCAATGGCGGCGGTTCAGTCACGTCGTTGGGATACAATATCAGTAGCGACAATGGCGGCGGTTTTTGACGGCTACCGGCGATCAGATCAACACCGACCCGTTGCTTGGTCCTTTGCAAAACAACGGCGGATCTACTCTGACGCACTTGCCCTCGGCCGGTAGCCCTGCCATCGGCGCCGGCAACCCCATCGACCAACGCGGGCCCGGCTTTGGCCCCCCAATCACTGTCGGCGCAGTACAGGTCCAGCCGACTTCGACAGCCACACCAATGCCAACATCAACACCAACAGCAACGGCAACAGTAACACCAACGGCAACAGCAACGGCAACACCAACAGCAACGGCAACACCAACAGCAACGGCAACACCAACAGCAACGGCAACACCAACAGCAACAGCAACAGCAACAGCAACGGCAACGGCAACGGCAACGGCAACACCAAGTCCTCACCCTACTCACCCTCCTCACCCGACTCCGCATCCGCATGGATAGCGATAGGGTGGCCTGAGTTGACCGGCCACAGCGCGGATATCTTCCAATTAGCCGTCGTGCTTCACCGCATGGCGGCTTTTTGTCTCCTGCGGTAACGCTCACCATTCCTTGAAGTCGCCCGGTTGCTCGTGCGTCTCGATCACATTGCCAAGCATCGTCGAATAACCCGGATCACAACATCATCTGAGCGGCTGCGATGCATCGCGTAGCCGATTGCATTCGCGACGGCGTTTGGCTCGCCATACCAGAGCCGACCGAATGGCAGCGCATCGGAAATCAGATCGACGCCGCGATAATCTTTACGTGGGCGGACTTCGTAAACGTGCATCGGTGGCAGCGTAGGAAACTCGTATTTCAATCGCAAGCGCGATTCAGCGGCTTTGATCACCAGGCGGGCTGCCTTGAACCTTGCCGTCAAAATCGAAAACCTTGTGCGTGGTCACACATCGGGACTCGTTCGCTGCGAATCGTGAAACTCTTCGTTGCTGATGTCGTAATGCGGGCCATGCAGGACGTTGAAACCGTTCGTCGCTAACAGTTGCGCGAAGGCGTCGTAGTGATCGTCCCCACATACGAACAGCACCCGCCTGTTTTTATAGTCCGCGAGCCGCGATAGCCATTCTTGTTCTCGCTGAGCGCGCCCGCGCCCGGAATCAGGTTCTTTAATACCGAGTGCTTTTCGTTCCCCGGAGTCCGGATCGCAAAAACGGTGTTTGATGCCTTTGGCTTCACTCAACTGCTCAAGCACGGTTTCCCAATTCAACGGTGCAGGTGCGGTTCCCAACTCAGCAGCGATCTTTTCCCTGATGGCCTCCTCCTCCCGCACCTCCGATTGCCGTTTGCCTTCCTGGCTGAACTCTTCGGCAAGGATTTCGATGTCCAGCTTGTCGATCATTTCGGCGACGTGCGCTCTGAATGCTTCGCGTTTCTTCCAAACGCTCTTTGATTCCCCGAACGCTTGTGACTCAGCGGACTTAAACTGGATCGCATGATTAACCCCGATCAAGTAGAGCAACGGCTCGTCGGGCAGGCTCATCGGTGACAACAAGTAAAGCAAAGCGACGACCGCGAGCGCAGTAAGCACAGCCAAAAAGATGTAGCTCTCACTACTGGTTATTATTTGCAGCATTGCGCGCCGTTGCCTTTGCGCTCACGACCTCGACGTCCGGCGCTTTCTCCGTCCATGTTGCTGCGGCTTTGTGCGCTTCGCGCTGCGCACAAGCGATGGATGCGGGCACCCGTTCAAACCAGGCGAAGTGGAATAAATGAGGCATACCACAGCCGATTCGAATGGCAGCGCGCTTGGATCACTCATTCGCTTTTCTTTGAAATGGCGAACAGGACGACGCCGACGATCACCAGTGCGATACCGACAATCAACCCGAGTTCTCTGTTGTGCATTAGTTCAAGATTACTGACGTCACCGTAGCTGGTGGAAACGGAGGTTTTGTAGGCCAAGAAATAGACTGACGTTATACTACCTAAGATTATTAGGGCCCAACCGATCTTAAATGTATCTGTCGAGGATTGGGCTATCGGCATGTGGCAATAAGGACAAAGGTCGAGATTGTAATTTCCCGCGGGCATCTTGGCAACACTTTGCACGTCCATTAGCCACCGAGCATGTGAGTGGTCGCCGGTCTTAGATAAGGGGGAAGTTGGGGTGCCCGACGGGGCAATAAATATTGCGAAAGCGAAGGCTGCAAACAGGACGTTGCCGCGCGCTAGAATTCGACTTGCCTTTCGTGATCATTTCTATCAGCAGGCGGATTTGAGGATAAAATTTCCGCGTTGTGCATCGAACCGGCATAAGTAATTTCCGGTTCTTCATTAGCTTCGTAAAAAGCAATTTGCACCGTTAGCTCAATTGGCAGAGCAAGTGACTCTTAATTCAAGCCTAACGAGTTGCGTATGTTTTCATTGCGTTGCACAGCTTTGCTGACGCTAGGTAACTCGGTCAATCAGCTTTCGCAGCACGTGGCGCAGAGTTGCGACGTTTTGCAGGCAAAATTTCTCAGACCGTAGAAAACGACCGTGAAAAATTCAGCGGTCCGTTATATTGCTGCGCGGCAATACCCTGCCCCGTGATTGCATCCTCTGATTGCAAATGATTGCAGCAGGGCAAAAGAAAGCGGTCGTTCTTCCGCCTGGGAATCCGTCTGTTTGAGGCTCCGCGCTGTCTAACCCTTGGAAGGATTCTCGCCTTCCTTAACGATCTGCACCGCAAACTCCCCCATGTTCAACACGTTCAAATTGAAGTCGTGGTACGGATGATCGTCATTTAAGCCGAAGGTGCGCCGAGCAACCTTGTCGAGCTTTTCGATTCGATCAACGGAGTTGAGGATTTTGGGGCCGTCCATTGTCTCGATGTGATCAACGCCACGCTCTGAGACGCCCGCCATTCGTTCGAGGTGACGCTCTCCGCGTTGCTGCATGGTGATTGCGATGGCTTCAACCGGAGTCACAGCAAGCGCGGAATCCTCGCGTTGTACAAGCGCCTTTGCGTTTTGAATCTCGCGTGTCTAACTCTCCCGTTTTGCTCGTGCGATTACGGTTCCCTCTGGAATGTTCATGTTGCGGGCGATTTCACGTAAACCGATGCCCGATGCGTAGGCCGTGCGGATTTCAGCCCAGGTTGCGTTCGTGATTATCCGTCTCACACCGGAGGAAACATTAACTCAAAAGCTTTGGGGTTCCAAGTTCGACGCGCCAGCCGGTCGGCGGGAGCGCCCGGTTAGACCTCATGCGAGCGTATCCGGAAGGTCGGTAGTGGTACAGTTTCAGTTTTTCCTTATCACGCGTCCAGCGCGAATCAGGTAGCGCACTTTGATTCCGCATGTTGGACAAGGCGGAAAATTATCGCCAGCATAAAATGTCTGGAGATGTTCTCCCTCTTTCGGCGGATCGTGCACTACATGATAAAGCGATGACGTTATTGGTGCTACCTCTCCCGGCTTGTACTCGTGCATTTCCATATTCTCAGTCCCGCAAGGCAATCATTTCATCCAGCCTCCAAACATGATCGCTAATCCCTGCCTCCATGGATGGGGTAACGCGCAACGATTGATGAATCCGGCAGAAATTGTAATGCATGTAATGAAGCGCAACGGCATGTTCTAGATTCTCAAGCTTTTTAGAAAAGCGGTTTGTCAGTCTTGTGAATCGGCGCATAGACATGCGCATCGTCAAATTCTGGCGTTCGACAAAGCTTGTAGAGATATGAGCGTGATCGGGGTTGCCCCCTATGACCGCTTTCTTTGCACCCATGCAATATAAGAAATTGCACGCCACCAGTCTGACATGTCGTGACACAGTGGCTCCAACAGTCGCATGACCTGCTAGTTCTTCGACAGGACCTCCACTAAAAAATCACGAACACTATTTAAAGACGCTTGGGATATACTATGTCCCATGACAAAGGTCTTGAAGACCGGGTGATAGCCCTGGGCCTTCAAATTTGTCTCTCCCCAATGGGCATCGGCTATGGGGATTGTTGCATCTGCTTGTCCATGTACCATCAAGATCGGAGTCGACCTGGGCGCTTTAAGGTCCCTCAAATTCTCCGAAGGATTCGGGACATAGCCGCTCATGGAAACGATGGCGAGGACCTTATTCGGGCAATGAAGCCCCGTTATGATGGACATAACCGCGCCTTGAGAAAGACCAGCGAAGATCACCGGCCTTTTCGGGCCTAACCGCTGGACCAATTTCAAGAGATAGTCGCGGCTTTGCACGATATCGCTTTGACTCTCCTTGTGATACCAGCCAAACCCCTTCCCCCCTTCGAGGAAAAAAAGGCCGTCTGGGCATGCGACCCGGGCGGGCGGTAGATGCAGTTCGGACCAAAGGTAAATAAGGCTCGTGTCTGAGCCATGAGCTCCATGGAGCAAAACGACGAGAGGCGCATTCTGGGGCAAATGGTCCGGTTCCAAAACCAGGCAGCGGTGAGAATCGACAACGACTGTGTAAACAGGAGGGAGATCGATTTGCACGGCACAAACCCTCGCAGCGAGGGCCAGGAGAAAGAGAAGAAACGCCTTTTTCATTTCGCATTTCACGCTCAGCTTCACGGCCTAACGAGAATAAGATCAGCCACCGCTAGCGAAAGCGAGTGTGGAATGTAATGGACGTGTTTTCATAAAGGAAAGCGGGGCATTAACCCGGCCAGCGGTTGGCTGCATCGTCCGGTTAGGCGCGGTGGGAAAGCAGTTCATACACTGGCTTGTTATCTGCGTACACCTGCCATTCGGCAATACGCCCGTTGGTTACCATCGCGCGCCAAGCAGCTGGAATACGCCAGGTGATTCGCGATGGCGCATGCGTCGCGGAGGCAAACCCGCAGGCGAGGACGAGCGTGTCTCGCGAAACCATTGCTTCTACCTCAATCTGGTAATCTGGAAACAGGGAAAAATACCCGCTCCATCCGTCCTCAAGCTGCTCATGTCCGGACAACTTTGAGCCCAAGCTATCAATAAAGACATGGTCGGCTGTGCATAGCGCGATGATTCCATTGGAATCATGGGCATTGATCCGGGCCACGAACTTCTGCAGCGTTGCTTCTGCCTCTGTGGAGCTTGCCATGGTTGGTTCGCTTTAGCGCTTAACGAGAATTCGACCCAATTTTTGGGCCTTTCCAGAGAAATACCCTTTTTTTGGGTCTAATCCGGCTTGAGTTTGGCGGTTGGAAAGAGCCCGATAAAAACAGAGTCATGGAAACCTGTTCTAGCGGGAACTCCGATGTGATACGAGTGAAAAGCCACCAGTTCTTTGAACTCGCCCACGTGCTCGTGCGTCTCGATCACGTTGCCCGCGTCATCATAAAGGCGGACCACCGCGTCATGTGAGCGGTTGAAAAAGTAGTTTCGGCTCGCGAAGTGGAACTGGCGGCGCAGTCCTTATTCTCCGGGGGCGCGATACTTGACCGTCTTCATCTTCTTCGTGGCTTCGTCAGCTTCCTCCGGCGTGATCAGTACTGTCATTCGCGACTGCACGGCTCCACTGGCATTGACGGCGAACGACAAGGCTGCTGCGTCCACGTTGCTCGGCAGATCCGCAATGATCACGAAGTCGTCGCTCCCAAAGGCATAGTAGTAAGCTTCCAGTCGCCCACCTGTTGCTTTGATTATTTGCTCGGCAGCTTCGCGGCGCTTCGACCCGCCCTCTTTGAGCATCCCCTTTAAACCTTGTTGCGAATACGATCCCTGAATTAGGTATTTTGGCATTTGCTCGCTCCTTTTCAGCGTTAAAACTAGCCTCACGCTACAACTTGATGGGAGTCGCATCAACGCGATGTCGTCATGAATGATCGCGACTTTCCCAAGCGTTGATTCTCACGTTTGTCGAACTCGAATCGACGATGTGCGCTTGCGGCGAATTCTCTCGACAAGCTGACGGGTTTTTCCAGAAACTCCCCCGATATGAAACCACGTGTTCCGTCAGTTCTAATCACATTTGCACTCGTTTGCTTTGCGCTCGTCCAAAACACGCGAGCGGTGAGTCCGGCGCCCGATGGCGGTTATCCCGGGGGCAACACCGCAGAAGGACAAAGCGCCCTTTTGAGTCTCACCACCGGCGGGTTCAATACGGCGATTGGGTTTTTGTCGCTGAGGAGCAACTTCATCGGCCAGTTGAACACGGCCATTGGCGCGGGAGCACTTCTTGCCAATACCGCCGATCAAATTACGGCTACTGGTGCAGGGGCGCTTTTGAGCAATACCACCGGCAGCTTCAACACGGCCAATGGAGCGGTTGCCCTTTTGAGTAATACCACCGGTTTTAGTAACAGCGCCTTCGGCTGGAGCGCACTGGAATTCAACACTGTCGGAGCTGGCAACACGGCTAATGGGCGGGCCGCCTTGCAAAACAACACCACCGGCAGCACCAACACGGCCAACGGTGTTTCTGCTCTCGGCGACAACACCACCGGAAGCAACAACGTCGCCTTGGGCTTTGAAGCCGGTTTGGGCAATACCGGCAACAACAATGTCTACATTGGCTCACAGGTGTCTCCCGCTGTGTCTGGCGAGAGCAATCACACTTACATCCGTAATATAAAGGATACGACGGTTAGCGGCGCCGGCACCGACACTGTCACTGTGGATCTGACGACTGGCCTGCTTGGGCACTTGAGTTCTTCGCGCCGTTATAAGGAGGACATCCAGCCTATGGACAAAGCGAGCGAAGCGCTTTTTGCGCTCAAGCCGGTCTCGTACCGATATAAGAAAGAGATTGATCGAACCCAGTCGCGTGCCTTTGGCCTCATTGCTGAGGATGTGGCCAAAGTGAACCCGCATCTGGTCGCCTGCAATTTTCAAGGCCAGCCAGAGAGTGTCCATTACGAAATGGTGAACGCGATGTTGCTCAACGAGTTTCTCAAAGAGCATGAGAAGGTGCAGGAGTTGGAGAAACAGGTTGAAAAGCTCACTGCGGACCTACAGAAGGTGAGCGCACAGCTTGAAGCGAGCAAACCTGCGTCGCAAGTGGTCAACAATCCCTAAAGCCGCAAACCCGCCCGAAACAAAGCAACAGATTTCCCAATGAGCCGTCACGCTTCACCGCGTGGCGGCTTTTTGTTTCACGTGTGACGCTAGGGCTCTTTGAAATCGGCTGTGTGCTCGTGCGTTTCAACTACGTTGCCAGCTTCATCGTAAACGCGAATCACGGCATCGGCTGATCGGCTGTCGTGCATCGCATACCCGATTGCGTTGCTGACTACATTCGGTTCGGCATACCACAACCGACCGAATGGCAGCATGTCGGAAATCAGATCGACGCCGAGTTTATTTTTGCGCACTTCGTAAACGTGCACACTTCCGTTAACCGCGAGTTTTGCCTAAGGCGCAGCCAAATTGCTCGCGATGCGCAAAATTTTGGTAACCGAATGGCGACCGCAACCGTCTTGAATGTTGGAGGTGAATAAACCATGACAGCAAAACAAATTGTTGATCGAATCGCCGGGAAACCGGATGAGGATTGGAGTTTGGCCCAATGTCGTGTAGTGGAGCATGCTGCTGGCGAGACCTTCGGGCTACAGTGCCAGGCCAGACAGGGTAATACCGGAGTAATGCGCTCTTTCGAGATCCCTCTGAGCCGTCAAAGAGCATTCAGGATAGTCGGTCTGCAAGCCGCTGCCGATGCCGACACACTCTCCCGGGAACTGAATAACGTGTTCATCACCCTCGGCGATCAGGTTCGCTGCGGCGGACGCCTCAAGCCGGTCTGAAATAAGCCGTGCGGGTGTGCGAGTGCTGCCAGTTTCTTTTTCCCCCATTACAAGGGCCCAGCGGTTCTGCAGAAGTCTTGAGCAATCAGTAAACCTGGCGCGTTACTACCATTCTTTAAAATCGCCCGCGTGCTCCTGCGTTTCGATCACGTTGCCAACATCATCGCAAACGCGAATCACAGCGTTATTTGAGCGGGTGTAGTGGCCGGCGTAGCCGATTGCGTTCCTCAGCCGTGTTGCTTGAAAAAGAGAGCGCGAGCGAAGGAAGAAGGACGCCCGCGCTCCCGCTAATATGAAACAATTTCTAATCCATTGAGCTATCCTCACCCGAGGCAGCCCACGGTCCGATTTTTACTCGCAACGCAAGCGAACGGTCAAGCATGAAAAATCCCGAGAAGTTCAAGCCGTTCGACGGAAAGCGTTTCGTTGTGCACGCCGATCAAAAGCTGACGGCGTTTTTGGAATTGGAAAGGGCGGTTTGTATCCACCTGTTGAGCGAACGACGGAAGCGTTCATCGAACTGGGCTGCTCATTTCGCGTTAAGTGGGCCGTTGACACTTTACCACCAGGCCAGAAGCGTTTGCTTGATACGCATATTTTGAAGAGATTAATCATAGCTAGCCAAATCTTCGTCACGCTAAATGTTCTTTCGACATTAATCGCAGCTGCAGCCGGAGGTTCTTTCAAGTTTGGGGGCGTTCCATTTTCTCCGGGCTCAACAGTGCGAGCAAATGTTCCGCTGAACGCACTTGAAAAATCATACGCCGGGCAAGGTGGCAACCCCGTGCCTCCATACGCTCTGGCCGTGCTGGCAACGCCGGTAAATTTTGATCCAACGAAGAGTTGGCCTGTTTTGATACCGTGCTCCACGAGCGATTTCAAACGTCAGAATCGAGATGATCTGATTCAGTTTTATCACAGGGTTGGGCTTTCTGAAGGCTGGGTGTTACTGGCAGGCGATGGCCCGCAGCATGCGCGGAA
>Ga0185299_10004773_pt1 | contig 16013 bp, 8 predicted proteins | sample PaiPotPPA55metaG_FD_128002 | JGI IMG/M metagenome (GOLD analysis project Ga0185299, IMG submission 128002) | Iron sulfur acid spring bacterial and archeal communities from Banff, Canada, to study Microbial Dark Matter (Phase II) - Paint Pots PPA... ...
TTTCGGCTTCCTGTTGGACTTCCGCGAGCGGATCTCCCGCGGCCAGAAGATTCGTATTCAGGGCATCAGAGCTGTACGCCGCAACGGTGAGATCGCCCACTTGGTTCGCCGCCTCGAACGCTCGACGCATCAGGTCACGTCCGGCCCGGACATGTTTCGTCCATGGCATGACGAATTGCCCGAACCATAGATAGGTTCTAGCCTGGAACCGCTTCAATCCGCGTTGTTCGACTAGTTCATAGCCGAGACGGCCGAATTGAAATCCAGCCCGGTAGTTGCCGAAATGCGGGCCGGCTATCATGCCAAGCCACACGTAAGTGACGCAGGAACCGTCGCTATGGCCGCGTGCGAGGCTGAGATTAACCGCCCTGCAGATGGCTAGAGAAAGAAAGTTCGCGTCCGTAAACAACGCCGGCGACAAAACCTTGGTCAGAACATCCAGCGTCGCGATCGATGCCGGATCACTCATCAAGGGCAGCTCAATTAGCTCCTCGATCGTGCGGCTCCCGAGCTCTGTCCAGATCTGCTCGTATTCGCGTTGCGCTTCCTCTTTTGTAGGATGCGGAGACCATTCGATGCCCAAATGCCGGAGATAGTCGAGACAGACGCCGACCGCGCGGTCACTTTGATCATGGGTCGTATACAGATCCATGCGCAAGCACGCGACAGTGGCTTGCTCAAGCGTATTTGCCGCCCGGGCTGCAAGTTTGGCCAAACGCTCCTCAGCGGCCGCAAGCTCACCTGTTAGGAACTCGCACTCGGCCCGATTCAACTCTATCCAGAAGATGAGCTCATGCCGACGGTCCCAGCAATCGTCAGCCAGCAGCGCCGCACCAGCGGTTAGATATTTGAGCGCCGAGTCATACACTGTAGAAGCCTTGGCGCGCTTAGCCGCTGTCAGGTTGAGCTCAGCCAACTGTTCGCGTTCGTCTCGTGAAGTAATTAAGGCCGCACCGCGATTGAACTGATTGGCAATCTCGAAGATCGCTTCCCCCCGACCCTCCGGCGGAATTCGCGCCGCAAGCAACCTCCCTATTTTAAGATGAGTCTCGGCGCGTGAGTGCTCGGCAATCAGTGAATAAGCCGCTTCCAGAATGCGATCGTGAATGAACTTATAGACTCCCTCCTGACGGGCGACCAACTCCACACGCACAGCCTCCCACAGATGCGAGTGAACCTCCTTCTCCGATGTACCGCAAACGATGGAAAGCGTTGTGATTTTCGCAGCGTTTCCCAGGCAGGCAAGCTGTTGCAACGCGTTCTGAGTCTCGACCGGCAAGCGGTTCAATTTCCCAATCATGAGGTCCACCACATTGTCGGTGTAACCTTTGGCGTGAATGCGATCGAGATCCCACGACCATCGCGCGGCACCGTGATCGAAGGTGAGTAACCCCTCTTCGGCAAGCGTAGAAATAAACTGAATGACGAAAAATGGATTGCCTGCAGTCTTGTCATGGACCAGTTGCGCCAGCGGAGTTAGCCGCTCCGGCTCGCTGTGGATAGAATCCGCTATTAGGCGAGCCAGGTCTTCACTGGTCAACGGCGCAAGGAGAATCTCCTGCACTTTGGCTCCAGCTTGGCGGATCGCTTCGAGCGTGCGCATCAGCGGATGGGTAGAACTAACTTCGTTGTCTCGATACGCGCCAATCAACATCAAGTGCTGCACATCAGGCCGAGTCAACAGATCCTCGAGCAAATCGAGCGTCGCCGCGTCAAGCCATTGCAGATCATCGAGAAACAGGGCTAAGGGATGCTCGGGTCGTGCGAATACGCCAATGAATCGCCGGAACACCAGCTGGAACCGGCCTTTCGCGTCCTGAAGCGAAAGCTCAGGGACTGGCTGCTGTTCTCCTATAATGAGCTTCAGTTCTGGAACCAAATCCACAATCAGCTGGGCATTGGGACCCAACGCCTCCTGAAGGGCGTCGCGCCAGGTGCTCAGTTCGGCTTCACCCTTGCCCAAAAGTGGACGGATCAGGCTTTGAAAGGCTTGGACTAAAGTACCGTATGGGATGTCACGCTTGTACTGGTCAAACTTGCCTGACGCAAAAAGGCCCCGCAGCGGGACGATTACCTTGTGGAGCTCATTGACAACGGAGGACTTGCCGATACCGGAATATCCCGAAACGAGTACCAACTCCGGCCTGCCGCTAGCTACGATGCGGCTGAAAGAGGCAAGTAATCGATCGATCTCGCTTGCTCGCCCGTACAATTTCTCGGGAATTAACAGCCGGTCCGGCCTATCGTGTTCGCCAAGCGGGAATTCGCCTACACGGCACCCGGTTTCCCATTCGACAAGGCAGCGTCGAAGATCGCTCTCAACGCCGGCCGCTGTCTGGTAACGTTCCTCGGCAGTTTTGGCCAGTAGCTTCATGATGATAGCAGAGACCGTCGCGGGGAGATTGTTCCATCGCTCTTTGGGTGGGACTGGCTTTCTGGCGATATGGCAGTGCACCCATTCCATCGGATCCGATGCCGTAAAGGGAAGACTGCCAGTCAGCATTTCGTAAAGCGTGACGCCGAGCGCGTAGAGATCGCTCCGCGAGTCGATCGAACGATTCATGCGCCCGGTTTGCTCGGGTGCCATGTAGGCGAGTGTCCCGGCAACAAACTCGGGAGGTTCTGGAGCCTGGCGCTCACGCGGAAGCCGCGAAGCGATACCAAACCCACTTAGCCAGCACTGGCCGGTGACAGAGTTTACCAGAACATTGGCCGGCTTGATGTCCTTGTGGATAATACCGCGCTGGTGCATTCGGCTGATCGCGATGGAAACGCTGATAGCGAGACGCAGCGAGAACGCTAAGTCCAATGGCTGCTCGGGCCCAAGCAATTGAGCGAGTGGCACGCCGTCGGGATCCTCTAACACCAGTACTACTCGGTCCCAGTAGCGAGTAATTGCGATCGGCCGGGCAGCCCACGCCGCATCCAGCTCCTCTCTTAGAGAACATTCATGCTGCAGACGTTTTAGACTGTTCGCCGCCGGATACTCCGCCGCCGTCGAGAGCACCAGAACCTGGGATCCGTCATCCTTACTTCGTCCGCGATAGAGAATAAATTCTTTATCCTGGCGCAGCACCTCAAAGACATATCGCGATAACTCAATCACGGGGGAGCGTTACCCAGCTCATCTAATCATTCTCGCCAAGAGGCGAGAATGAAATAGCAAATAACAGATAGCACATTTGAACTTGGTATGCTGGACGATCGCTGACCCTTTACTGTCTCAGTCGCGCCGAGTGGCATCGAACCTCTGCCCCGGATGGACTCGTCATTCGAAAAGCTGCCGAACGACGAACAGGAGTTCCGCTTCCGCTGCGTTCTAGTCAGCCGCGCAGCTTCTTTGTGATCTCGGCGACGTGCCGGCCTTGGAAGCGCGCTTGCTCAAGCTCGTTGACAGTTGGCTTCCGGGAACCATCTGGTCCGGCCACTGTTCCCGCGCCGTACGGCGACCCGCCGCGGAATTCGCTAATGTCCGTTAGTTGCGGACACGAATAGGGCAGACCGACTACTACGAATCCGTGGTGCAACAACGTCGGGATAAATGTCAGGATAGTGCTCTCGTTCCCTCCCCCTGTTCCGGTGGAAGTAAAGACGCTGGCGACACGGCCAATCAGCGCTCCCTTCATCCAGAGACTCCCAGTCTGGTCGAGAAAATTACGCATTTGCGCAGCCATATTTCCAAACCGGGTCGGCGTGCCAAAGATAATCGCATCGTATTGGTCGAGCTCTTCGGGCAAAGCAATCGGAGCGGGTTGGTCTGGTTTTGCTCCCGCTTGGCGGGCGGCTCCCTCGGACAGCAGCTCCGGCACGCGTTTTGTTGCGACTTTCATCCCATCAATGCTGCGGGCCCCTTCTGCCACAGCATTGGACATAGTCTCCACTTGGCCATATCTCGAATAATATAGGACTAGTAAGTTAGACATAAACAGATCACTGGTTCATCCTTAACTTTGTGGGAGGCAATGACAAATATCCCCGACTTTCTGCCAACTTGGAGTTAACCGGCGACAGTTGGCATCTGCTCATGCCGTCAACCTAAGGCGCCCCTGCAGACGTCCGGCTGCCGCCTGACCGACCGGCTCATTTTCATTGCAACGAAAGCCACGTTATTTGTGGGACAGCAGACTAGGAGAGCGTTGAAAAACGCCGACGATAGTCCCGAGGTGATATAGACAAGTGCCGTTTGAAGGTTGCGCGCATCCGTTCCTCGTCACTGAAGCCACAACGCCGCGCGATCTGATCAACATCGAGTTTGGCTTCTTCCAGTAGGCGACGAGCAGCTTCTACCCGGAAAAGCTCAAGAGCCTTGGCCGGAGTTCGTCCGGTCTTGGTCTTGTAACTTCGAGCGAAGTTTCGCGGACTCATATTCACCTGCCTCGCGAGCCTATCTACCGTCAACTTCTGGTCCTGCAGATTTTTCGCCATCCATAGATGAAGATCATCGAAGACTGGAGAGTCGGTGGTCTGCGATTGCAATAATTCGCTGAACTGCGATTGCCCTCCTGGCCTCTTCATATAGATGACCAACTCCCGGGCAACCTGCATGGCCACATGGTGCCCGCAGTCGTCTTGCACCATCGCCAAAGAAAGGTCGATGCCAGCGCTCACTCCGGCGGATGTCCAAATGGGATCGTCACGCACGAAGATAGCATCTGGTTCAACCTTCACCGAAGGATAACGCTCTTCGAGTAGAGTGCATGAGTACCAGTGGGTCGCGGCGCGACGCCCGTGTAATAGGCCCGCCTCGGCCAGCAGAAATGCTCCTGCACAAACCGATGCCGTCCGTCGCGCTTTTGGAGCAGTGACCCGTAACCAGTCCACCAGCCGGCGGTCGCGTAATGCTGGCTCCATATTGCGCGAACCAGGCACCACGATCGTGTCGATCCCAGCGTCGGCAAAATCCGAAATCGGCTCAGTGGCGATACCGATCCCTTCCGCCGTGATAATAAGGCCGCCGTCGATGCTAACTGCATAGAGAGAGTAGCCCGGCTTTCCTTGCTGCTTACTAAATAAAGATGCTGACCAGAAGACGGTCGTCGAACCAGTCAGGTCAAGCAATCCCATGCCTTCGAAGGCCACAAAAAGCACAGTCCGGGAATTTGTCTCTCGCCGGCGTCTTCTTGGCAGAAACTCTGGGATATTTGTCGTTGTTGCGACTCAATCTTACCGCCTAGGTTTGTCAATAGGAGATTATTTCTTTATGACAGACAACAGCAACACCGTAACAACTAGAGTGCCGCCTAAAGTGGATTTAGAACCAGCCGACATGCGCGCTTTGCTCGATCGACAAAAAGCCGCCTTTCTGGCAGATGGAATACCTAGCTACGACGCTCGTATTGACCGCCTAGATCGCCTGATCACAATGTTAGTTGATAACAAAGATGAGATAACCGCGACTTTGACCGCAGATTTTGGAACGCGCAGCGTGGCTACCAGTCTATTTGCGGAAGTATGGCACGTTGTGGAGAGTCTCAAATACTATAAACTTCACCTCAGAGAATGGATGCAACCAGAGATCCACGAAGCGCTGTTCCCTGACTCAGAAGCGCGCGTTGAGTTCCAGCCAAAAGGTGTAGTTGGGGTTCTTAGTGCCTGGAATGTCCCCTGGACACTCGCATTTATTCCAATCGGCAGCATTTTTGCAGCTGGCAATCGCTGTATGTTGAAGCCATCTGAACTCACCCCAAAGACATCGGCTCTGATGGCCCGGCTGGTGGCCGAGTGGTTCGACGAATCTGAACTTGTTGTCATCCAAGGTGGACAGACTACCGGCGCTGCTTTCACCAGCCTTCCCTTCGATCACCTGATATATACAGGAAGTACTCGGGTAGGCATCGCCATCATGCGCGCGGCCTCCGAAAACCTGACTCCTCTAACTCTCGAACTCGGAGGCAAATCGCCTGTGTTGATCGGACGATCAGCAGACTTGGCCGATGCCGTACGCCGGGTTATGACGGCTAAGATCTTCAACACCGGCCAAGGCTGTCTCCTGCCAGACTACGTCATGGTGCCAAAAGGGTTCGAGGATGAATTCGCCGCGCACGCAAGGATGGCAATCAAGACTATGTTCGGAGCCCTGAAGTATAATCCCGATTACACCTCTATCATTAACGACCGGCACTTCGCCCGGCTTCGTTCCTGGATCGAGGAGGCGCGCCAGAAAGGTGCCAGGGTTATTGAACTCAATCCAGCAGGCGAAGATCTTTCCGATCCTACCTTACGCCGGATGGCGCCAACCCTAATCCTCGACGCGACCGAGGAAATGACGGTCCTTAAAGAAGAAATATTTGGACCTATTCTGCCCGTCTTGACCTATGACTCGATGGATGATGCCATCGCCTACGTTAGAAACCATCCGCATCCATTAACCCTTTACTATTTTGGACAGGATGAAGCTGAGGAGCGACTTGTGCTTGATCAGACGATTTCTGGGGGTGTGACAGTCAACGATTGCATAACTCACGCCTTAGCGAAAGGCCTACCGTTTGGCGGAATCGGTCAGTCCGGCATGGGTGCGTATGGCGGAAAAGCCGGTTTCCTCACCTTCAGCCATGCCCGTTCTATTTACCGGCAAGGCAAATCGTCGGAAGCGGAGTTGGCGCTGCGGCCACCGTTCACCCCCGCCTTCCAAGCGTCTCTCACCGAAGCCATAAAATCGAGGTAACTTTAGGGAGTGATATTCCGGCGGTTTCGCGGAAAGATGCGTTCTTTGCGTTCCTTTGCGGCTATTCCTGATGCAAAACCTTGAGGGAACCCCCATGGGAGGTAACGGACCCGGTACCCAAGCTTCTATAATTGTCGATCATCAATGTGCCGCCGTCGATGTTAGTTCCGCCTTTCCGCCTTTATAGGTGTTGTTCCCCTTAAGGATCAGCGTTCCTGGGCCGGTCTTAGTCAGTGAGCCGTTACCGCTGATCGTTCCGCTGAAAGTCGAAGTAGTGCCGGCACCAACCGAAATGGTGCCACCGGGAGCGACCAGCCGCAGGCTGTGCGCATCGTTCAAGCTAGACTTCGTTTGGAGCACGCCCCCTGAGAGCGTCACCCATTGCCCGAAGCCGGACTGCGTCAAGGTGGCCTCGCTGTCCACGCCAAGAACACCCACAACAATATTCGGTCCGATAAAATTTCCCAATGCACTCAGTTCGCTTCCCACTGAGATAGTATTGCTAAGCGTCTGAGTTTTGGTGCTAATTACCGATACCGTGCCGCCGAGATTGACCGCATACACAGACACGCCGTCCGGTGTCACCGCCACGCCTTCGGGATAGCTCCCCGCCGGGATGGTTTTGATGGCGGCTTCCTTGCTTGTTTGAATTACGGCCACTTGGAAGTCGAATGGCTTGGTCACGTACACATATTTGCTGTCGACGGTTACCGCAACGCCGTAAGCAGTCATCCCATTATCGGCGTTGACGACCTTGATGGCAGCGGGTTTGGCTCGGTCGCTGTCAATCACCGCCACTTCGGGCGCACCGTAGCTCCCCACGTACACGCGCAACCCGTCGGGCGCCGCCGCGATACCATATAAGTAGGAAAAAAAATCTTTACCGGTAATGGTGTAACCGACCGTCTGGCTGGCGGTGTCGATCACCGAAACGGTGTTGCTGTTACTGTTAGCCACATAGACGTACTTGCCGTTCGGCATCGCGACCACCCCTATTGGATAGTTCCCAACGTTGATGGTAGCGACGACCGCTTGGGTAGTGGTGTTGATGACCGAAACCGTGTTGCCGTGAAGGTTCCCGACGTACGCGTGCTGGCTGTCAGGCGTCACCGCCACCCCTATCGGATAACTGCCGACAGGGATAGTATTGACGACAGTTTCCGTGCCGGTATCGATCACCGACACGCTGTTGTCGTTGGCGTTCGTTACATACGCGTACTGGCCGTCCGGCGCCACTGCTACCCCTCGGGGATAACTTCCGACGGGGACAGTGTTAATGACGGTTTGTGTAGCGGTGTCGATCACTGCCACCGTGTTGTTGCCGTAGTTCCCGACATATGCGTGCTGGGTGACAGGAGTACTTGCCTCTCCATTCGCAATCGCCAAGGACATCCCAGCCACAAGCCCGAGACGAATGCCTCCTCGGTTCACCGCTTCAAGGTTCAAGATCTGCCGAAGAACATCGATACCCACCGAGACACAAAACGGAGCCCTCATACCGATCCTATTTATGGAACATACGAAAATTACAAGAGATTTATCCGGGATTTTACCAAAGTCGATCAGCACGAACCTTCTTAAAGGCGGCAGATCACGCCCTTCCGCGCATCGCGTTTGCAGCGCATGAGAACTCAAGTCTGGCGTCGTTCGAACAACTCTGTTAGAAATTCTCGCAAGTCAGCCCGGGGCGACGCGTCATATACTACAGAGAACTGAAGAAAAACTGGTAGAATAGCTAATCACGCGGAAAAACAGCAGATTTTCGATCGGGTGGCGGAGAAGGTCTATGTGTGAGCAGCAACGTCAGAAGGAAATTGCCGCTTCTCAGCACTTGCCATCCGCTCTCCGTCTTGGGGCAACCGATCATTTGAGCCCTCACAGCAACCCCAACCCCGCGGCCGTGGGGTGGAATTCGGACTGGGCGCAGTACTCCAACACTCCCGCACTCCATCAATCCGCGTGGCCGGATTCGACGACAGCCTGGCCGACGAAGCTTGTGGTCCGATCATTACACCCGCCGAAAAGTCGGCCTCGCAAGCGAGGCACGCTCCAAAGATCGGCGAGCGAAGTCGGGAGAACGAAGCGCCTGGTGAGTTAAGGCCCATCAATCCGGTATGAATCCACGTCCCGCGATCTTCATCTCCGCCGTCAGCACCGAGTTGCGAAGCGCCCGGCAGTTGGTGGCGAATACCCTTACCTTTCTTGGGTACGAACCGGAATGGCAGGATATTTTCGGCACTGGAGAGGGCGATCTGCGGGCGATGCTGCGCCGACGGATCGACTCCTGCAAAGGAGTCATACAATTAGTCGGCCAGTGCTACGGAGCTGAGCCACTGAGCCCCGACGAGAAGTTCGGTCGGGTGAGTTACACCCAGTATGAAGCCCTCTATGCCCAGGGCAAAGGAAAGAGGGTCTGGTATCTCTTCTTGGACGAGAAATTTCTCAGTGACCCGCACGAAGACGAGGATGAGGAACGACGAAAACTGCAAGGCGACTACCGTGCCCGGCTTAAGGCCGAAAGCCATCTCTACCATCCCCTGAGCACCAGCGAAGCGATTGAAGCTGGTGTTCTAAAGCTGCGCGATGATCTGACTCAGCTCCGGCGTGGCGTTCAACGTTGGGCGGCCTTTGTCGCTGTGGTGCTTCTCTTAATTGTCGCTCTCACCGCCTGGCTACTGCAGACCCAACAACATTCCAATCAGCAACTCCAGACCCTTGAGGAGAAATTCGACAAACTGCAACTAGGCGTCAATTCATTTGCTGAAGTGCAGAACAAAGTGCGGCAGGAGCAACCGGGGCAGAAGACTGATGAAATCGAGCAGCGCACTTATGAAGAGTTGGGTAAAGAGCTCGGGCTTGACCCCGGGATGCTGAAGGAACAACTCCCACGCCTTGCCCAAGAGCTAAAAAAGGCGCCGAATGCTACCACTTATGATCGGGCCAACGGAGCCTACGTGGACAAGGATTACAATGAAGCGGAGCGGCTCGCCCTGGTAGCGGCCGACGAAGCTCTAAAATCCACCCCGCCAAGGAACCCGGACGCGATAAAAGCTTTTGAGCTGGCAGGATGGGCAGCCGACAAACGCGTCGAGTACGCTGATGCCCTAAAGCGTTTGCGCGACGCCGAGAAGCTCACTAATCGCGCCCGGGATCCAGTGGTATGGGCGCGGGTACAGTTTGCCATTGGCCGGATTTTGGATGACCAAGGCCAGTACGCGGATGAGGAACGCGTCCTGCGCGATGTGTTGAAAGAGCGAGAGCGCGCCCTTGGCCCCGAAGCTCCCGACACGCTTACGACGCGCAACCTTCTGGCAAACGCGCTTCGGCTTCAAGACAAGTTTGCCGAGGCAGAAACCGAGTGCCGTGCGGTGATCCAGCTAAGAGCGAAAGTGCTCGGCCCCGAGCACCCCGATACTTTGCAAACGCGCAACATTTTGGCGGCAGTTCTAGCTGAACAGGGCAAGTATGCCGATGCCGAGGCCGAGAATCGCGCTGTCCTTACTATAAGAGAAAAAGTGCTCGGCTCCGAGCATCCTGACACGTTAATCACGCGCAATAATCTGGCGAATGTCCTTTATCTCGAAGGGAAATATCAGGAAGCAGAAACGGAGTATCGTGCAGTGATCAAATTGGAAGAAAAAGTGAAAGGCCCTAATCATCCTGATACGCTTAGAGCGCGTGGCAACCTGGCAAACGCGCTTTGGGATGTAGGTAAGTACGCCGAAGCCGAAACCGAAAATCGTGAAGTACTTAGGCTAAGAGAGATGGTGCTCGGGCCTCAGCATCCTGACACCCTGGCCTCGCGGAACAATCTGGCAGATCTGCTTGATTGTGAAGGCAAGTACGCCGAGGCAGAAGCCGAGAATCGCGCTTTGATCAAGATCGAACAAAAATTAATGGGTCCTGAGCACCCTGATACGCTGGAAAACCGCAATAATCTGGCAGAAGTGCTTGATCATGAAGGCAAGTATGGCGACGCAGAAACGGAGTATCGCGCAGTACTAGAGCTTGAGGAGAAAGTGCTCGGCCCCGAACATCCGCACACATTGATCACGGGCGACAGTCTGGCCCAAACGCTTGATCATGAAGCCAAGTATGCCGCGGCGGAAGCCGAGTATCGCACGGTACTTAAGCTAAGAGACAAAGTGCTCGGCTCCGAGCACCCTGACACTCTTAAGACTTGCTCTAACCTGGCGGTTTGTTTGCGCTCCGAGGGACAAACTCAGGAAGCCACCACATTTGCCCAGCGGGCGGCAGACGGAGCGCGCAAGGTCTTAGGACCACAACACCCGGATACGAAGAAATATGAGCAGCTCGTGCAGGAGCTGCTAGCAAAAGCGGGTTGAGAGGCTGGAAAGGGATTTAGCTGCAGTCGCCTTCCGTGAGGAGCGCTCACAGCTGGTTATCGATACCCTTTGCTCACCGGGCGCATCGTTCTCGTCCTCGTCGTCGTCCTCGTCCTCGAATCCGGCCGCGCGGAGTGATGGAGTGCGGAAGTGTTGGAGTACTGCGCCAGGTCTGAATTACACCCGCGTCGGGTTGAAGATGTTTATCTAATTGGACCCTCAACGCAAATCGGCGCGAAGGTCACGCACTCCCCGTCCCAGGCGTTCGCGCAAGAACATCCGTGGCGTATGCCCATCGCTATAACCGACCTCGGCGGCGATAGCCTCGACATCAAGGCCGCTGCCATGCCCGATTAGCGCGTTGGCCTGCGCTCCTATTCTATCAGCACGTTCCTCGGCGGCCAACTTCAGCAAATGAGAGTGATGTTAAGTTCCTTTTCGGAGAATATATTCAAAATCGGTATCGAACTTAGCAAACGTTGACCAATGCGAACCGAAATCCCGCCTACAAGCCTGACCTTGTCTGACCCACGTCTAGGCGATATGGCTTTTCAGCTGCAAAAATTTACCGTCAGTGCCGGTCACGTGTTCACTGAACGATCCAACTATTTTAGCATTCGATGGATCGAAGCCGGATTGGGTAGCTGTGAATTAGACCTAGCAACATTCTCCTTTGAGGCACCGGCCCTCCTTTTCTCATCTCCCTATCAGAACTTTCTATTGAAGAGTCAAACAGCGGTGATCGGAGTCTGTATTCGTTTTCATGCCGAGTTTTTGTGCATTGAAACCCATCACGAAGCGATCGGATGCAATGGTGTCCTTTTCAACAATGTTTATGGGGTGCCGATGGTCCGGTTGCCACCTGAAGATGAGGAGTGTCTTAGACCTATCATCGAACAGATGCAGGCGGAATTAGCTTCCGGGGCTCTCGCCACCTCGGAAATTCTGGTCTCGTATCTAAAAATCTTCCTCATCAGAGCGACCCGGCTGAAAATGGCCCAGGATGAGGATGCGACGAAGGCGTTCGGTCCGCGTATACCACCAATACTGGATCGATTGAAAAAGTTGGTCGAGGAGCACTACCAGTCAAAGCATCGACCTATGGACTATGCGAGGATGGTGGGAATGAATCCCCAGGCCCTAGGAAGACTAACCAGAACGTATTTCCACAAGACTCTAACCGACCTTATTCGGGACAGGATTTTGAAGCACGCGAAATGGCAGCTACTTCATTCACTGCGACCTGTAAAAGAGATCGCCTATGAGGTCGGATTCGAAGATGAATTTTATTTTAGCCGCCTTTTCAAGCGCGCGACCGGGTGTTCGCCGCAATTTTATCGAGAATACGAGACCGAGATTCGCGGTGGGAAAAACCTAGCGCCGACATACAAAGCATCCTAGGGCTGCGCCGACCGGCGACCGCCGGACTTGTTATCGCTCGTTCAAGTCGTCACGCAAGCGCTCACGTCTTCGCAAATAGGCTTTCGCCGAATCGGTCATCACGACCAAAGCAGCTCCCATCATGATGGAATCCTTGACTACTAGTCGCCCGGCCCCGCTTAGGAAAGGGAATCCGTGGTTGACGTCACCGAGGGCCGGTACCCAGCACTCCGGTGTCGTGATAAGAAAAGAGAGTGTCACAAACGACATTAAGAATACTAGGAATCCACCAACCGTCGCGAGTTGTGGAAGCCATGGATGCAGGCAGAGCAATAACCCGAAAAGCACAATTGCCGCACCTAGACCATAGGCAAACGTGTAGGTATGGTTTTTCTCGTGCCACTGAACGTTAGCCGGCACGAGCGCTCCTTCTGCGTTCATGTGTGCCTTGTAGTGGTCGGGGTCTGCATAGAGGAAGCTCATGAGCGGGCTGTTCGCAACCAGAGGCACGATACTCACTGCCTCATATTTGAAGACCTTCAGCCCTCCGATCCAGAGAAGGACTATAATCAGTCCCAGACGGGTCAAACCAATAGCCGCCCGATCTGCTCGCGCGGCGATTTCAAAAATGGACCTGACCCCGGTTCTTGCTGTCTGAACTTTACCGATTTCTGTCCTAGTGCTCATTTGTCGTGAGTTTCCTGATTTAATTGATTCCAGTTACGCGTTGTGCTAGCCCCTCGTGGGCTGCTGTCGATACCACCATTCTATGCCGAGGGATCCGCTTGAGAATGGATCAATAGGACAGATCCATGGATGGAAACGACAAATTAGGTTTGCGAGGACCGTCGGGCAGACGATAGGAACCATCGATAAAGAGACTGTTCGATATTCGGCCTGTTCGACCATTTCCATCTCTGAATGGATGGATTGCCTCGAACTGATAACGAGCTACCGCCAGCCGAATGAGAGGATCAAGTTCCTTGAATTCATGAAGGAACCGTTCCCAATTTGCTTATGTCGTCACCATCGACACATCAAGGAAACGTGTACATATTTTTGCGTTTTATCGACATATCGACAGAATGTGTCGATCACGTAAACATGCACTGGACCTATTCCGAGTCCTTTGAACAGAATTGGACGTAGTTCGACAGTGATTAGGGCAGCGCTTGAATTAGTTTAAGTCCTTGAATACCAACCATTTGGAGGTAAGGGGATTCGAACCCTGGCTCTCCACCGCTCGTCCATCGACTTCCATTGATGTCCTTCGATGTGTTTAAATAGAGGATCTACGGCGAAATAAGAAAGAAGCGGATAGTGTCGGAAATTGCTGGATGTTACCAGCACCCCTGGGTATTTGTTACCAGCAGAATTTCGATTTTTCGAGTGGCTAGCATCACCAAAAAACCGCGTAGCAAATATTGGTTCGCCTGTTTCCGCGATCTGCAAGGCAAACAGCGCCGGCTGTCAACCAAACAGACGGATCGTAAGAAGGCGATGAAGGTCGCCGAGCAATACGAACAGTTTAGCCAGCGCAAGGTTCCGGTCCACACCGTGCGCCAGACACTGGCTGAATTGGCGCGCGAGGCCTACGGAGAAACGTTTCCCTCTGCGACGGTCCGCCAATTCATCGATGCTTGGTTGAAAAGCAAGGCGCCCCCCGTAGTCGCCCCGGCAACACACGACTTCTATCGTAAGAGCATGACGAAGTTCCTCGAATTCCTGGGGACGGCGGCCGAGCTCGATTTGTCAGTGGTGACTCGGAAAATGATCACCGAGTTTCGGAATCAGGTTGCCCAGAAAGCGAGCGCCACCACTACCAATCATGACCTTAAAGCCATCAAGCTCATTTTCCGCTCGGCTAAGCGGGACGGATACATCATCGAAGACCCGAGCGAATTCGTGGAATCAGTTCGCCGCAAGACTTCCGAGGACGCGCGTCGTCCGTTCACGATTTCTGAGATCAGGAGTGTGATCGATGTAGCCGATAAAGAATGGAGCAGCCTGGTCCTCTTCGGACTTTACACCGGACAGCGATTGGCCGATCTGGCAACCTTGCGGTGGGACAATATCGACCTAGCTCGAAACGAAATCCGGATCAAAACCCGCAAGACCGGGAAGCGACTTTCGATTCCAATCGCGCCGGCGCTCAAAGCTCATGTTGCAAGCCTGCCAGCCGGTCGTGAGGGATACCTTCATCCAAAGGCGGCTGCAACAGTCACACGCCAAAAGCGATCCGGAACTCTATCGAACCAATTTGCCGATCTCTTAGCGCAAGCCGGACTTCGCGATAAAGCGCCACATAGAAGTAAAGGCAAAGGCCGGGATGCGAAACGATCGTCCAATGGCCTGAGCTTTCATGCGCTACGGCACACGGCAGTCTCGCTATTGAAGGATGCTGGGATCCCGGAAGCCGTCGTCATGGAGCTGGTCGGACACGACTCCAAGGCTGTGAGCGCTCACTACACGCATGTTGGCACCGAAGCTTTGGCAAAGGCTGTCGCGGCTTTGCCTACGATCTGATGACCCCGGTCGCTGAAGTTATTTGCATCTGCAGTCTGAGCGATCGGGAACTTTGGAGAGCCTGCAGCAGTGCACTGCGGATCAGAAGGTTGTATGTTCTCTCACGACCGGGGGGATACCTAAAGCACAACGACTTGTTCATCGATAGCGACGCGTTCGTGGGGATCGACTCAGCCACTTTTTTAGTTTCTAGAGTTCAGGCCGCGGATTGATTGAAGCTCGCGTGTGACGCGTAACAGCAAGCCGTCAGAGACCACGTAGCCGCCGACATCGTCAAAGATATTTCTCCCAATGCCTGGCAACACGTCCACCTGATCGGCGCGTTTAATTTCGAGCAGACTGAATCGCAAATCGACATCGATGCCCTGGCGGCGCGTTATGACGACCCAGACTTCTGGAATCGGGCCGTGATCGAAGCGTCCGGTGACTTATTGGTCTAGTTCCTGGACAAAACTTTTACCGTTTTGGAGCGTTGGGTATTTTTAACCTTGTCGGATCGCCTCAAGGTTGACCGAGCGTCTCCGCTACTCCGAAGAAAGTGAAGTTGTAAGTGCCAGCGGACAGAGGGGTGCCATCCTTATCGGTCAGATCGGCCCAGAGGAGAAGTCGTCCGACGTCCTGCTGGCCCAGCTGCCAGACGCGAAACTTCTCCCCGTTCTTTATTAAAGGGTTTTGGTCCACGCCGTTCACGGAGACGAACGTCCCGAGGAAGGTGCCCAGGGCATCGTCCCCCGTTACCCGGTAGAAAACCTTCGTCAGATCGGCGCCGGAGTCGATGTAGGGATGGAGCGGATAGCTCCACCTGCCGCCGCTAATATAGGTGCCGGTCGGTGAAACCGGCGTCTTGCCCGTGACGGCATCGAACAGCTCGAACGTATTCCTCGTGAGATTTTCGACCTTGAAGGTGCCGTTGGCCGCGTCGTCGCCGATCACCTGGTCGATCCGCACCGTATCGCCGTTGGAGAGGTGATGTGGAACCGGCGTGGTGACCATGATCGGTGTGGTATTGCTGACGCTTGCGATGGCGTGGTAAAGGGTGTCCCCATTGGTCGTGCTCGCCGGACCCGAATACCAGAGCGAGACGTTTTTCACCGGTC
>Ga0185299_10004775_pt1 | contig 16009 bp, 16 predicted proteins | sample PaiPotPPA55metaG_FD_128002 | JGI IMG/M metagenome (GOLD analysis project Ga0185299, IMG submission 128002) | Iron sulfur acid spring bacterial and archeal communities from Banff, Canada, to study Microbial Dark Matter (Phase II) - Paint Pots PPA... ...
GGGCAGGACGGCGAGGGTGCCGGTCACCACCGAGAAGTAGTTCGTCTCCATCACCTGGCGGAAGCGCGCCAGGCCCTCGGCGTCGGGCTCGGGGATGGCGGCGTTGTTGATGAGGATGTCGATGCGCCCGCGGTCCTGCTCGATGTCGCGCAGCACCGCCGCAAAGCGGTCGGTGTCGCTGACGTCGCACACGACGTAGCCGGACTCGGGGCTGGATCGCTGAAGCTCCTCGGTCAGCTCACGGAGCCGGGGCTCGCGGCGGGCCAGCGCGACGACGGTCGCGTCGGCCGCCGCCAGCTCGAGCGCGAGCTGACGACCGATGCCGGAGGAGGCGCCGGTGACGACGGCGATCGACCCTGGGACGCTCAGCATGACGGCTCCTTGCTGCGTCGGATCGCGCCATCGTGCCCCACGACGCGGGCGGGAACCTCAGCGAGCGGGGGCGCCGTGAGGAGCGACGGTCAGGCGGGTGCCTCGACGTCCGCCGCGGCCACGGTCTTCACGCCGTGGTGATCGGCGCGCCAGCTGATCGCGACGAGCTGGAGCCCCGCCGGCTCGTGATCGTGCCCGTTCGCCCTCCGGCCCGAGGTGAGGTCGATCTCGACCTCCAGCTCGACGTCGAGGGCATCGTCGCCCACGTCGGCCCGAGTCGGCTCGACCGCCGGAACCGGGGCCACGGCCACGGCCACGGGGGCGACGACGGGGGCGAACTCGGCCGGGCGGCGGTGGTGCCGGCGGCGGCACAGCTCGCAGCGGGGCCGGCTCCCGTAGCGCAGGATCACGAGGACGGCGACGAACGCGAGCGCGATCGCAAGCCACTCGAGCGCCCCTGCCCGGTCCACCGTCGGCCATGTTATGAGACGGCGCCGCTTGGCGCCGCGCCGAGACCGGGCTCACAGGAGCTCGTAGACGGCGTGGACCGGCCAGTGGTCCGACGGCGCGATGTCGTCGACGTACACGTGGGGGCTCGAGGCCGCGATGGCGCGGGCGTGGCGGTTCGCCACGATCCAGTCGTAGGCGAAGGCGGTCGAGAAGTCCGAGACGCCGAAGGTGCTGAGGCTGGTCGGGAACGTGGCCGGCGGGAACTGACCGAGCGCGCCGAAGCAGCTGACGTACCCGGCCCCGTAGAGCGTGGCGACCGGGAGGAGGGCGTCGTTGAGGTCTCCGGTGACGAGCGCCGGCTCGTCGTCGGCGAGGAGGCCGCGCAGCGCCGCGACCACCGCCTCGGCCTCCTGCACCCGCGGGCTCACGCCGGTGCGCAGCTCGTTCACGGCCGCGTCGGTGAGGTGCACGGTGGAGACCACGAACGAGCGGTCGTGGCCCCGCGGCTGGAGCCGGACCCAGAACAGGCGTCGGCGCGGGTAGGCGACGATGCCGACGTCCTCGGCACCGGAGGCGACCGCCTCGAAGAGGTCGTCGCGCCACCACAGGTTGCCCTCGACGGTCCAGCCCTCGTAGGCGTCCGAGACGCGGGTGTGGTCCAGGAGCTGGGCGTCGAGGAAGGACTGCGTCACCGCCGTGAGCTCCTGGACGCAGAGCACATCGGGCCGGTACCGCTGGCAGAAGGCCGCGAGCGCCGGTGCGCGCGCGGGCCAGCGCTCCGTCCCCCAGAGGTTGTACGTCGCGATCGAGAACCGGACTGGGAAGGCCATGCCAGCCCACATTCAAGCCCGCGCCCGAGCCGCCGTCAGTGGGGCGGCACGGACCAGTGGAGGAGATCGGTGCTGCGCGCCACGCCGAGCTGGTCGTGCCCGGCGCCGCCGAAGCTCGTGACCTCGGGCGCGTCGGCGTAGACGACGTAGTAGCGGCCGCCGACCGACTGGCGGTCGATCAGGAACGCGCAGTTGGCGTGCTCGTAGACGGCGCCGGTCGTCCCGCGGCCCGGGTTCCATCGCTCCTGGGGGATGTGCAGCTCGCGACCCGGCGACCAGTGCAGCCACCCCGCCGGCGTGGCCGGGTCACCCGCGAGCGTGAAGAGGAAGGGCCGGTCGAGCCGGTTGCTCGTCGCCAGCAGCCGCCAAGTGCTCCCGAGGTGGAGGAACTGGTAGTTCTCGATGGTGTCACCGAAGACGCTGATGTCGGGTCGGCCGACGAGCTGCCACGGGCCGTCGAGTGAACCGGTCGTCGATCGCGCGATCTCGAACGCCTGCGCGCCGTCGGGGAGACCGACCTTGTAGCCGAGCAGCAGCCCGGCCGGCGTCCACGCCAGCGCGGCGTCGATCATCCGGTCCGACGCCCCCGGGTGCAGCTCGCGGCCGAGTGGGCGCGGCGGCGTGTACGTCCGGAAGTCGGTCGTGGTGCGGTAGTAGAGCTTGGCCTGGGCGCCGCCGGTGTCATGCACGAACGATTGGTACGTCACGACGAAGGAGCCGTCCGGGCTGGGCCCGACGTCCGGTGACGCCTCCCCCTCGACGGCCGCGTCGTGGGGCAGCTCGCTGAGCGGCGACCAGTGCGCGAGGTCGGGGCTGGTCGCGGTGCCGATGCGCCAGTGCCCGCCCGGGTCCACCGCGCTGAAGAGGGCCTGCCAACGTCCACCCGCCCACACGATGGCCGGGTCCTTCACCGCTCGGTCGCGGGATCCGAGGATCGGGTTGCGCAGCCGCGACCACGCGATCTGCCGACTCGTCGGCGCGGGCGCGCTCGACGTCGCCGCGACGCCGAGGACCAGCGATGCGAGCGCAAGGAGCGCCGCGACGCCGTGTCGACGCCTCCGGTGCCCAATCGTGACCATGGTCATGACACGCCGAGCTGATCGCCGCCGCGTCGCGGTGGCGCTGGGAGCCGTCGCGGCGTGCGTCGTGGCGGCGCGCCACCCCCGACCCACGAGGTCACGAAGCCGCGCTCGGCGCCGTCGGCCGGGCGCGGAGCCCGACGAACGGCTCGGTGGGCACCAACCGGTGACGCTCGACGATCTCGAACCCGGCTCGCTCGAGGTCGGCGACGAGCTCCGACTCCGTCGGCAGGGACGCCGCACCGGCTTGGCACGCAAGCAAGAGGTGCAGGTGGGCGCTGGCGACCGAGCCGAAGCGGGTCTCGGTCACCACCAGCAGCTGGCCGGACGGCTCCAGCAGGGTGGCTAGCCGCTCGTAGAGAGCGGGCCGATCGCCGGCCGCAAAGTAGTAGATGTCGTTGATGAGCGTGATGAGACCGAACCGGCGATCGGCGTCGGGGGTCCAGTCCCGGATGTCGCCGACGTGGAGTCCGGCTCGGGACGCGAGGCCGGCTGCTCGCAGCTCGGCCTCACCGCGGGCGACGACGCCGGTCGCCAGGTCGATCCCGTCGACCTGGACGTCCGAGTCGGCCGCGAGGAGCGCCCGCACGTAGACGCCGGTGCCGCAGCCGACGTCGAGGACCCGGGCCGGGTGCAGCTCGGCGACCGCGTCGGCTAGGTGGGGGACGACGAACGGCGCTGCCACGAGCGAGACCTGCGCGATGACGTCGGCGTGCTCCTCGAGGTCGGGGCGCCCGTCACCAGGGGGATCGCGCAGCCGGTCGGCGAGGTCCGCGTAGACCCCGGCCTGGTAGTCGAGCAGCGAGCGGTAGTGCGCCGTGAGCACCGGGTCCTGGTCGGCGAGGGCCCGGGCACGGCGACCGCGGACCCGGTAGCGGCCGTCGCGACGCGCCAGCTCGCCGGTCGCGACGCCGACGTCGAGCCAGGCCTCGAGCCGCTCGGGGCGGGTGGCACCGGTGAGCTCGGCGACGTCCTGGAGCGACCGCGGGACCAGCAGCTCCGACAGCACCGCGAGGCGGACCGCCGAGGCCAGGAACAGCGCCCGGACGAAGGACCGGCTGTCGCCGACCGCCAGGGCGCGCGCGGCGGCGTGGCCGCTGCGCAGGGTGGCGGCTAGCCCCCGCCACCGGGTGTCCCGTCGAGCCGTCACGAGCCGACGGGAGGTCGGATCCCGAAGGCGCGCTGGGCGCCCCATCGCACGGCGCGGGTGAGCACGCCGACCGGCTGCGAGGGAGGGAAGGCGCGTCGGTCGAGCGGCGGGACGAAGAGCTCGCCGTCCCGGCTCAGGTACACGTACACGGGGTACGACACCGTCCCGAGGACTCGCAGCAGCGGCGACGCGTGCGCGCCCCGGAGCTCGGCGCCGAGGTCGGGACGCTCTCCGTCGACCGGCACCGTCAGCGGGTCGAGGCCGAACCAGTGGTGGGCGCGCCGCACGATCGGGGCCTGGCGAGGATCGGCAACCCCGAGGTCGGCGAGCACGACCTCGTCGACCGCGAGCGCGTCGGCGCCCGCATACACGTGGCGCACGTCGGCGGGCCGGCAGCAGCCCATCACCCCGAACGGGCCGTCGGCGACCGGTGACCAGGCGTCGACCACCGCGAAGTCGGGGGGCGCGACATCGAGGAGCATCATCGTGGCGGAGCGGAAGTCGACCTGGCGCTTGGCGTAGAAGGTCTCGTCGATGGCGCCGGTGCTGCCCTCGAGCGTCGAGAGGCAGAGGTGCACGAACTCGGTCGGGTCGGTCCGCAGCTTCGGCATCACGATACGGAGGTCGGCGTCGAGCCAGCTGCCGCTGATCGTCCGCTGCACGAACCCGCGCTCGAACACGAAGGGCCGCTGGTCCTCGCCGATGTCGACGACCCGGTAGGCCGGGGAATCGAACCCGAAGTACCGCGCGACCTCGACAACCGACCGGTGCTGGAACGAGTGGCCGTAGACGGTCGGCGCCTCGAGCACCGCCACGTCCTCGACGCCGTGTCGCCGGAGGTAGCGGGCCAGGTCGTCCACGAGCGTCGGGTCGTTGACGTTCGAGTGGTCCCGCCGGTCGTAGCCGAGCATGAACGACACCCGCACCGCGGCCGTGCGGGCCTCGGACGCGAGGGGCCCGAGGGCGGCGGCGTCGAGGCAGGCGTCGAGCACCGCCGCCCGGTCGCCGTCGGCGCCGCCGCTCCGCACGGCCACCGGCGCCGCGGTCCCGAATGAGCGGGGCCGGGCGCCGTCGGTCGGCGCGGCCCGCATCGATGCCGGCACGAACCACGGGCTGAGCTGGGCGAGATCCGCCTGCACCTGCGAAGGCGTCACGTCGGGCACGGGGCGGTCTTGGTCGTCGAGCAGCCCGCCCACGACCAGGAAGGCGGCGCGGTGGCGGGCCTCGTCCTGGGCGATGCGAGCGAACGTGGCGCGCTCGTCGGGGTCGGTCGTGAGCTCGACGAGTCGCTCGTACGCGAGTTGGGCGGTCGCCTCGAGCGCCACGTTGAGCTCGCAGTACCGGTGGAAGGTCTGGTACCGCAGCTCGCGCCGCAGGACCGGCGGCACCTGGCCGAGCAGGCTGCCGACGGTCACGAGGGCGGTCGCGGCACCGGTCCGCACCGGCGCGACGCGGGCATCGAGGTGGTGCTCGGCCGACGTCGCCCAGCCCGACAGAGCGCCTTCGGCCTGGCGGGCGTACACCACGAGCGAGGCGAGGAACCCGCCCCGCTGGAGGAGCAGGCCCCGGACGTACTCGGCGTGGAGCGCCTCGTCCTTCCAGATCCAGACCAGCGTCTGTCGCACCAGCGCCCGCAACGACGCCGGGAGCTCGAGCGCCGCGATGCGACCCGCGACCGCCTCCTCCCGGTACGCGACGGCGACGATCTGCTCCCGTTCCAGCGCCAGCAGCCAGAGCTGCTCCCGCTCGGCGTCGGGGTTGCCGGCGAACTCGACGCGCCAGCGGTCGAGCAGCGAGTGGACGTCGTCGAGGAGCGCGGCTTCGAGCTCGCCCACGGTCCGACCTTCTACCACCGACTGCGGGCCGCGCCGCGAGCCGGCAGCGACCGCCGATGCGGTGTGGTGGACTGCCGCCGTGACGGTGACGCTCTACGGCGTGGGCGCGCTCAGCTTCATGATGCTGATGTATGCGCTCGAGCAGCGGGGTCCCGGCTTCGTCGCCGCCTTCGCGCTCGGCTGCGTGCTGTCGAGCATCTACGGGTTCTGGTCCGGTGCCTGGCCGTTCGGTGTGGTCGAGCTGATCTGGTCCGCGATCGCGCTGCGCCGCTTCACGACCGCACGCTCGGCCGTGGGCTGACCGGGTCGCCGCGAGAGGAGGATCGATGGACGACTGGGAGGTCGCGGCCCGAGTCGCGATCGACGACCTGACCGGGCGCTACGTCCGCTGCGCCGACGGCGGGCGCGCGGCCGACCTGGCGTCGCTGTTCACCGAGGACGGCGTGCTCGCCACCGACGACGACGAGCTCCACGGCCGGCCTGCCATCGCCCGCTACGTCGACGAGGCCAAGTCGTCCCTCGCCGCGGGCGCGGGCGGGGGCCAGATCCGACACCACGTGTCGTCGCTCCGGGTCGACTTCCCGAGCCGCACCGAGGCCCTCGCCACCTCCTACTTCCTGGCGATCACGGCCCTCGGCCCCGACCACTGGGGCCGCTACCGGGACCGGGTGGTGCGGGCGGGTGACCAGTGGCGGTTCGCCCGCCGGGCGGCCGCGGTGGACGGCTGGGCGCCCGGCTCCTGGGCGGCCCAGCGTCGCGACCCCTCCCGCTGACCCCGCCGCGAGATCCAGCCCCTACGCCCGGCGCCCCATAGCGAGCCGGACGGTGGTGCCGGCGGGGGACGATCGCAGCTGGACCAGATCGCACAGCTGGTTCGCCAGCCACAGGCCGCGTCCCCGCTGAGCCAGGAGTCGCGGGCGCTCTCTTCCCACCAGGGCATCGCGCACCGTGCCGGCGTCGTGCACCTCACAGGTCACCGCCCACCCGTCGTCCCAGACCCGCAGCCTGCCCCCGCCGCCGCCGTGACGGACACTGTTGGCCGCGACCTCGTCGACCGCGAGCACCAGGTCGCCGGTCCGGCGTCGGTCCAGCCCCGCCCGCGCCGCTTCGCGTCCCACCACCGCCCGCACCTCAGAGAGCCCGTCGGCGCCGAACACCACGACCGCGGGCGTTCCGCTCGGCTCGGGCAGCGGGGCCGACAGCGGCTTGGCGTGCTGCGGCAGCCGCAGATACGAGGGGCTCGGATCGATGCCGCCGTCCCGTCGGACCGTCGGGTGGGTGCGACGGGCCTCGTCGATCACCGCCGGTCCCAGGGCTCCGACGTCGTAGGGGCAGAGCAGCGCCAGCGCGGGGACGTCGGCGAACGCGACGTTGAGCAGCGCCTCGTGGTGCTGGGCCTCCACGAGCTCGGCCGGGCCGCGGCCGGCCCAGACCGGCTCGCCGATGCCGCGCAGGGGTTGGCCGGCCGGCTGCGCGCCGAGGTACTCACGCCAGGCCGGGATGATGCGGGCCGGGTTCCGCCCGACCTGCTCCATGTCGAGGAACTGGACCTGGGCCGCGGTGGCGCCGAGCCGCTGGCGGAGCCCCTCGATCTTGGCTGCCCCGACCACGACCAGCACCGGCTCCCCGGCCGCCAGCCCCTCCTCGATGAAGGCGGTGGTGCCGTCGAGGTACTCCCGGTCGCCCTCGTAGAGGAAGGCCTCGTGGCAGAAGCCGGACGTCGCCGAGCGACCCGCGACCCGATCACCGACGGTCCCGGCTCCGTTCCTCATGGCCTGCGCTGCATCACCGAGCGAACCCCCGGCTCTTGTCCCGGAAGGTCGTACCCCGCGCCGTCGATGCGCCAACCCTGCTGAACGCCGGACGCGGTCGGTGGGGCCGGGACCGGCCCGCTCCAACGCCCGAGCTGGCCCCCTCACTCGGGGGGCTCCGCGGCCCGGCATCTCTTGACACGAGGGCCCCGCGCCAGCATGATCATCGCCCACACCAGCCACATCGGCATCACCGGACTCACGCCGGGGCAGGCAGCAGGGAGGCCTTCGAGTGCCGCGAAGCACGCCAGTCGACGCCGCCAACGAGCCGGATCACGTCGCCTCCGAGGAGCTGCTGGCCGCCGCCATCCCGATCGTGCGGCGGGGCTACGCCCCGGAGGTCGTGGACGGGCTGCTCGACCGGGCGGCCACCACGATCGAGCGGCTCCGTGCCCTCGACGATCCCGAGCTCGAGCTCCGGCGGCGGCAGCAGGCCGACCTCCTCCACCGGACGCTGCTCCTCGCCCAGACCAGCGCCGATCAGCGGATCGCGGAGGCGGAATCGCTGGCGGCGTCGGTGCTGGCCGAGGCCCGCGCTCGCGCCGGTCGGCTCATGGCGGAGGCCGAGCAGGCCGCCTCGAACCTGGTCGAAGCCGAGCAGACGCGCGCCCAGCTCACGGTGGGCGAGGCCCTGGCCCGGCGTCAGGTGCTGCAAGCCGACATCGACGCCCTCGAGCAGTACGCGCTCGATCTGCAGGCTCGGCTGCGGTCGGTGTTCGACGCCCAGGCCGCCGCACTCGACCGCATGCTCGCCGCCGCGACCGAGAACCGGCCCCACCTCCGAGAGATCGACCTGACCGACCCGACGCTGGCGCGGCCGCACGACGCCGAGGGCCTCAGCTGGCGGGACGAGCGACCGGCGGCCGGACTCCTCGACGTCATGGACGATGCCGAGCCGATGGCGCTCGTGCCCAACGGGGACGGCCGCACCGCCTGAACCCGCTCGGCCCTGAGGTCGGCGTCCCGAGCGAGCGACACCGCGTTCCCGGCGGGCACTGGGCCTCCGACGAAAACGCCGACGCGGCGTCTACCGTCGCTGCCAAGTCAGCAGTCTCCGGTGGAGGGCCGTGCGCCAAGTCAAGCTCGAGGCGCTGGCGCCCCATCGGCTCGAGGCGCTGATCGGACCGGCGCGGACCGACCAGTTCGAGGCGGCGGCGGGCGGCACGCGAGCGCTGCTCGAGGGACGTCGGGTGCTCAACGTCAACTCGACCGCGACCGGTGGCGGCGTCGCCGAGCTGCTGCAGACGCTGCTCCCGTACGCGCTCGGGGTCGGCGTCGACGGCGCGTGGGCGGTGATCGACGGCAGCCCCGCGTTCTTCGAGATCACCAAGCGGCTGCACAACCATCTCTACGGCACGCCCGGCGACGGCGGCACCCTCGGGGAGACCGCGCGCGGCTCCTACGAGGCGACGCTGGCGTCCAACGCCGAGGCGCTGCGGTCGCTGATCCGGCCCTCGGACATCGTGGTGCTGCACGACCCCCAGACGGCGGGGCTGACCGAGGTGGCGCGCCAGGCCGGCGGCATCGTCGTGTGGCGCTGCCACGTGGGCCGGGACACGTCGAACCCCTACACCGACGAGGGCTGGGCGTTCCTGCGTCCCTACGTCGAGGCGGCGGACGCGTTCGTGTTCAGCCGGGCCGCGTTCATCCCGGACTGGATCGAGCCGGCCCGGGCCTCGGTGATCCCGCCGTCGCTCGATCCTTTCTCACCCAAGAACGAGGACCTGGCCGACCACGACGTGCCGGCCATCCTGCAGTACGCGGGCCTGGTCGCCGGCGACGGCGCCGTCCCCGACATCGCGTTCACGCGGCCGGACGGCACGACGGGGCGGCTCGAGCGGCACGCGTCGCTCCTCGACACCGGGCCGGCGCCGGCGATCGGCACGCCACTAGTGGTCCAGATCTCACGGTGGGACCGCATGAAGGACATGACTGGGGTGCTGCGCGGATTCGTCGAGCACGTCGACCCCGCCCTCGGCGCGCACCTCCTGCTCGTCGGACCCGACGTCCGCGGCGTCGAGGACGACCCCGAGGGTGGCGCGGTGCTCGCCGAGTGCGTCGCGGCCCGGCGCCAGCTCTCCGCCGAGGACGCCCGCCGGGTCCATCTGGTCTGCCTACCGATGGAGGACCCCGACGAGCAGGCCGTCATCGTGAACGCCCTCCAGCGCTACGCCAGCGTCGTCACCCAGAAAAGCCTCGCCGAGGGCTTCGGGCTCACCGTCACCGAGGCGATGTGGAAGCGGCGACCGATGGTCGCGAGCCGAGTGGGCGGGATCGGCGACCAGATCCGCGACCACCGGGAGGGCCTCCTCGTCGACGACCCGGAGGACCTCGCCGGGTTCGGCCGCGCCGTCAGCCTGCTGCTCGAGGACCGGGCCCTGGCGGACTCACTGGCCGAGGGGGCACGCGAGCGCGTCTTCAACGAGTACCTCCCCGACCGGCACCTCGAGCGGTACGCCGAGTTCTTCGCCGGTCTGGCCCGCCTCTGAGCCGTCCGGCACCCTTCTTACCGACTCCTTCCCCTGCTCTCGGCTCCGGCTTGGCTGCCGCGCCCACGCTGGCGTCACCGGCCGAGCAAGGAGGAGCGATGAGCACGACGGCCACCATCACGGCACGGAGGCAGCGGGCGACCCGGCGTCGCGAACCGAGGCCCCGGCGGCCGCCCGTCGTCGCCCCCTCGGCTCGCGCCCCGACGGCGATCCGCGTCGCGGCGACGGACCGGCACCCGCGCGCGGCACGGCTCGCCCTGGTCCTCCGCGAGGCAGCGGCGGTGGTGCTGCTCGGCAAGCTCGCCACCTGAGGCGGCGGGGCCGGTGCAGCCGGCCTCGACCCGCCGGACGCGCTCATAGGCTGCGCCCGTGGCCGATTGGGCGACGATCTCGTCCCTCGCGACCGCCGGCGGAACGCTCGTCCTGGCGATCGCGACGTTCTCCTCGGTGCGGTCGGCCAACCGGTCAGCGCGCACCGCCGAGCGGGCGCTGCAGGTCGGGCTGCGTCCGGTGCTCGTGCCGTCTCGGCTCGACGATCCGAGCATGAAGATCACCTGGCGCGAGGGGCAGCGCACGCTGGTCCAGGGCGGCCGGGCCTCGGTCGTCGAGGACGGCGGGGACATCTTCTTGGCCATGTCCCTCCGAAACGTCGGCTCCGGCATCGCGGTGCTGCAGGGCTGGAAGGTCGCGGCGCGGGGCCGCCCCACCGAGATCCCCGGGGCCCCCGACATCCAGGAGTTCCGACGCCAGGGTCGCGATCTGTACGTGCCGCCGAACGACGTCAGCTTCTGGCAGGGGCGGGTCGCGGGCACGGACGACGAGTACGCCGACGTGCACGATTCGGTCGCGCGCCAGCAGACGCTGACCATCTACCTGTGCTACAGCGACCACGAAGGCGGGCAGCGGGCGGTCAGCCTCTTCCTGCTCGACCCGACGTCGGAGGACCAGTGGCTGTGCACCGTGGTCCGGCACTGGTATCTGGACCGGCCGGATCCTCGGTAGCCGGGCCCGTACACGTTCCCCGGCGGTTGCCGCAAGCATCGCTCCACCAGCCGCGAGATTTCGAGTGCCCCGCACGACGGTCTGTGCTGGGATGGCGTCGACTGCCAGGAGGTTTCATGGGCGTGGTCTTCCGTGCCCGGGCACTCGCCGTCGGCCCGGCGCGGCCGGCCCGGCGTCGGCCAGCACGAGCTCGCTAACCACCGGCTGGCGACCCTGCTGGTCGCCGACGCGCGGGTCAGCGCCGAGGACCGAGTCGTCGATCTCGGCGCGGGCTCCGGGATCCTCACCGCCGCCCTCGCCGCCGAGGCGGCTCAGGTGCTCGCGGTTGAGTTCGACGCGCGCCTGGCCCGCCGGCTGGCGCGCCGCTTCTCGGCTACGCCCCGCGTCACGGTCCTGCACGCCGACGCGCTGACCGTCCCGCTCCCCGCGACGCCGTATCGCGTCGTGTCGAACCTGCCGTTCCAGGCGACGTCGGCCATCCTCCGGCGGGTGCTCGACCCCTCCGGCGGCCTGGTGCGGGCCGACGTCGTCGTACAGGCGGAGGTGGCGCGGGCCCGAACGCGATCCGGGCCCCGCCTGGACCTGCTCGCGGTGTCGTGGAACCCGTGGTGGGTGTTCGAGCGGGGCCGACGGCTCCCGGGCCGGCTGTTCCGTCCCGCCCCGTCCGTCGATGCCGCGGTGCTGATCGTCACTCGTCGCGAGCCGCCACTGCTCGAGCCCGACGCGTGGCACCCGTACTGCGACTTCGTGCGCCGGGCGTTCCGACACCGAGACGTGGGCGAGTTCCTGCGCGAGGGCCTCGGCACCCACCGCGGGGCGCGCCAGGCAAGGCGGCTCCGGATCGCGGACCGGCCGCCGTCGCAGGTCGGCATCCGCGAGTGGATCCAGCTGTTCCTCGCCGCCCGTCCACGCCCAAAGGCTCGGACCCGGGCGGCCCGAGCGCGGCGGTAGTGGCGGCGGGCGCTACTTGGCTCGGGCGGGTGACCGGTCCCCGTTGCCGAACGCCTCCCCGGCGTAGCCGGCGAGGCCCTGGAGGAGGCTGCTCAGCTCGAGCGGCACGACGAACTTCGTGCTCGGGGACGCGCCGAGGCTCTTCAGCGCGTCCAGGTACTGCAGGCCCATGGTCTTGGCGTCCACGTTCTGGGCGGCCTGGAACACGTTCGTGAGCGCGAGCGCGAACCCTTCGGCTCGCAGCGCCGCGGCTTGCTTGTCGCCCTCGGACTGCAGGATGTTGGACTGCTTCTGGCCTTCGGCCTGCAGGATGTTCGACTGCTTCTCGCCCTCGGCCCGCAGGATCGCGGCCGACTTGTCGCCCTCGGCCTCGGTGACGACGGCGCGGCGGGTCCGTTCGGCCGACATCTGGCGGGTCATGGCCTCCTGCACCGCCGGCGGCGGGGTGATCTCCCGGATCTCGACGTTGGTGACCTTCACGCCCCAGCGCTCGGTGACCTCGTCGAGCTTGGCCCGGAGCAGCTGGTTGATCTCGTCGCGCTTGGCCAGGACGTCGTCGAGGCTGATGTCGCCGACCACCGACCGCAGCGTCGTGGCGGCGATGTTCTGGGCCGCACCGGAGAAGTCGGCGACCTGCACCACGCTCGCCTGCACGTCGACGACCTTGAAGAAGGTGATGAAGTCGATCGAGATGGGCGCGTTGTCCTTCGTGATCGCGGTCTGGCGGGGGATCTCCAGGAAGAACTCCCGCAGGTCGACCCGGATCACCCGGTCGACGAGGGGCAGCACCGCGACGACGCCCGGGCCCTTCACGCCGGTCATCCGCCCGAGCCGGAACACCACCAGCCGCGAGTACTCGGACACGATCCGAAACGGGAGAAACGCGGTCTGCATCCTCGCAATTCTGGTCGGCATCCTGCCTACCTCTCTGTGATCGAGCCAGCCGGCCCGCCCGTCATGTGATCCACCGGCGCCACGTGCAGCGTGAGGCCGCGGAGATCGAAGACCACGACCTTGGTGCCGACCGGCGCCTTCCCATCCGAGCTGCCCAGCGTCGCGGCCCAGGTCTCGCCGCGCACCCGCACCTGGCCGTCGGGGTCGAGATCCTCGGTCACGACGCCCTCCTCGCCGATCAGGGTGTCGCTGCCGGTCACGACCGGCGCGTCGCGGACGCGCAGCGCGGCGCGGGCGACGATCAGGAAGAACCCGCCGAGCACGACCGCGATCGCGATCAGCAGCGGCCGCGAGACCTCGGCGTTGGGCACCGATGGGTCGTAGAGGAAGAGGCCGCCGAGCACGAGGCACACCGTTCCCGCGACGGCGGCGAGGGCATGGGCGCCGGCCTTGAGCTCGATCGAGAAGAAGACGAAGGCGACCGCCAGCAGGATGATGCCGCCCGCGGTGACCGGGAGCCGGTTGATCAGCACCAGCGAGACGATGAACGAGATCAGCCCGGCGACGAACGGGACGTTGAGCCCGGGGTGGAAGAGCTCGAAGATCATCCCGGCGAGGCCGAGCACGAACAGGATGAACGCCAGGTTCGGGTCAGCCGAGAGGTGGTGGGCCGCCAGCAGCGGGCCCGCGAGCAGGCCGATCACGATGGGTCCCTGGTCACGGTGTCGCCCGGCGTGGAGACGGTGGCGAGGGGCGGCACGAGGGTGCGCATGGCACTCCTTGGCAACGTCGGGGTTCCCGGCCCTGTTCCGGGCGCCGGGCCGCGTCGCCACCAATTAGCGGTTTCGTAGCGGGGCGGTGCCGACGTGCACCCGCGCGATGACCCACCACTGCCACCTCCCGCCCGGGATCTGCGGCGCGGCGCGCCGGGTCGCCGAGTGTCGCGTGGGGGGCTAGGCCCGTCAACCGGTCGGGCTCGCGTCCGGCGGGCGGGGCGCGGGCCGGTCTGGGAGCCGGCGTTTCGAGTGGGCGCCGGCGAAGGTCGCGCCGCGACGCGCTACGCCGACGGGCGGGTGACGCGACGGCGCATGAGCCAGTAGATGAGCCCGGCGCCGCTCGCCGCCAGGACACCGAACACGACCTCGCGGACGATCCCGTTCCCGGCGATCGGGACCGGCACCGATCCGGCCAGGCCGTCGATCGTCCCGCCCCCGCCGTTCGACCCACAGCTGCTGGTCGACGTGCACGAGATGCCGTAGAGGGTGTTGGTGGTTCCCGACGTCTGCGACGACCAGCTCGTCCCGTTCGTCGTGGTCAGGATGGTGCCGGAGGCGCCGACCACCCAGCACGAGGTCGTGCTCGCGCACGAGATGCCATAGAGCACGTTGCTGGTGCCACTGGTCTGCGCCGACCAGGTGGTCCCGCCGTTCGAGGTCGCGTGGATGCCCCCCGCGAAGTCGGTCGCGAAGCACGCGGTGCTGCTCGGGCAGGCGATGCCCGAGAGGGGGTTGCTCGTCCCCGAGCTCTGGCTCGACCACGTCGTGCCGCCGTTCGTCGTGGCGCGGATGGTCCCCGAGGCGCCGACCACCCAGCAGGTGGTCGTGCTCGAGCAGGTGACGCCGTACAGGGTGTTCGAAGTCCCCGAGGTCTGGCTCGACCAGGTGCTGCCGCCGTTGGTGGTGGGGCGGACCGTTCCCGACAGCCCGACGGCGAAGCAGGTCGTCGAGCTCTGACAGCGAACGGCGTAGAGGTCGTTGCTCGTCCCCGAGGTCTGGCCCGACCACGTCGAGCCACCATTCGTCGTGACACGGATCGTCCCCGACTGGCCGACCGCCCAGCACGTGGTCGTGCTGACGCACGAGACGCCGTAGAGGTTGCCGGTGGTGCCCGAGGTCTGCCTCGACCAGGTGCTGCCGCCGTTGGTGGTGACGACGATCGTTCCGGAGGCGCCGACCGACCAGCAGTCGCTGCCGTTGACGCACGACGTGGCGTACAGGTCGTTCGTGGTCCCCGACGGCTGGACGGTCCAGGAGGAGGCGAAGGCGGGCGTCGCCAGCGCCACCAGCGTCGCCAGGACCAGGGCCGACATCCCGAAGATCCGACCCAGCCGCGACGGCCTAATCCGCGCCCACGCCGAGACCCCAGCCATGGTCAGTTCTTCGGCGCTCCAGCCCCGAACTTGAGCCGCCGCCGGGCGGTCGGCCCCGGCTCGGGGCTAGCCCCCGTAGGCGGTCAGCCGGAGGGTGCGGAGTGCGGTCTGGACGTCGGCATCCTGGCTGCCGTCGACGGTGGTCCCGAACATGATGCTGAAGACGCCCGACGAGGTCCCGACCACGTAGCCGGTCGCGTGCACGATGAGCCGCCCGCCGCTCGGCAGCGTGAGGTTGATGGTGCCGGTCACGAGCAGGGCGTGGGTGCCGGCGATGGTCGTGGGGGCCACCACCGCGTCGGGGATCTGCTTGCGGAAGGCGGCCTGGGCCCCGGCCGGGTCCGAGAGCGCGGACTTGGCGATCCCGAGCGACACGATCTCGACGTTCGAGCCGTAGATGCGGTTGCCGATGTCGACGGCGAGGAACTTGACGTTCGAGGCGGCGCTGCCGAAGTCGGTCAGCGTCGAGGCGAGCTGCGGGTTCGCGGCGGCGACCCGCTGCTCGGCCTGCTTGATCGCCGATGAGCTCGGGTCGAGCGCCAGCCAGGTATCGCGAATCGCGAACGTGACGTTGGCCGAGTGCAGCATGACCAGGTGGTAGCCGGCCGGCGCCGAGACGGACGGCGTGCTTGACGAACCGAGCACGCCGGCGGGCCCGGTGCCCCATTTCGCGACGACGACGTAGCCGCCGATCGCGAGCGCCAGCAGCACCACGCCGACGAGGGCGACGATGGCGGCGCCGCGCCGACGCTTCGGCTCGACGCGTGCCTGGGGCTCGGGCTCGGCTCGAGTCGGACCGCTCGGCGCATCTGCCACCGGCGCCGGCGGCGCGGAGTGCAGACGAGCCGCAGCGACCCGGGACGCGAACGGCGACGGCCCCGGCGGCGGCGGTGCTTCGATGAGCGGCGACGGCAACTCCGTGAGTGGGGCGACCGGTGCCGGCGGCGCGGTGACCGTCGGCGTCACCGCGGGCATAGGCGGCGCCGCCACAGTGGCC
>Ga0185299_10004777_pt1 | contig 16006 bp, 8 predicted proteins | sample PaiPotPPA55metaG_FD_128002 | JGI IMG/M metagenome (GOLD analysis project Ga0185299, IMG submission 128002) | Iron sulfur acid spring bacterial and archeal communities from Banff, Canada, to study Microbial Dark Matter (Phase II) - Paint Pots PPA... ...
TAGAAACCAAGACCCTTAGACGCGGAATCGCTTCCAGGTTCTACTTGAGGTTCTGCCCCCAGGAGAGTGGCACTTTGTTCGATTGGTCTGGCTTGCTGGTTCGTCGTCCTCTGTCCATCGGAATTGGCCTGTTGCTCATCATCATCGCAACCCTCGCGGTTTCCCTGCGGGCGCAGGAATCGACTCCGGAAAATCCGGCAACCGGCACCATTCAAGGCACCTTGCGAGATGACGTCGGCGCCCCCGTGGAAGGCGCGCGCGTTTTTTATAGCTCGGCGGCTACCGATACCAAGGGCCTGACGCGCTCCGGCAAGGACGGCATCTACGTTTCAGAGCCCGTGCCGCCGGGCGCTTATGTGGTGCGCGTGGAAGGCCGCGACATGCTGCCGGTCCAGAGCAGCGTGACCGTGGTGGCGGGCGGGGCGGTCACGGCGGATTTCAAGCTGGAATGGATCAATCCGGGCCCGGTGCGTCTGGAGAGTAAATTCAGTGGCGAGGTTCCCGACACGCTGCCGATTAACGGGCGCAACTATCTGAATGCGGGACAGCTTGAGCCCGGTGTGCAAGTGGTCGATGGAAGGGTTTACGATCCCGGCAAGAGTGGGTTTCAGTCGCTCTCGATCAACAGCCAACTGGGGCGCACGACGCACTATGACGCTGACGAAGTCGAGTTGATGGACGAAACCAGGGGCGCGTCCACGCTGACCCTACCGGCTGAAGCGGTGCGCGAAGTGATCGTCTCGCGGGCTACACCGGAATTGTTTCAGTCGCTGAACGCAAACGGTTCTGTGCGGGTTACAACGCGCTCCGGTGGCGATGAATGGCACGGCAATCTGTTTGGAAATCTGCGCGACCGGTTTGCCGGCCTCGCAGGGTTTCCGTCAGGGAGTCCGAAGTATAGCCGGCAGCAATACGGATTCGGAGCCGGCGGAGCGCTGATCAAAGACAAGGCGTTTCTATTTATCGGTGGGGAGCGCACCAAGCAGGATGGCGTTCTGCCGATCCAGCTTGGATTCCCCTGCTCGGGTGTGTACGTTGCAGGATTGTGCGGCACCAGCTCTGCCAACCAGACCAGTCTGCGGAGCGCTTATTTTCGGGAGAACATGCTGACGGCGCGGCTGGATTACAACCTCAGCGAGAACATGAAGTGGTTCGCGCGCTTCAGCTACGACAATGCGAACGAGATCGGGCCGTCGGACAGCCAGTCGAATTTTCGCAATCAGCTGAACGTTCCCGCTGCGGTGGTGGGCCTCGATTGGAATCGCGGGCGGTTTCTGCACAGCGCGCGCTTCGGCTATCAGAAGATGGTCGACGCGATCAATCCGGACTCGAAGGATTCGGCGGTGGCGCCCTTCCACATGCAGATTGGATCCTATGCACAGGGGCCGAGCATAGCCGGTCCGCGACAGACGATTCAGCGCGACCTCTTCGGGCGCTACGACAGCAGCACGATTTATAAGGTGAATCACACGATACGTTTCGGGGCAGCGATTCATCGCATCACGCAGGGCGATTTTTATGCGCCGGGAAATTTTGGGCCGTCGGTGACCAGTTCGAACGGACTGGACGTGATCGCTGCCATCAATGGCAATCCGAACCTCGTGCCGCTTTTCCCAGGAGATCCGCGCGGAGCGGCCGACAATCCGCTGAACTATCCGGTCGGCACGGTCACGATTTTCAACGGTCTCGGAAATTTCAGCGAGAACTCGGCATTCAATCGGTCGACCGGCGGTCACTTCGACACGCGGATCGAGGGGTACCTCGGCGACACGTTCAATCTGTTTCCGAATCTCAACATTAGTTTTGGCGTGAACTATGTTCGCGACAGCGGGCGCACCAACAGCGACTTGCCGGCCGTGCCATGCTCGGCGATCAATACAACCATCGTGAAGATGCCACCGTGCACGACTGGCTTGATTCTCGATCAATTCGGTCTGCTCCCGAACAGTGCCACGGCGGGTGCGCATTCGTCTCTCGGCGAGAGCGTAAATCAGCCCGACTGGAATTTTGCTCCGCAATTTGGTGTGGCCTGGGATCCCGGACACAACGGGCGGACAGTGGTGCGGGCGAGCGGCGGGATGTTCTACGACAATTTTCTGCTGCAGAATGCCTATCAGGATCGCATCAACCGCTTGTCGAACGGGCAATACAACCGCAGCCTGACGCTGTGTCCGACGGGCTCGGTTTTGTTTCCAAATGCGCCGTCAGGTGCAAACAGTGGCGTTGTGAGTCAGGTCGATGGGCTTGATATCGCCACACAAATTTGCGGGCAGCCGATTGGAGGTACGGTTCTCAACGCAGCCAATCAGCCGGTAGTTGTCTCTCGAGCAATTCAGGATCTTCAGTCGCAGTTCCAGGCAGCACAGTCGGCGGTGACCGGCGGTCCGAACGTCTACTCGCTGGCGAACAGCATAGCGAATTTCGGCGGCATGCTGGCCCCCGGTTACAAGACGCCCCGCGTGGTCCACATGGACTTCGGCATCCAGCATCAGATCGGGGAGCGAGGCATGTTCTCCATCGACTATGTGCGCGAGATCGGCACCCAGTTTCCGCTGGGGATAGACACCAATCACGTTGGCGACGCGGGCTTCATGACGGACGGCCACAATCTCAACCCGTTAGCCAACACCTATGCGGCGGAGTTGTCCGCGATCAATGCAACGCTGGCAGCTAATAAGGCGTCGTCGGGATGCGCTCCAGCATTGTTCGCGGGCAGCAGTTCGCAGACTGCCGTGAAATGCTATTTGACCGCAGTGCCGGGAGCGAGCATCACCGATTTCGCGCGCCAAGGTTTGGATTCGTCCAACGCGTTCTGCGGACCGTTTCCCTGCTCGGTCTTGGGCAAGCCGCAGGCGGCGTTCGGCGGGATTAATCCAGCGGTGGGATCGAACATCATGTACTTTCCTGGCGGGCGCTCGCAGTATGACGGTTTGCACCTGGCGTACAAGAACAGCATAGCGAACCCGGCGCGGCGTGTGGGGCGGCTGGATGTCTCGATCGCGTATGCGTGGTCCCGGTATCGCACCAACATCGCGGAACCGAATGGCAGCGGCGGAGATTATTCGCTAATGAACGTGGCGGAAGATTACAACCGCCCGCACCGCGGACACTTCGGCACCTCGGGCCTCGACCGCACGCACCAGCTTACGTTGAGTCAGACGGCGGAGTTGCCGCACGGGCTGCGGCTTTCGCTGATCTCACATCTGGCGTCGCCGCTTTCGCTGAGCGCCTATATTCCGCAGCAGGACGGCGGCGGAGTTGCGGGAGAAATCTTCCGCAGCGACCTCACCGGCGACGGCACCGTGGGCGACCTCTTGCCGGGGTTTATTGGAAGCACCGGAAAATACTCGACTAGCAAGTTGACCAAGTCCATCGCGTTTTACAACAGCACGTTCGCCGGCAAGTTGACGCCCGCGGGCTCGGCCTTGGCCAATGCCGGTCTGTTTACCGGGCAGCAACTGGTTGCGCTCGGCGCTTATGCGCCTCTGATTCAATCGGCGCCGGGTCAGGCTCTACCCGGGCACTATGCGGAAGCGACCTGGCTGAAGACGATCGATCTCCGCTTGAGCTGGCCATTACGCGTCGGAGAGCGTGTGAAGCTGGAGCCGAACGTCTCCGTGTTTAACGTGTTCAACTTCGCCAACTTCGGCGGCGCCGGAAACCAGTTAAGCGGCGTGCTGAACGGCGCGCCCGGTACTTCGCTGAATAACGCCAGTTCCGCGGGATTCTGCGGCAGCTCAACCACCTTCTGCACTTCGCGCCTGGACCGCGTTCTGGCCGGTTCCGGCACCTACGCGAACGGCGCTCCGCGGCAAATGGAGTTCGGAGTACGGATCACGTTCTAGAGTGCCCAGCCTCCAGTATGCCCAGCGCGTAAACAGAATGCTGAAAGACTCTTTGTGCGCGCGGCAGTCGCCCTCAGCGGCTAAAGCCAGCAACGAAAACAGGCCGCTTATCGCAGCGGTGAACCGCTGCGCCACAAAAAATCAAACTCAAGATCGAGTTTTTCACCACTCTGTAAAACTTTGTAAAGAGGCGTCTGATCCCGGAGAGACTACGGAAGTCCGGTCTCCACAGGTGGTTTGACGTGGCTCGGCCAAAACATCTTCAGCGCGATGCCGATGTTTTGCGTCAATAGCGCAAAAGTTTTACATTCTCTCGACCTTCCACAGTTTTTTTCGCGCGACCCAAATTATTAACTTGACTTAATTTTGGAATACGTTAAGCTTCGCGAGTCGGTGAAGGCCGCTACGCTTCCCCTGTAGAGCCGAACCGAGTTCAGGTTCGCAAACCTTCGAAATTTTGACCAAAACTTCCAGGAGGAAATTCCTTTGAACGTCCGGCCCGGACAGGGAAGCCGCGACGCCCTCAGTCCCAGAGGGAAATTTCCTTTTGGCCTCACAATGTTCCCCTTCAGGGGAAGGAGAAAAACGAAATGCAAAACCAGAATTGGCGGTTCTTGAGGTTCACGTTTCACCGCAGTACATTGATTGCAATGCTGGCCTTCGCGGTCTTGGGATGCGCCTGCGCGGGACTAGCCAATGCCCAAGCCAAGAACGTGGGTGGCGTTACAGTCTTCCACGTTCAAAATCCAGAGGAGAACGTGGATTTTGTGAACGCTAAACCCATGCCACTCCCCAGCAACCCCTTGTCGCCGGACACAACAAGAGCCCTGATACAGGCTTTGGAATCCAAACAAACGGTAGGTGCGAGCGGAGGTTCGTCGGGTGCCGAGGGTACCGGAATCACGAGCCCAGAATTCCTAGGCAAGCCTGCGCCCGCCAGCGAAATAGCGCCACAGGACTGGGGGACGAGCAATCACCCATTCACGACGGTAAGAGCCGATCTGTTCACAGAAAACACCAACAAGACATACCCGTATCGCCCGGCAGGAAAGTTGTTTTTTAAGATCGGCAGCAGTACCTACATATGTTCTGCGTCGCTGATCAAACCGGGCATCGTCGTTGTCGCGGCGCACTGCGTGGCAAATTACGGGGCAAGCCAGTTCTACTCGGGTTGGCAGTTCATTCCAGCCTATCGAAACGGCACGGCCCCTTACGCCAAATGGAGCGCCGTTAACGCTTACATATTAACCGCCTACTACAACGGAACCGATAGTTGCGCCGTATATGGTGTTGTTTGTCCTGACGACGTCGCGGTTCTGGTACTCAAGGCCACCAGCTTGGGTCACCTTCCTGGGACCACGACGGGCTGGTTCGGATATTGGTACGGCGGCGGTTTCACCTCGGGTGGCTTGTTTCAAATCACACAGCTCGGTTATCCAGCTGGCCTGGACAATGCGGCCTATATGGAGCGTAATGACTCGTACGGCTATATGAATTCGAGTTTTTCCAACAACACCATTATTGGTTCGAATATGAATGGCGGGTCGAGCGGGGGTCCGTGGGTCGAAAACTTTGGATTACCTTCCGGGCTGACCGGTGAAACGAACGGCAGTTTCCCCCAACAGAATGTTGTGGTCGGGGTAACCAGTTGGGGCTACACCGACCTCTCGGTTAAGGAACAAGGGGCGGCCCCGTTCACCAGCGGTAACATCGGAGCGCTCGTCACGGTGGCGTGTACTAACTATCCGGGTAATTGCTAGGAGGAGAGAGTCACGAGCAGTTGGGGTTTAGTGCTCCGCTCCTCCCTTGCTCGGAGCTCTTAACTCGACCGGGGGCTTGCGACACAAAGTAATGGAAAGTCTGAACGTGAGACCGTCGCTAGCTCCTGGATCGAGGAAGGCCAACTCCGAGAGCACTTTCTAACCTGACTTTCGTTGTTCATAAATAGCTTTGGGCAGGGCCTGTGCGGCGAGCGACGGAGCCCAAAAGGCCCCGCCGCTTGCCCGAAAGTGTCTTGTACACGGGTGGGTCAGCGCCGTTCTTGTTCGTACCTCGAGGCCTGCCCAGGTTGGCAGGCCTTTTGTTTTCATCGAGCGAATTGACCCATGACATTACGACGCGCACGCCGCTCCATCTTCGGCGGAATTTGGTCCAGTTTCATTGATGTCAATTTCTGACCTCCAGTCCGCTGCACTGAATGCACAGCGCCGACGAACTGTGTGACGACGGCGTACTCCTAGCGACGCTGGGGCTCTCCAAAGTTGGCTCGGAGTGCGGAGTTTCGCGGTGAGCAGGCGCAAGGGCAGGAATGTTTTTGTGAAGGCGCGGCCACCGTCTAACTCCGACACGCTTGTTTTGCATCAACAGCGCAAAGTTTTTATCTTCCCACGGTATATGAATCCTACCCCGCCAGCGCGGGTCAGACGCAACTTTTCGGATACTACGGGGTAACTGGCGTTCCTGCGTACTCTATACCACACTCGGCGGCACAGCCAGCAGGCTGCGGAGGCACCCTGGATACTCTCGACAACCGTTTCCAGAATGCGGGAACACAAAATGGCGACCTCTACTACCAAGTGCACGATGTCAATGACGGTGGCTTTCCCACGCTCAGGTACTACGTCATCAGCGGATTGCTGTCGTTTACTCCAACGGTAGCGGTGACAAACCTCATCTATAACTCGAATAAAGCCCGCGCTAGGCACACCTTAAAATTGCTGTAATAGTCCGCATGCTTTGCCCGCGAGCCCGGTCTGCGCACTCGTTTCTTATAGCTGGAGGCGTTGGGGCCCTCCAAAGTTGGCTCGGCGCGCACAGTTCCGGGTGAGCAAGCCCGACGCCGAACGGTGATTTTGTGTAAGTGCAGCTAAACCATCTAACTTCGCCGCCGACCTTTTGCGTCAATAGTGCAAAAGTTTTACCTTCTCTGACGCTTCCGAGTTTTTTTTCGTGGGATTGAGATTATTAACTTGACTTAGTTTTGAAATGCGCTAAGCTTCGCGAGTCGGTGCAGGGCCCCTACGCTTCCCCTGTAAGGCGCACCGAGCTTGAGTTTTGAAACCTTAAAAATTTTGAGCGAGTCTTCCAGGACTTAAGCATTTCCGCGCAACGAGCCGGATATTTGGCTCGGAGCAAACAAGATCAGCGCGTGCTGTGGAGCACGCGGGATACGTGGTTGGGCTTCGCCTTACCCTTAGGGTATCCGAGCCATGATCACTTCGATAACTACGCCACCCTAGGTAGAAATGAACGAGAACACTTTCTTGCGGAGCTTCGCGGATTGTGGGGAGCGGGTAATCGCACCTTGCTCGTCCGGCAGCTGCGCAGTTCAACTCTCAGGTTGTCAAACAAACTTCCAGCGATACAAAATAAGGAGAACAAAATGAAACGGTTTCTATGTACATCGGGCCTGCTGCTGTCAGCAGTGCTCGTGCTTACCTTCACTACACAAATACTCGCTGCTAGCACGGGGCCGAAGCTATCTGCCCAGCAAGGGACTCGCCAGGGCGACGGCCCGGGCGGCGACGTGGTTTTGAGTGATCTCCCGAATATGTCAGCGGCAGATATGGCCGTCACCAGGCAGATCCCGTTGCACCGCACACCGGGTATGTCCGAGGCTCAGTATCAGTGGGCGAAGTCGGCTGCCTCACACACCAGCGGCTTCACCCGGTCGCAGGACGCGGCAAAGTTCAGCGTTCCCCCTGCAAATCCGAACACCAACGTGGCGAGAGAGACGCCCCTGAATTTCATTTCCTTTTTTGGTCAACACGAGTTCTGCGGCGCCGGCTCCGGCTGGATTCCTTCGGATATGGGCTTGGCGGTAAGTTCGACCTATATCGTACAAGTCGTGAACGAATGCCTCCAGGTGTTCAACAAGTCTGGCGCGGCAATCACTGGCTCCGTAGATCTCTGCAACATCTTTGGCTTGCCGGTAGGCTCTGGGCAAATCGGCTGCTTCGATCCGCGTGCCCTTTATGACGCTCAGGCGAACAAATTCCTCGTCACCGCCAGCTACTACGATAACGCCGGAAACGGGTGGGTCTTGACCGCCTCGGCGGGCAACCCAACCGGAGCTTGGCATCACCATGCGATCGGCTTTGGCCCCGCGTTGGCCGATTTTCCGACGCTCGGTCAGACCGCGTTCCTCAACAACCCCACCAACTCGGTGTTCACCATCTGCACCAACCTCTTCTTTAACAGCGGTGCTTTCACCGACGAGTGCATCTTTCCTAAAAAGAGCCAGATTTACGGCACTTTAGGAACCTTCCCGGCCTTTAGTGGCTTCTGTGTGTACGGTTCGAACGGTTGCATTGCCCAGAATTCGATGCAACCCGTCGATTCCTACGAACTGTCCGACAATCCAAGGGCGCAGTTCACCGTCAACACCCTCAACGACGACGGCGGCACCGGCCTTTGTGGCGCCGCCGGCGCAGGTGAGGGGGGCCTGATTATTTGGGCTTTTTCCGGCCTGACTGCCGGTCAGCCCAGCGCCTCTGGCTGGTTCACCGGTTGTAACTCGACCAGCATGTACTCTTTCCCGGGAGCAGCGGACAACGCAGGGTTCTGTTCCGGTTGCATAGAAACCCTCGACAATCGAATCAGTGCCAAGACGTTCTACTCCCAGGGCAAGATCATCCCCAGTATTGACGATTGGAATGGGGCCACCAGCGCCGTGTTGGGCTGGGTAGTGGCTCCGTTCCTGGACGTGAACGGCGGCGGCTGCACGGGAGGCGTTCTATGCCCCGCCATAACAGGGGTCAACGTCGAGAAGGAGTGGTGTTATGACTGCGGCGGTGGTAATGTCGCAGAAGCGTATTTCGGGGCCCAGGCACCGGACCCGGAGAACGACTGGACGATGTACGCCACCTTCTCCTCGAACTTCTACAACCTTTCGCCAGGGCAATTCTATGACACGACCCGGGTGACCAACGCGGGTACTTTCGTCGACGGCGGCATTTTCAGCTGCGTGAGCAATAACTCATACACCAACTTCCGGTGGGGCGACTACGCGGCAGCCGCGCCCGATGACCCGGGCTCGAACCCGAAGAACATAGCTGCTACGTGGGGTAGTGGCATGTACCTCAATGGCTCCAACACGTGGGGAACGTGCATCTCTGGAGTCCATCCCCAGGACGGACCGTAGTCCAAAGGCTTGGGCCAGAATGTAATCCAATCCGGGCAGGGTCAGCCTCATGGCCCTGCCCGGCTTTTTTGTGCGCCGTCTTCGATATCGCGCTGGATTTTGGGTGGCGCGGCGCTTTGGGTGGCGCAGCGTTTTAGCTTAGCGCTGCGGTAACTGCATTGTTCTGAATGCGGCTTCAGCCCCTGAGGTCGGACTCTCTGCCCAGGGAACTAGTTTTTCCGTAGCCTAGGCGTGGTAGATTACAACTTTCCAGATTCGCCAGGAGGAATCAGCGTGCATCATCATGGATTGTGGATTTTGTCTTTGGTACTTGCGACGTCGTCGCTGAGCAGTGTAGCAACTGGTCAGGCGAAGCCCGCTGCGGCTCCACCGGTGGCCGGCGCCGGAGCGGCCGATTCGGCCACTGTTGGCCCGGACACCCCCGTGATCACCGTGGACGGTTTCTGTGGGACCGATCCTAACGCGAAACAGAAGGTGCCTTGCCGAACGGTCCTGACCCGCTCCGAGTTTGAAAAGCTCGCGGATGCCGCAGGGGCCTCCGGGATGGCGGCCAGAGCTTCGTTTGCCGCTTTCTATGTCCAATTCTCCTTGTTCGCCCGCGACGCGCAAAAGCGAGGAATAGACAAGGACCCCGTCTTTCAGAGAAAGCTTGAACTGGCGCGCATCCAGTTATTAGGCCAAGTGCTGCTCCAGGATCTGCAGGCAAAGTCCAGACAGTTTGCTCCGGGCGATTTGGAAAAGTTCTTTCGTGAAAATCCCGCACGGTTCGAACAGTGCACGCTTCTCCGCGTTTACATACCCAATACTAAGTTCAATAGCCTGCCGAATGGCATCCAGCAACCCATACCCGAGACCGCTCCCGAAATGAAACTAGTTGCCCAGGCGATCTACTCGCGGGCACGGGCTGGGGCGGATTTCGAGACCCTTCAGAAGGAAGCGCTCGATACCGCTAACCTGAAAGAAGAGATGTCCGCAAAGCTCGAAAAGATGTCGCGAGGCCAGTTGCGCCAGGCTCACCAGGTCGTATTCGATCTGAAGCCAGGGGAAGTCTCCGCGCTGTTTGACGACCGAGATGAAGGTTACTACATCTATAAGATAGTTTCCAAAGAGATCCCGTCCTTCGAGTCCGTCAAATCCGATGTGGAGCTTGCGCTTGAGAAACAGCGCATGGATACCTGGAAAAAGGACATCACTGAACCGGCGAAAGTGTCGCTTAACGAACAATATTTTGGCGCGGCCGGAGTGGCGAACAGCGGTCAAACCCACTAATAGTCTTTAGCTGGTTAGCGATGTGGGCTTCTTCGATGAAGCACCTGTGGAGGCGCTGGGGCTCTCCAAAGTTGGCGTGCCGCGCGCAGTTCCGGGTGAGCAGGCCCGAGGCCGAAATATGATTTTGTGTAGACGCGGCTAACTATCTAACTTCGCCGCCTACCTTTTACATTAACAACGCAAAGTTTTTACCTTCCGCAAGCCTTTCTTAGCGAGATCCAATGATTGTAGTTGGACTTACCTTCGGGAATGCGCTAAGCTTTCCGCAGTCGGTGCGGGCCAATACGCTTCTCCACGTAAAGATGCACTGCGCTCTCGTCGGTGCAACCTTCAAAACTGAAGAAGCCTCGCAGGAGGAAAATCCTTTGAAACTGAAAAGCTTGGCGGTTATCACTCTTATCGTTCTTGGTTGTAGCGCTGCTTTCGGGCAGACCTTCAGCCTCGGGTTTCGGGGTCACGCCGGCACGCAGTATTGCGACTACGAAGTTGTTAAAGTCAGCGCACCTTATGCTGCCGGCACCCACAACCTGACCGCCGACTGCGGTTCTTCGGCCGATGGGGTCATGGTTGGGTTCAAGGCATACATCCCCGTGAGCAGCGGAGCCCCGGTTACTGGCACTGTCATTGAGATGAGCGACAACTTTATCGATGCCTCCTATCAAGCGTACACCGGTTGCCAGGTCGATTGGGTAACCAAGACGAAAGCTAGTACGTTGCGCTATGGCTGGGCAGTTTATTACAGTTGCTCGGGCGGCAGCGACTTCCTCCTCAACTACGGCTACCTCACGACTAAGCTGGGCGCGACAAAGCAACAGGCTGGCGCAAAGATCACCTCTTTCGGCGCCGCTCTGGCGAAGGCAGGGACAGGGACCAAGAAATAAGTTGATCCTGAACTGTTTCTGAAAGGCCACGTCGACTTACGGCGTGGCTTTTTTTCGGTAAGTGTTGGTGGCATCGTCTAATCGTCTAACCTTGCCTCAGTCGGAGAGAATGAAGTGGTTCGGTTGATCAGAATCATCCTGTTGATCTGCAGCCTCGCAGTGCGGATGCACGCGCAGCCTCCGACAGAGCAGGTGCCGAAAGAGGAGCCGCCGAATAGAGAAGCAGATTCGGCCGCGCAAATTCCCGCGCCGACGCCGGCAAAAACCCAGTATCCGCTCGATTCGTTTACAGATTTTTCCGCCCTCTTGGTCGGAAGCATAATGGAAATGGGCGAAGGCGCTTCGGAGGCCCATATCTACCGGTCCGGCAACCTTGTGAGAGTGGAGGACCCCGCAGGACTGGGCTACTTCATTACAGATTTGAGCACGCTCGAAACCTACGCGTTCTCAACCGGGCCGTGCATGCATGACTCCCATCCATATTTCCGCGTTTCTCCATTTCCCGCCGCCCGGTCGGGCTCCTCGGTTGAGCGTGTCGCCACAGGGAAAGAGACGCTGGACGGCCATTCCTGCCAGATCGAAGACATTTCCGTCTCATCGCTGAAAAATGGAAGCCACCTCAAAATGAGGTTTTGGGAGGCCGAAGACCTGCAAGGCTTTCCGATAAAAATTGAATTTCTGCGTCCCGGCGGTCGCAGTTCGATTATTCGTTACAAGAATGTAGTTTTGGGCCTCCAGGATCGCACCCTCTTCATCCATCCGAAATCCTGCCAATCGGCTCCGCAAAGGGCCGCGCCGAAGAAAAGCCGAGGCTCCCGCGGCAGCTAGAAACAGCCCGCGGAAAAAGTCGAGTTTGCGTTTGATTTTGGGTGGCGCAGCGGTTCACCGCCGCGATCAGTAGCGCATTTCCAATGTCGGCTTTAGCCGTTGCGGTAAGACTGCGATGCGCAAGGCACTCTTTCCGCAAACTGTAGAAAGCCACCCACTGGCGGTTCGCAAAGGTGATCGCTAGTCAAAGAGCAGAGCGATTAAAAAAACAGCAAGTCGAAGAGCAAAGCGAGTTCGGGTCGCACACCTTTCCAGTGATAAACTTTTTTCCGATGTCTCTGACTCGGCAGCTGGCGTGTATTGTCTGGCTCGGAGCCAGCACGCTGGCCGCCCTGGCTGCGCCGCCCAACGTCATCCTTATTACTCTGGACACGGTTCGCGCCGACCGCATGGGGTTTCTGGGATCAAAGCTAGGACTGACGCCGAACCTCGACACACTGGCCCGCGAGTCCGCGGTTTTTACCCATGCCTATTCGCAAGTCCCACTGACTGCGCCATCGCACGCCACCATCCTCACCGGAACGTATCCACAGTTTCATCAGGTGAACGATTTTCAGGTGCCGCTGGCGCAGGACCTGCCCTATGCTCCCGCAATCTTGCGAGCGCGCGGATATCGCACCTCGGCATTTGTCGGTGCCATGGTTCTCGACCCCCACGCCGGATTTGCGCGCGGCTTTGACCGTGGATTCGACACTTACGACGCCGGCTTCCACCAGGCGCACCCCGGAGAAGATCGGTACTATTCGAGCGAACGCCGCGGCAGCGAAGTGGTGGCGCATGCTCTGGCCTGGTTGAACCAGCATCCACAAGGCCCGTTCTTCATGTGGTTGCATCTTTACGATGCCCACGATCCTTACGACCCGCCAGAGCCTTACAAAAGCAAGTACGCTGCGGCACCCTACGACGGTGAGATTGCGTACGTCGATTCCGCGGTGGGAAAGTTTCTGAGCGATTTGCGGACGCGCGGTCTTTACCATGGCGCCCTGATCGCGGTGATGGCCGATCATGGCGAGGCGCTCGGTGACCACGGGGAAGATACTCACGGATTCTTTCTCTACGATGAAACCATCCACGTGCCACTCGTGATCAAATTGCCGGGCGCGGCTTTGGCGGGAAAAGATTCGGCGACAAAAGATTCGGCGGGAAAGAAAATCGAGAACCGCGTTGGGCTGGTGGATGTCCTGCCCACGATTTTGCAGGCGGCCGGAATTGCGGTTCCGCAGGAAGTTCAAGGAGAATCGCTGCTCGGTATGGTGATACCGAAGCCCGCGTACGCCGAAAGCGCCGAAGCGAGCGCGGCGCCAGACACATTCCCCGACCGGCCGGCATACGCGGAGACGGACTATCCACAGAACACGTACGGATGGAGTCCGATGCGTGCCCTGCGAACCGGGAAGTATCTATACATCAAAGCCCCGCGGCAGGAACTCTATGACCAGTCGGCGGATCCGAAAGCCGAGCACGATTTATCTTCGGCCGCGGCGGCGGTGACCAGCACGTTAGCAGGACAACTCGATGCGTTCCGGCAAAAGACGAGCAGCAGCCGAGAAGCGCCCAAATCGGCCGTTGATCCGGAAGCGCAGGCGAAACTAGCGACGCTGGGCTATGTCGCTACGGATAGCAATCCTTCGAAGGCAGGTGCCGCAAGTGCCGCAGGTGCAAAAGAGCGGGGCGCGGACCCGAAGGACAAAATCCAGATTGGCAACTTGATCCATCGGACATACTTGCTTATCGAGGATCAACGCTACCAGGAAGCCGTTCCTCTGTTGCAGCAGCTGATAGCGAAAGAACCAAATACTCCTCTAGCCTATGCGCAACTAGGGCAGTGCTTTGTATCGCTGAAGGACTACCCGCAGGCAGTGCCTGTGCTGCGCAAGGCCGTGGAGTTGCGTCCGGACATGACCCTTCCGCACTTCCAGTTGGGTGTGGCATTACTCGAAACGAAGGACATCGCTGGAGCCGTGCCCGAGTTGGAGATGGTCGTGGCTAGAGTGCCGCGCTGGGAGGAAGCGCACCTCTTGCTGCAGATGGCCTATGCTCAGACGGATCGCATGCCGGAAGCGATCAAAGAATGCGAAAAAGTGCTCGAATTCGATCCGGATCAATACGGAACGAACCTGCTTCTCGGGCGACTTCTGGAACTTACAGGCAAGCCCGCAGCCTCGCTGCCGAGGCTGAAGAAGGCGGCGGCGGTTAATCCGAAAGCACCCGAGCCGCACATGTTCCTAGCCGAAGCCTACTTCCAGCTAGGACGGAAGACAGATGCCGCCCGGGAGCGCGCTGCGGCCAAGCGCTTGCGAGCACGCGACGAGGAGTGAATTCGCGCTCCCGGGCGAGCAAGCCACTACTGCTGCAGAGTTCCGGCGACAACCGTGTTGCTGTCGGTCTCGAGAAACATGAGTTCTTTGCCCGCGTTCACAATCACGATACCGATGTTTATCGCCGACTGCCCTTGCGGCGTAAACGTTGCCGTGCCGGTGCAGTTGGAGTTGATCTGATAAGTTCCGGTGACCGGAAGCGAGGAAGCAATCGACCCGTTCGCGCTGATGCTTAGGGTGCCTTTGAGCGATCCTGTTCCGTTCAGGGCTAACTGACCCACAGCCGCGATCTGCCCGACTCCGATATGAATGCCGGTTGCCTCGAGGGAGTAGGTGTGCTTGACGCCCAAGTCTGTGCAAGTGGCCAACCCCTGTGCAGCCGCAATGGCGGATTCGACGTGATTGGGGTCGGTTTGAATCAGGAAGCCGCCCTTATTGCCGTTGTTCAGAACGAGATTGTCGTGCTCAGTCTGTCCGTCCTGATTGGTGAGGGTGGCGCTGCCGGTGCAGTTGGTTAAGAGGTGATACGTGCCGGTAGTCGCAAAAGTCACGATTGTCCCATCGATGCTTTTCGTCGTGGTCCCCGTCAGGTTTCCATTCCCATCGGCTTTGACCTGAGTGACGTTGGACGCCGGCACTCCCGAGCCGTTGAGACCGACGGAAATGAATCCGTACACGCCGTTTAGGGTGGCGTTGGTGCACGTGGCTCCCGCCATGCCAGTTGCTATTACGATGACGAACAACAAGACTGCAATTGAGATCTTAGAATTCACGGGTCCTCCCCCATTCGTTGTGGAGCGTTTAGGTTTAGCGAAGAGGCGTGGCGCTAATGCCCACGCGGCTCGCACTTTTTCCGATTGCCCAGCCTGGGGGAGGCACAGAACAACACAGCAGGTGAGAATTGGTATCTTGCCCCGGGGCGGGATGAGAAGTCAAGGTGAAACGGTTTGCAACTGCGGAGGCGAAGGGCCGGCGCAGCTGATTGCTCCGGCCCGAGTGTCTGGGCGGTTCTTATCCTTATCCTTACGCGATCATGCTTAGGCGATCAGCGTCTTTTCAAATTGCTCGCAGAGCGTGGTCTCCAGCGTGTAAAGCTTGCGCGTCGAGGGATTGCTCAGATAGGGCTTGAGAATCTGCTCGACCCTGGGCGACCACTCTTTCTCATCGCGCTCAAGTTCCTTCTTGTCGGTCCAGAGAGTGACCGCCAGCACTTTTTCGGTCTTGATCTCAGGCACAAGTGGAAGGAATTCGAGGAAGCCTTCCTGCTTCTTAAGAATGGGAAGGACCTCTTTTTTTACGACACGAATGAATTCGTCTTTCTTCTCCATTAGCGGAACGAACTCAAGGATGCGTGCGAACATGGGAAAGTCTCCTTTCGTTCTTGAATTGTGAAATTAATTCCGCGAGACTTCTGTCTGGTCCAGTCTGCGGAATTGGCTCGCAGAGTACAACGAAGCCCGAACCTTTGCAGTGATGGATGGGCAGGCTGATTGTGACGATTTCCGGTGAAATTGTCCCAAAATGGGAAGCTGGCTTCCGTGTAGAGGGAAACTGGTGCGCCCGGAGAGATTCGAACTCCCGACCTACAGCTCCGGAGGCTGCCGCTCTATCCAGCTGAGCTACGGGCGCGCTGCGGTACATTGAGTTTACAACCTTATCGGATCGCCTTCAAACGGCTCGTTGCCCAATCGGATTACCCGATGCATCAGCCTCAGCCTTCGA
>Ga0185299_10004778_pt1 | contig 15995 bp, 19 predicted proteins | sample PaiPotPPA55metaG_FD_128002 | JGI IMG/M metagenome (GOLD analysis project Ga0185299, IMG submission 128002) | Iron sulfur acid spring bacterial and archeal communities from Banff, Canada, to study Microbial Dark Matter (Phase II) - Paint Pots PPA... ...
CGCTCCCGGGCCACTCGCACCACATCATCACGGAACTCGCGAGGGTAAGGCTTGGGCATGACAACATCCTTCCAGGCCGCCCGAAAGCAAGCCAGGTCAAGTTGTCACCTGTCCGTGCAGCAGACCCATTCGGCGCAGAGCCGGGGTAAGCGGGCGTGAACTCGCACGCCTATCCGGGTGGCATGAATCCAAGGTATCGAAAATCGAATACGGGAGGGTCAAGCCCTCCGATGCTGACGTTCGCGCCTACTGCGAACATGCGGGCGCGAACGATCAGCTTCCAGACCTCCTAGCGACCGTCCACAACATAGACGCCGCCTATATGGAGTACCGGCGTCAACACGCCGCAGGACTCAGACAAGGACAAAAGAAATCCGTCAAGCTTGCCGAACAGTCGAAGCTGATGCGAATCTATCAGCCGACAATCATCCCCGGCATACTTCAAACCGCAGAATACGCCGAAGGCATCCTTAGGCACTCTGCCACCTTCTATCGACTGCCGAACGACATAGACGAAGCAGTATCGAAGCGCATCGAGCGGCAACAGTTCCTGTACAAGGGCGATAGGCGTTTTCATATCCTTATAGCTGAACAGGTGTTGTCCACTATGGTCGGAAGCATTGAAGTGATGACAGGGCAGCTAGACCGACTTCTTGCCGTCACGGGATTGCCTCGCGTCCAGTTGGGGATCATTCCGGCCCATGCCGAGCCGCCAATGCAGGCAACGAACTTCGTGCTGTTCGATAATCGCTTGGTGACAGTCGAAGCAGTGACAGCAGAACTGACGATTACGCAACCGCGCGAGATCGCGGTCTATGGAAGGCTGTTTGATTTGCTGGCTTCGCATGCGGCCTCAGGCGGGCAAGCTCATGCCTTGATTGCCGAAGCCTTGGCAAGACTTCGAACGCGAGAATAGCTCTAAACGCAGAAAAGCGGCCCCACCCCCACCCGCCACCCGAACCGTCGACCACGCCCATCCCCCGCACCCCGGCACCCCAGCTCGGGTACCACCGGACGCCCGGGCTCGCCAACCGATCCCGCCGACGAATCGAACGAAACCCCAGCCGCCGCCGCAGCGACCATTTTCGCCACAGGCCCTGGTGGGAGGCCCGATATCGGTGGCGGGACGGGCGCGGCAATGGTGTCCTCGGGCACAGCGACGTACCCTACGTGCCCGTCCCGGAGGGCGAGCGGACACAATGGCAGTCGTGGGCGAGCTGCACGTGACATTCATCTGTACCGGGAACATCTGCCGGTCACCGATGGCCGAGAAGATTTTCGCCGCGTACGTCGAGCGGGCCGGGCTGGCGGACCGGGTGCGCGTGAGTAGCGCCGGAACCACCCCCTGGCATGCCGGGGAGGACGCCGACCCGCGCACCACCGCGGTGCTGGCGCGGCACGGGTATCCGATCGGGCATGTGGCGGCGATGATCGGCCCCGACCACCTGAACGCCGATATGGTGCTCGGCCTGGACGGCGGGCACGACCGCGACCTGACCAGGCTTGGGGTGCCCGCGGCCCGCCGCCGCCTGCTGCGCAGTTTCGACCCGCATGCGCAGGCGCCCGACGTCTCGGACCCGTACTACGGCGACGACCACGATTTCGAGATGGTGCGCGAGAAGATCGAGGGAGCCATGCCGGGGCTGCTGGACTGGGTGCGTGAACAGCTCGGCGAGCCCCGCGACGCCGCCGGGCCGGGCGCGGACACCGCGCGGCAGCAGGGCGGCCCGCAATGACCATCCTGCGTCGGCTGAGCTTCTTTCTGCGACCCAACTGGGTGATCCTGGCCCTGGTGGTCGTGGCCTTCGCCTACCTGTGCTTCACGGTGCTTGCGCCGTGGCAGCTGGGTAAGAACATCTCGACCTCGCACCGCAACAATATGATCGCCGATTCCGTCACCGCCGCGCCGGTGGAGGTCACCTCCCTACTGAGCAATCCGCACACCAAGAACACCGAATGGCGGCGCGTCACCGCCGACGGCAGCTATGTGCCCGGCTCGACGGTGCTCCAGCGGCTGCAGCGGCTCAACGACAAGCCCGCGTACGCCGTGCTGAACGAGTTCCGCCTGAAAGACGGCAGCACGTTGCTGGTCAACCGAGGCCTGGTCGGGGCCTCCGACGGCGCACACCTGCCGGTGCTCACCGCGCTCCCTTCCGGCCCACAACATATCGAGGGCCGGGTGCGGAAGTCCGAGGGCACGATCCCCGGCAAGGAGCCGAGAACCGAGGACGGTTATCGGCAGGTGTACTCCATCGACACCACCCAGCTCTCGACCGTGCTCGGTGTGCCGCTGACCACGATCCCGACCGGCGGCGCGGGCGGCTACCTGCAGCTGAGCGACGGCCAGCCGGGCGCGTTCACCCCGGAACCGCTGCCGCAGCTCGATGCCGGACCGTACCTGTCCTACGGGCTGCAGTGGATCGCCTTCGGCGTCATGGCCCCGCTCGGGCTGGGATATTTCGTCTATTCCGAGATCCGCGAGCGCCGCTTGGAACGCGCGGCGGCCGCACCGGATTCGATACCGGTTCCGGCCGAGCCACCGCGCGCGGGCACCGATTCCGCGAGCGCTCCCCCGGATCCTGAGGCGGAAGCGGCCGATCGCGTACCCGTCACTACTGCGCCCGCTCCGACCAACGCCGACCGCCTCGTCGATCGCTACGGGGGCACGCGGCGTTGATCGACCGCGCGGGTGCTTCTCGCCCTCAGGCCGCGTCGTAGGGTTGTCTCGACCTCGATCCGGGCTGCGCCCCACCGGATCTCGCCGGGAGGTACGGGGCGGCGGTTCCCGAAATACATTCGGCCTAACGTCAATGAACCGTTAAAGTTGTACAAGGTGTGTCGGGAAGTCTGGTCGACGTCATTCATCGCCGACGTCCCGAGGATTTCCATGATTTTCACACCGACTCAACCGATTCCTTTCTCCGACAATCGATCTCGCTCGGGCCCGAGCCCTGTAGCAGCGGTCCGGTCGCAATGAGCACGGCAACTCCATTCGCCGCCGCCCTGCTGATCGCCGCCCTCATCGGCCTGGCGGCCGTGCTGTCCAACCGGCTGGGCGAGTGGTTTCCGATACCGCTGTCCGCAGTGTTCCTGGTGGGCGCGGCCCTGGCCTCCGACATCTGGCCCCGCCTCGCGGTCATGCCGTTTTCGCTGGTAGAAGACGTGGTCACCATTGCGCTGGTGGTGATCCTGTTCGACGGCGGTATGCAGATCGGATGGCCGCAGTTCCGCGCGAACGCCGGCGCGATCGCCTGGATCGGCGTGGCCGGGACGCTGGTGACGGCCGCGGCGCTGGCACTGGCCGCGCATGCCCTGTTCGGCCTGGACTGGCGGATCGCGCTGCTGCTGGGGACCGCGCTGTCGCCGACCGATCCGGCGGTGGTGTTCTCGGTGCTGGGTCGCCGCCAGATCGGCGGCCGCAGTGGGGTTTTGCTGCAGGGCGAGTCCGGAGCCAACGATCCGGTCGGGATCGCGCTGCTGGTGGTGCTGCTCACCGCGACCCGGCTGGATATGCATTCCGTCGGTGCGGTGGCGGCCGAATTCTCCGTGCAGATCGTCGTCGGCGCGATGGCGGGCCTGGCGGGCGGGCTGGGGCTGCTGTGGTTCATGCGCCGGGTGCCGCTGCCCTCGGCCGGAATGTATTCGCTGCGAGTGCTGATGTGCGCCATGGCGATCTATGCCGCGACGACGCTGGCGCACGGGTCCGGATTCCTCGCCGTGCTGGTCGCGGGCGTGGTCATCGGCGGTCAGCGCGCGCCGTATCGCGCGGAGATCGAGCGATTCCATTCTGCGCTGGCCAGTTTGGGAGAGATCGTCGCCTTCGTCATGCTCGGCTTCACCATTCAGGTAACCGGTCCGCGGGGAGTTGTCGCCGGGGGCGCCTGGTGGATCGGGCTGATCCTGGCGGTGCTGCTGACCCTGGTGATCCGGCCGCTGCTGGTCGGGGCGCTGACCTGGCGAATGCGGCTCGAGCGCGGCGAGCGGCTGTTCGTGCTGTGGACCGGGCTCAAGGGTGCGGTGCCGATTCTGCTGGGCAGCTTCATCGTGCACGCGGGCGTGCCGGACGGCCGCCGGGCCTACGAGATCATCTTCGTGGTGGTGGCCTTCTCGGTCGTCGTGCAGGGCAGTGCGGTCCCCGTGCTCGCGCGGCGGCTCGGACTGCCACTGCGGACGGTGAATCCGCGCCCCTGGACCATGAATGCGCGGTTCGAGGAGGAACCCGAGAGTCTGCATCGCTATACCGTCGCGGCCGGATCGGTCGCCGACGGCTGCTCGGTTGCGGGGCTGCCCTGCGCCGATCTCTGGGTGAGCGTGATCATCCGCCGCGGCCGGCTGGTGACCGTCACCCCGCAAACCCGGCTGCGCAGCGGCGACGAGGTGCTCGTGCTCGCCGAGCCCGCTGCCACACCCGCCGTCGCCGCGCTGTTCCGGACCGATCCTCTTGGGGCGAACCAGCTTTCACTGGGGCCCGCCACCACCGGACGCCGATATTTCCGCTCGGCGTCGCTATGGCTGGAGCGGCTGACGCCACGCAGATCGCAATGATCCGGCGTGATTCATCGGCCGCCCCAGGATCGGTCCCACTCGGTCCGCGCCACGGTCGTGACGGATATAGGAGTTGTAGAATCCCAGGATCACGATGCCGCCCCATGCGGCGAGGAACACACCCACTCCCGGCGCGGCTATCGCCAGCCCGAAGAAGACGGCCGCCCACACCACGAGCAGCACACCATCGAGAACTTTGCCCATCGAATCCCCTCTTTCCCGGCGGTGATACTCCGCCGACATGCGAGTTTATCTCCACGTAACATGGCGACAGTCGCATCCAAACGGAATTAATACGCCCAATTTGTCCGGTTTACCGCACCTGTCCGCAGGCGCATCCCGTCCACACCGGGAACGCGTACCGGCGTACTGCGCAGCGATTACCTGGCACCGGGCGGCGCGGGGCTCGGATCAGTGAGTGCAGGCGAGGACGACGGCGGCGAGGGCCGCGCCGCACTGGACGGCCTCGGACAACCGCACGGCGCGGCGCAGGTCCGCGACGAGGGGGGCGGGGCCCTCGCCCAGAGTCGGGCGCATTTCGGCACCGTGACGGTACTGGGTCAACCCGCCGAGGGTGATGCCCAGCGCACCGGCCATCGCCGACTCCGCCACGCCCGAATTGGGACTCGGATGCTTCCCGGCGTCGCGGCGCCACGCCCGCAGTGCGGCGGCGGGGGCGCCGCCCACCAGCGGGGCCAGGGCCGCGGTCAGCACGCCGCTGAGGCGCGCGGGGAGCAGATTCGCCAGGTCGTCGGTGCGGGCGGCGGCCCAGCCGAAGTCGCGGTAGCGGTCGTTGCGGTAGCCGACCATCGCGTCCAGGGTGTTCACCGCGCGATAGCCCAGCAGTCCCGGAATCCCGGCGATCGCGCCCCACACCAGCGGTGCCACCGTCGCATCGGAGGTGTTCTCGGCGATGGATTCGAGTGCGGCCCGGGCCAATCCGGCGGCGTCCAGGGGCTCGGGATCGCGACCGCACAGCGAGGGCAGCAGCTCGCGCGCCCCGGCCAGATCGCCGGACTCCAGCCGATCGGCCATCTCCCTGCCGGTCCGCGCCAGCGTCGTCCCGCCGAGCACCGTCCAGGTCGCCAGCGCCGTCAAGCCTGCCGAGCCGGCGAACCGCGCCGGAGGCTGCCCTCCCCGCGCCGCCGGGCCGCCCACCAACCGCTGCGCCGCCACGCCGACCAGCACCGTCCCCCCAACGAGCACCGCCTCATGCACCGCCCCGGCCAGCCGACTTCCGCGATACGTCCGGGACTCCACCGCCGCTGCTGCCGAACCGAATCCGGCCACCGGATGCCACCGCCGCGGGTCACCCAACGCCCTGTCCAGCGCAAACCCGAGCACCAGCCCCACCGCCGTCGACCTCCGCGTACCCACCGAGCGAGGGTAACCGGCCCGTTCCCCGCCCCCGCGTGCCCCCGGCCGGTTCCTCGGCAGCGTTCGTGGGGTCAGGCGCTCGCACCGGCCGACCGCGCCACGGCCGACCTCGCGCACGCGATGACAATGCTCGTCCGGCAACTCTCGACCACCGCCACACCCGTCACGGTCGACATGCTGACCGAACTCATCGAGTCCGAATCGACGACGCTGCTCATCGCTGCCACGGACGACCGCATCGTCGGCATGCTGACCCTCGTCACCTACATGATCCCCACCGGCATTCGCGCACGAATCGAAGACGTGGTCGTCGACGAATCCGCACGAGGAAAGGGCGTAGCGTTCGACCTCACCCGCGCAGCGGTCCAACTCGCACACCAAACCGGAGCGCGCACAGTCGATCTCACCTCCCGACCCGCCCGCGAATCCGCAAACCGCCTCTACCAGCGAGCGGGCTTCACCCCACGCGACTCCATCACCTACCGCCGAACCCTGCCAACCACAACCCCTCGCCGCTGCCGCCGGCGCCACGGTCACCGCGCAGGTCAGTGGACCGGATCGGGCGGCCGAGGCGCTGGAACTCGGTGCACACCATGTGGTTACGTCGCTGGACGACGCCGCGCTCGGACCGCTTCATCTGCTGCGCCGGGTCGGCGATCAACTCGAAGATGTCGGCAGGATCGGCCAGGATCTCGCGTCCCGCCGTCACGACACGAGCTACGTCGGAAAGGCTGTCGGCGCCACCGGAAGCCTTGGCCACGACCTCCGCGACCAGCGAGTGCTGTTTTCACAACGCGCAGTGTTGAATTCGCAGACTTCGATCCCGGCGCGACACTCACCGGCACTCGCTGGTCGGCTTGCACGCGGTACGAACAGGTTGGAAGAGTCCCATGGCGTCGGACATACGCACTCCGGGCACTTCGTGCGGTCGCAACCGTAATACAGAACTGGAATACTCGGGCGATGGATGAGTACTTCTGGCCTGAGGGTGATGAGTTGGGGCCACGAGTACAGCGCGCTTGGGCTGCGACGGTGGAATCCTTGCCGGTCGGCAGCCAGGTAACCGGCAAGGTCATCGGGCGTCAGCGATTCGGTGTCTTCATCAGCATCGACCAGGCCCCGGATGCAATCGGTCTCGTCAGGGTCACCACGCTGCCCCGGGACGCGCCGCTTCCTGCCCGGGGCGAGTCCGTCGAAGGTCGAGTGCTCTGGCACATCCCGCGAAATTGCCAGGTAATCGTGACACCTTCGGGGAACGACGAACTCGAACCGGATCATGGGCCGGCTGTATCCCCGGAGTGATTCCAGCCCCTCAGAAAGACGTTCCATGGCAAGTGAGCCGACGATCCGGCCTCCGCCGACATGAGCGAACCACCTGGACTGATGATCACCAGGCTCTGGTGCAGGTTCTTCTCGGACGATGCTCTCACCAGAGCCTGGTGATCATCAGTCCAATAGCGCTTCGCGTTTTGGAGCTGGTGTGTCGCATGGTAATCGGCTATTTAAGGCTGATGGTAGGGCTCGATCCCGGCCAGGATTGAGCCTGGGTGCCCGGCGGCCGCTCGCTAATCGGTATGGGTGGATATGGTGAGCAGCAGCATGTTTCGTCGGAATATCGCTCGATGAGTGGCGTTACAGGATGTTTGAGCGGAGCATCTGCGGCAGCGGCGCAGATATGACACGGATCCTGGTAGTCCAGGGTCCGTGGGATTGTTTCATCTGCTCAGTCCGGATCGGCCTCTCCCTGAGTGTTTGAAGCAGGGCTGATGATGTTGCCGATTCCGTTGTTGATCACATCGCCGAAGGATTGAGTGTTGAAGTTGAACGACTCGTCCCGGGCAACCGACCCGATATTGCCCATCGAATTGACCATCGACTTGGAGGTGGGTGCCTTCTCAGAATCCGACATGCTGTCCTCTTCTTTCTAGTCCTGGCTCGGAGCTGATCTGTACGTGGCACAGGCGTTGTTGCAGCCACTATGGCGTGTCAAGTGTATGCCTGGTTCGCCTATCCCAAGCCAGAATGGCAGCCCGGCATTAGCCCGCACATTGCATTTTCGACCGACCGATATTCGGGATTTCCGTACGCAGACGGGGGGTTGCTCATCGGCGTGGGTGGTTCAGCAAATCCCCGCTATCCGCACGGCGTAGTGGTCGCCGGAGTCCCGCGCCGCCGGAGAGGACTGGGAGGCCGTCGGGCAGGGCGAAGGAGGCCGGGGCCAGCCGTGCGTATGACGGCGGGGCGAGCAGATAGGCTCGTGTGAGGTATGGGATCGAGGTAGGGGTGCTGGCTGTGACGACCGACGATTTCGATCGGATGGACCGTGCCGAGCTGGCGCGGCGGTTCGAGGAGCATCGGCCGTATCTGCGGCGGCTGGCGTACAGCTCTCTGGGCAGCTTCAGCGATGCCGATGATGTCGTGCAGGACGCGTGGTTGCGGCTGCAGCGCTGGCACGAGAATCGGGCACCGGGCGAGCGGATCGACAATCTGCGCGCCTGGTTGTCCACCGTGACGGGGCGGCTGGCGCTGGATCAGCTGGGGTCGGCGCGCGCCCGCCGCGAGCAGTACGTCGGCGAATGGCTGCCCGAACCGGAGGTGACCAGCCTCGACGATCCCGCCGACCGTGTCGCCCAGGGCGAGCGCGTGACGACCGCGCTGCTGGTGGTGCTCGAGTCGCTCACCCCGGCCGAACGCACGGCCTTCGTGCTGCAGGACGTCTTCGGCATGTCCGGTCCGGAGGTGGCCGAGGTGGTGGGCCGTACCCCGGCCGCGGTGCGGCAGCTGGCCTCTCGCGCCCGCAAACATGTCGAGCAGGGCACCCCGCGCTTCCCGGCCAGCCCGGACGAGCACGAAAAGGTGGTCTCCGCGTTCTCATTGGCGTGGCGCTCGGGCGATCTGGGCGCCCTGCTCGGCGTCCTGGACGAGAACGTCCTGCTGACCGCCGACGGCGGTGGCAAGGTGCCCGCGATCCGACGGCCCGTGCGCGGGGCTGAGCTCATCGCCAAGATGTTCCTGGGCTGGTATCGCGCCGGCTCGGGGGCCTGGGGCAGGATGGTGCAGGTCAACGGCGCACCCGGGCTGCTCGGCTTCGACGGCACCTATACCGGCGTGTTCGCCTTCACCATCGACAATGGCAGCATCACCGCCATCACTGTCGTCCGCAACCCCGATAAGCTGCATCACCTGCCAACCGGCGAACCGGACTGGTACCTGTGAATCAAGGATCCTGGCATCCCTCCACACCCGCCTGCCCCTGCACCACCGGACCCCGGCCCGGCGACCGATATGCCGCGGGGCGCGGCATCCTCGCGCGGTAGGTTGGCGATCATGATGATCCAACTGGGTGAGCACAGGCCGCAGGTCGACGATTCGGCGTGGGTGGCGCCGAATGCGACGGTGATCGGGCGGGTGTACCTGGGCGAGCAGGTCGGCATCTGGTATTCGGCGGTGCTGCGCGGCGACCTCGAGGACATCACCGTCGGCGCCCGGACCAACATTCAGGACGGCTGCGTGCTGCACGCCGACCCGGGTTTCCCGCTGCTGGTCGGCTCCGGAGTCTCGGTGGGGCACAACGCAATCCTGCACGGCTGCACCGTCGGCGACGACGTACTGGTCGGGATGGGCGCCACCGTGCTCAACGGCGCGGTGATCGGCGCGGGCAGCCTGATCGCGGCCAACGCCCTGATCCCCGAGAACGCCCAGATTCCGCCCGGATCGCTGGTCGCGGGCGTGCCCGGCAAGGTTCGCCGCGAGCTGGGCGAGGCGGAGCTGGACCGGATCCGCCTCAATGCCGCGGTCTACCTGAATAATCTGTCCATTCACCGCGACGGTGTCCAGGTGTGACACATTGCACAGGCACCGGGCTCAGGGGTCCAGTCTTGCTAACATCGTGCCAGCGTGCCAGGGGTCCGGTCCGCGTACCGAGTCAGTAGGTGGGACACGGCATTTCCATCCGGGCCGCGGGTGTGTGAGCGTTGGGCAAGGAGGTTTCACGGTGTCGTACGAGCAGAACGGTATGCACCGCCCCGCAGGGCGGATCAGTGTGGCCGATATCGCGGCACAGCCAGGGGGCGTCGAGGCGTTGCAGCGCCGGGTTCATGAATTAAGGTCCAGTGGAATAGATTTCGCGGCCAACGCGATCGAGCGGGAAATGGCGGCGCTGGACCTCAGAGCCCCCGAGTGACTGGAGTCTCGATGCCGACCGTTCCACCCATTCTGACGCGGATCCTGGAAAAGCCCCGATCCGACGGCGAGCAGCTGCTCGAGAGCGCCCTGTCGGCCTTTCTGGACTTCGGCATCAAGCGCACCAGCATGGGCGAGATCGCCCGGCGTGCGGGCATCAGCCCGGCCACCCTGTACCGGCGGTTCGAGTCGAAGAACGACCTGGTCGAGGCGGTGGGCGTGCGGGAGGCGCAGCAGTTCATCGCCGATATCGACCGGCGCGTACAGGACATCGCCGACAACGAGGATCAGCTGGTGGAGATCTTCGTCGTATTCATCACCGCACTGGCGGGTAATGAACTGCTGCAGCGCCTGTTACGCACCGAACCGGAGCTGATCCTGCCGCGGCTGACCACCGAGGCGGGGCCGGTGCTCGCCGTCGGTCGGGCCTATCTGGCCGACAAGCTGCGCGGCCTGCAGAAGGTCAACGCGGAGTTGGATTTCGACGCCGACCTGGTTGCGGAGGTCATGGCACGGCTGGCGCAATCGCTGGCGCTGACCCCCGAGGGGCTGATCCCGCTCGGCAACCGGGGCGAGGCCCGCGAGTTCGCCCGCCGCACCCTGCTGCCGATGATGAGCGGGCACCGGCGCTAGGGCACACCCTGGACGCCGAATGCTGCGTGTACGTGCTCGTCGAGGAGCTGCCGGTCCGGATCGACACCGTCGTCGACGCAGGCGCACACCCACGCCGCCAGGGCCACCGCGGCCGCGGTGGAGGGATCCGGAACCGGCAGTCGCGCAACGTATTGGGTGATCCACCGGCGCCGTCCGGCATAGAGCCGGTTACCGCACACCGCATCGTAAAAGCGCAGTCCCAGCGCCGAATTCGCCACGCCCATCAGCAGATAGGCGAGCATCTCACTGCCGATATCGGGCACCGAGATCCAGTAGCAGTCGCCGTTGACGATCGCCCCGCTGCGGTCGAGCGCGAATCGCGGCGCGACACTGATATCGGGAAAGACCAGCTTCGGATGCCGCCACAGATCCGGGCGCTGCGGCACCCAGATCTCGAACCACTCCCGCCCGCCCGCGACCACGTAGTCGCGGGCGGCCAGGGTGTCCTTATGCTCGGCGAGATAGGCTGCCGCCCCGGGATATTCGGCCAGATCCACCGGGGTGCGCCGCGGGCGGCTCACATCGTAGGGGTACAGCACCCGGGTCGGGCGCGGCCGCGTGATTCGCCAGGGTTCCAGGTCGTGATGGGTCAGCAGGTCGAACAGCAGCTCCGGTTCCGGCCGCGGCAGGAGCTGTTCCCACCGATCGGAGATGAACACCCGATCCGCGGTCGTCTTGATCCCCACCCGGATCCGCGCCACCTCCCCGAACGTCCGCCATGTCCCCGCCTGTACCCGCCGCAACCAGGCGTCGACTTCCGGCCGCGACATCCGCCACGGGGTTGCAGGGTCCGGCGCCGCCCGCATCACGGCCGATTCCTCGTCACCGTCGGCACGGTGATCCCGTGCATCCGCAATCCGGTGCGACACTGCACGACCCGGGTCCAAGGTGCCCGCCTCGATGGTGATATGCCGACCGTCGTGCCGAACCGAGCAGTCCCGCGCGGTAGCCAGGGCCGTGAAAAGGTCTACCCCACTGTCGGGTTCGCCGCCTGCTATCTCGTAGGCCGAGACGTAGCGGCACGGTGCGCGCAGCGCCCCGCGCACCGCGACGGTGACGGCCGGCAGCACCGCCGCCTCGAACAGCTTGGTGTCGCCGAGATCGTAGAGTTCGACCGGGGTCAGCTCGGCGCGCAGCAGGGCGCGCAGGTTGACACCCGCCTTGGTGGTGAGAAAGCGGTTGGCGCACAACAGGCCGAGCACGCCGCCGGGCCGCAGCAGCCGGGGCACGCTGGCCACGAAGGGATGGGTCAGGTCGATGCGCCCCCGTAATCCGAACCGGATGCTGAGTATGCGGGCGGTTGCCGCACCCAGCTGCTGGGTGCGTACATACGGCGGATTGGTGATGACGGCGTCGAAGGAGCAATCCTCCAGCTCCGTTGCCGCACACAGAAAGTCACCGACACGCCAGTCGGCGCGCAGCCCGGCCGAGCGGGCCCGGGCCACCTCGATCGCCGCGGGGTCGAGGTCGTAACCGGACAGGCGCAGCGGTATTCCGGGAAATCGCCGGGCCGCGGCTCGATGCACCGCCAGCAGCAGCTCACCATCCCCGCATGCGGGATCCAGGATGCGTAACTGCCCGTGCGGCACAACATGTTCCAGCAGGCGTTCGGCCAGAAATTCGGCCAGCCTGACCGGGGTGTAATGCCGCCCGTGCCGCTTGCGCACCCCTGCCCCGGCGGCCGCGCGCGCCCGCCGGTCCGCCGCCTGCCCGCCCCGGCCGTCCATACCGGCCCATTCTGCCGGGCGCGAGGGGGAAATCCACGCGACGAGCCGAACGGATACACCGCCGATTCCACAGCCCGCCCGCCACCTGCATGCCCAAGGCCGAGATGGACTCCAATGCCACCTTCATTCCGGACGATTTTCGGGTGACACAGGTGCCGGCGTGGCCCGCCGACCTGCTCAGCCGAGGCTGAAGGGCTTGCCCCAAAGTGTCTGCGTGGAGTCCATGACGTTGTCTTGCACGACGATCGTGGTGTACGAACGGGCCTCGGCGTATCCGGCGCAGCCGTCGATCGAGATCGTGTGGTTGACGTACTGGGTGGTGCCGGAGTTGCCGGTGAAGTTGTAGACCTGGATCTGCTTGCTGGCGACGGCGCCGGGCTTGAGCGTGATCGACATCGAGGGATCGGCGTACGGGGTGATGCCCGAGCTGTCGACGGTCCCGCCGAGGTCACCGGCCCCGACGGAGAGCCCACTACCGCCGTTGCTGATCCCGCCTCCGTTGCTATTGCCGCCGCCACCGCCCCCGCCACCACCGCCGTTGTCGCCGCCGGAGTTCTGGTTGGCCGAGGACGCGCCACCACCCTGGTCCGACTGGTTCCCGCCGTTGTTCCCACCGTTGTTGTTCTGCCCGGCGGTATCCCCGCTGCCGTTGGCGTGTGTGCCGCTGCCCAGGTCGACCTGGCAGCCGACCAGATAGCCGGTCTCGATCCGCCCACCGGTGATCTTGACCCCGGCCGGCGGCGCGGCATTCACCGTTGCCACCGCCGAGACCATCGCATTGCGCGAGAGCGGGCTCGCGGCCATCGAGCCGGAGACCGTCGCGCTCTCCCCGGTGCGATCGACGTGGACCTGCACCCCATCATGGGTGGTGTAGCCGCCGTGGGCGTCCGGCAGCGGCAAGTGGGTGTCGGCGCCGGCCGTCCCGGCCAGCAGCATGACCGGCACGGATACCCCCGCCACGATCGCGGTACCCAGCGCACCTCGCACGGTACGGTTCCTCTCCTGCGGGACGAATGTCGTTGCGGCGCCGGGGCTCCCCGGCTGGTGAAGTGTCCTCATGACGCTCATCCGATGCTGAAGGGATTGCCGTACAGGGTCACCTCGGCGGTGCCGCGGGCGTTGCTGACGGTCAGCGTGCTGAACGAGCGCGCCTGCGCGTATCCCGCGCATCCGTCGACCTGCACGCCGCGGTCGTGATACTCGACGCCGACCGCACCGGCGGCCGGATCCAGCTTCTTGGTGTCGAACTTGACCTGCGCCACGCCGCCGGGCACCAGATTGATGCTGGGCGAGAGTTCGGGCGAGGCCGAGCTGGGCGAGACATACACATCGCCGCCGAGCGAGAGGCCGCCGGACAGATCGACCTGGCAGCCGACCAGATATCCGGTGACCAACTGCCCGCCGGTGGCCCCGGGGACCTTGGCGAAGATCGTGGCGGACATGCTGGCGGTACGCGAGAGCCCATTGAAGGCCAGCGACGGGGAGACCACGGCCCGTTCGCCGGTACGACTCAGATCGACCGGGACGCCGATCGCCGTCGTCAGGGTCTGTCTGCCATTGGGTAGCGGCACCACGTTATCCGCATGCGCCACGCCACATCCGAGCAGAACAACGGCCAGCCCCGCCCCACCGCGGGTGAGCCAACGACCGGCTCCGGTTACCAATTTCATATTTCCTTCATCAGTCGGACGTCTGGCAATAATCCATTTGCCAGGGCAAACGCAGCCTACGCTCGTTGATCTATGTGAGCACCAGCTGTGAGTCCGCCGTGAAATCGCCGGGAATCCTGGTGTGGATTCACAGCTTCGGGGTGGGATGCCAGGTCATAGCCGCGACAACCGATTACACCGGAGAATACTCCGTTCCATTTAATGGAAATAGTCCGACCCATCGGTCTGCTATTCGGCCAGGAACACACGCACCGCCGAGATCTGCCTGCCGCCGCGCGCCACGACGATTTCCGCGATACCGGGCCCGGCGGTCGTCTCCACCGAGACCGTCACGTACCGTCCCGCGACGAGCGTCTTACCGACCTCGACACCCGCGGCCCGCGCGACGAATTCATCGGCGTCCGCCGGGGTTCCGGCGGGCCATTCCAGCACCGCGCCCGGCGCCAGCGCCGCGCGCACCGCCTCGCCATTGCCGCGTGCCGCATGCCCGAGCAGCCCCGTGGCCGCCCGCCGTCCGGCCGGGCCCACCCGCACGAATCCGCGCGCGAAACCCAACGCGCCGCCGATACCCTGATTGCCGAGCAGCTGCGGCGTGAGCTTGGCCGCGGCGGCCAGCCCCCGGAGTCCGGCGGACAGCAGCTGCGCGATCATTGTCGGCAACTCCCAATGTGCATGCAGCGTACGGATTTTCAGCTCGCCGTCCACTCGTTCGACGTCGTACCGCAGATGCATGGGCACCCGCAGCGTGACCCCGGTGGACATGGTCGTCTCGATGACCAGATCCCGGAAGACCGTCATACCGCACACCACATCGTGGTCGATGCTGAAGGCGATGCCGTTGGGCCCGATGAACGTGTCATAGAAGCGCTCGATCGCCGCGCGCCCGATGTGTGGGCGCGCCCCGACCGGATCCTCGACCGTGGCGCCGGGCGCGAACAACCCGACCCAGGCGTCGCGATCGTGCACGGCGACCGCACGCGGCGATGCCTCGACGGCGGCCAGAAGTTCGGCGGCGGATGCGGTTTCCGACATCATTTCCCTTCGTGACATGGGGCGATACCCGCCACCAATTTATAACGTGTTCTATTTTACTGGGGCCGAACGGGGTATGCGCCGAAGTTCGGGCAGACTGGCGGCCATGGGTCTGCGCAGCACGCCGACGGGGGCGGGAACACCCAGCCCCACGATCTGACCTACGACAAGTGCTGGCTACGCAACCAACTGGCCGCCACCAAGGCCGTGTATTCAATGGTGGATCCGATCCTGGGCCACCAGGAAACCTCGGTCCGCGACGCCATGGCCGCGGAGCCGAGGTAGGGCCCGCACCGGCCGCGGATCCTCGATCAGGAGAACCTATTTCGGCTCCACCGGCGGCACCCGCAGCGGGGGGATGGTGGGGTTCGTCAGGTGGACGGTGATCGGCGGCGGCGTCGTGCGCGGCGTAACGCCCACGCGCGGACCCGGATCCATCGACGACCGGACGGTCACAATCATCAGGGCCACCAGCCCGAACAAGGCGATCACGCCGATCACACCGCGCAGCCGACTGCTACCGCGCGCCCCACCCCAGGCCGTCATTCGGTGCCCCCCAGACGATTTCGAAGCACATCGAGTGCAGCGATCGCTTCGATGCTACCAACCGGAACCGGTTATTGTCGCCCGAAATATCAGCGCCAGCTGGGCAGCCAGAGGTGGGCCTGCCAGTCCCCGACTGTGATCGGCCAGCCGGTCATGATCGGCCACAGGTAGATGAAGTTCGCGACGACCAGGCCCACGTACAGGCTGACCAGCAACAGGTTCAGGGTGTGCCGCTCGCTGGCCACCAGAAACCGATGACCGC
>Ga0185299_10004779_pt1 | contig 15995 bp, 16 predicted proteins | sample PaiPotPPA55metaG_FD_128002 | JGI IMG/M metagenome (GOLD analysis project Ga0185299, IMG submission 128002) | Iron sulfur acid spring bacterial and archeal communities from Banff, Canada, to study Microbial Dark Matter (Phase II) - Paint Pots PPA... ...
TCGTCACGCTGACCGCAAGGAGGCAGACGCCCAAGGTATGACCCATGATTGGGGTGAAGTCGTAACAAGGTAGCCGTAGGAGAACCTGCGGCTGGATCACCTCCTTTCTAAAGTAGTCGTGGCTCAACCCGCTATGGTGTGCGGGCCATGCCACGCAAATGCATGCCGAAGCTCTCACGGGCCTAGGGATGCACGTTCGGTTTACAATTTGGGCGGATTCTGACAGATCGTATCGATAGTCAAAGCGCAAGACTCAACGCGCAGAAATCTAAACGGCGGGCCTTTGGCCCGCCGTTTGTATTTATGCGCACCGCCTCTTACTTCGTCTCAGCCAAGTCTGGCCTCTTTTTCCCCTGGAAACTTCGTACCGCGAGATTGCAACCCAATTATCGTCGTTGTGCCGGAAATTCCAAATTGGCATCTCCTTCTTCCAAAATGGCACAGCTTTATCGAGGTGAAGATGCCGCGAAAACTGTACCTATTTGAAACGGCGAGGCTTAAGACGGTTCCGTTATGGAATGGTTTTGGCTCTTACCATGCTGGAAACTTGCGCCATATAGTAATGTTGAGTAAATATAACAAAGCGGGCCGCAAGAGAACTCGTCGATTTTTCGCCAGTGAGTTCGCGCGGCGTCCCATATATGCATTGATCTGGAACATCGTTCCAATCGCCTGTGTGTCGGGAGCAACTTTCGCTCTAATTCTGGCGGCTTTTCACATATGCCAATTTTCCGTCCCGGTCGAACTGTTTCGCCTTGCCGCATGTAGCGGAGCAGCGCACCACTTGTTGAGGGGTGTACGGACCATCGAAAAGCACGACTAGCCTAACGGCTTCGCCAAGCGAATGATCATGGCTGTAACCATGTAAGATGGGCTTTGGCTTCGGCCGTCACTGGCGTGTCCTATTCGTGCAAGACAACTGAGACCTCTTGGACGCTTTTCTTCGACACCTGTTTCGTTTGGCGTATCACGCCGGGTCGCTCGGGTTGTTCACCGTAGGCGTCCTGGACTCTTCGTTTCTGATGTTGCCCTTTGGCAATGATTTTCTGCTGCTCGGACTCGCTGCCCGCCATCATCAGCGCGTGCCGCTTTATGTGGCAGCCGCAACGCTGGGGTCAGTGCTGGGCGTCTTACTGACGCTTTGGCTTTCGCGGAAAGGCGTGGAGCGTCTGGCAAGAGATCGCAGAGGGCGCGCCTGGAAATATGTCGAGAAACAAATGAAGGAGAAGGCAGGGTGGGTGCTTACGCTGGGCAGTCTGATGCCGCCACCCTTTCCCTTCACTGTTGTTGTGGCGGCTGCCGGTGCGTTGAGAGTGCCCCTAAAGAAGGCGCTTCCTTTTGTGGCGGCGGGGAGGCTGGTGCGATTCACGATCGAAGGCGTGCTGGCGATTTACAACGATCGCTGGATCCTCTCCCTTGAACGTTCACCTGTCCTGCGAGACTTCACCATTGCCATGATCGTGGTCGCCGTCGTCGGAAGCGCTTATTCCATCTATGGCTGGGTGCGCCACTAGTTTCGGTCGGTGCTTTAGCCCGCTAGATCAAACCGGTTTGACTGTGCCCGCAAGGCATGGGTTAACTGGCTAAGAGCCGGCAAGATGCCCTTCGAGGCTCAGGACAAGCTGGCGCTACCAGGGCGCACTGGAACAGCCAGTGCGTCAGGGGAACATTTGCGCGGCAGGTCCGTCGAGCAGTTCTAGTTGGCGCGCGAGACCGATCTGATCCCAGATATTCCAGCCTTCCACAATTTTGCCGTTGCTTGCGCGGCAGGCGCTCATCCCCTTGAGCGTGATCGATTTGTTGGTTGGGGCGATGCCGAGTCCGTCGCCGGTATGCGTTCCGGTGACCGTCCAGCGTGCAAAGGCGGTGTCGCCCTCCTGGACCACTTGATCGAGATTGATCTTCACATCGGGAGTGGCGCTTCGCTGGCGATGATAGAAGTTCTTGAACTCAGCGCCGCCGCGCGACGATTGGTCCGAGCGCCCTATGCCCCACATCAGCGCATCCTCGGCCAAAAGCTCGTCGACGCTTTCGATCCGTCCTTCATTCCAAATCTCATCGAACCAGCGGCGTATCAGCGTTGCCGCGTCCGGGTGTTCCATCTCGCGCGCTACAGCTGGCGTTGCATGCATCCGCACCTCCATGTACTTCGGCGGCACTGTAGCACAAACTTATGTATGCCGCACCCGGCGTCGTGGCCGGTCTCAAGTTTTTGAGAGCGACCACTCGTCCTTCGCGCATTCCGAATCTCGTCCGAGGTCGATCTACGGTTTCACCGCATCTAGGCGTTTGAGCAGGTACAACGGAAGGGCGAGCGACAGGCCCACGACAAAATTGCTTAGGAGCACGAGCCACCAGCCCGGAATATTACGGGCGCGAGCTTCGCGGCGCGACCAGCTTAGAAAAATCACGGAGGATAGGATCAGGTCGGCGGCGAAGAAGCTGGAGATGCGGGTGGCGAAGATTTCTTCGACGAAGAGAGGGAAGTTTGGTCCGTGAATCAGAAAAAAGGGCAGGGCGAAATAGTAGGGAAACACGATTCCGGCTATGCAGCAGAGGATCAGATAGGTTCTCATGGGCGCCAAAATAGTATGGGCTAAGCGGCTGAGTCTATTTGTTTTTCTCGACGTGTGGGGTCGGTTGAGATCCTTCTCTCCGCGCTGGAAGACATGGTTTGTGGAGGTGTTGAGATGGAGCCCTATTAACTGGATCCTCTTGGTTTCGTGGGAATACGGCGATCACTTTCACGCCGGAGTTTGCGGACCCAAGATGCTGAGCCTCGTTTCAGTTCGGGGTGATCAGCTTCCATCCAAACGGGATCATTGCTTCGAGAAACTTCAGCAGTCTTGTGCGCCGCAATGCTTCTCCCTTTTCTCGCAGAAGTTGTTTTCTGTTTAACGGTTTTTTTCTTTGCCAAGACATCTCAGTCTGCCACTCGACGCCCTCCAATTCTCTCTTTTTCGCAACTTGTTCCCGAAGTTAGAGAAGGCTAATGAGGCGGGTGACAAATTCGAATTCGGCGGAGTGCATTTTTTCGCGGGCGCCTTCCGTGGTGAAGAAGCCGGCGCGGTCGATTTCCAGGAATTCGCGGGTCTTGCCGGAACGCGGGGGCCACTCCATTTGAAATGTGTTGCTGCGCAGCGCGGCTGGGTCGCAGTCGCCCTCGAAGGCCCAGGCGGAGACTTTCTTGCCGCTTTTGTGCTTGACGTTGCCGAGGGGGAGAAGTGGCCCGCCGGCTTCTAGCCCGGTCTCTTCCTCAAATTCGCGCTTCGCGGCGGATAATTCGTCCTCGGCGGGATTGATTTCGCCTTTCGGCACGAACCACGCGCCGGCGTCTTTCTTTGCCCAGAACGGTCCGCCTAGATGGACCAGGAGGACTTCCAACTGGTTATTTCGTCTGCGATACATCAGAAGCCCGGCGCTGACTTTGCCCATGTTCTCAATGATCGTTCAATCGGACCGGAGCAATGTACCGCAAAAATTCGAAGGACGCACCGCGCGGCGCGGTTTCGCGTGGGCTAGTGGCGGTGCCCTGCTTGCCTGTGAAAACAATGCTCCGTCCCGGAAGATTCGGGACGGAGCATCGTTCGAAATGTTGCATGCGAAGATTAGCTTGGCTGAGCGGTGGCGGCCTTGGCCATCTGCTTGGTCATCTCCTCGGAGCGGCGTTTCATTTCTTCTGGCGACACGTCTTCTACGTGGGTTGCCACGCCCCATTGGTGACCAAAGGGATCCGTGAATTTGCCGAAGCGATCTCCCCAGAACATGTTGGACGGCGCCATATTTTCCTTTGCGCCAGCCTTCAACGCGCGGTTGTATAGGGTATCGACGTCTTCGGTGTAGACGAACAAAGAAGTGGCCTGCATTGGGGATGGACTGGGCGCCACGGACATACCCGGCATTTCGTCGTTCAACATAAACCGGGAATCACCGAGTTTGAGTTCAGCGTGCATCACTTTGCCGCCGGGACCCTGCATGCGCATGATCTCCTGAGCGCCAAAGACATTTTTATAGAAGTCGATGGCGCGCGCAGCGTCACGGCATGTCAGTTGCGGTGTGATCGAGTGATAGCCTTCCGGAATGGGGCGAACTGCATTGGGCATAAATGCCTCCTTGAAATTTGGAAATGCGGGTCGGGGATGAACCTGCCGTCATTCGGACGGTTCAGGGTCAAGGGCAAACTCGTAGATACTCCGCAGGGGCGGCGAAGTCAACCGGACAATTGTTAAAATCGATGGTGTAAAAAATCGACGGCCTTTCCGATGTGCTAGGAAATCAGATCGACTAGTTTTGGCGGTAGAGCTCGGGGAATTGTTTCTTGAGGTGCTCCAGCTTCGGCAGATCGTTGTACACGATATAGGGCTGGTCCATGTGGCTCTGTAGGTAGTCCTGGTGGTATTCCTCGGCGCGGTAAAAGGCGGTGAACGGCGCGATCTGCGTAACGATTTTGCCCGGGTAGGATTTCGCGGTGTTCAACTGCTCGACGTAGGCGGTGGCGATGCGCTTCTGCTCTTCGCTGGTGTAAAAAATGGCGGAGCGATATTGCGAGCCGCTGTCGGGACCCTGGCGATTGAGCTGCGTGGGATCGTGGGCCACCGAGAAATAGACCATCAAGATCTGGCCGAAGGAGATTTGCGACGGATCGAAGGTAACGCTTACCGACTCTGCGTGACCCGTGAGGCCGGTGCCCACGGAACTGTAACCAGGTGACTCGACATGCCCGCCTGCGTAGCCGGAGACCGCGGAGCTGACTCCCTTCAAATGCCCGAAGACGGCCTGCACGCCCCAAAAACATCCGCCCGCGAGGACCACTTTTTCTTCTCCCTGGGCGGGGGCAAGCGGAGAGTCGGCTGCAGGCTTAGGAAAGGGGAATTTGGGTTCGACGGGGCGCGCACCGATGGAGCGGACGGCGGTCCAGGCCCCGAAAGCAACGATCAACGCGATGGCCAAACCTCTGCCAAACAAAGGGCTGCGCATGGAAATTCTCCAATGAGCGTATTCCATTCAGGAATACGTCAAAGACGCTGAGTTGGATGCCGGGTGGAATAACGCGGTTACCCGAAGAGTTGCGCGCAAAAGAAAAAGGGCCGCGCGATACTGGCGCAGCCCTCCTTTTCGACTGGGCGCGCGGCTGGTCCGTGCGTCCGGATCGAAACCGTTTATTCCGGCTTGGTGATTAGCCCGCAGGCGATGCGCGGTGGAGCGGTGCTGGAAGCGCCGGAAGCGACCGCATGGATGACCATGGCGGTTCCGCCATTGCTGAAGACAGAGTGGGGGTCGGTGCCGAGAGTGACGTTAGGTGCCACCACGGTGGCATGTGCGGTGCCGTCCGCCGCGACAATCAGCGAGAAATCGGGGATGTCACCTGCCGGAAGTCCGGCGTGTTCGTCGTGCGCTGCGCCGCTGGGGTTGAAATGAGGGCCGGCAGACTTGAAATCCGGCGCATCGCACTTTGCAAACTGGTGGATGTGGAGGGAATGCTCGCCCGGGGGCAGGATCTTGATATCTAGCTTGATCTTTACGCCGTGAGGCGCTTCGGAAAGCGTGGCGGTGCCAACGCTCTGGCCCTGGGCATCTTTAATGTCGACTGTGAATGGTTTGGTTGCCGGATTGCCATGCGCGGCAGTGACGCTGCCGGCCAGGAAAAGCAGACACACAAAACTCAGGACAATTTTCATCGGTCCTCACTTTATTTGCCAGATCAGCTAGATTCGGTTCAACCGAAGCTGATCGTATTGCCGGTACTTGCTACTGTACGCAGGTTGCACGTCGATTCGATACAGCGTGTCATCATCCGATTACTAGTGCCGTCAGGCGGAGCAAGTGTGTGACGAGGCGCTGCCGAGCAGACCGTTTGCTGCGCTAGAACTGCAGGCCGCCTTAAGGCATCCTAGGGATGTTCGTCTACGTAAGTTCCTGAGGAGAATGCCCATGTCCGCGTTTGTTCTACGCATTGCCGCATTCGGTACCCTGCTCGTGCTTCCCGCCATGCTGTCTGGGCAAGTCACCCATGGAGTGAAGCCGCAGTTGCCGGCGCCTTTTGCAACGAAGTCGGCCGGAAATCCCCCTGAAGATGAGAAGCCGCCCAAAGGTTTTCTGCCAACGGTTCCCCCGGGCTTTCGAATCAACGTTTTCGCGGCGGACTTCAAGCAGCCCCGGTGGCTGACGATTGCGCCCAACGGCGATATTTTTCTGGCCGATACGCATGGCGGGGCGATCTACATCCTCCGTGATCCCGGGCACACGGGCGGCGCGCAGCAGCGCGAGACGTTTCTCAGCGGACTCGACGAGCCCTTCGGCATCGTGTTTCACGACAATTACATTTACGTCGGTAATGAGGGCGCGGTTTTGCGATACAAGTATGATCCGCAGAGATCCAAGCGCCTCAGCGAAGGGGAAAAATTGATGGACCTGCCTCGCGGAGGTCACTCGACGCGGACGCTTGCGTTCAGCGCGGACGGCAACCACCTTTTCGTCAGCGTCGGTTCGGCATCGAACGTCGACATCGAGAGCGATTCGCGCCGCGCTGCCATTACCATCTGCGATCCCGACGGGAAGAACGCGCGGCTGTATGCCACCGGGTTGCGTAACCCGGTCGGAATCGCGCTCGAACCCTCGACCGGGAAGCTCTGGGCGAGCGTCAACGAGCGCGACGGCCTCGGCGATGATCTTCCGCCGGACTACTTTACTTCGGTGAAGGATGGCGGCTTCTATGGCTGGCCTTACAGCTACATCGGCGACACTGTGGACCCGCGCGTGAACCCGCAAAAACCTGAACTTGTGGCGAAGGCGATTGTGCCTGATGTGCTGCTGGGATCACATCGTGCGCCGCTGCAGTTTGCGTTCTACACGGGCAAACAATTTCCGGTCAGTTATTATGGCGGGGCGTTCATTGCGGAGCATGGGTCGTGGAATCGATCGACGCGCGCGGGCTATCAGGTGGTCTTTGTGCCGTTTAAGAATGGGCAGCCTTCGGGGGATCCTCAGCCGTTCTTGACTGGATTGGTGCCGGACCCCACGAAGGGTAACGTGAACGGGCGGCCGGTCGGTGTGGCTGTTGCGCCGGACGGTTCGCTGTTGATTTCGGATGACGGGGCGCAGGTGGTTTATCGCGTTTCGGCGACGAAGTGACGGCGCGCAAGTCACGGTGGCCACATCTCGTTGTGCTGCCGGTCAATTCACCGTTAGCGTGAGCTGAATTGGGGCTATCGCTGGAAGTTCCGCTCCAGCGGATGTCGTGGCCGTTAGTGCGATGGTGATTGTCGTTGTTCCCTGAGGCGTGACCGCAGGCTGTACGATCGGAGCATTTTGCGCCGCGCTGCTGCCTCCGCCGCATCCTGCCAACGTGCACAGCGCCACTAGCGTGCACATTGCAAAAATGCCTTCCCACGCCGGTCGCTGACCCGTTTTTGCTCCGCGCGATTTTCTTAGCGTACCTACCGCGATCGCGAATAGCATGATGACCCCCGCCAATGCATACAAAGGCGCCAGCGGATTCTGTATGTGTAAGGCGTAAAGCGGCGCGTCCATCGGGAGGCGCCTCCATCGCATAGCCGCCGCACTCCCCGCGGTTTTCACGGTGATTAGGACCGGCAGCGGGGCTCCACTGGTCACCTTTACGGTGCTCGGCGCGGAGCAGGTCGCCGCTTGGGGAGCGCCGGAACACGCGAGCGACACGTTGCCGTCGAACCCTGCGGTTAGCTGAAGGTTATACATCGCGGTTTGGCCTGCCGTGACGGCTTGGGAGAAGCTACCACCGGCGGCGGGAGCCACCGTCAGCAACGGGCTCGCATTCCCACTCAGCGCAACAGTTTGCGGCGAATTGGGGGCGTCATCGGTGATCATCAACGTAGCAACTCGCGCACCCGCCGCGCCTGGAGTAAACGTCAGGCCCAGGGTGCACGCGGTGTTCACCGCGTAGGCGGGAGCGGTGCACCCGTTGCTCAATTTGAAGTCAGCGGCAGAGGCGCCACTCAGTTGAACCGAAGTGATATGCGCCGGCGCTGCGCCGGAACTTGTGACGGTGATATTTTGCTGCGGGCTCTTGGTGCCCAGGGCGGTAGCGGCAAAAGAAATCGCGGCAGCGGAGAGCGTTACGGCTGGAGTGGTCGTGGCTGTACCCGTACCGGTGATTTGCACGGTTTGCGGCGATCCGGTGGCGTCGTCGGTGATGGTCAGCATTCCCGCGCGCGGACCCGTGGCGGACGGCGTGAAAGTCAACGCAACCATGCATGTAGAGCCAGCCGCATAGGCCGCAGCGGTGCAACCGCTGTCTTGGAAGTCGCCGGCATTGGGTCCGCTCATGTGAATCGAAGAGATATGCAAAGCGGCGGTGCCTGAGTTTGTAACGGTGACGCTTTGTGTGGCGCTGGTCGTGCCCTGAGGCGTCGCGGCAAATGATATGGCTGACGGCGCAATCGTCATGGCGGGCCTGCCGACCGGCGCGCCCGAGCCGACGCCTGTCATCTGGACGCTCTGCGGAGAGCCGGGCGCATCGTCGGTGATGACGATGGAAGCGGTGCGCGGTCCATCCGCAAGGGGCGAAAAAGTCACACTGATCGTGCAGGTTGCGTTCGTCGCGTACCCACCGTTGCAGCCGCTAGTGACCATAAAGTCGCCCATGTTCGAACCGCCCGGCGTCACGGAGGAAACGTGCAGGGTCGCCGAACCGGTGCTGGTGAGCGTTAGAATTTGCGCCGGGGTAGTCGTTCCCTGCGATGTGCTTGCAAAGGAGAGACTTGTCGGCGTGATGGTCACACCGGACGGAGTCGCGACGCCGATGCCGGTCAAAATTGTGGATTGCGTCCCGGCGGTGTCCGTTTTTGTGATTAACGTGGCTTGGCGGGGGCCCGACGCAGTGGGGACGAAGCTTACAGTGATCGAACAAGTCGCATTAGTGCCAGCGCCGGTCGGCAAAAACGCCGGCAGCGAGCAATTGGGGACGGACTTGAAATCGCTCGCGTTGGCCACCGACAGTCACTCCTGTGAGGTTGAATGCCACGGTGCCAATATTGGTTATGCTGAAAGGTTTGGAGTCGCTGGTCTGTCCGACGGGGACAAAGCCGAAATCCTGAGATGGGGGAAAGAGTTGTGCGAGCGCTCCCGTCACGGCTTGGCCTGACGCGCCGGAGATAGCCAGCCCGCCAATGCCAGTCGGGGTTCCGGGCACGACCGGGAACGGTGAGCCATTTACGTCGGATACCCCACCTGAAACGGCATCGACGGCGAAGGCGTGGATGCCTTCCGGCTGCAACGAATATATGTATGGTCCTTCGGGATCGGCAACCGCCGTGCCCGTTTGAAAATTGAATGCGGTCAACGGGCTGAGCGGAGAGGAACCCAGGTTCCCTTTGGCGTCTATCGAGAAGACATAACTCCCGCCGGCGCTCAGCACATCTACATACAGAAACTTCCCAGTGCCATCGACCAGCATGGCGTGCGGGACGTTGGCGGGTCCCAGACTGATCGGCGCACCGATCGGAATGGTGGTGCCGGCGGGGGCGAGCTGGGCGCTCTCGATGAAGCCCGCGCTGGAACCCCAGCCATCGAAGAAAAATTGGCCGCGAGGATCGAGCGCGATGGCCCTCATGTTCGGGTTGCCGCCCCCAGCGGTGCCCACGAAGTTGAAAGCGCCGGTTACGGCATCGATTGCATAGACGTTGGTTTCGGCAGCTTGCGTGCCGGCGAGCCCCACATATAAGTAAGCGCCCTTTGGATCGACAAGCATCGCCAGAGGTGAGGCCTGTATATAGGAGCTCTCTTGCGCGGCCACGGGAACAAGTTGCGGATTTGCCGGATCGGCGACATTGATTTGAAACTCGATGATCGCACCGTGCCCCGCAGCGTTTCCCGATTCATATCCGACGTACACGAACTGCCCCGAATGCTCCGTAGCCAAGCTGACAGGAGATGCCGGCGCTGCACCGACGTTTCCGGGCGCTGGAGCGAAAAATGGAGATCCGGAAACGCGCTTGAGGCTGCCGTCGCTTTGAATTTGAAACATCCAGACGCCGCTGGTGACCCGGTCGATGAGAAACAGGAATTGGCCGTGCCCGTCGATAGCCATCAGGCCGCCTTGAAATTGCGGATCGCTGAAAGGTCCGCCGGCGAGAGCGGTCAGCGCACCGCTTGCCGCTACCGAGAAGCCCGCGAGTTGGGACGCGGTCGAACCATACACGTTTTGCTGCGCCGTTTGAGCGACGGCGGAAACAACGCTGACTAGAAGAATGATGCAGATCAGCAGGAGGCACGCGAGTCGCGGATGCTGGAAACAGAATGCGCAAGGTCGAAATGCGGTGCGAGAAAGGGAAGAGAGAACGACACGCTTGGCCATGAGTCTTCCTGGGCCGAGGCGCTACGAGAGATGTCCAGCGAATCTCGGTTTTTACACCATAGACTCTCACAAAAGAGTAGTCAAGATGTATTATAAGACTAGTAAAATAAAAACGGGCAATACTGGAAAAACGGAAGTTGCACGTGACGAAGGGATGCCTGAGTTCGTGTTACAGAATTTTAACATTGGCTTAAGGCCTTTTACGCTACGCTCCATAACTTATGCAGCCAGCTACACTTAGTATCGAACGCCAACCGGCGTCCAACGGCGATCTGCTGGTCACCCGACTGACCGGCAAACTGAGTCTTGAAACGGTTAACAATTTTATCTCTACCATGCGCCCGGAGCCGTCAGCGCGTCTGGTGCTGGATATGAGCGGCTTGTCGTTCCTCGATTCCGCGGGGGTCGGAGCGCTGGTGTCGATCTTTGTGACGCGCAAAAATCATGGCAAGACGCTGGCGTTGGCCGCGCTGACGCCGCAAGGCTATGCAGTTATGCAGGTTTCTGGCTTGCTGAAACTTCTACCGGTCTATCCCTCAGTCGAAGAAGCGGTGTCGCACCGCGCCTAAGCGCTCGATGCGCCACCGGACGCGCGGCAGTGGTATCAGCTGGGGGTCCAGGTTGGATGACTGGAGAACAGGCCGTCCACGAATCCCGTTTGGTAGCAAACGATCAAGCCGAATCCCAGACTCAATAAGCCAGAGCCGACGATTAATCCCTTGTTGAGCCATGCAAATTTGTAGCCCGCCATCGCAAACGGCAGCGAGATCGCTGCGGTGATGAGCATCATTCCGGCAATCGTGCCCACGCCGAAGATCAATAAATAAAGGACTGCCCACCGGGGTTCCCGGATGGTGCTCAGGACCAACAGCGCGACCGCGGCCGATCCCGCCAAACCGTGAACCAGCCCTACGAAGAAGGGGCGCAAGGTGTGAAACATCCCCAGACGCGTTGATGTGCCGCCCATCCATTTCGGCGGCGTCAAGCTTTCGCCGTGGTGATCCTTTTCGCGGGTATGCGAGTGCCAATGGAGATGCAATTTGGAGTCGTGCTGGTGGATGTGAGCGTGGTCGCCGGTTACTTGGGGGTGCGCGGGTGAAAATTTGTCGGTGATCCAAGCCATTGTTCCGGTAAGGTTCAGCACGCCGAGAAGAATGAGCATCAGCCCGACGGAAAATTCCATGGTTAGCCCAACGCGGGTTGGAATAACCAGATCGAAGAGGATGAGTCCGGCTCCGACCACCAGAATCGTCAGCGTGTGCCCCACGCCCCACAGGACGCCGATCAGCCCGGCTTTTACGACCGAACGCTCGCGGCTGACAATGGTCGAAACCGCGATCACGTGGTCTGGGTCAGTGGCATGGCGCATCCCGAGAACAAATCCGATCGCGAGAATGGCCAGTCCACTCATCATCTATTTCGCCAGTGTTCTCCAGGCTCGTCGTTGCAGCCTGTCGTGAAGGTCTCATCGTATCGCAGTGTGAGCATAATCGGGTATCAGCCGCCTACCCTTCACGGAGGATCCGCACGAGTTCCGCCGCCGCATGTGGCAATCGCGCGCCTCGCCGCGACACGAGATAAACGTGGCGGGGCATGCTCATTTGGCGAACTTTCACTTCTTTCATCCAACCGTGCTCGATCTCCCATTGAACGCACATTCGCGGCACGATGGCTACGCCCATGCCCATCTGTACGAAGCGCTTGATGCTTTCAATCGTCGGCATTTCGATGGGCATGTTCAGCGTCGCACGATGGCGCGCAAAAAGTTCGATCACCCGCCGCCGGAAGGGGGACTCCACGATATGCCCAACAAAAGTCTCATTGCCCAGCTCGGCGATGTCCACTTCGCGGCGTTTCGCCAACGGGTGTTTCAACGGCACCACCAAAACAAGTTCGTCCTTCACGATCTCGGTGGCCTGCAGCTGAGCTTCGCGCGGCACGAACGAAACCGCACCCACGTCGAGGCGGTAATTCAGAACTTCGTGAGGAATATCGCGCGAGAACATGCGGTGTACGCGCACTTGGACTCCCGGGTGCGCATTCCGAAATTTGGCCAGGGCAGGCAGCAACGCGTGAATTGAACTCTCATTCACTCCGAGCGACAACTCGCCGCGCTTCAACCCTTCTAACTCCGTGAGGCCCTTCTTTACCTCGTCGCGCAGGTTCAGCAATCGTTCGGCGTAGTCCTTCAGCAGCGTTCCGGCATCGGTCAGGCGCACGGGTCGCGACCCGCGGACGAAAAGCGGCTGGCCCAGCGAATCCTCGAGCTTGCGTATTCCCAGACTGATAGCCGGCTGCGTACGGTAGAGGCGCTCCGCAGCCCTGGAAAAGCTGCCCTCTTTGGCAACCATAAGAAAAACCTGAAGTTCGCCTAGATCCAACGCAAGCCTCCGGTCGCAGTATAAGGCAGGATTATCAAAAGCAGAATAAAGATAAATTTGACTAGGAGCCACTTCCTTTGCGTTACTTAAGAGAGGGGAGTCCACATGGACGACGTCGTACGTATTTTCGACACAACGCTTCGCGACGGCGAGCAATCGCCCGGCTTTTCCATGAATACCGAAGAAAAGATCCGCTTGGCGAAGCAACTTGCCCTGCTCGGCGTGGACGTCATCGAAGCGGGCTTCCCGATCGCCTCGCGCGGTGATCTGGAAGCCGTTCGCATGGTAGCCCGCGAAGTCCGCACCGTTCCGATTGCGGCCCTCGCCCGCGCAAGAAAAGACGACGTCAGCGCCGCCATCGAAGCCCTGGAGCCCGCAGCTGCCTCCCGCCTGCACATTTTTCTGGCCACCTCGGACCTGCACCTCCAGGCCAAGCTCAAAATGACCCGCGAGCAAGCGCTGGAGGCCATCGATTCCATGATCCGCTACGGCCGGCAGCACGTAGGGGAGATCGAATTCTCCGCCGAGGACGCAGGACGCACGGACATCGACTTCTTGTGTGAAGTTTGCCGCGTAGCCGTCGCAGCGGGTGCGACCACGTTGAATCTGCCGGACACAGTGGGCTACGCCGTGCCCGAGGAATACGCCGCGATGTTCCTGCGGGTGCGCGAATACCTCGGCGATCCTCATGGGATCACGCTCAGCGCACATTGCCACGACGATCTCGGCATGGCGGTAGCCAATTCATTGGCCGCGGTCCGCGCCGGCGTGCGCCAAATCGAATGCACGATCAATGGTATCGGCGAGCGCGCAGGAAACGCCTCGCTCGAGGAAGTAGTCGTAGCGCTGGCCGTGCGCAAAGAAAGCTTCGGCGTCACCACCAATCTCAATCTACAGCAACTGTTCCCCACGAGCCGCATGCTTACCGAAATCACCGGCGCCCAAGTCGCGCCCAACAAAGCCGTGGTTGGCGCGAACGCCTTCGCTCATGAAGCCGGCATCCACCAAGACGGCATCATCAAGAATCCCCTGACCTACGAAATCATTTCGCCTGAAGCCGTAGGCGTTCCGGCGCGCTCGCTGGTGCTTGGCAAACACTCCGGCAGAAACGCACTGAAAATGAGTCTGCGGGATCTAGGTTACGAGCCCAGCAGCGCCGAGCTCGCCGAGTGCTATCGCCGCGTCACGGCGCTAGCCGACCAGTCCAAGCAGGTCCGTCAGCGCGACCTGGTAGCCATCGCGCACGAAGTGATGCGCCGCGGCTCCAGCAACGTCGTGAAGGAAGCGACCTCCGCGGCGTAGCCCTTTAGGGGGGCGGAGCTTTCTTGCCCTGAGTTACGAAGGGGGCTCCGACATGAAGTAAGGGGTCGGGGCTTTAGCTCCGACATAAAGCGGTTGCCCCCGATGGGCTTCAGCCCCTGAAGAAAGCTCTTAGCATTTTTTGCGGCCTGCGATGCACTAAAGCTAGCAAAATTCAGAATCCGCCGTCCAACAATCAGACGGCGTGCTACGATTTCCTGAACGACGTTTTTTGCACCAATGGGTTCTCGATGAAGGCAGTTCCATGAAAAAAACAATAGTCCTGCTCCCAGGCGACGGCATCGGCCCGGAAGTCACTCGCGCCGCGGCCACCGTCCTCCGCGAAGCGGGTCACGAATTCCACCACCAGTTTGAGTTCGAGGAATATCTGATCGGCGGGGCCGCGATCGATGCCGCCGGGACGCCTCTCCCCAATGCCACGCTCGACGCCTGCCGCAAGGCTGACGCCGTTTTTCTCGGAGCGGTAGGCGGTCCAAAGTGGGACGCCCTCCCGGTAGGCAAGCGCCCGGAGAGCGGATTGCTCGAGCTGCGCCAAGGCCTCGGCCTGTTCGTAAACGTGCGCCCGGTAAAGGTGCTCGAGCCGTTGCGCCTGATCTCTCCGCTGAAACCCGAGCGCCTGGGCGAGCTCGATCTCGAAATCGTTCGTGAACTGGCCGGCGGGATGTATTTCGGCGAGCGCGGCACGACCCGCGAAAAAGGCATCGAACGCGCCTTCGACACGGAATCGTATTCCACGCCGGAAATCGAGCGTGTAGCCAACTTTGCCTACGCTCGCGCCGAAAGCCGCTCGCGCCGCCTTTGCTCGGTGGACAAGGCCAACGTTCTGGCAAGCTCGCAACTGTGGCGCCGCACGGTAATTTCCCTGAGCGCCGCCTACCCTGACATACGCCTCGAACACATGTACGTAGACAACGCGGCAATGCAGCTCACGCTGCGCCCGGCCCAGTTCGACGTGATCCTTACCACTAACATGTTCGGCGACATCCTCAGCGACGCCGCCGCAGCTCTGGTAGGCTCCATCGGCCTGATCCCGTCGGCGAGTTTTGGCTCCAGCGCCCCACTCTTCGAGCCCATCCACGGCTCCGCGCCCGCTCTCGCCGGAACCGACTCCGCCAATCCCATCGGCTCGATCCTCAGCGCCACCATGATGCTCCGCGACGCCTTCGGCCTGAACCTGGAAGCGGAGTGGGTCGAGCAATCCCTTCATCGCGTTCTGGGCGGCGGTTTTCGCACGATCGATATCGCTGGCCTGGGAGGCCGCAGCGTCGGCGGCTCGGTCTTCACCGAGATGCTCCGCGAAGAAATGCAACGCACCCTCGAGCACGCCGAGCGCTACGGCTGGGGTGTCTAGAGTTGCGCGCCCGCGCGCTTAGAATTGGACGGCCGCGTGACTTTCTCACCCGCGCGCCAGCCTGGCCCTCGTGGTACTCGGTGTGCGGCTCCGGGGCCCCCCCTCGCAATCATTTTCGGTCTGCGCTGGCGCTCCGTCAGCCAGATGTTTCGCGACCTGGGCCTCGGAGTCTAGGAACCGATGCTTAAGCGTTTGCGATATGGAGTGTATTCGATAGCGTACAGAACGATGCTGAAGTATCTCGTCTGGCGCAAGGCAATAGACCGAATTCACCTAATTGTTGATACAGTCCCGGATAGATCGCAACAGGTGGCATTGAAGAGCAACCTTAAGCAACGCGAGCCAGCGCGCGTCGATCTGGCGTATGAACGCAAAAAGGATTGTGGAGGTGTCGCGCTCATAGCTGTGCTGAACTCCGAATAGAATGTACTTTCACGAAATTAGCGCCCATACTCTAGCCAGCAAATTGTCCGAGCCACTAGAATTAGTTACCGGTCTTCCGCGCCAAGTCTTTACCTTAGCGTGACCACCTTTTTCCCTCCTTCAGTTTGCCTTACAACACCATGCAACACAGGAGGTATCCATGCATTCTCCTTTTGACATCCTGAAG
>Ga0185299_10004780_pt1 | contig 15993 bp, 11 predicted proteins | sample PaiPotPPA55metaG_FD_128002 | JGI IMG/M metagenome (GOLD analysis project Ga0185299, IMG submission 128002) | Iron sulfur acid spring bacterial and archeal communities from Banff, Canada, to study Microbial Dark Matter (Phase II) - Paint Pots PPA... ...
CCGGCGGTCTGAAGCAGGGAGAGTAGCTCCGGGAAATACTGCAAGAGCAGAGCGAGATCGAGGCTTGAGCGAAATTCGGTGGCTGACGCCGGCACCGGATGCTGTGTGGCGGGTTGTGCCAGATGGGTGTAGAGGCGCTTTTGAAATTGCGCCAGGTGCTGATAGAAGCTCATGATCTCGGCGGCAAAGGGATGGATTGCGCCGAGGTGCTGCGCGCGGCGAACGCGTGCGTCGTAGTCGGGCCCGCCGAATTTTGCCAACGTCATTTGCGAGGAGTGGTCGAAGAGGAATTCACGATCTCTTTATACCATCCCGGGTGGAAGCGGCGGACAAACTCCTCGGTGACGTCGCCGTGAATGACGGAGTCGATGGCGCCGCGCTCGGCGAAGACGCCCATATAAACATGGATCAGGAAAAGGCCGATGGTGGCCAGCGCCGAAGAGGCGTGCACGAGCACGGCGACGTAGCGGAGTACGCGGAGATTCCACGGAATATATTCCGGGAACCACAGGACCAAGCCGCTGAGAAGGAGGAGTGTGCCGAAGATTATGAAACCCCAGAAAAGGAGTTTCTGCCCGGCGTTGTAGCGGCCGGCTGGCGGCATGTCTTCGTCTTCGTTGCGGATGTAATGGCCGATGGCGCCGAACCACTCGCGGTCCACGGGGGTGACGCCCATCTCGGAAGCCCAGAGCGCATACATTTGCACGATGCCGGCGAAAAAGATCAGTCCGATCCACGGATGCAGCAAGCGCGAGACCGGCGCGCCGCCGAGCATTACGGCGAGCCAAAATAACCACGGAGACCAGAACGCCAGACCGGTGAGAAGCAAGTAGATGTACGAGAGCGCCGCGAGCCAGTGAACCAGGCGCTCGCGAAATGTGTAGCGCAGGATGTGGCCGGGAGGAACGCGCTCTTCCGCTTGCAGGGTGGATGCTCGGGACGTCACGGTTGCGCTCCTTCGTGGGGGACATCGACGTTTTCTTCGCGGTTCTTGGGGCCGAAGCGCAAGTAGTGGACGACTAGGCCGAGCAGACCACCGATCATGGCGGCGTTGCCGAGCCACTTCAGAGGGCCCTTCCAGAGTTTCACGGTCCACGGAATGTGCGGATCTTTCGGGAGGCCGCCGTAGAGTTCGGGCTGCGTGGCGTCGTGGAGGACGTAAATGACGCCGGTACCCCCTACGCCGGGAGGATCGTAGACGCCAGCGTTGGGAAAATTATAGTGATCGCGGAGTTGGTTGGCCCGGGCGGTGGCTAGTCCGCGCATGTCGTCTTTGGTGCCGAAGTGGAGGCAGCCGGTGGGGCAGGACTTTATGCAGGCGGGCTCGAGGCCTTCGCTGACGCGGTCGGCGCAGAGTGTGCATTTGTAGACGCGCTTGGTTTCCTGATTGAACTTGGGAATGTTGAACGGGCAGCCGGTGATGCAGTACCCACAGCCGATGCAGTTCTCCTGCTGAAAGTCGACGATGCCGTTGGTGTATTGCACGATGGCGCCATCGGAGGGGCAGGCTTTGAGGCAGCCAGGGTCGGCGCAATGCATACACTGATTTTTGCGCATCAGCCACATCAACGTGCCGTCTTCGCGCTCGTGCTCGTTGAAGAGGATCAGATTCCAATAGTTCCAGCGCGTCTCCGGCATGGTCTGGTAAGTGTTGTCGAAGACGGTCGTGCCGAACGGCAGATCGTTCCACTCCATGCAGGCGACTTCGCAGGCTTTGCAGCCGATGCAGGTGGTGGTGTCGATGAGCTTGCAGACCGTAAATTCGCGCTGCGTACCCTCGCCAGGCACGCTGCCGGCGTGGCCGGAAATTTTTTGGATGCGGAGTGCGGCCTGGCTCATGGATACCTCCGCCCATTCAGAGACAACGTGAAAATTTTCCGCATGGTCAGGCCTTTTCCACCTTCACCAGGAAGCCCTTGAACTCCGGCGTGTATGCGTTAGGGTCGACGACCGTCGGCGTGAGAAGGTTCGCCAGCGTCCTGGCGTCCTTGCCCTCGTCCTCGGCGATACCGCGATAGCCCTGATGAATGGGGATGCCAATCGGGTAGACTTTCTTGCCGTCGATCATCAGCGGCTTGATACGCTTGGTGACCATCGCTTTCGCAATGTAATCGCCACGGATGCTCGATACTTTTATTTTCTCTCCGCCGGTGAAGCCCATTTCATTGGCCATCTCCACCGAAATCTCGATAAACGGCTCTGGTACGAGCTGCACGTTCATCGGATTATTCTTCGTCCAGTAGTGATAAAGCTCAGTCAGGCGATAGGTCGTGCAGACAACCGTGTAACCGTCCTTGGGCGTAGCATATTTGTCGTCCGGCGTTTTGAAGCGCTTCACCACGGGATTGTGCGTTTGCTGCGGATGGAAAGGATTGTCAATCGGACTTTCGATCGGTTCGTAGTGCTCGGGGAACGGTCCATCGGCAAAGGCCGCGAGCGGCGCAAAGACTCGCCCTACGCCCTCCGGATTCATGATGAACGGGCCCATGTGATCTTTCGGCTTGGAATCGACCTTGAAATCGGGCACATCGTTGCCAACCCATTTTTGCAGGTCTTCGTTCCACCAGACTTGTCTTCGCGTTGGATCCCAGGGCTTGCCGTCCACGTCGCACGACGCGCGGTTGTAAAGCACTCGGCGATTAGCAGGCCAGGACCAGCCCCATCCGGGATGCACACCCAGGCCCGAAGGATCGGAGGGATCGCGTCGCGCCGTCTGGTTGCCCGCTTCGGTGAATGAGCCGGAGTAAATCCAGTTGCCGCAGGAGGTCGTACCATCGTCTTTCAACCAAGCAAAGCCAGGAAGTTGCTGCCCGGTCTTGATTTGTTGCTTCGTCGCGGGATCCTCCAAATCCGCCAGCGCCTTCCCGTTGACTTCCTTCAATACTTCGGCCAAGGGCGGGCTCGATGGGGCGCTGTAATTCCACGTAAGGTTCAGGATGGGATCGGGAAACTTGCCGCCTTCCTTCTTGTACAGCTCGCGGATCTTTAGGAAAATTTGCGCCACGATGGCCTGGTCCAGCCGGGCATCTCCCGGGGTTGGCACGGCCGTATTCTTCCATAGCAGCCAGCGGGCGGAATTGGTGAACGAGCCGTCTTTCTCGGCAAATCCGGCGCAAGGCAAGCGGTATACGGTCGTTTGAATCTGCTTCATCTCGTCCGCGGTGATCCCGGGCGATTTCCAAAACTCGCTGGTTTCATCGGGATAAATTTCTCCCACCACCAGGAAGTCCGCTTTTTTCAGCGCGTCAATGTTTTTCTTTGAGTTGGGACCAATGGCTACGCCGTTCATCCCGAAGGCCAGCATACCTTTCACAGTCCCGTTGTACATATCGTCCCACAGCTGCACCCACGAATAGTTGCGATCCACTTTCGGTAGATAATCGAAGGCCCAGCCGTTTTGTTTGGTGGCCGCGTCGCCATAGAGGGCTTTCAGATAGCTGACCGCGAATTTCGGCGTGTTGCTGTAGTAGTTGAACGAATCCCATGGGGCGGGCTTCGAGGGGGTCGGCGTAATGCGTTTCATCCAGGCGTCGAAGGAAGTGTCCGCGGGCGTCGGAACTTTCAGATAGCCGGGCAAATTGTCGAAAAGGCCGGCCATGTCTGTGGCGCCCTGAATGTTGGAGTGCCCGCGCAGCGCGTTGACGCCACCGCCCGCGCGGCCAACGTTGCCAAGCACTAGTTGCAAAATCGCCGCGGTACGTATGATTTGCGTGCCAAACGAGTGTTGCGTCCATCCGACCGCGTAAATGATCGTGCTCGCCTTCTTCATGTCGCCGTCTTTGCGAATCGAAGTATAGAGGTCGGCGGCCTTGAGAAATTGTTCTTTGGGAATCCCGGTGATGCGCTCGACCATCTCCGGCGTATAGCGCGAGTAATGCTTCTTCAGGAGTTGAAACACGCAATTCGGATTCTGCAGGGACAGGTCAAAATCGACCTTCGCTGGCAAGGGCGGGGTCGGGGGAGTCCCGCCGCTCGGCGGGTGCGCGGCGGCTCCTAGCGCGTAATTCGTGACCGCATCTTTTTGCGCCCCGATTCCACTGCCTTGATAATTCCACGTGGCCTTGTCATAAATCTGCGTCTTAGCGTCGAACCCAGAGAAAACGCCATCGAGGTCCGCCGGCAGCTTAAAATCTTTTTGGACGATGAAGGCCGCGTTCGTATAGTTCAGCAGATAGTCTTTGGCGGTCCGGTTATTCTCGATGGCATAGCGAATGACGCCGCCCAGGAACGCGATGTCTGACCCGGCGCGAATCTGGCAGTGCAGATCAGCCACGGCAGCGGTTCGCGTGAATCGCGGATCGACCACAATCATTTTCGCGTTGCGGGTGCGCTTCGCTTCGATGGGCCACTTGAATCCGCAGGGATGGTTCTCGGCAGGATTACCGCCCATGATGAGCATCATGTCGGTATTCTTCATGTCGACCCAGCCGTTGGTCATCGCCCCGCGTCCGAACGTTGGTCCCAAACTTGAGACCGTGGGGCCGTGTCAAACCCTGGCCTGGTTTTCTAAATGCACGACCCCTAAGGCATGCATCGCTTTCACAACCAGATAGTTAAACTCATTGGTATCGGTGCAGCCGCCGATCCACGCGACCGATTCCAGCCGGTTTACGGTGTGTCCCGCCGCGTCCTTCTCGATGAAAGTCTCATCGCGGGTCTTTTTAACGCGCGCCGCAATCTCGTTAATTGCATCGTCCCACGAAATGTCTTGCCATTCGGTGCCACCCGGGCGACGCACCTGGGGCTTCAGCAAGCGCCGGTCGTTCATGATCTCTTGCTGCAGCGAGGAACCCTTCGGGCACAGCGTGCCGCGGTTGGTCGGATGATCGGGGTCGCCCTCGACGTGCACGACCTGGGCGGTCACATTCTTGGCGCGGTCGCCGATGGTGTAGATTATGGTGCCGCAGCCCACGGCACAGTACGGGCAAGTGGAGCGAGTTTCGCTAGCCCGAGCGATCTTGAGCACACGGAGTTGCGCGAAAGCGGGCTGTAAGTCGAACCCAAACACAGCGGCGGCTGCTCCGCCAACGGTACTGAGTTTGAGGAAGTCTCGCCGGGAAGGGTTCATGTAGGTATGGCCCCCATTCGCGGGCAGTAGGAGGATGCTGCCGCACGATGCTATTGATAGAACGCTTACGCGGTTCTGTCAAGTCACAGGATGGCGCACCAAACCATCCCATTTTGGTTGATGAGAATTTGGGCGGATAAGTTACAACTTATTGTGAGAGGAGATCGCCGTGACGGAGAACAGTGGCACGACGAAAGATTCGCTGGGCGACCATCCGCTGATGGCGAGGGCGCGCGAGGGAATGCCGGTCGGGAAGCTCATCGGGTTCGAACTGGTGGAGGTAGGGGACGGCCGCGCGGTTGTAACGCTGGTTGCTGGGCTGCAACATACCAATCCGATGGGCACGCTGCACGGGGGAATCTTGTGCGACATCGCTGACGCGGCCATGGGGATCGCGTTCAATAGCACCTTGGCAGCCAACGAATCATTCACGACCGTGGAGCTGAAGATTAATTTTTTCCGGCCAGTGTGGCAGGCGCAGCTGCGAGCCGAGGGCAAAGTGATCCGCCGGGGTCGGACGGTCGGCTACGTGGAGTGCGAAGTCACCGACGAAAATGGGCGGGCGATCGCGAAAGCAAGTTCTACATGCTTGGTGTTGCGAGGGTCGGATGCTAAGGGAAGATAGTTGCCGAGAAGGAGAAAGTCAAAGTCAAAAGCTTAACGCAGAGGGCACAGAGGTCGGGGGACAGAGTTCACGGAGAGTTCTGGGTGGGGCGGGCGTCTTAGGCCCTGCTTTCCGCTATGACTCGTGGGTCGACCGCGCCCACATACTGCTTCTCGGGGGCCGCAATTATTCGTAGCGAATCGCGCGCGAGGGATCCATTCGCGAAGCGCGGCGGGCGGGGACGTAGCCTGCCGCTAGCCCCACGACGACCAGGAAAACGGCAGCTGCAACGACCGAGAGCACGTCGTTCGGCTGAATCCCGAAGAGTAACGAACTCGCGCCGCGCGTTGTCGCCAACGAGAAAAGCACACCCAAGGTAACCCCTGCAGCCAGCATCCACAGCGTTTGCCGGGTGATGATGCCGACGACATCCGCTCCGCTGGCACCGAGGGCCATACGAATGCCAATTTCGGCCCTCCGCATCGCGACGATGTAAGAAATGACTCCATAGAGTCCGATCGTCGTGAGGAGTATCGCGAGTGTTCCGAAAGCGCCCGAAAGAAATGCCATCATGCGTTCGGGTACCATACCCTTCTGAATGTGGTCGCGAAATAGCCGGAACTCCGTTTCGATTCCCGGATGGAATTGCGCGACCTTTGCCTGCACCTGCGTCAGCATCCGGGAAGAAGACGAGTAGCGCAGGAATATATAGGTCGCCCCCTGTCCCAGTGGGAATTGCGACGCGACCCCGAACGTCTCTGGGGGTACTGCCTCGCGAAGTCCCGCGTATTTTGCGTCTCTCACTACACCGACAATCTCGCACTGCGCCGACGGATAGCCGGGTTCGGGAGCAGTCCGCAGTGTTTCCCCTGTGGCGTCCGCGCGATTCAGGAATTTGGCCGCCATCGTCTGATTGACGACCACCACGCAGGGGGAAGTCCGCGTGTCACGATCGTTGAAATCACGTCCAGCGAGGATGGGAATGCCCATCGTTTGGAAATATCCGGGACTTACCCAGTTGAACTTTGAGGAGCCTTCGGCTTCGCCGGTATGGACGTCGAGGGACCAGGTGCTTCCATCCAGCGGGACATGCATCGAAGTGGCCACCGCTTCGACGCCGGGAATCGCACGCAATTCGTCAGCGAGCTGATGCATCGCCGTCCCATACTGTTCGTCGCCCGAAAGGCGCAGGTGTCCGAGGTTGACGTAGCCGACCAGGATGCCGTTCTCGCGAAAGCCCGGGTCGAAGGTCATCATATTCCGGAAGCTGCGCACGAACAAAAGAGCGCCGACCAGCAATACCATCGAAACCCCGATCTGCGTGATCACTAGAGTGCGCTGGAAAGAAAAACGCTCCCGCCCCGAGGTTGTTCCGCGGCTTCCCGATTTCAATGCCGCGATCGGCACCGCTCGCGAAGACCGCAGCGCCGGGACCAAGTCAAAAAGTATGCAGGTGAATAGTGCGACGATTCCGGTGAAGCCCAGCACGCGCCAGTCCAGTCCCAGATGCAGTTGCAACGAAGGGTCTTGAGAGCGCAGCAGCCGCAAGATACCCCGGCTGAACGCGTTGGCGATGGCCCAGCCCAGGAGCGCGCCGCCGGCGGCGAGCACAAATCCTTCCGCGAGTAACTGGCGCATTAAACGCCAACGCGACGCCCCCAATGCCGCGCGCACGGCCATATCCTTCTCTCTCGTGCTCGCGCGAGCCAGTAACAGGTTGGCCAGATTCGCGCACGCGATCAGCAACACCAACCCGGTAATGCCCAGCAACAGCGACAAGGAGGTGTCATATTTTTCGCGGAGTGCGCTGGTGCCGTTGGGCGCGAGATACGCCGCCAATTGAAACCTTCGATAGTCCGCCAGCACCGTGGCGTTATATCCGTCTGGTAAAGTCGCTTCGAAAATACCCGGACTGATCGACTCCAATTCCGCGGATGCGCGCTCGGCCGACCAGCCCGGCTTCAGTCGACCCATTACCGAGAAAGAAAGAAAATCCCGCCTGGCAAAGTAAACGTCCTCCGGATGGTAGGCCGGATAAGAGCAGAACGGCAGGGCGAGGTTGAAGCTCTTGCCCACCTCAATGCCAAAAAAATCCGGCGGCGTGACGCCAATCACCTCGGTGAGATGGTCGTCCACCAGTAGCTTGCCGCCTATCGCGGAATCCTGGCCTGCAAATTCGCTCTGCCAAAACCCGTAGCTGAGTACCGCTCCGGAAGTTCCGCAACCCGGACGATCGTCGTCGTCGGAGAGAAGGCGCCCTTTGAAAGGAACCACGCCCAGCGTTGTGAACGTGTCTCCGCTCACCCACATTCCCGGCGCGCGTCTTTGCTGCGCGCCTTGACCCAGGCGAAAATCCTGATTGAGCCACGCGAATACCCCGGACAAACCTTGCTGCTGTTTGCGGATCTGCTCAAACAGCGCCAGGCTGAGCGTCGCCGGGGTCCTGCGGATACCCACAGTATGATTCCCGCCTTTGACTTGCACGCTGACCAACGTTTGCGGCTCCGCGACCGGCAAACTGCGCAGACGCACCGCGTCGATCAACTGGAATATCGCGGCGTTAACTCCAATGCCCAATGCGAGCGTCAAGATCGCGGTGACGGCGAAGCCGGGACTTTTGCGCAAGGATCGGAGGGCAAGTCGTAGATCTTGCAAGGTGGATTCGGTCCACGACCCACCTCGCGCGTCCCCTGTAAGCGATTGGAGGTCCGGCGATCGAAATGCTCCCGTGGAGATGTTTTGTGGCGTTTTCAAGCCGCGAAGACCCAGGCTACTACCGCTGGAATGACGATACTACTATCTATATAGCATGTAGTGGCGGAGATCAACCTGAGAGTTAATGAGGCTGTGTAAAAGTACTAGGCCGCGCCGACCGAAGCCTGTTTGATTGGCGGATCGGTGTCACCGGTAGCGGCGGTGGCGCGGTAGCGCACCAGCAGGAGCGTCAGATCATCCGCCTGACTTGCGCCGTGCGCGAAATTTTCCACCGACTCCAGGATGACTCGCTGCAGTTCATCGAGCGGCGTCTGCATGTGGCCGGTAAGCACTTCGCGCAGCCGGGGAACCCCGAACAGTTGCTCGGCGGGATCCATGGCCTCGGTGACGCCATCGCTGAACAGGACTAGCGTGTCGCCAGGTTCGAGCTTCAGGCCCACGGCGGTATATTCGGCTTCCGGCACCAGACCGACGGGATACGATCCCTCGGTGAAAACGTCTTCCGCGACGCCGCGGCGAATCAGGAACGGCGACGGGTGGCCGGCATTGATGTATTCGAGGTGGCCCGCGTCATCGAGAATTCCAAAAAACATCGTGGCGTAACGCCCAATTTCGGAATGGTCGCATAGGAAACGATTCACATGATTAAACACGCGGGCGGGGTCCGTGCCCAAAGTCATGCCCGAGAGCGCGCCTTGCAGCAAATTGGTGCAGAGCGCCGCCCCGAGTCCCTTGCCGGAAACGTCGGCAAGCAGGAAGGCGGTCCGATTGTCACCCAGCGGGAAAACGTCAAAGTAATCGCCGCCCACTGCGAGGCACGGAAAATTGATGCCGGCGACGGAAAGGTGCGGGTAGTCGCGAAAATTCTTTGGCAGCAGCGCTTGTTGGATGTCGCGGGCGATACCGATTTCCTGTTCCAAGCGCTGGCGTTCGCGCTCGCGTTCGACGAGGCGGGCATTGTCCAGAATGCTGGCAGCGTCGGCCGCCAGGGCATCCAGGATTTGGCGGTCGAGCTTGGAGAAAGCCGCGGGCCGGCGCGAATCCAGGTACAGAACTCCGAGAAAGTCGCCGCGCTTGATATTGATCATCGATTGGTCGGTATTCGCACGGGACATGGCGTACAGCGGAATAACCACGACCGCGCGCAGGCGCTGCGCAACGATGCTCTGCGCGGCTTGCAAATCCATGTCGGCTTGCGCCAGATCCTCGGTAATCACCGCGGATTGTCTGCGAAGCGCGAGTTGAATGGCGGTCTGACTTGGCGACAGACTTTCCGGAGGCAGGCGCATTCCGCCGCTGCGTCGCGCCAGGCGAACTTTCAGCGCTCCCGTCTCATCCGCCTCCAGCAGCAAACCGCGGTCGGCGTCGGTGACGGAAACGGCGTGATCGAGCATGTGACCCAGAACGGTGTCCAGCGGCAACTGCGAATGCAGCAGCGTCGTCGCTTCCAAAAGAAGATTCAGTTTGCGAAGGCCGCCGCTGCCCGGCTCGGAACTTGTGATGTGCTCGATGCGCGTCAACAGATGAGGAAGGGAATCGGTGCTGGCGTTTGCGGCGGAGCGGTAAATGATTTCGTAGGAGTCGTCGAGGCCAAACGTTATGGAATCGCCGTCCTGCAACTCGCGGCTCTCCACTTTTTCTCCGTTGACGAACAATCCGCGGCGTTGACCGCGATCTTCGACGTAGTACTTATTGGCTTCGGTGACGATAGCGGCGCAATTACGCGAGATGCGGCGGTCGGCAAGCTGCAAGTGGTTGCCGGTTTCCGCGCCGCGCCCGATCAGAAAGGGCATTTGCGTCACTCGGACGTAGCGCCGTGCGCCGTCGGGCGAGACCACCTCCAGGACGGTTTCCACTAAATTAGGAACGGTATCAGGCATGAACGGCGGGATTGTAGCATGTGGCTGGCGAACAGGTGGGCTCGTCAGCACAATTGTGCGTAGCCCGGGCGAAGTGCGCTCACCACTTTGGCAGCCGCCACGAATGCGCGGCTGAGGCTTACGTATTCATGCCGCTGTTTTGGCGGAGACCAACGGGTTCGTTGGCCGCTGACCGAGGTCTCTTTGTCGAGCGATCACTCAAACGCGGACCTTCGTGACTCGCGGGGGTGGGCAACAACGGATCGAGGATCGAGTATAGTCGCAACGATTCGTCGAGCGGCGTACGTTGCAACAGGCGCCAACCTCGCGAAAGCCACCGGCGTACCAGGCGCGGCGGCGCTCCGGCCGTCGGAATCTTGGAGTCCATAAAACGCGCATCGCATCGCGCGCAGCGATACGGCGAGAGTCTTAGGAAGTGGTGGAGGGTTTCTTCAAGCGTGCCATAAGGATCGGCTTTCCAAACCGAGCGGCTCAGGCACTGCGGACATTCGTGGAATCCGGTTTTATTCCGAAATCCGAGTCGCACTAAGTCACACCCCTGATTCACAATACGAGATATACATGCGGGAGACCCTGGAAGTGGGGACGCGTTGCCGCCCGCGAGGCGACGCTTGTATATGTTATGCCAATGCGCCAGCGCGGATGCAATAGGAAAGTTGTCCCAAAGATGCACGCAAATCTTTAAACATCAGTACTATACCCGGATTGAATGATTATGAGAATGACTGAGCAGCTGGATCCTAGCGTTTTTTCTGCCCGCGTCCTCCAATCCCTCTCACATACATTTCTCTTTTGTTTTCACATACTTACGTTCATGTTGCGTTCTTCACACTGTTTGGGTACGGTTCCGTTCTTGCTGGCAAACCGCGCCGCTAATGCTCAATTTATTGGGGCTGTGCGACCACCGTGAAGGCCGGCAATAGTAACTTCTAGGTAGCGGCGGACGACATGCGGCGGGCCACGTAATCAGCCACGTGCGTATCGAACAGTTCGTCTAGTTGGCGGGTCACGAGTCCTGGAGCCTTCGCAATGGCGTGGCCGGCGATTTCGCCGACTCCCAGCAGGTTGCGATTCGTGGACGAAACAAAAACCTCGTCCGCAGAGTACAGGTCATCGGGCCGCAACGTCTGCTGGACCACCGCGACTCCCGCCTCTGGCGCAATTTCAAACAAAATGCCCCGCGTGACGCCCTCGAGGCAACCCGAGTTCAACGGGGGCGTATACACCTTCCCGTTTTTCACCGCGAAAATATTGGCGGCCGTGCATTCCGCGACTTCGCCGCGTTCATTGAGCAGCACGACTTCGTCCAGGCCCTCGCGCTGCGCCTCGCCAACCGCCCAAACATTGGGCAACCACGATGTGCTTTTCACGCCAGCCAGCGGAGACGCCGCGTGCCGCCCGTGCTCCTGCAGTCCCAGGCGGATTGGCTCGCGATACTCCGGCAGCGGCGCCGAGTAAATGATCAAATCGGTCTGCGGGCGTTCTTCGTCGCTCTGCCAGAAGCCTACGTTGTTGTAAATCAGGTAGATCCGCGCGCAGCCGTCGTTCACCTTATTGGCGCGAATCACTTCGTGGAGATGCACGCGCACCTTAGCCGCGGTATAGGGCACCGGGATGTGCGTAACGCCCGCGTCTTTTTCCAGGCGGCGCCAGTGCCGTTCGTACGCAAATGCTTCGCCGCGCGAGATCCGCATGGTCGTGAAAATGCCCCAACCGCAGATCAATCCGGCCTGTCCCGGCGAAAGCCGCACTTTCTCGACCGGCTTCAATTCGTCGTTGTGAAAAACGTACCGATGAATCACGAAATCCCTTCCCCTGACCACCCCCTATAAGTGTACCCGAGTTTCCAAAGCCCAGGCCTCTCTGTGGTCTCTGCCTCCGGACTCTGTGTCCTCTGCGTTAAGCTTTTCTCCGTTCCGCTGTTTTGACCCGCCGTGATTCCCGTGTGCCCGCCGCTCCGCCGATCAACGACTCCGCCGCCGCGATTAATTCCATCTGCGTCTTCTTCCCCAGCATCCCCGCCGTAGCCTGCGCTCCATTGATCAGCAGAACGAGTTGCCGCGAGAGGGCCATCGGATCCCGCACGCCCAATTGACAGCAAACATTCAGCAGCCGCGAAGCCAGCGTCTCTTTATGACGCACCGCCAGCTTGCGCCCGGGATGCCAAGGGTCCGCGTAGTCCGTAGCCGTGTTCAGAAAAAGGCAGCCGCGGTAACCAGGATTCGAGGTGCGTTTCGCGATCCCGCGAATCACGCCGCGAAGCTGTTCCCGCGGATCGCCCGGATGCCGCGCCACCACGCCGTCAAACCATCGCCAGTAGCTTTTATCGCGCTCCTCCAGGCAAGCCGCAATCAGCCCATCCTTCGAGCGAAAGCTGCGGTACAGACTCATTTTCGCCACGCCGGACTTCGCAATAATCGTATCGATGCCCACCGCGCGGGCGCCTTCCCGATAGAAGAGCGGAATCGCGACATCCAGAATGCGCTGCCTGGCAGACCGCACAGGGGAGGATTCGGTTCCGGGGCGCGAGGAGTTTTTCCTCAGAGGTTTAGAAGCCATATTGGAGCGATTGACATGAGACAGACCTGTCTGTCACCCTTCCATTCTAGCACGCATCTCTTAGAAAGAGCAGGTTAGGCCCCGTGCAACCGGTACCGTCACAAAGCCGAAAGCTGCATTACGCCTGGGTCGTTGCGGGCGTCGCCTTCCTGATTCTTCTGGTGACCGCTGGCATCCGCGCGACACCTAGCATTCTGATTGTTCCCCTCGAACACGAATTCGGGTGGACCCGCGCGGCTATTTCCGGCGCCATCGCCGTAAACATCGGGCTGTTCGGGATCATCGGCCCGTTCGCCGCTTCGTTCATGACGCGCTATGGGTTGCGCAAGATCGTACTGCTGGCGTTGGCATTGCTCGCGGTCTCCGTCGGGTTTTCCGCCACGATGCAGCACCGCTGGGAGCTGATGCTTTTCTGGGGCATCCTCGTCGGCACCGGTACGGGAGTCACGGCTTTGGTGCTCGCGGCAGTGGTCGTGAATCGCTGGTTCGAGGAACGCCGAGGTTTGGTGTTGGGTTTGCTCACCGCCGCTAACGCCACCGGCCAACTCGTATTCCTGCCGTTTCTCGCGAAGCTGGTCACTACCCACGGCTGGCGCAGTGCCGTGTATTTCGTCGCGGCCATCGCCGGCGTGGTGTTTCTCGTGGTGCTGTTCGGGATGAAAGACAACCCATCCGACGTCGGCCTGCTCGCGTATGGGGCGCGTCCGGAGACCGCGACTGTGCCGGGCGTGCCGCATCCACCGCTCCGCGGACTGGTCTGGGCTGCGAAATCCCGCGAGTTCTGGATTCTCGCGGGCTCCTTCTTCGTTTGCGGCGCCAGCACCAATGGCTTGATCGGCACGCACCTCATCCCCGCCTGCATGGATCACGGCATCGCGGAAGTCCGTGCCGCCGGCTTGCTCGCCGTGATGGGTGTTTTCGATTTGGCCGGCACGACCTTTTCCGGCTGGCTCACCGACCGCTTTAACAGCCGCTATCTTCTTTTCTGGTATTACGCGCTTCGCGGCCTGTCGCTGTTGTTTCTCCCGTTTTCCCTTTCCCATCCCGCAAGCTGGCTTTCTTTCTTCGCGGTGTTCTACGGCTTGGACTGGGTCGCGACCGTTCCGCCCACCGTGCGCCTCACCGCGAACACCTTCGGCAAGGAAAATGTCGGCGTGGTTTACGGATGGATCGGCGCATCGCATCAGCTCGGCGCGTCGCTCGCGGCCCTCACCGCCGGAACCATACGCACCTACCTGGGCGACTATCGCGACGCCTTCTGGCTCTCCGGCGGCCTCTGCCTGCTCGCTGCAACGTTGCTCATCTCGACGCGCACGCCCGTTCAACAGACTGACAAGCTAGTGACAACCGCCCAGCCCGCCTGAGTGTATCGTTGCAAAAACCTTACTTTGCAGGTGCGCTTGGCTTACTATCGGTCGGCACAGTTTTGTCATTATTCTTAAACGGGCGGGAACTTCGCGATGAAGCAAGACTCGAAATGCAATCCTGATCAGGCGGTGGCCAAAGCTTCCAGAAGTGAGGTTTCCAGGCGCGAAGATAACGGTGCGAGCGCTCAAACTCGTGTTGTTCCCGCGCGCCGCAAATTTTTGCGCAACAGTGTGATCGGAGGCGCAGCCGCCGCCATTGCGACCACTGTCAAACCCGTAGTGACGCAGGCACTCGAACGGTACGCTCCGCTTTACGCCAACGACGTCTCCTCATTTGAATTCGAGGAAATCACCATCGCCGATCTGCAGGACGCCATGAAGTCCGGTAAGCACACTGCGCGGTCCATCGCCGAGAGCTACCTGGAGCGTATCAGTCAGATCGACAAGCAGGGCCCCGCCATCAATAGCGTGATCGAACTCAACCCCGACGCACTGGCCATCGCGGAAGCGCTCGATAAAGAACGCAAAGACAAGGGCGCGCGCGGTCCGCTCCACGGCATCCCGGTGCTGATCAAAGACAACATCGACACCGCCGACAAAATGATGACCACGGCCGGCTCGCTTGCAATGCTCGGCTCCCGGCCGTCGAAGGATTCGACCGTCGCACAAAAGCTGCGCGAAGCTGGCGCCGTCATCCTCGGGAAGACCAATCTCAGCGAATGGGCCAACATTCGCTCCAGCCATTCCACCAGCGGCTGGAGTGGTCGCGGCGGCCAGACCAAAAATCCGTACGCGCTGGACCGCAATCCCTGCGGATCAAGCTCCGGTTCTGGCGCCGCCGTCTCCGCCAATCTGTGCGCCGCGGCCATCGGCACGGAAACCGACGGATCGATCGTCTGCCCCTCGACCAGCAACGGGCTCGTCGGCATCAAGCCGACCGTCGGCCTGGTCAGCCGCACCGGCATCATTCCCATCTCGCATAGCCAGGACGGCGCAGGTCCCATGTGCCGCACGGTCCGCGACGCGGCCATCCTGCTCGGCGCGCTCACCGGCATCGATGATCAGGATTCCGCGACCTCGGACAGCCGCGAGCATTCCTACACGGACTACACGCAGTTCCTGAAAGCCGACGGCTTGCGCGGCGCGCGCATCGGCGTGGTCCGAAAAACTTTCGGCTTCAACGACGAAGTCGACAAGATCATGGAAGAGGCCCTGCAAGCCTTGAAGAAACAAGGCGCGCTGCTGGTTGATCCCGCGCCCATCGAGACCGCCGGCAAATTCGGCGATTCCGAGTTCACGGTCCTGCTTTACGAACTCAAAGCCGATTTGAACGCTTATCTAGTCCGTCTCGGAACCAATGCGCCGATGAAAACGCTGAAAGATATCATCGACTTTAACGAGAGCCATCGCGAAAAGGAAATGCCGTATTTCGGCCAGGACACGTTCTTGAAAGCGGAAGAAAAGGGCCCGCTGACCACGCAGGAATACATCGATGCATTGGCAAAAAATCGCCAGCTTGCCCGCAAAGAAGGCATCGACGCCACCATGGACAAAAATAATCTCGACGCGCTGGTCGGTCCCACCGGAGGGCCGGCGTGGCTCACCGACCACATCAACGGCGATTCCTTCGGCGGCGGCAGTTCCAGCACCGCAGCGGTAGCCGGCTACCCCAATATCACGGTGCCCGCAGGATTCATCCACGGCCTACCGGTAGGCATCTCCTTCTTCGGCCGAGCCTGGAGCGAGCCCGCGTTGATCCGCCTGGCCTACGCCTTCGAGCAAGCCACCAAAGTCAGAAAG
>Ga0185299_10004781_pt1 | contig 15988 bp, 13 predicted proteins | sample PaiPotPPA55metaG_FD_128002 | JGI IMG/M metagenome (GOLD analysis project Ga0185299, IMG submission 128002) | Iron sulfur acid spring bacterial and archeal communities from Banff, Canada, to study Microbial Dark Matter (Phase II) - Paint Pots PPA... ...
CTCCCACTAATGAACAGCACGAACCCTATTGTCACCAGCAGGCGCGGGTCGACGCGTTTCATCACCTTGGGCATCAAGGGAAGAATCAGGAGCTGAGGCAGGCCGATCCAAATGAGCACTCCGCCGATTTGCTCGGCGTTATAACCCTGGATGCGGGCCAAGTACAGTGGAACGATATAGATCCAGCCGTACATGGACAGGCCGAAGAAGAAATTGGCAATCGTGCCGAGCCCGAAGTTGCGACGGGCAAGTAGCCGCAAGTGCAGCAGTGGCTGTTTGCGCACTAGCTGGATGATGGCGAAAGCCAGCAGGGACACCACAGCGACGATGGTCAGCCGTACGATGAACTGCGAACCGAACCAATCGTCCTTCTCTCCTTCTTCGAGCACAGTTTCCAGCGTACCCAGTCCGACGGCAATCGTGGCAATACCGAGCCAGTCGCCCCGTCGCAGCAATCCGAACTGGCGCGGCTCGGGGTCGAGCGCAAACCAGAGCATCGTGAACATCACCACGCCGGGCAGGAGATTCACGAAGAAAATCGACTGCCACCCGAAGGTCTCGTTGCATAAACCACCAATCACCGGCCCGATGGCCGGGGCGAAGATGGCAGAGATTGAATAGATTGACAGACCGATCGGATGCTTGGACGGCGGCAACCGCGTCATGATGATCGAGAAGGCCAGCGGAATGAGCACGCCACCTGCGAATCCCTGCATCGCGCGCACTATGATCATCTGACCAAGGTTCGTGGTGAAGGCGCATGCGACCGTCAGGACCAGAAACAGGAACGTATTTGTGAGTAGGTAGGTGCGCACGGAAAATACCCGCGCGAGCCAGCCGCTGATTGGGATGACGATGATTTCTGCCACGAGATACGCTGTTGTAATCCACCCACCCTCGTCCGATCCGGCGCCGATGGCACCCTGAATGTCGGCTAGAGAGGAGCTGACGATCTGGATGTTCAGGATCGCGAGGAATGCACCGAAGGCGGCGCCGACAACGGCGACCCAGGTCCTGACCGAAACATGGTCGTCGTCGGCTTGATGCGGGAGCGGCGGAACTAGGCGTGCTGCCGTGGTGGTCCTAAGCGCGGCATTGGACATGCTATTCCCCTTGGATTTGCTCAGGAGCACGCATCCTGGTATCGATCGAGGTCTCGACTGACATACCCGGCCGAACGCGGCCTGCGAGTGCACCATCAAGCGGGAATACGATCTTTACGGGGATACGTTGGACGATCTTGGTGAAATTGCCTGTCGCATTGTCGGGCGGCAACAGACTAAATTCCATGCCGCTGGCTGGCGCAATGGTATCGACTCGGCCGATAATGTCGTGATCCGGGAAGGTGTCGACCCGAATGCGGGCCGTCTGACCCGGCTGGACCTTAGTGAGCTGGGTTTCCTTGAAGTTGGCGATCACATAGACGTGCTGCAGTGGCACGAGTGCCATGAGCTGGGTGCCCGCTTGTACATACTGGCCCATGCGAACGGAGCGATCCGCCACGGTGCCGTCGATTGGCGCGACGATGCCGGAGTAGCTAAGATTTAGTTCGGCCTGGTGCTTGGCGGCGTCGGTTCTTGCCAACTGGGCCTGCGCGAGTTGGCGCTGAGTGTTGAAAATTGCGACCTGCTGGCGAGCCGTTAGGGCTGCGGCCTGCAGTCGATCGAGATTCGCGCGCCCCTCCTTCGCATTCGTCGAGGCATCGTCCGCTTGCTCTACCGAACCATACCCAACTTCCGCCATCTTTTGACGTCGGATGTCGTTGCGTTGAGACAGGCTCAGGACGGCAGCAGCAGCGGCGACACTAGCGTCAGCCTGCCGGATAAGGGAGCTCTGCGCTGCAATCTGTGCATCCAGGTGAGCGACGGATGCTGTGGCTGCCGCGACATTGGCCATAGTATCGTCCACGGCCGTGCGAAGATCCCGGTCATCGATACGGGCGAGAAGCTGTCCCTTCTTGACGGGCTGGTTGTCGTTCACCATCACGTCGGCGATATATCCTGACACCTTGGGCGCGACAATTGTCGAGTCGGCATTTACGTAAGCATCATCCGTCGTCTCCATGAATCGCCCAGCCGTCCAGTAGCGGCTGCCCTCGATACCTCCCAGAGCGACAAGTGCGACTGCCACAGCACCGGCGATAGCGCGCATGACCGTCTTCCTAGTAACTTCAGGCGGAGAACCAAAAATTGAGCTCATGATTATTAAGTGCGGTTGCAATCATTGACCGTGCATTCTCTCTAACGAATTTTTCTCGTTGGAAGAAAGCCCCCGTGCTCCAAAACCTCTTGACGCTTTGCCTATGCAATCCAACCGGCAAAAGGCCGCATGTCGAAACTCCGTGCGCCATCCGCTAAGTTGCCGAAACGTTGAAATTCCCTGCATGGAAATCCGCAAAGGCCTGATTAAGTTCCTCCTGCGTATTCATGACGAACGGCCCGCGCGAAGCGATCGGCTCGTGAATTGGATCGGCATGGCCAAACAGAATGATGGAATTCTCCGTTGCCTTCAGCTCAACCACGTCGCCGTCATCGTGCAGTTCTGCGAGATTGAACTGCGCAACTTGCCCACCATCGATGGCAATGTTGCCGCGAACGACATACATAAAGACCTGCCGGCCCGCTACACCTGCGAATTTCACGCGACCACCGGCTAACATGCGGACAACCGACATGAACGCGCCGGTCAAGGACTGGACCGGGCCGCGGAAGCCTGACCACTCACCGGAAACCAGTTGAACCCGACCTGACCCGTCCTGCGTAGGAATAGACGGAATCCCATCCTCCTGCACACCTACGTAGCGTGGTGCGGTCAACTTCAGCGTGGCCGGAAGGTTGAGCCACAACTGGAGGATCTCCAGCTTGCCGCCTCGCTCCATGAAACCCCGCGGTGAAAGCTCGGCATGTACGAGGCCGCTACCCGCGGTCATCCACTGCACGCCGCCCGCATCAATGATGCTTTCGTGGCCGCCGGTATCCGAGTGCGCGAGACTGCCTTCCAGCACAAATGTCACCGTCTCGAAACCCCGGTGCGGATGCGGACCGAACGGCAAACCACCGTTAAGAGGTGCGTAGACCTGCGGACCATGATGGTTAAGAAAAAGAAACGGATTCAAATCCGGTAGGTCGGGACCGGGCAAGGGACGTCGCGTCGTCAGATCCCGGATGTCGTCACGGTAGGCGCGATGGATCGCTTTGAGTGTGCGGTTTGCCATGATGTGTTTCCTTGCGGCAGGGCCGGCTGGCAGCCTGCCCCGTCTGTTGGTGACTCACTTGAAAGAGGGTGCCGATGGCACCATGAAAAAGCCGTGGGCAGATCACGCGCATCGGGCTTGCTGCTCTCGCGGCAAATGAACATCGTCGATGCGCACAATCTGCGGCCACGTCAGCGCGTGCCTTCCTGCAGGCCGAGGAGTTGCCATTCCCACTTCAAGCCGTGCCCGAAGCCGCCGCCGCGCTTTTCGAACAGCTTCACCACCCGCTCGGCCGTGTCCGCCCGGCTCCAGTCGCGTTGCACTTCGCTGACATAGCTGACGGTGGACAGCGGCCGTGCACCGGCCTGCACCATGCGTTGAACAGCGCGCTCGTGCGCTTCGACGCTGCTGGCGCCCGAGGCGTCTGTGACGATGTAGACCTCGAAGCCGGCTGCCAGCGCGGACAGCACTGGCATCGTCAGGCAAACCTCGGTCCACAGACCCGCCATCACCAACTTCTTCTTGTCCGTGTTCTTCACCCATTCGCGCACGCGCTCATCGTCCCAGGCGTTCAGGCCGAAGCGGTCGATGGGCTTTTGCTCCGGATGCACCGCCTGCAGTTCGGCAAACATCGCCTGGCGTTCCGCGAATGCTGTCGTGAACAGGGTGGGCACATTGAAGATCTTGGCGCCCTCGGCCAGGAAGGTCGCATTGTTCACGACCGTTTCGACGGAATGCGAACGGACGGTCAACAACTGCAGGTATTGATGGTCGATCAGCATCACCGCGTGGTTGTCGGGGGTCAACAGCGTGTCGTCTGTATTCAGAGTCATGGTGTTCACACCTAAAAGAGATGGGAAAACGTGCCTGCCGGCGTCCTCGTCTGCAGGTGTCGCAACCGGAAAGACCCTCGAGCCGCACTGTCCGCTCTACGGACCACCCGCTGCTCATCGGGCCTTGCCTGCTGCGATCTGGAATGAATGTTAGATATAGGACGATTTACCCGGTAGTACGCTATATTTGCCATCAGCGTTCTATTTGATGAACGATGGGGACATCAATGCACGATCTGAATGACCTGTTTTTCTACGTCCAGGTGGTGGACAACGGCGGCTTCGCGCCGGCGGGACGAAAGCTGGGCATGCCGAAATCGAAACTGAGCCGGCGGATTGCACTGCTGGAGCAACGCCTCGGTGTGCGGCTCGTACAGCGCTCAACGAGACACTTTGTGGTGACGGAGATCGGCCAGGACTACTATCGCCACTGCGTCGCGATGCTGGTGGAAGCTGAAGCTGCGGAGGCGGTGATCGAGCAATCCCGCGCCGCGCCTCGAGGCATCGTGCGTCTAAGCTGTCCTACGGGCCTGGCGGCACTCGTGGTGGGAGAAATGGTCGCCCGGTTCATGATGCAAAACCCCCATGTTCAGGTCCACATGGAGATTGCCAACCGGCGCGTCGACGTCATCAGTGAAGGATTTGACATCGGGTTGCGGGTGCGCTTCCCGCCGCTCGAAGACGCCGATCTCGTGATGAAGGTGCTCGGAGACAGTTCCCAGCGCCTGGTTGCACATCCGGCCTTGCTGGAGAAATGTGCGCCCGATCCTTCACCTGAAGAATTGGGACGTCTACCCAGTCTGGATCTTGGGCCACCGATGCGCGAACACCGATGGACACTTGAAGGGGGCGATGGACGCCGGATCGAAATCAACCATCAGCCCCGACTCGTCACGACCGATCTGACCACGCTGCATCACGCAGCTCTACTGGGCGCCGGTGTCGTGCAACTACCCGAGATTCAGGTGAGGCAAGACCTGCTGGAGGGCCGCCTTATCGAGGTGCTGCCTTGCTGGTTGCCGCTTAGCGGGATTATCCATGCGGTATTCCCGTCCCGGCGCGGACTGCTGCCGGCCGTGCGCCATTTGATTGACTTTCTTGCCACCGAGTTTGCTGCTCAAGCGGATGCCGAACGCGCCGCCCGGGAGGTGCAGCTCCGCACGCACACACGTAGCGCGTCCCGGCGAACAAGGAAATCTGCGTGATCATGCCCGCGGTGGCGTTCTCGGTGGTTTTGGAGGCCCGGTAGCGTTGGTCGGCTACATGCACCGCGACCTGGTCGAGCGCCGGGGGTGGATCAGCGAAGAGGACTACAAGGAGGGGCTGGCGCTGGCTCAAATGATGCCGGGCCCTTCTGTGCGACACGTGTCGCCGTCAGCCGCGCGTTATGCGGCATGAAGTAGGCGGTAAAGCTCTTCTTTGCCTTGTCACGCTCTGAGTTCGGAACATTGATCGCGGTGCCGTGACCTGCTGTACGACCAGCAGTTGCCTATCCGGACATGCGTAACCGGTAACGGTTGGGTGTGAAGCTCTGGAGACAACCTCGATTGCCGGTTTACCTCGGTGACGAGGAAGAGATCGACACTGCCAGCCGCCGTGCGGTGCGAGGTGCCAGGCAATTTCCGCATGCGCAACGGACGTGAACTGTTGCTAAACCCCGTAATGACAGATGAGCCAAAGCGTGCTGTCAGGCTCTAACCAAAAGGTATGCAGCCGGTTGCTTGCGTCAACAAAGCAGGCACGTCGTCATCAGCGCTGCCGGGGGACAGACAGGCGCTAAACGGACAGGCCCATTGCGACGTGAAGTCGCGTAAGTGATTGTTTCACCCGCCATCACGGGGGTAGAGAAACCGGCTGTTCCATCAGCCGTAACCTACGGGTGCATGCAGGGCCGGCAACGACCCTGTGTGAAGCCACCCGGACAACGTAACCTGCCCGTAAGGGCTGCAACGCTCTCGCCAGAGGACGTGGTTCTCTGCCAGCATCGAGGCGGAGGTGGTGCCAGGTTGGGTAGCAAGGTTAGAGGAATCGAACTGCCATTGGACGTGTCGTTATCCGTAACAAGCCAAAGATGCTGACAGGCTTGAGCCAAAAAAGGCGAGCGATCGGATATTCCCTTTGGGCCTGGGGATACATGGACAGTATGATCGCCGGCATACAGGCGGGACCTAAACTACCCGTGTCATTTGCGTGGAACACGGTAAGCCCGATTCGTCGCCCACCCCGGAAGATTGGGAATGGCAGGTGACCCGCAAGGGAAGCTGTTGGTGGAGCGGGTAGAGGAAGGTGGAAAAAGCGAAGGCCCGGTTGTAATGATCGGGATACGGATTCGAGATTTGTCCGGATGCGAAAGCGTGCAGACTTCCACCGGGTGCAGCAGTCGCCGGCAGGCTGCAACGATTCTGGTCATGCTTGTGTAGTGTGATCCGGGTTCAGCAAGAGAGAGACCATTGGTATCAGTGATGGTTCTGCGCTCCCGCATCGAGAATCATGCAGTGCAGTAGCTGGCGAAGATGAATGGGCAGGAAGGTTTGCCTATGAATCGGTATCTGCGATGAGAGATTTCTGCTGGGCTTGAGCCGTATGAGGCGAAAGTCTCACGTACGGTTCTTAGGGGGCGATGGCACAGTAACGTGCTGTCGCTACTCGGCGGTGCATATGGGTCGGTAAGGATGGGAACGTGGAAAACCCGACTTCTCGCCACTGTGCCCTGTTGTTTGGGCCGCGGTGGCAAGTGACTCGCAAGGGAAGCTGTCGAGGGAGCGGGCACGAGAACGCGGAAAAAGCGAATGGTGGCCTGTAATGGGCCGCATAGGGGTTCGAGATTTGCCCTGGCCTGAAAGGGTGCAGACTTCCGCGTGGTGCAGTTGTCGCAGGTGTTCATTTGAGGTTCGACGAAGGGAAGCTTGAAAGAGGCCGTTTTACGACGGTTCGGCGCCCTCGTCTCAGCAATGAGATGAACCAACGATGTGACGGCTTGCGAAGGGCTTGTGCAGTTCGGCAAGACCGGCGTCAACAAGACGCTTAATTCTGTGCGCGAGCCGTGTGCGGGGAAAGCTCGCATGCACGGTTCTTCGGGGGCCGCGTTTCCGTGAGGAAGCGTGGCTACCCTTCTGCCGGCGTCGGCCGAAAACGCAGTGCGTTTGGATAACTAACTTAGGCGGCAAGGCGCTCCAACATTGCAGTGCCCGTCACGCTTTCCCAGGCCTCGAAAGCTTGGGTGCGTAGCACTCGCTTTTGCTGCGCGTTCGTGTGGTAACGGCAATGCATGAACAGATTGCCCACCTGATCATGAATCGAAGCGAAACGTTGCAGGTGACGCGCTGATTTGAAGCGGCGCATCACCTTCTCGCGTACCCGCATTGGCTGGTGCGAGTTTTCCGCCCGGTTGTTCAGCCCCTTGTGCTGGCGGTGTTCGACGCTTATCCCCAGATCCCTGTTCGCCGCCGCGTAGCTCTTAAGCTTATCGGTGATCAGTACACGTTGGGCGCGCCCATGCTTCTTTAACAGCTTGCGCATGAGCCGCCTGGCCGCGTGCCTGTCGCGTCGGCTTTGCACCAGCACATCAAGCACCACTCCATGTTGGTCCACCGCGCGCCACAGCCAGTGCTTCTTGCCGTTAATCGTGACGACCACTTCATCGAGGTGCCACTTGTTGCCCCGGCCCAACGCGGTAGAGCGGATGCACCGGGCGATGCCCAGGCCAAACTTCACCGACCAGCGCCGCACCGTCTCGTATGTAAGCTCAATGCCGCGTGCGGCCAGCAGTTCCTCGACCATGCGCAGGCTGAGCGGGAAACGGCAGTACAACCACACCGCATAGCTAATCACATCGGGCGGGAAGCGATAGCCCGCATAAGACAGCGGGTTGTCGGTGACAGGTGTGTTATGCCGGGTCGCTGGTTTCATGGCCGACATTATCGCCGCATCCACGCCAAGCTGCCCGCAAGTTAATGGAATGGACGCCCCCACCCGAACCGGCATCGATGTGCCAAAGTGGAAGTGTCGAAGCAACCACTTGAACCGAAGGGAGCGCCCATCATGAAGATTACGACAATTGGTATCGATCTGGCAAAATCCGTGTTTGCTGTGCGGTGTGAATGAACATGGCAGAGCGGTGCTAAAGAAGGCGCTCAAGCGGGATCAGATGGTGTCGTTCTTCGCGAACTTGCCAGACTGATCGGGATGGAAGCCTGCGGCAGTGCCCATTTCTGGGCACGCAAGCTGCAGGGCATGGGACACACCGTTCGCCTGATCGCACCGCAGTTCGTGAAACCGTACGTCAAAACAAACAAGAACGATGCGGCTGACGCTAGCTATTTGCGAGGCAGTTGCGCGTCCCAACATGCGATTCGTGCAGGTCAAGAATGTCGAGCAGCAATCGGTGCTGTCGTTGCATCGCGTATGTCAGGGATTCGTAAAAGCCCGCACTGCGCAGGCGAACCAGATCCGAGGACTTCTCAGTGAGTTCGGGCTCGTCATTCCACAAGGCATCACCTACATCGCCCGTCGCGTGCCGGAGCTAATTGAAGATGCCGCTAACGACCTGACCGGCTCCTTCCGGTTGCTGGTTGAGCGTTTGATGGAGCATCTGAAGGAGCTCGATCGACAGGTTCGGGAGCTGGAGGCACAGATTCAGAGATGGCATCGCGACAACGACGCCAGCCTCAAGCTCGCGCAGGTACCCGGCATTGGGCCTATCACGGCAACGGCACTCGTCGCTTCGGTCGGTGATGCAAAAGGCTTCACCAGCGGGCGCCAGCTCGCTGCATGGCTCGGCCTGGTACCCAAACAGAGCTCGAGCGGCGGGAAAAATATTCTGCTCGGCATCAGTAAAAGGGGCGACACGTATTTGCGAACGTTGTTGATCCACGGGGCGCGTGCCGTCATCCCAACGCAAGGGCGATCAGGAAGGATGGCTACCTCGTCTACTACAGCGTCGCAATCCCAATGTGGCCGCCGTCGCGCTGGCCAACAAGAACGCGCGGATCGTATGGGCTCTGCTGACTCACGACCGAACGTATCGGCGCGACCATGAATCCGTGATGCCAAATATGTAGCCCCAAACAGCATCAAGTTCGTAGCAAACAGAAGGACACTTCCACCGATTGCCTGGGCAATCATGACGTGATGGCAAGATAGGTCAGACCGTGACGAGTCAAACCCAATACTGTCAAAGAGCACCAAGCCCGCCAAGTTGATCGGGACCTCGTCAGCATATTCCATCAGGGACAGCCGGCCCGCGCTCGGCACTGAAGTCCGGATGCATGGCTGCAATCATGACCTTCGAAACATCGCAACATGAAAGCTTGGCAAACCGGGGGCGTCCATGCACGACAGTACCCTCGGCGGTGGTCGAATGTGGAGGAACCAGGCGCGATTTGCCGCTATGCCGCATTCCTGGCAATGCCGATCAGGCTGAGATTGGATCACGATGATGCTGGTAAAGAGCCAGCAGGACGTCATTCTCAGGTCGCCGCGCCTCTCGTAAAAGCGAGCCTAACCTCCATTAGACTATGCCGATCATTTTTCGTTTATTCCCTTTGAATTTGCGATCGCCCCGTCCAAATCGAACATAGTCAAGGATGCGGCATAGTTGCGAAACTTGCTCTTCCGGATCCTGAGCAGGCCGCGTTCGAGGTCTACGTCCAGGCACCGAAGAGCCAACGCCTCCGATGTACGCAAACCGGTAGCGGCGAGCAGACCGAAGACGGTTTCACAGGTAGCTGGACGCAGGCCACCGGCGGGCGGAAGTTGTCGCGAGTAACCGATACGCCTCGATCTCCTCCTCCGAATAGATATGCGGGGTTAGCCGTCGGTATCCCGGTCCACAAAGTCCGGGCGGTGCAACTTCGGTGGCGGGATCAAATTGCAGGCGATACCTGGCGAATGGAAACGCAAATAGCTACGCAGACAGTCGCCAATAATTCCGGCCGTTCGAGGCTGACAGCCTGCGGTGCGATCAGTCACGAATCGACAGATGTCATCTGGTTTGAGACATTCAAGCGCAATCGGCCCCCAGCCAAACTGGGCAAGCAGGAAATCGCGGACGTAGCGCAGGCGGTAGAGACGCGTTGCCGGCGCCAGCCCGCGTACATCCTTGAGATACTTGTCAAAGCACTGAAGCTCTTCACTTACAACCTCAGAAATCGGCGTCGATTTCGGCGGAACGATTCCCTCCGAGCGCAGCATGCGAAGCAGATGACGGAGCGCGCGGCGAAGGTTTGCGGGGGTGCGAGGGCTTGTAGAAACTTTCCATCGCGGAGTGTGCCAACAATTGGCGCGACGACCCATGGACATCGTCATGCCGAAGTCAGTCTCGGCCGGCGTTACTTCGACAATCAATAGCAAGCGTTCGAATTGTTAGACCCGGCGAACGCCATCGATCGATGCTGCGTCCGTAAGTGAGCCTTCCGGCTAACCACCCGTACTGACAAAAATATATATATAATTGAAACTTGCACATTTTTTTAGATTCCCAGATCAACATGAGCTCCCTGCCTTCAACTTTGCTTGCCGAGCTTCGGAACGAGATCGACGCCGGTCGGACCGTAGCGGCGGCGCTTGAACCGATCATTCGAAAAGAGATCATCAACGGCACATTCGCACCCGGGACAAAGCTGGCGCTTAAGGACCTTGCTGAGCGCTACGAGGCGGGTATCATTCCGCTGCGGGAAGCCCTGTCACGCTTATGCGCCAGCGGATTTGTCGATGCCGTGGATCAGAAGGGGTTCCGCGTTGCGGAGGTTTCACTCGAAGAACTTGCGGACATCACCGTGACGCGGCAGGAGATTGAGCGTCTGGCGCTGAGGGAAGGCATGCGCCGGCGCGATCTCGAATGGGAAGGTCAAGTACTGGCCGCGCACCATCGCTTAAGCCAGATTAGCCAGTGCGACCCGCTGATTGGGCCTACGACGATCAATCCCGCCTGGGAGCGAGCGCACCATGAGTTCCACACCACGCTGGTGGCAGGTTGCCCGTCGGTGTGGATGCGGCGATTCTCCGCGATTCTCCGCGACCAGACCGCACGGTATCGGCATCTATCAGTGGCAGCTCCGCAGGCGCAGGAGCGCAATGTGAAAGCAGAGCATGACGCGATCGTTGCGGCCGTGATGAGTCGCGACGTCGATCTGGCGTGTCGCCTGCTGACTGAGCATTTTGCGACGACAGGTAAGCTTGTTCTCGGCACGCTCGGGTCGCCGCCGGCATCTACAGCCAAACGCCGATCAGCGGCGGCACGTGAAACGAAATGATCACGGTGTCTTGCGCTGTCCTTTTATGCAGCGTCGCATCAGATCCCGGCCCGCAAGACGGTCTGGCGCGGCACTCACGCGACGCGCAGTCACCACCCGAAAGAATTCCGTTCTAGGCAGCGGCCACATCCGATTGCCAACAAGGTCCTTGGCGGAAGGTCCGCAATTCCATCATAGTTACGCTGAGCGCAATTTTCCGACAGACTGGCGCGGCTGCTGCGGCCGCTACCCGTCCGATCAATATCAGACCTCCGTTTTCCCTCGCCACCGGTTGTTGGATTCGTGTACGCCGTCCAGCCATGCCTTCAGGTCCGGTTCAGCGGAGGCCGCGGCATCCTCAAGAATTTCGATTCCGTTCGGAACGATTGTCGAAATTTCCACAACCATTCCATTTGGGTCGAAGGTGTAGCAAGAGTAACAGTAGCCATGATCGACCATCGTGATCTGGCCGCCAGCTTCTTCGATTCGCTTGCGGAAATAGTCCACCGTCGCGATATCATCGACACCGAGCGCAACATGGTGCTCGTACGGGTCACGCGGCATCGGCATCGGATCTTCCCGCATGCCTTCTTCGAACTGGAAAAATGCCAGGGCGCTGCCGTCGCCCAGTTCGAAAAAGCAATGCACGTAGTTCGACGGCGTTTCTTTGATTACGTCATACGCCTCTGTCCAGGTACCCACCAAGGGGAGCTGCAGGACACCCTCGTAGAACGCACGCGTGGCGGTCATGTCTTTGGTACGCACGGCGTGATGATGCCAGCCTCGAATCTTGTTGCCCGCTAATCTCTCCGTGCGGGCCGCTAAAACTGCTGTCTGGGTATCGGTTTGCATTATGTGCCTGCTCTCAAATGTGGCCCATCTGCCTGGGTCCGGCGCCAGCTTGTGTATCGGACAAGCCTGCGTTCTCGATCACGTGGCGCGATAGTCACGTAATCAGGTGATCCGCGTCCCAGCACGATTCGCCGCGCCAGAGCGGGGTGCATGCGGTAGGAAACTCTGAGGTGAACGTCGCACCGCGTTCACGCGCTTCCACGATGAAACGGCGCAGGTGGTCCATCGCGCCAGTCGGCAAATCGTGAACGACGATGACAGACCAGTCTCGCGTGACGATGTCGGCGAGTGCTGTGTCGACCCAGCCATCGGGATCCTCCCAGTCACGAGGTACGCTATTCCACAGGACACAGCTGTATTTCCGTTCCTGAAGATATTCATATGCCACCCGGCTGAACAATGCTTTGTTCAAGTAGCCGCCACCGCCGCAGGGACGAAACAGCTTGCGCTCGTCGCCTATGAGGTCCTCCAGCGACGATTGCGTACGCGCGATTTCCTGCAGGGCTATGTGTGGATCGGTCAGTGCGCCAAACGGGGTGGAATGCGTGAAGGTGTGGTTTCCAATACCGTGCGCCTGGGAATGCGCCTGTTGAACAAGCGCGCGGTTTTCTGCTGACTGCAGCTTCTCTCCCACTACAAAGAAGGTCGCCTTAACGGCCTCGTCCGACAACACATCGAGGACCGTCGGCGTCACACCGGCTTCCGGGCCGTTGTCGATCGTGAGTGTGATCTTCATTATCTCTTCCTGTGCCTTAGCGCTATGTGCTCAAGAAGCCTACGCGACGGGCGTCTCGTCGACAATCCGGTTTCGCAGCACACCGAGGCCTTCCACGCGTACCTCGCATGTGTCGCCGTCTTTCATGAACAGTTGCGGCTCTCGCGCCCAGCCAATTCCGGATGGCGTGCCGCTGACGATGACATCGCCCGGTTCCAGCGTGATTGCCTCGCTAGTGATCGAGATTAACGAGGCCACATCGAACACCATGTCGTCGGTATTTGCGGATTGGACTACCTTGCCGTTCAAGAGTGTCTCCAGGCGCAACCCCCTGACGCCTTCCGGAAGCTCATCAGGCGTGACCAACTCCGGTCCGAACGCGCCGGTTGCGTCAAAATTTTTGCCCACCGTCCATTGAGGTGTTTTGAACTGGTATTCGCGCACGGAACCGTCGTTGAATAACGAGTAACCGGCAACGTAGTCGAGAGCGTCGTCCTTGCCGATATATCGACCGCCCTTTTTCATCACGACAGCGATCTCCCCCTCGTAATCAAGGCTGTCAGAAAGCCTGGGCTTCACAATCGGCGCATCGTGTGCGACCAAGCTGGTGTGAACGCGCAAGAAGATCGTCGGATAGTCCGGCTGCACAAAGTTGCTTTCTGCGGTGTGGTCCGCAAAGTTCAGACCAATACAGATGATTTTTGGTGGGCGGGAAAGAGGGGGAAGGAAGGTGATCGCATCGACGTCAATCATCTCGCCGCTGTGTCGCTCTAGCGCGAATGCGTTCAAGTCAACGCCGTCGCGAAGCAACTGTTCCATTGTGAACGCGCCGAGCACCCTTAGCTGCTGGCCTTCGCGAACGCCGACATGCGTTGCGCCATTCTTCAAAAAGCTTACGTATCTCACTTGACTCCTCCATGGGTTGTAGCGAGCGGGATCAATTCAACGTCGTCGAGGACCAGTCTACGTCATTTATATATATGTTGCATTATTATGTATATTTTATGCGTCCTTTCGCGAGGATGCAACGCTCGCGGAAGCAGCGGAGCACTGCGGCGGCTCATCGAACCCATACGTATCTGGTCAGCGACGGGCGCTCCCCACTCGGCCTGCCGCCGCGGCGCAATACCGGCCGGCGGTGGGAACGCCGTCTGCCGGAATGACTGTGCCCGTCGTGAATTCGGCGTTGGTCAAGTACAGCACTGCGTCGACGATCTGCTGTCGTATCAATCGTGCCGCCAGGGGCGACGGCCTCGAACGAATCGAGCGTTCCCCCCCGCATGTGATGACGTGTTGATGATGGGCGACGCCACTGCGTTGACCTTCACGTTCTGCGCGGCGAGTTCGATGGCGAGCGAGCGCGCGGCATAGTGGATACCGCCCAAGAAAGACGTGCCGACGCGGATCGCTTTGCCTGGCGGCCACTACAGCACAGGCAGCCGGAAATGTTACCTGGGTGCCCCAAGCGCGACGACAAGGCAGCGCGAATGGCGCCGTACCGATCGTCAAGAAAGTTACGGCCAATGCTGCGATTGCCAACTTCGTCACGGGATCGGGCCGTTCCCATCCGAGGCGGCGCCGGCTGCGAGCCGGACGAGCGCAGCGGCAACGCCCGCCCCATATTCGGGATCGGCCTTCGCGCAGTTATGGATGTGGTGCTGCTGGATCTCCTGTGACGCTCCGCCGACCTGGCGCGCAGTGTTCTCAAAGAGTGCCTGGCGTTGGGCCGGATTCATCTTCCGGAACAGGTCACCGGGCTGCTGGTAGTGGTCCTCATCGATGCGATGGTCCCAATGAGCGGCAGCGCCGTCGATTTCCAGCGGCGGTTCGTTGAGCTGCTGCTGATCCGTCCACACGCCCTTACTGTTGGGCCAGTAGGACGGCGTTCCCCCGAGGTTGCCATCGGTGCGCATCGCGCCGTCGCGGTGATAACTGTGAAAGGGACACTTCGGCGCGTTGATCGGGATGTGGTTGAAGTTGACCCCCAACCGGTAACGCTGCGCGTCGCTGTAGGAGAAGAGCCGCGCTTGCAACATCTTGTCCGGCGAGAAGCTAATCCCGGGCACGATATTCGCCGGCGAAAAGGCTGCCTGCTCGGTTTCGGCAAAAAAGTTATCCGGATTGCGATTCAACTCAAAGTAGCCCACCTCGATCAGTGGGAAATCGGCCTTCGGCCAGACCTTTGTGAGATCGAAGGGGCTGAAGGGGAACGCCTTCGCCTGTGCATCGGTCATGACCTGAACAAACAGAGTCCATCGCGGGAAATCGCCGCCCTCGATGCTGTTGAACAGATCGCGCTGGTGCGACTCACGATCCTTGCCCACCGAGCCCTCCGCTTGCGCGTCGGTTAGGTTCTCGATGCCCTGCTGGGTGCGGAAGTGGAACTTCACCCACGTCCGTTCATTCGCGGCGTTGATGAAGCTATAGGTATGGCTCCCGAAGCCGTGCATGTGGCGGAAGGTGCGCGGGATGCCGCGCTCGCTCATGACGATAGTGACTTGGTGCAGTGCTTCGGGCAGCAGGGTCCAGAAGTCCCAATTGCTCTCGGCGCTGCGCATCCCCGTGCGCGGATCACGCTTGATGGCGTGATTCAGATCGGGGAAACGCAGCGGATCGCGGAAAAAGAACACGGGGGTATTGTTGCCCACCACGTCCCAGTTACCTTCCTCAGTGTAGAACTTCAACGCGAAGCCGCGAATATCGCGCTCAGCGTCGGCCGCACCACGTTCGCCTGCCACCGTAGAAAAGCGCGCGAACATTGGCGTCTGCTTGCCAATTTCCGAGAAAATCTTCGCCTTCGTGTAGCGCGTGATGTCATGGGTGACGGTGAACGTCCCGTGCGCGCCGGCGCCCTTGGCGTGCATGCGACGTTCGGGAATCACCTCGCGATCAAAATGGGCAAGTTTCTCGATTAGCCATACATCTTGCAGCAGCGCTGGCCCACGCGGCCCGGCAGTCTGGATATTTACGTTGTCGCTGACTGGCGCACCGGTTGCGCGGCTCAGCTTGGGAGGGAACAATTTCTGGGTCATGCCGGGGCTCCTGAATGATTTGAAGGCCGGCGCCGGCGTCGGGTTTGCACGGCGCAAGATGTCCCGCGCGGCCTAAGCCTGACGGGAGAATGTCTCAACCGGACCAGGCCGATGTCCGGATCACGCTGCAG
>Ga0185299_10004782_pt1 | contig 15987 bp, 12 predicted proteins | sample PaiPotPPA55metaG_FD_128002 | JGI IMG/M metagenome (GOLD analysis project Ga0185299, IMG submission 128002) | Iron sulfur acid spring bacterial and archeal communities from Banff, Canada, to study Microbial Dark Matter (Phase II) - Paint Pots PPA... ...
GGAAGGCGCCATGCGGTAGAGCAATTGCATCCATAGCGCGAGCATGGAATCGTCCGCATCCGCGGGAGCGCAATCGCGCCACTCGCCGTTAACGCGGCAGAAGCGGCGGAACAGGCCGTCGGGTTGCTGCCGCGGCAAAATCCAGCGAATCCACGCCGCCGCTGCATCGCGGACATCCAAACCTCCATCCTGAGCAACGATCAGCGCTTTGGTGGCGAAGTAAGGTTCCACGTAGTTTCCCCCGGGATTCAGGGTCATGGCGCCATCGGGCGCTTGCAGCGTTTCTGGATAAAAAGCCGTTCCTTCGGCCGGCAGCAGTGCGCAGGAGAGTAGTACGACCATCATCCACAGCCTGGCAGTTTGGGTGCGCATCACGCCTCAACGCTTCCGCGGACTCGCGCCCAAACTGTGCCGTGCAGGTGGCATCCGGCTGCGATCCGGACGCCATCTGACGAGATCGTCGTAAGGGCATCGGGTCCGCCGACGCGGCTGCCCCGAGCGATCAGCACATTGCTTTCTGCCATAAGAGGGCCGGCCACAAAGCAACGCGGGCCAAGGCGCGCCGTTTCCCCGCTGACAATGCTGCCATGCACGCAGGCGTCCTCGTCGATCACAGTATCCTTATAGCTCTTGGCGCTGCCGAAAAGACGCGCGCCGGCGGCGAGGCGAAGTTCGCCCGTAGCGATGACATTCGCGTTCAAAGTTTCGCCGGCTGGGAGCACGAAATTGCCCTGAATTCGAAGTCGCGGACGGGAGGACGCGAACCTGTCGCACACATCGGCCGGCTGTAACTCGCGTACATCGCGCTGGGGCGGAGAATCGTCTCTCTGATCGGTATCAACTGTGGTGATCTGCGGAGCTGACATGCGCTCGAAACCGCACTCAGGCTCCAGCCGGATCGATCGGCCCGCGGAAAGCCGGCCGTAGGCGTTGCTGCCTCGGCGTAGAAAAATGCTGCCATCGGCGTGCAGCCAGCGCAGTACCGCGCTATTCTCTCCCAGGATGATGTCACCTTCGCATAACGCCGCGCGAAGGGCGGCGCATTCTCCCAAATCCAAACCGATGCCGGTGTAGACATCGGCCTCAACCACGTACCCCGGCGGGATTAACGCGGCTTCGCTCAACATCACCGCAGATATGCCCTCCGTCAGGCGCGGATCGAAATCGAAATCGTCCCGGCCCACTAGCAATACTTCCATCCCTTCCATAGAGACTCGCGACAGCTCGCGCTGGTTGCGGCACTGTTCCAACTGGGGAAGCAGAGGGTGCAGGCGCGAACGGAACACTTCGGCAAAGTTCCCGATCCTGCCGTCGTGGCGGGAAGTAGGCAAGGGAGCGGCGTCGGCGCGCTTCCAGAGTTCAAACAAGGCAGGCGTGACCGGCAACGCCAGTAGAGCCGCAGTTAGGCTGGTCAACGCGAGCGGGGCCCAGGCCGACATTTAAACAGACTCCTCGAATGCGGGCAGAGGATCCTCAAGAACAGGCGCAACGCGAGAGCGTTCGGTCTTGTCCCACACCAATTCCTTAGTACCGAAGAGACTCTCCTCCGCTTGCTGCCAGGCTGCCTGCGAAACGCTAATGAGACTAACGATGAATCCGAAGAGAGTAAGCGGCAAGAGACGGATGCGTTGCCGCGAGCCGTCGAGCCGCGCCGCCGCGGCAATTTCAAAGAAAGCAGCAAAGTTCCCGAGAGTAGTAAAAGCGCCCAGCGCCAGCACAGTCAGGCCGCCGCCAATCTGCGCCCCGTTGTAGAAGAGTACGACGGCCAGCAACCATCCCAACAACAGCACCGGCCCCATGACGTACACCCCCAGCAGCAGCATGCCGTCGATGCGTTCCCAACGTCCCAGCTCGGAACACTTCGCCGTATCGCCGATATAGCGAGCCATGGCCTGGTTGTGTCCTTTGGCCCAGCGCTTGATCTGGCGAACGCGCACAGGCCAGCGTTCCGGCACCTCTTCGTAGCACTCTGCTCGGTTTTCGTAGACCGTCTTCCAGCCGGCGCACAGCAGTCGGTAGGTCAGGTCGGTGTCTTCGGCGAGAGCGTCTTCGTTCCATCCGCCGATTTCGTCCAGCGCACTCTTGCGGACGCCGGCGACAGTTCCGCCGTACTGCGGCACCAGGCGCAAGTTCATGCGAGCTTGCTGATCGACTTGGTAGCCCCCGGAACGTTCTAAATCCAGCAACCGCGTCAGGGATTTCTTACCCACATTCAGCGGAACGACCCGCCCCATGACCGCACCGATCTCAGGATCGAAGAAGGGCGCGACTAATTGGCGAATGAGAGCCTTGCCGGGAATGTAATCCGCGTCAAAAATGAGCACAATTTCTGTCTTCACCAGTTCCATGGCGTCCTTCAACGCGGCCGCCTTGCCGGGCTTCCCACTGACGCGGTGAAAGGGCTCAACGAAGGGATGCTCCTCGACGAACGCATCGATGATCTCCCGCGTTCGGTCGGTCGAGCGATCGTTGACCGGAACGATAGTGAGTTGCTCTCGCGGGTAGTCCACCTCCATCAGAGCCTTCAGGATGTCGGTGACCACCGCCTCTTCATTGTGGGCGGCGATGAGAACTGTGACTGCCGGCCAGGCAGCATTCTCCAAATCGACATAGGGATGACGCTGGCGGCCGAAGAGACGGTTCAGCGTGAACCAATAATGGCGGACGGTATAGATGCAAATCAGGAAAAGGGTCAGACGAAACAGCACCAATAACATAGATCACCCAACTTTTCTTGCCTGCGATAAAAAAGGTCGGGTCATATCGCAACCCGCTCCTCGCTTATCGCACCCTGGAACTGTTCGGAACTGTGCAGGATGGGCTGTTCCCCGTCCAGCCAACGCGACAACGCAATAGCGATCCTGGCCGCGGCGCGCCCGTCGCCATATGGGCAATCCCCCGCAGCCATAGTTTTGTAGGCGAATTCATTACTCAAAAGTCGTGAGGCCTCGCGGACGATCACCTCTCGGGCGGTGCCGACCACCTTTGCCATGCCCATTCGCGAAGCCTCGGGCCTTTCTGTCAACTTGCGTAACACCAATACCGGTTTGTGGAAGATCGGCGCCTCCTCCTGCACCCCGCCGGAATCGGTGAGTACCAGATAACTCCGGCGCAGTAGTGAAAGAAATTCGAAATAATCTACGGGCGGGACCAGATGAACGCGATCGCGATTCAGCAGGCGGGTTTGCACCGTGTTACTCACATTGGGGTTCAAGTGAACCGGATAGATCACGCGAATGTCGGGAAAGCGTTGAACTAATTCGAGAATGGAGTCGCAGATGTTTTCCAACTCCGTACCCCATGACTCACGCCGGTGAGAAGTCACCAGCACGATTCGTGAGCCATCGTCGGGGACGCCCGCGGGAAGCGGGTGCTCGATGGTTTGCATCTCCAGCAATTTCTCTACGGCGTCGATGATGGTGTTACCGGTGACCACCACATCCTCATCGGGAACGGCCTCCGCCAGAAGGTTTTCACGCGATAAAGGTGTTGGGGCGAAATGCAACTTCGTAACTACAGCGGCCAGTTTGCGGTTTGCCTCTTCCGGCCAGGGTTGAGAGAGATCCCAGCTGCGTAAGCCAGCCTCGACGTGCGCGACCGGAATTTTTCTATAAAAAGCAGCAAGCGCAGCCGCAAAGGCAGTCGTGGTGTCACCCTGCACCAGCAGGCAATCGAGCGGGGTTTCGGCGAGCAGGGAGTCCATCCCTTCCAGGATGCGCCGTGTCAAACCGTTCAGCGTCTGATTGTGGCGCATGAGATCGAGTTCAATGTCCACGTCTACGTCGAATATTTGCAGCACCTGATCCAACATCTGACGATGCTGGCCGGTGGAAATCGCTACTACCTCGAATTCGTCAGATAACCTTCGGAGCTCCGATACCACGGGAGCCATTTTGATCGCGTCGGGGCGAGTCCCGAAAACGATTCCCACACGTTTCTTCATGGACACTCCTACAGGTGCCGGTTAGAGTTCGGGGCGCCGTGGGAGGTTGGCGAGCGGGTAATCGGCTGTAGAAAACTGCTGCGAAATAGATTGGAAACACAGGTGTTTGCTGTAGATCACCCAACGAAAAATGAATGCAGAATGAATTTGCAAACAGCCGCGGCAACCCAAGCTGCGGCAGCCTTCATCAATAGCGTCGTACTCTGTCAAATGCGCATGAGTTTCGCGTCGGAATTCGGAATGATCCCGGCCCCGGAGGCGGGTGCTCGTCGATCGCAGTTTTTTGAATGCCTTCCCATAGCGTGTTACGCGTGTGATCGTATGGGGAATATCACGGACTACAACACTCGCTCGGTTGAACTCTGGGGACGCGCGCCGCAAGCGACCGACCGCTTTACCGGGGCGCACAAGCTTCTGGACGCGCGCGGCGATTTGCTCGCGCCCGAGGCCACCGGGATTGCGTTCCTGCTTCGGTCAGGTTTGCCGCAGATTAATAAAGAACTAGTGATTGAGAAGCCAGACGGCAAGCGCGTTACGGTATTGAGCAATGTTGCGCCGCTGATCGACGAAGGAGGCAGTTTGGTAGGAGCGCTTGACGTGTTGCAAGACATCACGGATCGACGCTGGTCCGAAGATGCGCGGCGCCTGGCGGAGCGAGTGAGTGCGTCCGCCCGCGTCGCCGCCGAAGTGGTGCAGCTTAAACCGGCCCTGCTCTCTGTGGCGAATTTTCTTGAAGTGCTGGGCCGCGACGTCACACTGAGTGTTCAAGCTCGCGACCATGCTGAGGTCGTGCGACTGGAACTGTTGCGTTTCGATGCGCTGATGAGACACATGGCACATCTTTCGGGCGCAGCCTAGGACTAGCGATGGCCCTGAGCACTCTCACCTACGAAGTTCCCCGCGCCCGGCGCTGGAATACGTTCCTTGCCGGCTTGGCCATCGACCTCACCGGCCTGCTGGTGCTGATCGCAGTGGGATCGCGCCTGAGCGAACAAGTGCCGGTGCGGCCGGTCGCGAGTTATCACGTTACGCTGATCGCTCCCAGCATCGAACGAACGCCTCGTCCTGCGCCGGCGCGGATCATCCCACCTACGCCGCAGGAAATTGCTCAGTTGGAAACTCCCAGGATCGTACCCACGCCGACGATTCGCATCGAACCGCCGCAACCGCAGAAGGTCGAGCCTCCAACGCGGGAACTTCGGCGGCCTGAACCTCCGAAGCCCGAGCTTCCAAAGATTGCCGCATTCACGGCGACTGACGCTGCTCCCCCGGCCCCAAAGCCGACTCAGGAAATAAAGACAAACGTTTTCGAGGCCCCGAAATCGGCCGTTGCGACGGTGCATCAGCCGGCGCGTGAAGTCCAGACCGGGGGGTTCGGAGATCCCAATGGCATCAGCGGCCAAGGCGATCCCAAGAGGCAAACTGTGACCGTCGCCAGCGTCGGTTCCTTCGATTTGCCGTCTGGCTCGGGTAAGGGCAACGGCACGGGTGGAACGCACGGCGTGAGCGGCACCGTTCGGTCCACCGGATTCGGCGATGGGGTGGCTTCATCCGTTCCTCGCGAACGCACCGGTGGAAGTGTGATGGCTAGCGGTTTTGGCGATATGGTCGCGAGGAGCGGCGAGCCTGCTTCGCAGAGAAACGAGAAAAAGCCGGAATTGCAGCCGGTCGAGATCGTTTACAAGCCGCGCCCGCAATACACCCCGGAGGCGCGCCAGCTGCGATTGGAAGGGGAAGTGTTGCTCGAGGTGGTGTTCACCGCTTCGGGCTCGTTGCACATCAACCGCGTGGTGAAAGGTTTGGGACATGGTCTGGACGATTCCGCCCTGTCCGCCGCGCAGCACATTCAATTTCGTCCGGCGCGCCGCGACGGTCAGCCGTATGACTGCGCCGCGCTGGTTCACATGGTTTTCGAACTGGCAGAGTGAGCTTTTAATCGGAGGGTTTCTCAATGGACACTTACCGCATGCAAGCGACCGCATTATCACTTTTACTCCTATCCGCCGTGGGGCTGCAGGCTGGGAACAAGAAGCACACAGACTCCACCACGGTTGAGGATCGGCAGGCATCGGAAAAGACCAAGGAGATAGCCGATCGAATCTTTTATCGCGAAGCTAAGTTCGTTCAGGATTTGAAATCCTACAGCCCGATGGCAGAGACCTACATCCAGAATTTCAAAGGGGATCAGGAACTCGGTCAGGTGCCGACCGGCGACAAGTACTTCATCGGACGCCTGATGTTGAAAAACGGCGTCGAGAACTTGTCATACCAGAACAACCCGAAGTCGCCTTCCAAATTCATCCTGGAAAGACTCAACAATTTCTACAAGATGAATTACGTGGCGTTGGGCTTCATGCAGATGGTGTACATCCCCGGCTTTGACCAGCAGAACTATGACCTCAAGCTTCTCCATCAAGAATTTCTGGGAGAAGTTCGCACTCTGGTCTTCGACGTAACGCCGAAGCCAAAGGTAAAGGGACCACACTTTCTGGGCCGGATTTGGGTGGAGGACCAGGACTACACTGTCGTTCGCTTCAACGGGACCTACCTGCCGCAGCGGCGCATGAATTTCTACTTCCATTTTGACGCGTGGCGCACCAACATGCGGCCCGGAGTCTGGTTGCCGGCATTCGTTTACACGGAAGAGTCGGACGCCAAATACGCCTTGTTTCGCAAATTGTCCATGCGCGGCCAGACGCGGCTGTGGGGATACAACCTGAAACTGCCCGCAGAAGGCGATGAGTTTACCTCCGTGCGGGTAGATTCGGCGTCGGACGTCGCCGACCAAACCGACAGTGCCAACGAGGTCAACCCAATCGAGAGCACACATAAATGGGAGCGCGAGGCGGAAGACGACGTGCTCGATCGCTTGCAGCGTTCCGGTGTTCTAGCGCCGGATGGGGAGGTGTCGAAGGTCTTGCAGACCGTGCTGAATAATCTTGAGATCACTAACAAGCTCGAGATCCAGCCGGAAGTGCGCGCTCGCGTTCTACTGACTACTCCGCTGGAGTCGTTCACCGTAGGGCATACAGTCGTGATCAGTCGCGGTCTGTTGGACGTGTTACCGGATGAAGCCTCACTGGCCATGGTACTGGCGCACGAGCTTGGACACATCGCACTGGGCCATCGTCTGGACACCAAATACGCCTTCGGAGATCGCATGGCCTTCCCCGATGAGGAAACCTTTCAGCGCATTCAGTTGGCGCACGATGCACACGAGGAAGAGGCTGCCGACAAGAAGGCGCTTGAGTTTTTGCAGAACTCTCCATACAAAGACAAGCTGGCAAATGCCGGCCTGTTCCTGCGCGAACTGGAAGTGCGCTCCAGGGAATTGCCGGCGCTCATTACGCCTCAGTTCGGTACTCGTATGGCGAGGAAGGACAGCGTATTGCGCATGAGTGCGCTGTTGCAGTCCGCGCCCGCCTTGCAGCCGAATGACGTGACCCAGGTCGCAGCTCTGCCCTTGGGCAGCCGGATCAAGCTTAATCCGTGGGACGACACTGTCGAGCTAAAGAAGAGCAAGGCTGTGCCTTTGCTGTCGGCGCGCGAAAAAATGGCGTTCGAAGTGACGCCCATGATTCCGCATCTTGCGCGCTATAACGGTGCGCAGGTTGCGAATGCTGCTGGTAATGGCAAATGAGTTCTATCGAAGTCTCTGTTTCGCCCGTTGCAGGCCGAGGTGCAATGGACGGGAACAGTCGAATTAGCGCTTTAAACCGACGCGCGTTTAACCGCGCGTCGGAAGAATCAGGGATCGTCGGAGGTTGTAGAAAATGAAGGCGCGCGCCACGCTACGATTTTTGTCGCTATTCGTTTTGACATTTCTTGTCGCGCTCACCGGCTGCGGTGGAGTTGGCTCGCCCAGGTCAGTGACCACGCCTTCGCCAACGCCCACACCAACGCCTACACCAACCCCGAATCTGAACTCGGTGCAGCACATAATCTTCCTGGCAGAGGAAAACCGCAGTTTCGATCACTATTTCGGCAAGCTTAACGACTACCGCAGCGCCGCCCCATTTAACCTGCCGCGTGAAGTCAACGGCTTGCCCGATGACTGCAGCAGTACCAATTCTGACTGGACGGTTCCATGCGGCGCCATGAACTTATCGCCCAATGCCAGCGGGGTAGCCACCACGCCCATCTATTCGTTCCATCTGCATACCGCGTGCATTGATGGCCTCAGTCCGGACTGGATATCGGCCCACTGGGATTTTAACGAGGAGAACCCCAGTTCCGACACGGCTGGAGCCATGGGTACTCCCACGCATGCGCCGGACGGTTTCGTCATCAGCGCTGCCAGCGCGGCGCTCGCCAACTTCGAAAATGATACCCAGGGAATTCGCGCCATGGGGTTTTACACCGGCGCCGATTTGCCTTACCACTATTGGCTGGCAACCGAGTTCGCCACTTCCGACGCTTGGTTCAATCCCGCGCCCACTCGAACCCAGCCGAACCGCTATTACATGATGGCAGCGACCTCGGGCGGCTACGCTTACCCCATCAGCGGCAATGAGCCGCTGATTCAGGCCAAAACCATCTTTGATCTTCTTCAAGCCGCGGGCGTTTCCTGGAAGATTTATACTCAACTCCCGAACGGATATACCTACGCCTCTTCTTTCGCCGGCTTCAGTAGCCGCTACGGCAACAGCGGGAATATCGTTGCCGATCCCACGTTTTCTCAGTTTATTGCTGATGCGCAGAGCGGAAATTTACCTGCGGTTACATTTCTGGATAAACCGGATGCGGATGAGAAACCCGACGGGACCGCCGCCAATATCCAGGACGGCGTGGCCGAGACTCGTCAACTGATCAATGCCGTGATGTACGGCCCTTCGTGGAAGGACTCGGTATTAATTTTCACCTTCGATGAAGAAGGAGGAATGTACGATCACGTGGCTCCGCCGACAAACGTCCCCAGCCCAGACGGCATTCCTCCCAAGGACATCTGCACCAGCGCTTCGGACCCCAATTGCACGAATGCGGCGCTCAGTCACTTTGCGCCACCTTACGATGCGCCGGGCGACTTCACTCGTTACGGGTATCGGGTGCCGCTGGTAGTGATCTCGCCCTTCACCAAGGCGAATTACGTTTCTCACGTTACGACCGACTACACGGCGTGGCTTAAATTTGTGGAGAAGCGCTTCAACCTGCCAGCCTTGACTGCTCGCGACGGATGGAGTGGGACCAGCGATATGACCGACTTTTTCGATTTCCAGAATCCACCCTGGGCGACGCCTCCACAAAACCCGCCTTCCGACAGCGCTCAGGTATGCACAGACACGCTGCCGTAGCTCGACGCGACGCACATCGTGAAGAAAGGGCAACCCGGAAGAGAAAGCTGCTCTTAATACGAGCGTCATGATACGAGCTTCATTGCGTCGGGATCCCACTTCACCACCGCGCCGTGTTCCATGCTGAGATTGCTGAGCAGCGCGGCTCCGGCCGCGCGGAATCCGAATACAGCATCTTCCACTACGGATTGCCGCGAACGAACAGCCGCGAAGAAATTCTTAAAGTGATCGTAGTTGTCTCGGTACCCGGCCGGCGCCTGGTATTTCTCATATTCAGCCATTGGGGGTCCGGATGGATGGGAGATCGGATACTTTTGGCGGTAGCTTTCGAGAATGCGTTTTTGCATCGCTTCGGTGAAAGTGCCAATCGTATAACCAGGTTCCTTTGGCAATGGCGTTCGGCTGACGCTGACCGCATTGCCGGAAATTTCCATCAGGCCCTCCGAGCCGGTGAACGTAAGAGCCTCGCTCTCCTCGCCACCATCCACGAAGTTCACGCGCAGGCTGAGATTGAACCCCTCGCGATAGTCGAACAGGCCCAGCATAACGTCGGGAGCATCTCGCAGGTCTTTCCAGAAGCGCAATCCTCCAGTTGCCATGGCTCGCGTCGGGCCGTTGGTCCCGGTAATAAAATGTGTTCCGCTGAACAGGTGCACGAAGAGGTCTCCGGCCACACCGCTGCCATAGGCTTTCCATTTGCGCCACTGGAAAAAATGCTCGGCGTTAAAAGGAATTTTGGGCGCAGTTCCCAGGAAGCGCGCCCAGTCGCAGGTCTCGGTCGATGCGTCCAGCGGAACGGTATAGTTCCAGGCGCCCATCGATGAGTTGCGATCCCAGTGCGCGTTTACCATGTTGAGCTGACCAATTGCCCCCGAAGCCAGCAGTTCCTTCGCTTTGGAATAAATGATCGAACTCACACGCTGGCTTCCGATCTGGATGATCCGGTTGGTGGCGCGAGCGGTTTCGATCATCTCCGGCCCATCGGAATACAAATGGATCATGGGCTTCTCGCAATAAACGTCTTTCCCGGCTTTCATGGCATCGACGGAGATCTGTTTATGCCAGTGGTCCGGCGTGCCGAGGATCACGGCGTCGACATCCTTACGCGCCAGAATTTCTCTGTAGTCGCGTGTCGTGAAGATGTCGTCGCCCCACAGTTCCTTACTGTGTGCAAGCCGGCCGTCGTAACAGTCCGCCACGGCGACGAGCTTTACGCCCGGAACCTGCAGCGCAAACTTCGTATCCCCCTGACCTTGACCGCCCGCGCCGATCAGGGCGATCTGGATATGATCGTTTGCGGTAAGCGGTGCCGCAGGTTCGTTCTGGACCGCGGCCAGTTCGTGCACGTTTGTTCCAAGGAACGTACCCGCCGTTGCGGTGCCCGCCACTTTCAGAAAACTTCTTCGACTTAGCACGCTACACATCTCCTCTTGCGGAAGTTGACTCCGGCTTTAGGTCAAATATCAGTAGAAAGTCACGATTCGCCCGTCCAGTTCAAAAATGCCTTGGGGTAATTTCAGGACTCCAAAGGAAAGGACGGCCTTGGGACGATTCTGCGTGAAGTATTGCTGGGCGGCTTGGGTCATCATGGCGACCGTGCCGTAACGTGCTCCGTGCTTGTTGAAGTGATAGGAGATGTTGCAGATTACGTCGTCAAAAATACCTTGAGGAGTTTGCACAGCCGTAAAAGTTCTGGGAGACCAGCAGCGGCGAATCTGAGGAGTCGTTGCCTTTTTTGCGGCTAAGAGTTGTAACAAACTTTTTCCGCGCTGCACGTCATTCAGGTATTGCTCAAATGCCAGTCTGTCGGCGGGGGATTCTCCCTGGTACGGGAGGCGTTCCACTGATTTACCCATACGACCTCCGTATTTGACGCTGCACATTATCCGTAATCGCCGTCAAGTTGTCATCCATCTTCTCTGTCACCACAATGTTGAGTTCCTTGACAATGGGGAGCGAGTCGCCTAGCATCGCTGGCCAGATGTAAAGACGTTGCCGCGAGGCACAGACTTGTGTCGTGCAGTGAAGCGCAGCTCTTAATAATAGTACGACCGGCAGTAAGACCTTCCTGGTACCGGGTGAAGCGGCATGAAGTTGCTGTCGAGAGTAGTGTGGGCGGAGGGCATGTATCTGGCGCCGCAGCATTTTCAAGCGCAGAACCGCTACTTCGAAGAAGCCGTTCACTTCGCCACAGCCAGTCTTTGGAGAGACTCCTACGGACTGGCCGCCTGCCAACTCGATGCCGATGCGCTGCGAAACGGCACCGTGAGCCTGTTACACGCGCGCGGGATGTTTCAGGACGGCCTGCCCTTTGACATTCCGGAGTGCGATCCGCGTCCCGATCCCCGCAACATCGTCGAACAATTTCTGCCAGCGACCGATAGCCTGACGGTGGCGCTAGCTGTTCCGCGCTGGATGCAGGGCCAGCAGAACTGCGATTTGGATCCCATTCCATCGGGGATTGCCCGCTACACCAGCACAGTTGAGATGGTGCACGACGAGAACACCGGCCTGGACGCCAAGCCGGTACAAATGGGCCGCAAGAATATTCGGCTGGTAGTGTTGCCCACCGAGGATGCGAATCTGTTGACGATTCCGGTTGCCCGAGTGATGCGGGATCAATCGGGGCACTTCGTCTACGATCCCACTCATGTGTCGCCTTGCCTGCGCCTGAGTTCCAGTGAACGCCTGTCGACGATGCTGCAGCGGCTGGTGGAAATTCTGGAAGAGAAAAGCACGGTGGTTACGCAGGAGCAGCAGACCGGGGGGACGTTTCAGACAGGAATGTCCGCTCGCCAGGTCGCCCAGTTCTGGTTTCTGCACGCCATCAATTCGAGTCTGACTCCGTTGCGCCATATTCTGCTGGCCAAGCACCGGCATCCCGAGGAAATGTTTCGCGAAATGTCGCGGCTGGCGGGAGCGCTATGCACGTTCAGTCTCGACAGCAGTCCACGTTCTCTGCCCGCGTATAACCATTACGATCCGGGACCTGGGTTTGACTATCTTGAGGAACACATTATTCGTCACCTGGAAATTATTGTCCCTTCGCAGGCCGTGGTAATTCCGCTGAAGCCGGCCGCGCGTTATTTTTATGAAGGAGAGATTAAGGATCAACGATGTCTGGGGCGTTCGCGCTGGATACTTGGGGTGCGCTCTGCGGCGGGGGAAGCGGACGTGATCGCGAAAACGTTGCAACTGGTGAAGGTTTGCTCGGCGCAATTTGTTCCGGAATTGGTGAAACGGGCGCTGCCGGGTATGACACTAACTCATATGCAGGTTCCACCGGCTGCGATATCGGCAAAGGTCGACAGCCAGTATTTCACCATCACCCGCAGCGGGCCTTGTTGGGAGCACCTCATGAAAACAAGGGGCGTCGGCGTGTACGTGCCCGGGGAACTGCCGTCTCCTGAAGTTGAACTGATTGTTTTACTAGAGAGCTGACGTGGGATCATCCACACAAGTTACGCCGCTGGGAAGTTATCGAGGATCGAGTCCGGCCATGGATCGGCGCGGCTGGAATCTCGCCCTGGGATTTCAGGAGATTTTCACCGCCGTAGTACGCCTGCGATACAACCGCCAGGCCGTGCAGGATGCGGAAGCGTTTCGCGCGCAAATGCGGCAGGCCTTGCGCGTTGCCGAGCAGGAAGCGCGCAGCCGGGGATGCAGCCCCGAGGACGTGAAGCAGGTTATTTTCGCGGTGGTGGCGTTTCTGGATGAATCGGTGCTCAGCTCCGGGAACCCCGTATTCGCGAACTGGCCGCGACTCCCCCTGCAGGCTGAGCTGTTTGGCAATCAACTGGCGGGCGAGATCTTTTTCCAGGAACTGCAGAAGACGTTGAGCCGGAATGATTCGACGGAAGTGGCGGATTTGCTGGAGGTCTATTACTTGTGCCTGCTGTTGGGATTCAAGGGACGCTACGCGGCGGGCGGAGATTTGCGGTCGATTACTTCGGCGATTCAGGAGAAGATCCGGCGAGTGCGTGGGCCCGCAGGCCCATTGTCTCCGCGTGGTGCAATTCCCGCTGACGCTGTACGTTTGACCCAGAAAGACCGCTGGAGCCGCATTTTGGGAATGGGAGCGCTCATCACAGTGGGTCTCGCGGTGGTGCTCTTTGTGGTTTTCAAAGTTCTCTTGATGTCGGGTGCGTCGTCGCTATCCGCCCTGGTGGGCGGACTCTAGAAACAGGGGGCTGGAATGTTGTACTGGATAACCACTCTAGTACTGCTGGTTTATTTGGTGCTGGTTTGGCTTCTGGGCAGATGGCTGCCTCTGCACGGTTCCGACGTGTGGATACTGCGCGGCGTTCTCGCAGTACTGGGGATTATTGGAGCTGCTGTCGCTTATTTTTATATCTATAAAGTGAACAAAGCGAAGGAAGCTTCCGGCGAGAACGACTCCGAACCCGGCGGGCCTGATGATCTGGACGCGCTGGTGCGCGAGGCAGTCCGGCGACTGAAGCACTCGACGTTGGGGCGCGGATCGAACCTGGGCAGCCTGCCTCTGGTGTTTGTTCTGGGAGATTCGGGTTCCACCAAGACGACAGTTCTTATCCATTCCGCGCTCGATCCAGAGCTGCTGGCGGGGCAGGTTTATCGAGACAACGAAGTGCTCCCCACCTCCGCCGCGAACATCTGGTACACACGACAGGCAATCTTTGTTGACCCTGCCGGCTCGATGATGGGGCAAGCCGATCGCTGGAGGCGTCTGGTCCGACTGCTGCAACCCGGGAGATTTTCGGCGGCCATTGGAAAACGTGCGCAAGCCCCGCGCGCGGCAATCGTGTGCTTCGATTGCGAAACATTTCTGCAACCGGGCGCGAGCGAAACTGCCGTTTCCGCGGCGCGAAGATTGGCGGTTAGACTTCAAGAGGTTTCGCAGCTGCTTGGAATAAGCTTTCCGGTTTATGTGCTGTTCACGAAGCTGGATCGGATTTCGTTTTTCACCGACTTCGTCCGCGGGATGAGCAAGGATGAAGCCGCCGAAGTGCTGGGCGCCACTTTACCTTTGCGCTCACTGAACGCCGGTGTATATGCGGACGAGGAGACGAAGCGGCTCACCAAGGCGTTTGACGAGATCTTCTATTCGCTGGCGGAAAGACGCATTCTGCTCCTTCCGCGCGAAAACGAAGGCAACAAGCTCCCTGCCATTTACGAGTTTCCCAGAGAACTGAGGAAGCTGCGCACGCTGCTGGTGCAGTTTTTGGTGGACCTGGCGCGTCCGAGCCACCTGGGAACGAATCCTTTTCTGCGAGGTTTTTACTTTACAGGAGTAAGGCCGGTAGTGATGGAGGACGTGGTTGCGGCCCGGGAAGTTCCGGTGGAGGTAGCGGAAGCAGCGTTCGACGCGGGCGCGACCCAAATCTTCCGCGGCGGAGGTAGAGCGCAAGTGCAGGCGCCCATGGCGGCGCGAGGCGGGGGATCGCGCAGAGTGCCTCAGTGGGTCTTTCTGACCAGCCTGTTCAACGATGTTCTGGTGAAAGACCGCGTGGCGTTAGCGACCAGCGGATCCAGTTCTCACGTAAACCTGCTGCGCCGCATTGTACTTGGCGCAATCGTTCTAGCTGGAGTGATCTGCCTGACGGGCTTCGCAGTTTCGTTTTTCCGCAACCGTGCCCTCGAGACTCGAGTGCATGATGCTGTGGCCGACTTGCGCACTCTACAGACCGGAAACAACCAGGTGGCGAGTATCGGCGATCTTCAAAAGCTGGACAATTTGCGGAGAGAGTTGGTGGATATTTCCGACTACGACGCCAACGGAGCTCCACTGACTCTGCGTTGGGGCTTGTATGTTGGCGATCAGATTTATCCCGATGCCAAGCGAGTTTACTTTCAGCGGTTCCGGCAGTTGTTGTTTGCCGACACGCTGAAGCGGCTGACCGATAATCTGGAGGCGGTATCCGGCAAGTCGGCGGCGAATGCGCCCAACGACGCGTATGAGAAAACTTACAACCAGCTCAAAGCCTACCTGATAACCACGGAATCCGCGGATCACGATAAGAGCACAAAAGAATTTCTGACCCCTGTTCTGATGAGCCACTGGGTCGCCGATCACGACATCGACAAAGATCGAAAAGATTTGGCGGGGGCGCAGTTCGACTTCTACGCCACGGAACTGGCCAGGGAGAATCCGTTTGCCGCCGGCAATTCCAAGCTGACGATCGAACAAGCGCGCGCTTATCTGGCGCAGTTCGGAGGAATCGATCGCTATTACGTGCAACTGCTGTCCAAGGCTTCGGAGAAAAATCCTGACCAGAGCTTTAACGATCAGTATAAAGATGCTGCCGGCGTCGTAGTGAGCGGCCACAAAGTGAAGGGGGCGTTCACGCGCGGTGGATTTTTATTTGTGCAAGACGCTCTGAAGAATCCATCGCTGTACATGAGCGGGGAAGAATGGGTGCTCGGCAAACAGGCGACTCAAGCGATTGATCTGGCAGTGGTGCAGCAGAAACTGACGGAGCGCTACGATCTGGATTTCGTGAACGAGTGGAATACGGTTTTGAGGAATTCGTCGGTCGTTGGGTACGCGAGCAATGCGGACGCCGACAGGAAACTTGAAAAGCTAACGGGCCCGACGTCTCCCTTGTTAGAGCTGCTGTACTTTATCTCGCACAACACAGACGTGGCGCCTGCAGACGCGAAAGCTCATTTTGCGCCCGTGCAGGCGGTGGAACTTCCAGGTCCGCCCGATAAGGCCCCAGATCATTATGTTCTCCCGTCGAATAAAGAATATGTCGAAGCTTTGGGCAAGTTGAA
>Ga0185299_10004783_pt1 | contig 15983 bp, 20 predicted proteins | sample PaiPotPPA55metaG_FD_128002 | JGI IMG/M metagenome (GOLD analysis project Ga0185299, IMG submission 128002) | Iron sulfur acid spring bacterial and archeal communities from Banff, Canada, to study Microbial Dark Matter (Phase II) - Paint Pots PPA... ...
CCGCCATTTTGTCGCGCTCGAGAGATGCGGCCAAGACACTGGATTTAAATGATTCCGCTGCGACTGCGTCGCTGTTTCGCCGCAAAGCAGTCGATCGGGGGCCTGTGGCGCTGCCTGGCTTCGCGCCTCGCCACTCATTCTGTAACTGTTCCAAGCTTGCGAAGTGAGACGGCCCACGTGACCCGAGGTGAGGGTACCGCCCATGATCTCTGACGTCGGCTCACGCCGCCCCATCGTCGAAAGAGCCGGTCCGCAAAGGCCCGTTGGGTTTGTAGGTGCTGACGATGACGCCTGAGGACACAGCCTTGGTGCCAACGAGCGCGAGTTCGCGTGGCGGGGCTCCCTCCGAAAAGAAACGCTTGCCAGTGCCTAACAGAACCGGAAAGACGAGCAGCAAGACCTCATCAGCAAGCTCGTGTTCGAGCAGCACCGGTGTCAACGTCGAGCTGCCCCAGACGATCAGGTGCGGCCCCCTTCGCCTTAATGCGGCGCACGCCCGCAACGATGTCCGGTCCAAGGCCCTCGGCCGGCCCACATCCAAGACTGTCCGGCCTGTGGGTCGCGACGTATTTTGTCGCTGCGTTCAGACCATCCGCCATAGGACTTTTCTCGGCTTTAGGCCAAAAGCCGCTGAAATATTGTCGGTTCGGCGGCCCAGCAGCAGATCGAAAGCCTCGCCGTGAGCCGCGACGATGGCCTCTCCCCCAGCGGGGTCGCATGCGGCGCCGCCCATCCGCCGTAGGGGTAGTTGCCGTCTTCGTTCGGCCCGCCGGGGGCCTGAATCACGCCGTCCAACGAGATATGTTCAATGATCCTGATCTTTCTCATGCTGTCTCCTTTCCACCCTTTCTCATAGCTGTGCCACACAAAAAACAAAGCTTGGCCAACCTCCCTCGGGTCCCCCGTCAGTGAAACGGACGCACCTCGACCGGCGCCCGACAGGCGACGGCGGCCTTACGCCCCCATGCCAGCGCCTCGTTCAGGTCAGCGGCTTTCAGCACCCAAGAACCGCCTATGTGCTCCTTGGTCTCCAGGTACGGCCCGTCGGTGATGAGCACCTTGCCATCGGGCTGCGCCCGCAGCGACTTCGCGCTGCTTGCCGGGCGCAGGCCGCCAGCGAAGATCCTGACACCAGCAGCCTCCATCTCCTCGTTGAGCGCGTCGATATCGCGTTGCATCGCTTCATCCTCGCGGGACGCGTCGTAGTCGTCGGGTGGTGAATAGCAACCAAATATTGCGTCATGACTTCTCCTATAACGGTCTTCGGGCCAGCAGCACAGCTTTGCGGCACTCGATCGTTCATTTTATAGTCGTCGTTCAGGAAAAAAATCGACAGCAGAGTCGAACTTTTTTTATTTCAATTCCGCAAGCCGCTTGGCGAGAAAACGTCGCTCCGGCTCCTGCGACGCCTGGGCAAGTGCCTTCTCATACGAGGCACGGGCCTCCGGAATCCGCCCTAATCTGCGACACAGATCGGCACGGGCAGAGTGCGCCAGGTGATAGTGGGATAGGTGCTCGCCCGCCAGCAAGTCATCGATAAGACAAAGACCCTGCTCCAGGCCTTCGCACATGGCAATGGCCACTGCGCGGTTCAGTTCGACAACCGGGGATGGCTGAATCCGAAGCAACTGGTCGTAGAGCAGCGTAGTCTGGCGCCAGTCCGTGGATGCCGTGGAGGAACTCTCGGCGTGAACGGCTGCAATGGCCGCCTGCAGAGTGTAGGCACCGAAGCGGCGCGATCGAAGAGCGCTCTCTGTAAGCGAGATGCCTTCGGCGATCTGGTCCCTGTTCCACAACGATCGATTCTGCTGCTCGAGCAGAATCAAGTCTCCGTCAACCGAGGTTCTGGCGGCGCGGCGCGACTCCTGCAGCAGCATGAGCCCCAACAAGCCCATTACCTCGGGTTCCGGGAGCAGGTCGAGGAGCAATCTGCCCAGACGGATCGCCTCGCGGCTGAGTTCGGCGCCTGTCGTTTCGGCCGAGTATCCCTCGTTGAAGATCAGATATACGACTAGGAGGACAGCTCCCAACCGAGCCGATAATTCCTGCGACGCGGGCACCTGGTAAGGAATTGCCTTGTCGCGGATGACAGCCTTCGCGCGCACGATGCGTTGCGCGAGCGTTGCCGGCGTAACGAGAAATGCCCGGGCAATCTCCTCCGTGGTCAAGCCGCAAACTTCACGCAGCGTGAGCGCGACCTGTCCTTCCGGAGGCAGAGCGGGATGGCAGCAGGTGAAGATCAAGCGGAGGCGATCATCTTCGATCTCCTGGTCATCGAGGGCAGGTTCGTTGATGCGCGCTTCCATGTAGAGCGCAAAATCGGACTGCGTTGCATCGAAGCGCGCGCGCCGGCGCATCCTATCTATGGCCTTGAAGCGTGCCGTTGAAATCAACCATGGTCGCGGTTTATCCGGTACGCCGGCCTGAGGCCAGGTGTCCAAAGCAGCGGCAAAGGCCTCGTGCATCGCCTCCTCGGCAAGATCGAAATCACCGAGCAAGCGGATCAGAGTTGCCAGGATTCGTCCCGAATCCACGCGATAAACGGAGTCGAGCAATTCGCGTATCTGCTCGATGGAACGCTCGGACATGACGACGACCTTAGCAAAACCGGCTACCCCGCATCAATTTGGCAAACGGCGGACCGATGCAAGGTGCCCAGGTCATGACTCTGAAATCTGGACAACAGAACGCTTCCTCGGTTGACTCAAAATCGCCAATGCACTCATTTGAGCTTCGTACAGGCTCAACACTACCGCGTTGCTCTCGAGCAATCCGGAAGTTGAACCACAAAAGCGAGACGGTCAGAATTAGGCTTCGGGGACTCGAGGCATTTATGAGATGGGTTGTAGTCCGTGCTGTCCGCTTCATGACACCGCTATGGCAAATTCTGACACTAAAATGCAGCCCCGGCGAAAGGCTTATCGTTCTAGCGCGCAGTTGTGACGGGTAAGCGGAGATCGGAATATCGGGCATGCTAGGAGTTGGCCGTCTGCTTTTCATTTCGTTGTGCAAGCGAAATTTCCGCTCGCGCGAGGTCTCCATCGCCTCGATATCTTGAGAGACTCGGGGACCCGCAATGCTCAGGTCGCAACAGAACAACCCTGTGTGAGGCGGGCCTTTTTGTCCTCTGCGGCGCGTTTATTGTTGCGCGTAATTGCAGATGTTGGCGATCATGTGAAAACGTATTTTCTTGAACGCTCGCCGGATGTTGTCCTGGCTGCGTTGCAATCCCGCGTCTCAGGGAATAGATGTTTAGTGAGCAGGTTAGTGGAGCTTCTGATTGTTTAGCAGGCGGAAGAAACGTGCAATTGTCCGCTTGGGGCGAGAGCGATATGATGAAGCAAGAGGATTGTAATGAGGACCGAGCGAATCGAGATTAACCCGACGATTATGATGGAGAAGCCCGTCATCCGGGGGACGCGAATCACGGTGGAGTTAATCCTCCGCAAGCTCGCCGAGGGCGCGAGCGAAGGCGAACTGCTGGAAGACTATCCGTACCTCACAACAGAGGACATCCGGGCAGCGGTGGCCTACGGCGCGGCCAGCGTAGCCCACGAGGAAGTGGTGCTACTGCCCGACGCGCCGATTCCTGGCAAAGCCTGAAGCATGAACTTCCTGGCCGACGAAAGCTGCGCTGGGCCTGTCATTCGGGCGCTGCGCGAAGCAGGCCATGATGTGGTTGCGATTGCTGAAGTCGCGAAAGGCGCGACAGACGAGTGTTAGCGCCATTTTAAAAGGGATCCACTTTCGCCGGTTTGTGGGTGGGCCAGATAGAGCGGCGGCGAGCTCGGAACACACCCATGCGCTGGCTGCTGCGTAAGAGCAAGCAGTCTTGGAGTCGAGTTTTTCCCCGCAACGTAAGTTCTTTACTTCATGAGCGATCCTCCCGCGCCGTCCGCAGGAGCAGGAGTTGTAGAACACCGGCTGTGTTTGGTGTCCATCTTGACCGACTCGAGGACCAGGTACAGTTTGTCCGCACTGTTGACCTTTCCCGACACGCCGTTCCCCGGTAGCTCAATGGTAGAGCATTCGGCTGTTAACAGAGGACTTCAAATCCCGCAACTCGTTTCTCTGGCGTCAGTTAACAGCTCCGGGACCATCCCAAACACCTTTTTCTTGTCCCCACGATGTCCCCCATACTCATATGGGTTGTGAGCACGCGGAGATCAAGATGCTCGCGAGAAGTGCGAGATATTGTCTTTATTGGATTTGCTTAGTCTCTGATAGAAAGCGGCGGTTACAGGCCATTGCACGCGACCGAATCTCCGCGAATTCACTTCGTCCGCGCAGATTAGCCAGCAACGGGTCGGAATCCATCGCGGGGTAGGAGCAATAATTCGCGCGCACCGCGCTATCTAGCATTTGAAGCGCCGGCGCCACCTGTCCGCAATACGCGAGATGCGCGGCGAAGAAGTATGAGACTTCCGGGTCGTCGTTGGGCTGGACTTGCGCTGCGAGAGCAACGACTTCCTCCGCCGGCTTATGCTGGACGCAGGCCAACAGCATCTTATAGCTGCTCGCCCATTCATTCTTTGGTGCGCCCACCTTCAGTGCTTCTTCGTACCTCCCCTGGCGCACAAGAATGTCAACCCCGTGAGCCTTGGACCATTCCGAACTAAAGTCCTTACGGACGAAATCCAACGCGTGCTTGTAATTACCGGCCTCCATGAACGTAGCCGAGCACGATCCCCCAACCCGCGGGTCGAGGAGCGCGCTCGTGTCACACTGACGACCGGCTTCGTCGAGCACTCCCGCGTAGCGGAGAACATAGCTCAATAAGTGGTGAGCTACGGCACTATCAGGGCGCCGTTGCACCAGTTGTTGCGCCTCCCCATAGGCCCGCTTCAAATCGCCATGCTCTGCCCGATGCAAAGCCAGTTCGTTCGCAGCATCCAACGAGTCGGGATCAAGGGCCAGCGCGCGCTCGCAAGCATCGTCGGACCGCAGGAGCATCGGCTCCCCGCCTCCGGCCTCACGGCCATCATGGTAGTAGCGAAGAGAGAGCGCCAGCCATGCCGGCGGGTATCCGGGATCAAGCTGAAGAGACCGCTCCAGCATAGCTGTGGCCTTCTTGTTGGGCTCTGGATCGTACGGGATCGAGACACTTCGCAGGAAAAGGTCGTACGCTTGCTCGTTTTGCGGATTGGCCGGCATCTCTCGCACCAGCTCAGAAGCGCCAAGCGCAGGGGCGAGCTTGCCTCGTGAGGTAGCCGCAATTTGCGCTTGCAGCGCCAGTAGATTCCCTGCTGGAACATTAACCGTGTCCCGCCAGCGCACCCGATTAGTGTCAACATCGACGGCCTCGACCGTGATTTGTAATTGCTCACCGACTCGCAGGAAATCACCGGTTACGATACGGTTCGCACCCATTTCGCGGCCAGCTTGCTGCAGATCTGTCGCGCCCTGCGCGTACGTGCCGCTCGCCGCGAACGGCCGAACCGCAAGGGGCCTCATATGGCTCAAGTTAGTGCCGATTTCATTAGGCAATGCGAAACGCAGAAAATCGATGCTCGAATCGGAAGCGGCGTTCCGAAACGGAAGAAGCGCCACTGTCGCGATTTGCGGTTTGGTGGAGAAAGCCTTTCTATACAGAGCGAAGCTCACTGCAATAGCCACGGCGAGCGTCACCGCTGCAAGCACCATCCACGGTCGCCGTGTGCGCGCGTCGGCCCGTCTTTGTCGCACGAGTTCGTCACGCGCTTTTTCTTGTTCAAGCCGGCGCAGTTCGACGCGCCGCCGGTCGAGATCTCGCAACCGCCCCGCCAGTTCCTCAGCACTGTTCAAGCGTTTGCGCGGGTCGCCGCACGCAGCCTTTGCGATATCCTCGCGAAGGAGAACGTCTTCAATCTCGCCTTCCCATCCAGGCGAAAGCGGCTTGCCAAAATCGCCCACCACGATCTGGTACAGCATGACAGCGAGCGCATAAACGTCGGCTGACGCCGTGGATGGCTGTCCGGAAAGAACCTCTGGGGCAATGTACAGTAGGGTCCCCGTCAAGGACGACGCTTGGGGCCCCGCTGTCTGCGTAAGGCCGAGATTGGTGATGCCGAGCGCTTGCAGACGTTCCGGCTCGGTAAGCGACGCGCTTCCGAAGTCCACGACCTTGATCTGCCAGTCACCTCCGGCGACATGGGTCACCAAAATGTTTGCGGGTTTCAGGTCCTGATGCACAACGCCGACTTGATGTGCACCGGCGACCGCTGAGGCGACGTCCGCAAGCAAGCGCAATCGGGTGCCCACCGGAATCTTGCTGAGCCCTCCCTGGCTCTCGGCCCATTCCACTAGGTTCGCACCTCCATACTCAATCTCAAGCGAATACGGTTCTGTTTCGAAATTCCATTCCAACAAGCGAGCGAAGTCCGCTCGTTCACCAAGCGATTCGCGCAAGAATCGAGAGACGGTCACCTCGCGCTTTAGGCTCTTCAGCCGTCCGCCGCGCAAGGCAAACTTGAAAACTCGGAGTTCGTGGGTTTTTGGATTTTCGGCGAGCCAGACCTCGCGGCTTTCAGGCCTAGGCAGCGCTCGAACCATGCGCCAGTGTTCCCGACTTGGAACTGAATCGCCGGGCCTGAAACACAAATCCATCTCAGCTGGTGAATCCATCACCGGTCTGCCACGAACCGGCACCCCCAGACGGTAGCCGACGCGCGGAATCGTGAGGACGATGGAAGAATCCGAATCTCCAAGGGCCTTCCTGAGCTTGGATACCGCGGTGGCCAGAGAGCCATCGACAACCATCAGGCCGGGCCAGACCGAGTCCAGCAACCGTTCTTTCGAAATTACCTCTCCCGCATGAACGAGGAGTTGAAGTAGAACCTCCAAAGGCTTCAATTCCAGATCAACGAGCGCTCCGCTCACGCGCAGCTCCAGCCGCGTGTCGTCGAATTCGCAGTTGGCAAAACTCCAGACGCGTCCGAAAACTGCCGGGTCATTTCCCTGAGACGTATTCGAAAACATAGACTTAGCGTCCTTGAGAGTTCTTAAGAAATCCGTCAGGACTTACAACTGCCGGATATGCAGACTTCCTTTGCCCGGCCGCCAAGGACTGTGGGGATTATGCCACGGACGCGCGTCGGGTTGGGCCATCACTCTCGCCTCTTCGAGTAGGCCTTTGGAAGGAGCAATCCGATGCTACGCCACGAAAACAGGAGCCACATGACCTTAGCCATGATTTTGCTCGCCTCGTGCTGGGGGCTCTCGTCGGCTTCCGTTTGTTGGGCGAGCCTTAACAACTTAAGAATGGCAGCTTCGCCATTGGGCCAGCAGCCGAATAACACGGGCGCCTGCGGTGGACAGCCGCTTTGCGTGGAAACCTCGGATTTCAACGCAACGGTGACGAGCTTCCGCACCAGCACAGGAGGAACTTCGAGGATCATCAACGTAAGCTTGCGGTTCCAAAACAGGACCGCGCAGCCGCTGGTGCTCGGTTATGTGGCCAACTCTGGGATTACCACCGATGAGCGCGGCAATCGGTACATTGTCTATGGCGGAAATGCTTACCGTGGCATCGGCCTCGTATATGGCAACACGTTCGATCCCAGACTCACTCTGCGACCTGCGGGTTCCGGCGATGCACAGTTTGAGATGCACTTACCGGCCACATCGCAGAACGTCGGCCAGACCTTCACTGTTGACCTGACCATCGACGAGATCAATACCACTGGCAATCAGCCTGCGCTCGGCGGAGAGTTTCCCCTTCATTTTGAAGGTCTGGCAAACGGTGTATCGCAGGGAGTTGGGAGCGTCGCCGGCGCGCCGGATGGCCTAGCGAACGCCGTCTCCAATCTGAAGTCGATTTTTGGCAAGAAGAAGGCCGTTCAGAATGCAGCAACCGTGGCGAGCTCCGCAGCCAGTACCGCTGCCACGGTGAATGTGGCCGCAAATTCGGCCACCTCGCAGCCGCCTTCGGCAACCGCTAACACTCTCGGCCAAGCGGGCTCCACATCCACAGCGCCTCAACCATCCACGAGCAGCCAAACCGGTGCGACCAATTCCGCACCGGCCCCGCAGACTCCGGCGCAGCCGCAATTGCGGCAGGGTTCAGCGAAGGCCGCTCCTCAGCAGGTTGCGAGTGCGCAGCCGGCGGCGGGAACTCCAAACGGGCAGGCGGCAGGTGCGGCGGAGCCATGGACACCGCCGGCCGACAAAGCAGCCGAAGCAGCCGCTCTTGTTGACCCCTTGAAATTGCCCGAAGTGGCGAAGATGCCCGACGTGGTCGGCGTCCACCTGGGCATGACCCTCCCTCAGGCCCTGCAGATTCTGCACGGCCAGTATCCACGAGACCGGTTTCAGGAAATCCCGTATGACTACATCCCCGACCGGAAGCTCGAATACGGATTTAACGTCCTGCCTACCGGTGAGATTGCGACTGACGTAATAGTTTCCTTGACGGCGCCACCCAGCCACCAGGTGGTTTGGCACATTGTGCGATTCACACGGCGACTTCATGCCAATCACGCGAACGTCCTGGCAACGCTGCGCGAAAAGTACGGCAAGGAATCGTTTGCCGGCTTAGGTAACGGCACAATCACCACCGACGACCGCAACATAGGCATGCTTTTTTGGATTTACGACGAACATGGCAGCCGCGCGCCGATGCCTGCTGCGCAGGCCTTCGGCTTGGGCGATATTACGTTCTGTCTCGGTCGCGGAATAAACTTGAATCCGGGGCCCAAAATACCCATGGACGAGGTCAAGGACCCGAACTGGTGCGCATCCTTCGTTGGTGTAGTTGCACAGATTGACCCATTTGAGATCGTTGAAAACACGACCGTCGCGGTCATGGACATGCGCCTGGCGAACCGCACTGCCAATGCCTACGTCGCCTGGAAGCGCGATGCTGACGCCAAAGCTCGCGCCGCAGAGATTGCGAAATCAAAAAAGAACAAACCAGTATTTTGATTCACGGAGTGGAGGGGCGCCGCTGGCGCGGAATACCAAATGACGAATCGGACAACGACTTTACCAGTAGGGCTTATCGTTCTCGGACTAGCGTTCTGCTCGCTTGCCGCGCAGGCGCAAACGAAGCAGGGTGGGGCTTCAGCTTCTTCCGCGCTACCCGACCTTGTCGGCATCCGGCCCGGTATGCCGGCCCAGGAGGCCTACACCATCCTGAAAGCTCGGAATCCCAACATCAGAATCAGCATGGGACAGGCGCCAATCCCTGGCTTCGGCGACAAGCCAGTTGTTACCGAAATGCGCGCTCAGGTGACCGATCCCTCCGCACCCGAAACGATCACCCTCTGGCTGACCATTCCACCCACCAAGCAGGTCGTCTTCGCGGTCGGCCGCCTGCTGGAATACGACCCCAATCAGCCGCTCCTGCGCAGCAAAATCATGGAGAGCCTGCGAGAAAAGTATGGGACCGAGACCGACGCTGGTAACTGGCAGGCGTTTTGGGGGTTCGATGAGCATGGCGGGCGGCCGGACGCGGCACGCCTCAGAAACTGTGCAAACCGCACACACGGTAACCTTATTGTAAAGGCGCCGGAGGCTCCCACTTTTCCTGCTCCCAGCATGTTGGTCTATTCCCCCGAACCGGACAATGGCTGCGAGTGGCTGATTAAGCTCAACGCTTATTTCACAGGCCGCGGCGGCACGGACTCCACCTACATCTATAACATTAGCGTCTTTCTGTGGGATGTGCGCTTGCAGCGCCAGACGCAGGAGGCTTATCAAGCTTATTTAGCAAATGCCGGCGCGGCAATGAGCAAGGAAGAACTGGAAAAGGCCAAGCAGCGCAAGCTCCCGAAATTCTGAATCAAAAACAAACGTCAGCTTCCTGCGAGCCGCTGCAGGTCCCTCCCTAGCAAGCAGGCGGTCACTTCCGTTGGCCGATCAACCTTTTTCACAGAACCGGTAGCGGTTGAAATCCCTGTGCACCAACGGCAGTTATCGTTGCGCCGAGTGTTCATAGCCGGGGATCGACTTCGCTCTCCAACGCCAACACGCCGACGATACACTCGTGAACACGCCGGAGCGGTTCCCATCCCAACCAGAATAATCGCGCATGAAGACTTCTTGCGTTTCATCGGTAAGTGCTAACGCGATTTATCAACAGTCGAGACGGTTCAATTTAACGGCGCTAAGCGCCAGCAGCGGATGCTAGCGCCTGTTTTGCGGGAGTCAAGGCGATGAGAGCGAGACCGATGACAGCGATAATGGCGTAGCCGAGCAGATCACTGCGTAGATCGTGGTATTGGATGCCTTGCACAATCATGACGCCGTCATGAGCGAGCGTGGACCAGCCAGCGAAGAGGATGAGGCTGCGATGCTGACGCGGGTTGCGGGCGGCGATCAGCAGGAAGACGCCAAGCGAGATGTAAATACCGAGGATCATCTGGTCCTGCCTGTTGATCGTCGTTGCTACACCGTCCCGGAGCGCGCCCGCGAGCGGGTAAAGGCCGGCCAAGCAAGCTAATCCCGATAAAACCAAGAGAACCCTAAGGGTGCGCTCTCGGATCATAACGAATCCTCCGTTTTTGCAAATGTCTCCGACTAAATTTTGATGCTGCGAAGAGTCAGCCGATTGGATGTTGTCTGTCACTGACCGGAAATTCTATAGCAAGTCGGAACGTAGTCGAACAAATCAGGCATTAGCGCTCAGAACCCGAGCATATGTGGGATGGACGCAACCAAGTTGCCATCTATTACGGTCTGACCCCAAAACCAAGTCTCTCCCAGCACTCTTCGCGCAATCCGGTCAAATATTCCGGCCCATACGGAGGATCGTATTCGTCGTTCTGATCAGACGTGGGGAGCGGATTTTTGACGGGTTTGCCGCAGGGCTCGCCATTAGGATGCCCGCAAACAGCATCGGTACACTTGCAAGTCGTTGGCGGAATCCCGTCCACTGTCATTTCGCTTTCGTTTCATCTACCAGCATCTTTGCGGGAACGTTGTAGACGAGGTCTCCGGACGCAACTCGGACCATCAGCACGGATTTTTCTTCCCACATGTGTACGACCTGCCCGGTGATAATTTTGCCGGACTGCGCTCTGAGATGAACAGTAGAGCCGATTTCAATCGGTGGATGGTTCTTCTTTTTCAATTGCTGCCGCTTTCGACGAATCTTTCCCCGGAAGATTGCGCGGATTCTATCACGGGACCGCCGGGACTCAGGGAAGGGGGAATTATGTTGCAATTTGCGCCCTGAGCGTATAGAGTTCCGCGCCACTGAGCTTGTTCCCGCCGAGAATCTGGCTAATGTTTTTGGAGCAACGACAGCACTACACTGCGTCGGAGAAAACAGCATGAAGAAACTAGCCATATTGTTTTTGCTGCTGAAATTGTTCCTCAATGCTTGGCCTGCGAAAGCGGATACCATCACTACGGGCGACCTGGATTTTGTTTGTCGCGGTGGTTGCAGCGCAACCTTCACTGCGCCCACCTTCAGCAGTTTTACGTATGATCGTGCTGACAAACAGTTGTTTATCGAAGCCGTATGGGACGGCATTACCTGGGATTGGGATTTCCAGGGACTGAGTAAAAGCTTTTATCAGGCGCTCACAGGCAGTGGGCCATTCGTGGCGCACTGGTCGGCGTGGTGCATTACTGGTCCTGCCGACATTCCGCCAGCTTGTGGCGACAACGGAATCGGCTTTCAACTCTATTTGTTCAGCGCTGATGGCACAGTGGGAGGACCAGCAGTCGATGGGATAGGCACGTCCACCGGCACAATTCCGGTCTTTGATGTAGCCGCTGGAATGGTAACTATCAGCACACCGGAACCTGCCACCGTTGGCCTCGTGCTTGTGGGCATCATCATGTTGCTGTTTGTTTCTACCCTGCGGCGGAAGGTTGAAAGCTGTCCGGGTTAGTGTTTGCGATGCGGAAACGTTCCTCGGGCCTGCAACAAGCTAGTTGACATAGATATTGCTTCAGCATCAAGAAGGCCCACTTGCTCTTCAGCTTAGTGGGCTTTCGTGTTTTCCGTGCGGTAATTCCTCGCAAGAATCCACGGTGGTATGATGTCGGTTCCCGTTGCTCCTCCCGGAGCGACAATGGCAATCAGTTTCCAATCAGACGAAGAAGCCCTGCGGAAGTTGCGGGATAAACTGCGCAAGATGACGGATGAAGAACTGATTCGGTTCGGGAAGGAAGTTCGCAGGCTTGCGGAAAATCCGTTTCAGCGGCAACTGGATGAAGCGAGGGCAGAATGGAAGCGGAGGAAACTACGGAGGACTGAATAAACTGGTATGGATTAGGGCGTTCGAAAGGGACGGGATGAACATCAAGCCAAAGTCCTTGGTAGCGGCGCTCGTAATGTTTGCAGCGTCCTTCCTCGTGGGCTGCCCCAAGGCACCGTTGAGTTACAAGTTGCAGCGTTGGGGCACGACCGCCGTGCTGATTCCGCCCAATCTGCCGTCAACCGCAGATGAGAAGTCCCCGCGATTGGTATCAATCCTCAAGAATGCCCGCCGAAGGTCGGTTGTCGGAACGAACTGTGACATAGAAGGGCCTGTCGTTTCCTTGTATTGGCACGGTAAGGCCGCAGAAATGCGAGTTAGCTCGGAGTCTTAATATTGCCGAGCGAGGAATGTACATCGACCCACTACAAGAAATCGAAAAGTTTCACGCAGAGTTGCTGGAACGCGAGTCGCGGGGCTGCTTCAGTTCAACGGACGCCCGGCGAGTCAGGCGTGCGGTTGCCGAACGGTTTCCACTCCCACCGTCCATCGCTTATCGCTATGAGTTGGGAAGCTATGACACCACGGGCTTCTTTGAGTTGACCTCGGATTTCCGGCTTAACGTCGTAAGCCCCATCTATCAAGAGGACCAACCCAAGACTATCGAGCATCAATTGGGCTACGAAGTTTCGTACTACAGTCTCAGGTCAGCGGCAAACGACGGGCGGGTCAGAGCTTCGTTGACATCAGTTACCGAGTTCCGTACGGGCGAGCATGAAACACCAAAGACAGCGCCCCAGAACAGGGTCGATTTTCCAGCGTCGCCGAACTATTTTCGCTTGGTGCTAAAGACCGAAAGGTCTTCCACCAAGCAGATTACGCTGACGTTCGTGCTCGGTTCTGCGGATGAACAGCAGCTAGATGCGGGAACGAAGCAATTACAAGCCGCCTCCATCGCTTCTTGTCAAACAGTGACTGTGTCGGGCATGACTTGCATCTCTTTTCCGTTCGATTTCGGTGTTAGTGCTGAACTGCGGGTACGAATGAATGGCCGCGAAGCGTTTGTGCAACTGGACGGCATCGTTCTTGGTGCGCTTGGCCTACGAGATTTTGAAGCCGATGTGCCGACAAACCTCCGAATCACGCGGCTATATCAGGGGCGGCGCGTCCCTGTAACGTTTGACCCAGTCGCGAAAGATATTCTGAGACTGACCGTGATGCCGGGCGACGAGCTTACGTGGTGAGGTTCCATTTCATTCAACGCCTAGTTTCGTCGTCGTCCCGCAGGAAGTGATTTAGTCAGTGCGGGTTGTTGTTCCGAAAGACCTCGTAGATCTGAATTCGGCTATACTCAACCAGCTGATAATTATTTCCTGCCAGCATTTGTTATCATCGTGCCATGATAGCGGCGCTATGATCGAAGGAAGGACAAGAATTGTGATCGTCCAATGCTTGCTGGTATTTACTCTATTCTCCGCAATATGCAGTTCGGCACAAGAGGCGCCGAAATCCGGTAACGCCGAAGTGGAAATCCGCGCTCTTGAAACAGTCCGCCTAAAATCCCCTAGCAAAACGGAGGTGTGGTCCGGCAATGTAGCCAAAGACGCACTCTTCCACTTGGGAAACGGGACTGTCGCGGGCAAGCAGGACTTGCTTGAACACATGCACCAACAGGTGATGGAAGATTCGTTGGAAATGTCGGACACAATGTTCAGCCAGATTGGCGACGTGGCTATCTTTTCCTATGTGTTCAAGCGCACCCGCCATGACGATGCCAGTGCAGTTATTCACCAGCACATTCGACGAACACTGGTTTACCAGCGCACTGGGTCCGGCTGGCAAATGATTGCCTCCGCCGTTGCAGCCATTCCTTTCGCCGATTTGGAATCGAAGCCGGTCGATCCGAAGGTTCTCGACACCTATATAGGCGTCTGGACTGCTACGCCTGCCCCCTCGACGGTCGCTCTTACCCGGGAAGGCGGCAAACTCATGGCGCAGGGATCGAATGAAACTGAGAAGACCGAACTCCTAGCGGTGTCCGACAGTACGTTTGTGATTCGAGGAGATTCCAATCTAATTACGTTTGAGAAAGGAACGAATGGCAAGGTAACCCGCATGCTCTTTCACGATGTCGGTGGATCTGTTCAGGCGTATGACAGATCAATAATTGATAGAAAATATCGATGACGAAGGGGATGGGAATGATTCTCCGTGCGATTGGTCATGGAGGCTTTTGTCTCCGTAGCCTCCTGATGCTCCTACTTGGTCAACGAAACTCGCCACGTTAAAAAAGCTTTCGGCCCTCAAATAAAATCCCCCGCCCGTCCTCGTCGTAAACGATAGCCTCAACGCTTTGACCAGCGGTTGAATCGATCTCACGCTGTCCGTGGTCTTCGGAAAAAAATTGCGGTTCCCGCCTTCCAATCCAAAACCATAACGAGCGGCGATTGCTTCCAGCAAGGTCGATATTCCGATATTCCAGTTCCGTTCTCGGTTTCGCTATTCGTCGATTGAGCGAAGGCGTCAGCCTGACTTCTTCTGGGAGGCGTCAATGGCGGCAAACTTTCGCTCTACGTGAGGTGTTGAGCGCGGAGCACCTGAATGCAGCAAACAATGATTCCCGGCTGGGACACCACATGTCGGACATCGTACCGAAGACAACTGTCTGGGCGTGAGGTCGCTCTTTTTCATGTCGGACAGCGTACGGTAGGACGTGTCATAAATCTGTTCAATTTGAAACACTCTGGAGGGGCCTCCCTACTACCTTTCCCAGAATGCGATAGGCTCTTCACAGGCGAAAGCAATTCCGAGTAATAATCATCGCGACCAGCAGCGAGAGGCTTAATGAAAGAGAACTTCCAACTCAAAGACTTGGTGTACAACCGCAATACAAACGAAGACGGCATTATCAGGCGAATATACGAAACGAACGGTGCCGCGATGTACGAAGTGGCGGTGCCACAGGAGCGCGACTCTTGGGGATATGGATACTATATTTCGGATTGGGCCGAAGGCGAGCTAGGTTTTTCTGCGTATTGATGAAGACCCACTGTTGTCCGGGGAAACTTCTGCAGTGAGAGCACAAGCGTCGTAGATTCAGTGCGATGCATGGGTTTTGGCGTGAAAACGATTTGAAACTCAAAGGGCGTTGAAAGCATCCTTGGCCGGCTCCTGCGGAGCAGCGACAATGCTGGATGAATTCTGGACGCACCGTATTCTCTCAACTGATCGAGTTCCTTCCCCACCAAGAGTTTCAGAAGTGCGTAGCTCGCTACGGCGGTAATCGCTATCTCAAGAATCTGTCCTGTTGGGATCAGTATCTCGCGATGGCGTTCGCGCAGTTGACCTACCGCGAGAGTCTCCGCGACATCGAAGCGTGCCTTCGGTCGGTCGGCGGCAAGCTCTACCACATGGGATTCCGCGGCAAGGTGGCACGCTCGACCTTGGCCGATGCGAACGAATCACGCGATTGGCGAATGTACGCTGACTTTGCGCAGGTTTTGATCGCCATCGCTCGTCCGCTCTATGTGCATGATCCGATCGGCGTCGATCTGGACCAGAGCTTATATGCGTTGGACTCTACGACCATCGACCTGTGCCTATCTTTATTTCCGTGGGCGAAGTTTCGCAAACACAAAGCAGCCGTAAAGATACACACCTTGTTGGACCTGCACGGCAATATCCCCACGTTTATCCGCATTACCGATGGTAAAGTGCACGACGTGAACATCCTGGACGAGATCATGCCGGAGGCCGGCGCGTTCTATGTCATGGACCGAGGCTACATCGATTTTGAACGCTTATTCGTGTTCACTCTCTGCTCGGCATTCTTCGTCGTACGCACCAAAGCGAACG
>Ga0185299_10004787_pt1 | contig 15978 bp, 10 predicted proteins | sample PaiPotPPA55metaG_FD_128002 | JGI IMG/M metagenome (GOLD analysis project Ga0185299, IMG submission 128002) | Iron sulfur acid spring bacterial and archeal communities from Banff, Canada, to study Microbial Dark Matter (Phase II) - Paint Pots PPA... ...
GCAGCGTGGAGGGCCCGGACGTCTACGTGAGCGACCTGCTGGCCTTCTTCCTGCCGTCGAACCTCATCCATTTCACCGGCAACGTCACGGAGAACGACGCGTACGTCGGGCTTCCGTTCCTCGCCCTTTTTGGCGCCGGGCTCGCGCTCGGGTGGCGCATTCCTCGAATCCGGTGGATCGGCTTGATGACCGGAATCGTGGCCCTGCTGTCGCTGGGTCCGCACCTCCACGTCTATGGTTTCGTGACGCCGATCTGGCTGCCCTGGTCGCTCGTCGCCGGCCTGCCGCTGATGGGCAGCGCGCTGCCGGCACGCCTGATGACGATCGGGTTTCTCGGAGTCGGAATCGTGGTCGCGTATGCAGGCACCCGCGGGCTGGCGGCCGCGCGGCCATGGACAATCGCGACCGGCCTGCTGGTCGTGGCCGGGCTGGCTTTGACCGGGCCGCCGCTCCCGTACCCGAGCGTGGCGGCCACGGTGCCGGCTTTCTTCAAAGCCGGTGGCGACGTGGAGAAGATCCCATCGGGGTCGGTCGTTCTGGTCACCCCGTTCTCGAGCAAAGAGTCGAGCGACGCCATGTACTGGCAGGTGGTGTCGGGCTACCGGTTCCGGATGCCCGAGGGCGACGCGTTCACCCCCGGCCCGTACCTTGGGCCGCACCCGTCATTTCTCAAATCAGTGCTCGATCAGCTCGATTCGGGCCACCAGGTCGCGGTGACCCCGGACGTGCGCACCAGGGCGCTCGCCGACATGAAGAGCTTCGGCGTCACGACCATCCTGGCCGGCCCCTCACCCGGACAGAGCACGATCGTCGACTTCTTGACGCAGCTGGAAGGTCAGCCGCCGCTGGATGATGGCGGCGTAAAGGTCTGGTGGACCCTCAGCCCTTGAGGTAGCCCTCGTGCCACAGCTCGAACGCGAACAGCGTCCAGAGCTGCTTGCGGTTGTCGCGGCGCCCGTCCAGGTGATGGTCGATCAGGCGCTTGACCACCCTCGGATCGAAGAAGCCCTCGCGTGCGATCCGCTCGGGAGAAAGCACCGAAAGCATCTGCTCCTTGAGCGGCCCGCGAAACCAGTGCGCGATCGGAATGCCAAACCCCTTCTTGGGCCGGCTGAGGATCGCCGCCGGCAGGATGCCGCGCAGGGCGCGCTTGAAGAGGAACTTCGAGCGCAGGCCGCGCAGCTTCATGTTGAGCGGCAGCTGTGTCGCGTACTCGACGAAGTCGTTGTTGAGGAGGGGTACGCGCCCTTCGAGCGACGCCATCATCGAAGCGCGGTCCAGCTTGACCAGGATGTCGTTCTCCAGGTAAAGCCGCATGTCCAGCAGGAGCACCTGGTTGAGCGTGCCGGCATCGGCGAAGTCGAGGTCGTGACGGCCTCCCTCCCTTGCGAGAAGCGCCGCCCGCTCCTCCCGGTCGAACGATCCCATCCAGCGCTGGTGGCGCTCGGCGGTCGGGTATGCCGCGCCGCTGACGAAACGCTTGGCTCGAAAGTCGAAGCTCAAGTTGCCGCGCGAGACAGGCAGCCGCCGCACCACAGGTTCAACCAGCCCTTCGCGCAGTACGCGCGGCGCCTTTAGGTAGTAGGAAGCCAGGCGATGCGCCTGCACGGTCGGATAACCCGCGAACAGCTCATCTCCCCCATCGCCGCCCAGCGCCACCTTCACGTGCCGCCGCGTGAACTCCGAAAGCAAGTAGGTTGGGATGATCGAGGCGTCGCCCAGCGGCTCATCGAGAAGGTCCGGCAGCCGCGGCACCAGGTCCAGCAGCATGCCCGGCTCCAGCGTGAGCTCGTGGTGCTCGGTGCCCAGGTGCTTCGCCACCAGCCGCGCGTGCGCGGACTCGTCGAACGATCGATCGGTGAATCCGACCGAGAAGCTCTTCACCTCTCCGCCGAGCTGCGACATCATCGCCGCCACCGCGCTCGAGTCGATTCCACCAGAGAGAAACACCCCCAGCGGGACGTCGCTGATCAGCTCTTTGCGCACCGACTCGCGCAGCACAGAGCGCAGCTTTTCGCATTCCTCTTCGACGCCGCGCCTGTCCGCGCCGTCGAGATTCAGCTGAGGCGACCAGTAGCGGCGCACTGAAAGAGCCCTCTCTCCCACGGACCACCTCAGCGTGTGGCCGGGCTGCAGCTTGCTGATGCCGCGCACGATGCATCTCGGCGAAGGCACGAACTCGTATGCCAGGTAATCGTCCAGCGCGACGGGGTCGATGCCTTTGCGAAGCGCCGGGTCGCGCATCAGCGCCTTGAGCTCGGAGGCGAACACGAGGCGCTCGCCATCGAGCGCGTAATGGAGAGGCTTGATCCCCATCCGGTCGCGCGCGAGCAACACTGAGCCGCTCCGCTGGTCGAATGCGGCGAAGGCGAAGATGCCGTTCAGGCGCTCAACCACGCCGTCGCCCCACTCCTCATAGCCGTGGACCAGCACCTCCGTGTCGGACTGCGTATTGAAGGAATGGCCGGCGGCGAGCAGCAGCTCGCGCAGCTCGAGGTGGTTGTAGATCTCGCCGTTCTGGACGACCCACACGGTCGAGTCCTCGTTGTGCATCGGCTGGTGGCCGCCTTCGAGGTCGATGATCGACAGCCGGCGGATACCCAGGTTGACGCCGTCGACCTGCACGATCCCCTCGTCGTCCGGGCCGCGGTGCACCATCGCCGCGCACATCCGGTGGACCAGGTCGCGGCCGTCCGCCGGATCGCCGCCGGCGACTCCGCAAATCCCACACATCTACTTGTGGATTGTGGGTCTCCCGTTGGTCGTGGCGTGGGCGCGGTGTGGTCGCTCGATGATTTCGCGCACCACGTATGTCGTCTTGGACTGCGACTCATGGTAGGTCCGGATGGAGAGCTCGGCCAGCAGGCCCATCAGGATGAACTGCACGCCCACGATGGCGAGGAAGACCGAGAGCAGCAGGAGCGGGTTGTCATGCGCGTACGGGTATGGAGGCAGCAGCCTCTGGATGATGACGATCGCGGCGAAGATCAAAGCGACCGCCCACAAACCGAAGGCCGCGAACCCGAAGAAGTAGATCGGCTTGGTGGAATAGCTCCCGAGCAGCTTCACGGTGATGAGATCGAGCAGCACACGCGAGGTGCGCGCCAGCGAATACTTCGACGTGCCGAACTCTCGCGCTCGGTGATTGACCGGTATCTCGACGATGCGCGCGCCCACCCACGACGCGTACACCGCCATGAACCGGTGCATCTCGCCGTACAGCTTCACGTCCTGTATGACCTCGCGCTGGTAGGCCTTGAGCGTGCATCCAAAGTCGTGGAGCGGAATTCCTGTGACGCGCGCGATGATCCAGTTCGCGATCTTCGACGGCAGCACCCGCATCGCGTCGTCCTGCCGGTCTTTGCGCCACCCGCTCACCAGGTCGTTTCCCTCGTCGATCTTTTCAAGCATGCGCGGTATGTCGTGCGGGTCGTTCTGCATGTCGCCGTCCATGAACACCAGGATCTCGCCGCGGCTGTTGTCAATTCCAGCCTGGACCGCGGCCGTCTGGCCGAAGTTCCGGCGAAAGCTCACCACCCGCACGTGCGCGTCGCGCGTAGCGAACTGGGCGAGCCGCTCTGTGGTGCCATCGCGGCTGCCGTCGTCGATGTAGAGAACCTCGAACGAGGTGTCGAGCGCCTCGAGCACGCCCATCAGCTCCTCGTGCAGCGGCGCCACGCTCTCGACCTCGTTGTAAACAAGCACGATCACCGAAAGCCGGGGCGCCACATTGCCCGCATGCCGCGCCCGAGTAGCCACCCCCGGATTGTAGGTTCCCCCTCTCCCGCGCCAGCGGGAGAGGGTCGGGGAGAGGGTCGAACAGAGCAGAATCTGTCGCTCGCCAACCCATCAACTAATCTCAAAAACGAAATGAACGCCGGCGCGATCAGCATGCCCGCCCAGGAGCGGACTGAACCGCGGCAGGTGGCCTGGTGGATCTTCCCCACCCTGCCCCTGATGGCGGCGGCGATCGCCTTCGGCTGGACCCTCCACCTCATGCTGCTGCGCCTCTACGGCATGACCGCCCCGTCGTGGGACCTCGGCTACGACCAGCAGGTCATCTGGAACATCTCCATCGGCCAGGGTTTCTATTCGAGCTATGCGCGCGCCAACTTCCTCGGCATCCATTTCGAGCTCATCCTCGTGGTGCTCGCGGCGGTCGAAAAGCTGTGGGCGAACCCCGCCGTCCTACTGATCTTCTCCTCGGCCGGGCTGGCCGCCACGGCGCCGGCCGGCTATGTCTTCTTCCGTTCCCTCTTGCCCGACGATCGGCGAGCATCGCCCTGGCTCGCCGTCGCGCTGGCAGCCCCCATCCCGTTCTGGGCGGCCATCCAGGAAGCCGCGCGGGACTTCTTCCATCCCGAGAACATGGCTCTCGCGCTCGCCATGCTCGCCGCCTGGGCCGGCATCCGCGGCCACCGGATTGCGATGTGGGTCCTGTGCGTGCTCGTGCTCTGCTGCAAGGAGGACCAGGTGTACACGGTCGGTGTTCTTGCGCTGCTGATGAGGGGCTACGGAGCGCCTGCTATCCGCAAGCACTGGCGCTTCATCCTCTACCTCGCCGGAGGGTGGTTCCTCATCGGCACCGGCCTGATCCAGCAGCATTTCCGAAATTACGGCTACACGGACTTCGTCTATTACCGATGGTTGATCGGCTTGAACCCCGCGATCCATATCTCCTTCGAAGCGGTCGTTGCGGCGCTCACCAGGCCGGAGGCGCTGTTGACCGTCGCCATCGTCATCGCGGGCATGTTCGCGCTCCCACTTCTGGCCTGGCGCTGGCTGCTGCTGGTCATCCCGCCATACCTCGCGAACGTGCTGAGCGAGCACGACCCGCAGAACGTGCTGAAGCTCCACTACGTCCTGCTGCTCCTCTTTCCTTTGATCGTCGCGGGAGGTATCGGCGCCCGCAGATTCCTCGCGATGCGGTCGCTGCGGCCGGCGACGGCGTTGATCGCCGCTGCGCCGGCGCTCCTGCTCGCATGGGGCACCGGCCAGCTGCCGCCTGCGCTCGACAGCAGCTACTACCTGTTCTCACATCCGAATGCCGTCGCCGAGCTGGAGACCGCGACCTCGATGATCCCCGCCAACGCGCCGGTCAACGCCGACGACGCGGTGGCCGTGTGGCTGGCCAACCGCCACACCATCAACGACTTCCCGGACATGCTCGACGGCACCTGCTACGTGGTGATCGATCGCCAGGCCTACCTCGACGGGCCCACACACCCGGACCTGCGCAAAGCCGCGATCGCCGCCCTCCCGACCAGCGGCCGCACCCTCCTCTACGACGACGGCCGCTTCCAGACCTGGAGCCCAGTAGGGGACTAAAGTTCCCCCTCCCCCGCGAAGCGGGGGAGGGTCGGGGAGAGGGCCGAGAAAGGAGTAGTGAAGGGCTAATTCACCTCCCCGCTCGCCGGGGAGGTCGGCGGCGAAGCCGCCGGGTGGGGGGTCCCGCTAGGTAAGGGGTGGCGTTTCGTACTCTTAAGGGTCCCATGGCAGTCGCGACATCCACCCGAGAGCGACTCGATCGGCTGTTCAAGCAGCGGATCGTGATCTTCGACGGGTCCATGGGCGTGATGCTCCAGCACAAGGGACTGAGCGACGACGAGTTCCGGGGCGAGCGCTTTCGCAACCACCCCAAGCCTCTGCGCAACAACAGCGACGTGCTCTGCCTCACCCAGCCGGCCCTCGTCACACAGGTCCACCGCGAGTACCTGGAGGCCGGCGCGGACATCATCACCACCAACACCTTCACCGCGACGCGGGTCTCGCAAAACGACTACGGCCTGGGTGACATGGCCTACGAGATGAACCTCGAGGGCGCCCGGCTCGCCCGCAAGGCGGCCGACGAATTCGAGAACCGCTTCGTCGCCGGCTCCCTGGGCCCGACCAACGTCACCCTTTCGCTGTCTCCCAAAGTCGACGACCCGTCCTATCGCGACGTCACTTTCGATGAGCTCAAAGAGGGTTACGCGGAAGCAGCACGTGCATTACGTGAAGGCGGCGTCGACTTCTTCCTCATCGAGACGATCTTCGACACGCTCAACAGCAAGGCCGCGATTGCGGCGGTGAAAGAGGTGGCGCCGGAGGTGCCGCTCTTCATCTCGATGACAGTGGTCGACCGCAGCGGCCGCAACCTCTCCGGCCAGACCGTGGAAGCGTTCTGGACGTCGGTCGAGCACGCCCAACCTTTCGCCGCCGGCATCAACTGCTCCCTGGGCGCCACCGAGATGCGGCCCTACATCGCGGCCATGTCGCGCGTAGCGCCGGTCTACGTCTTCTGCTACCCGAACGCCGGCCTGCCCAACGCCTTCGGCGGGTACGACGAGGAGCCGCCGACCACCAGCCGGCTCCTCAAGGAGTTCGCCGAGGCCGGTTACCTGAACGCGGCCGGCGGCTGCTGCGGCACGGGACCGGAGCACATCCGCCAGATTCGCGCGGCGGTCGAACACATCGCGGCGCGCGAGGTCCCCGACCGCGTCCAGCGGGCGAGCTTCAGCGGCCTCGAGCCGTTCGAGATCGGTCCCGACTCGGGCTTCGTGGTCGTCGGCGAGCGCACGAACGTCACCGGTTCGATCCGCTTCCGCCGCCTCATCGAGAGCGGCGACTTCACGGGCGCCGTGCAGGTCGCGCTGGAGCAGGTGCGCGGCGGCGCCAACCTGCTCGACGTGAACATGGACGCGGACCTCCTCGATTCCGAGGCGGCGATGGTCCGCTTCCTCAACCTCATCGCCACCGAGCCTGAGATCGCCCGCATTCCGATCATGGTCGACAGCTCGAAATGGACCGTGCTCGAGGCGGGCCTGAAATGCGTCCAGGGCAAGGGCGTCTGCAACTCGATCAGCCTCAAAGGCGGAGAGGAGTCGTTTCTAGAGCAGGCACGGCTGGTGCGGGAATACGGCGCCGCTGCCGTCGTTATGGCGTTCGACGAGCTCGGCCAGGCGGACACGTTCGAGCGCAAGGTGGAGATCTGCGGCCGCGCCTACAAGCTCCTCACGGAAAAGGCCGGCTTCGAGCCCGAAGACATCATCTTCGACCCCAACATCCTGCCGATCGCGACGGGCATCGAGGAGCACTCCGCCTACGCGAAGAACTTCATCGAGGCGACGCGCGAGATCAAGAAGCGCTTCCCTCGCGTGCACGTCTCGGGTGGCGTATCGAACCTCTCCTTCTCTTTCCGCGGCAACGACCGCGTGCGCGAGGCGATCCACTCCGCGTTCCTCTACCACGCGATCAAAGCCGGCCTGGACATGGGCATCGTCAACGCCGGCCAGCTCGTCGTCTACGAGGACATCCCGAAGGACCTGCTCGAGATGGTCGAGGACATCATCTTCGACCGCCGGCCTGACGCCACCGAACGGCTCGTCGACTTCGCCAAGTCTGTCACAGGCGCGGGAACCAAGCGCGAGAAGGACCTCACGTGGCGCGAGGGTTCAATCGAAGAGCGGCTCGCTCACGCGGTGCTTCACGGCGAGGTCGAGTTCATCGAGGCCGACGCCGAGGAAGCCCGCCAGAAGTACAAGAAAGGTTTGCTCGTCATCGAAGGCCCCCTGATGGACGGCATGAAAGTCGTCGGCGACCTCTTCGGCGCCGGCAAGATGTTCCTTCCGCAAGTGGTCAAAAGCGCGCGCGCGATGAAGCGCGCGGTCGCCTATCTGGAGCCCTTCATGCAGGCGGAGAAAGAAGCCTCCGGGAGTCAGAGCGCGCGCGGCAAGCTCGTGCTCGCGACGGTCAAGGGCGACGTGCATGACATCGGCAAGAACATCGTCGGGGTCGTTCTCGCCTGCAACAACTACGAGGTCGTCGACCTCGGAGTCATGGTGCCCGTGGACAAGATCCTGGACACCGCGATCGAGCTCAACGCCGACGTCGTAGGCCTATCAGGCCTGATCACCCCATCGCTCGACGAGATGGTCGTAGTCGCCAAAGAGATGACCCGACGGCAGTTCACGATCCCGTTGCTCATCGGAGGCGCGACCACCTCCAAGCAGCACACGGCCGTGCGCATCGCGCCGGCGTACGACGGTTCGACCGTCCACGTGCTCGACGCGTCGCGAGTCATCGGTGTTGTTTCCGACCTGCTCGACAAAGACCGCCGCCACACCTTCGATCGCGACAACCAGGCCCTCCAGGAGAAGCTGCGCGCGCAGCACTCGACCTCCCGTCGCGCGCTGCTCACCCTCGCCGATGCGCGCAAGAAGCGTCAGAAGCTCCTGTTCGATGACTTGCCCCAGCCGCCGTTCACCGGCACGCGGGTCATAGAGCCGAAGCTCTCGACCCTGCGCGAGTACATCGACTGGACCTTCTTCTTCACCGCCTGGGAGCTCAAGGGAAAGTACCCGGCCATCCTCGACAGCCCGTCGCACGGCGCGGTGGCCCGTGAGCTGTTCGAGCACGCGAACGAGCTCCTCGACGAGATCGAGGCGAAGAGCTGGCTCCAGGCCAAAGGCGTGTACGGCTTCTGGCCGGCGCGCGCGGAGGGCGACGACATCGTGCTCGAGAATGGGGTGCGCTTCCCCATGCTCCGGCAGCAGGTCGACCACGGCGACGACAAGCCGTACTTCTCGCTCGCGGACTTCATCGCGCCGGCGCGCGCGCAGGGCGCATCAGAAAAGTCGGGCGATCATCTAGGTGCGTTCGCCGTCACCGCGGGCCTTGGAGTGGACGAGCTCGCCGGGCGATTCCAGGCGGAGCACGACGACTACCGCGCGATCATGGTGAAGGCGCTCGCGGACCGGCTGGCGGAAGCCTTCGCCGAATACCTCCACGAGGTCGCGCGCCGAGAGTGGTACGAGAAGGGCCCGAAGCTAACGGGTGACGAGCTGATCGCCGAGAAGTACCGCGGCATCCGCCCTGCCTTCGGCTATCCGGCATGCCCCGACCACTCTGAGAAGCACAAGCTGTTCGACCTGCTCGGGGCGCGGTCGATCGGGATGGACCTCACCGAGTCGGGGGCCATGACTCCGACCGCCGCGGTGGCCGGCCTGTACTTCGCACACCCGCGGTCGAAGTACTTCATGGTTGGGAAGGTGGGCCGGGACCAGGTCGAGGACTACGCCCGCCGCAAGCAGATGCCGGTCACCGAAGCCGAACGCTGGCTCCGCCCGATCCTGGGCTACGAGGAAGACCCTCCCCGGTGACTGACAGAGGGCGGCTCGCGTCAGCCCTCTGGATCCCACTCGCAGCGATCGCGGCGCTCGCATTGATACCTGCCGGGAGCACGCTTTTAGGGTCGTACGCGCTCAGGTGGTACGCGGTCGCGCTGGTGCTGCTGGCCGTGGCCGGCCGGACGCGCCGCTGGGCGGCGATCTCAGCAGCGGGCCTCAGCGCCGCCGGTGGAGTTGCGCTCGCGGTGCGGTTCGGAGGTCTGCTCCTGAGCCGCGGCGATTTCATGTACTCAACCCTGGTCGCCGGCGGGGTCGTGGTGGCGCTATTGGGCGCCGTTCAGCTCGAGCGCTTGCTGCGGGATGGCCAGCCATGGGACCCGGTCGTGATCGCAGCCATCCAGCTGGCGGCCGGCCTCATCGCCAACTGGGCTTACTTCGCCCCCGCTCTCTTCAGACTGAACCCTCTCAACTACCACGTCATCACGTGGTCGACACCGTTCGTCAACGAGCTGCCGATCCTCGGGCTGGCTCTCGCCGCGGCCGGCCTCGGCCTCACGCGGAGCTGGCGGCCTGCGCTCCAGAGGCTCGGCGTCTCACGCCCTGCGTGGTGGCAGCCGTTCCTGGCGCTCCTGGTGGCGAGCATCTTCTTGATGTTGGTGCCGGCCGTCGACCACCTCACGTTCGTAGTGACGCCGAGGCTCTATTTCGCGGTGGGCGCTATCTCGTACTGGTCCAACTACGGCGCGAGCATCGACGTCTTGCTCGTCTTCGCCGTGATGGCCGGGATCTGCGAAGAGGCCCTGTTTCGAGGCGCTCTGCAGCCGCGAGCGGGGATCATCGTCAGCGGTGCGCTCTTCGCGTCGATCCACACGCAGTACTTCCTGACGCCGATTCTCGGCATGGTGTTCATTCATGGGTTGGTCCTGGGCCTCCTACGCCGGCATCTGAACACCACGACCGCGATGATGGCGCACGGGACCTATGACCTCATCGGGAACTTCAGGTTGGGCACGGGCGGTTGGGCGATCCTGGCGTTGCTGATGGTCGCGGTGCTGGTGGTCCCGGCCGTGAGGCACAGGCACGCCATCTGGGGTTCGGTCCGGGAGAAGTTCGCCGACGATTGGTCGGGCTTCTGGCGGCGAGGAGCAGCCCCGAGACCGCTAACCGTTCAGTAAGCGAGGCTGATAATCTAGCCGCAAGCAGGCGGGCGTTCAGCTTGGGGGTTGGGCATGCTGAAGAAATCCTCGCGACATGTCTTGGGGTTCATCGTCGCGGCGCTGATCGCCTCGGTGGCGGCAGCCCAGCCGGTCCCGGCCGCCGCCCCAACGAACGGCACCCTGTTCGGCGTTGTCGGCTGTCAACTGGACTGCCATCCGTTTGTCGACCGACTGGATCCGACCTCAGGGGCCGAGACTCCGTTTGTGGACCTTGGGCAAGTGGGAGCCGGCTCGCTAGTCGCGGATCCGGTTGATCACCGGCTCTACTCGGCGGGTGCCACGGTTGGTGGAGGGAAAGGCGGCGGCGGCGGAAACAGCGTCATCTTTACGGTCGACACCCAGGCCGGCGTAGTCACGACCAGTCCAGATCTCTCCGTGTTTCCGCTGGACATGGTTCTTGATCCCGCCAACCACACACTCCTTGCATTGAGCAATTCGAATTCCTCGATCTCAGTCGTTCGACTCGACCCTGCCACCTGGATCGCCACCCCGCTGGCAACCCTGGCGGAGGGAGCCCGCGGACTCGCGTACGATCCCACCTCGCGCATCCTGTACACGCAAACCAACGATTTCACCGTATTCCCGCCAACCGGCCGGCTCTTCGCCATCAACACGCAGACAGGCGCGGTCTCGGCTGGAACGAGTCTGAATCCCGCGGTCTTCAACCTGGTCTTCGACACGTCGTCCAGAGCCCTCTATGGAGAAGCCGGCTCGTTTCCCAACCGATTCGTTCAAGTGAATCCGAGCACAGGCGCCGTAACTCCGGTCGGCAGCTTCACGTTCCCCGCCGGCTTTGCAACAGCGGTCACCGTTGATTCCGGCACTCATACGGTGTTCTTCGTAGAGACAGAGGTCGTGCTGGGCGGCGCGAGAGCGACCTGGATCGCAACTGTCAACGATCAGACTGGGGCAAGCACCCTGAGCCCGCAAACGGCTCAACCTGTGAGGGGAATCGCGTTCCAACCTCCGCCGATCACGGCCGAGAGCATCCAATCAGACGTCCGCCTCGCCCTGGCCTCGGGTGCGATAGACAATCCTGGCGTGGCCAACTCGCTGCTGGCCAAGCTGAACGCCGCTGCCGACGCGCGCTCGCGCGGCAACTGCAACACAGCGGCGAACGTCTACGCCTCCTTCGTCAACGACCTGAGCGCCCAGAGCGCCAAGCACGTTGCAACCACAACGGCTACCCAGCTGACGGCCGAAGCCCAATTCCTGATCGCGAACTGCCCATAACGAGAGCCCAAAGAAGATCGGAGTATTTCACCAGCCTTTAACCTGACTAGCAGTCCAGGATTCGAGAGCAACATGGCGCCCATCGCCAACCTCGAGCCGAGCCGAGCTCAGCGGAGCATCCGCCGCGCGGAGCCTACAGATTTGAGCGGATCGGAGCGTGATCTCTAATCGGGGCCGCGCGCGGAAGACCCGAACGAAACCACTGGGGGAATGACCACGACGCGCCCGTCCTCGCCACGAACGATCTGCCAGCCGCCCTCATGCACCATCCAGTGATGCCTGTAGCAAAGGAGGGCGAGATTCTCGAGCTCGCCCCCGCCACCGAAGAACCAGTGCTTGAGGTGGTGTCCAGAGGTATAGGTGACTGGTCGTTCACAGCCTGTCCAGATGCAGTGCTCGTCGCGCGCGTTGAGCGCCTTGCGCTGCGGTCCGGAGATCGTGCGCTTGGCCCGCCCGACGTCGATGACCTGGGACTTGGAGTCGAACACGATGCGGGTCACCGAGGCGTCGCAGGCCAGCCTCTCCACCGTCTTGGCGGAGATGGGCTGCGGAGAGAACTCGAGGTCCCCACCAGGCGAGCCAGGCAGTCCGAGCATGGTCTCGAGTGGGACGGTGACCTGGAGGTGGGTGCGCTGCGTCGCCTGCTGCGGATTCATTCCGATGTCCATTCCGTGGATGGCGAGCTCGACCGCCGCGTCCGCCAGCCGCTTCTGCCGGCTCCGGTCGTCATGCGCGCCCGAGCGACGCGCCAGCGCCTCCCAGGCCGTCCGCAGGGCAGCCCCGCCCTCGGGGTCGAAGACCCCTTTGATCAGAACTGCTCCGTCGTCGCAGGTGGTGATGCTGAGCTTGCGGTTTTCCACCCGCTCGGTCTGCTGAGCCTCGTAAGCCTTGGGGTCGAGGGAGTGCCGGTAGTGGTCGCAGATGTAATAGAACTTGCCCGCCGAGTTGTCCTTCGCCTTGGGCAGGAGCTTGATCTCGTCGAAACCGCCGCCGATGAAGTTGGCGGTCCGGGCCATCGTCTTGAGATGAGGAAAGCCGATCTCGCCATCCCTCACCGCCTGAACGGTCTTGCGCAAGCGCTCCAGGTTCTCACCGACCAGCGATCAGGTCAGCAGCGGCAGTGCTGGTCTGGTGGCATTCGACACGGATCCATTCGATCGCGCTGGCATAGCCCTGCTCTTCGCAATACGGCTTGGCCGCAAATCGGGCGGCCACGCCAGAGGCACGCATGAGCAGGAGATCTACCTGACGGAAGATCTGCTTGAGCTCGCCAGCCTCCTCGACGCCGTCCACTGAACGCACCTCAAACGCCAGCTGCTCACCGGCCGAAGGCTGCACGTCTTGCGTCGCGAGCATAAGCAAAGACTACCAAACAGACGTTCGATAGTCAATAGATTTTGATCTTAACAAGCAGAAAAACAACGCAATTTCTCGCACCAACCACCCCACCACGAAGCCCCGCCCCCGACACCCCATTCACAGTCCTTCCCACGCCGCCCAAGGGCCCCGCCACGACACCCTCTTCACGGTCCCTTATCCCCGCGTGCAAGACCGCCCGAGCCCCGCCCCCTACACCCGCGCTCAAAGTCCTTCCCGCACCGAATGCACCCCTCCTCAGCTAACGCGCCCGCGCCGCCTCGATCGCCTCCCACACCCTCATCGGGTGAGCGGGCATGTCGATGTGCCGCACGCCCAGGTACGAGACCGCGTCGATCACCGCGTTCTGCACCGCCGGCGTGGACCCGATCGTCCCCGACTCACCTACCCCCTTCGCACCGAGGGGGTTGAGCGGAGTCGGCGTCTCCATCGACACGGTTTCGATGAAAGGTATCTCGCCGATCGTCGGGATCGCGTAATCGGTGAGGCTCGTGGTCAGCGGGTTGCCTTCGGCGTCGTAGACGAATTCCTCATAGAGAGCCTGCGCCACCCCCTGCGCGACGCCGCCGTGAATCTGCCCCTCCACCAGCATCTGGTTGAGCACCGTCCCGCAGTCATCCACGGCGACGTGCCGCACGAGGTTCGCCGCCCCCGTCTCGACGTCCACCTCGACGACCGCGATGTGGCACCCGAACGGGAAGGTCTGGTCGTCCTGCTCGAAATCGGTCTCGGCGACCAGCGCCGCGTCCGCGGCGAGGTCTGCCCAGCTCAAAGCGGTGAACGGCACGCCCTTGACTCCAAACCGGCCATCTGGAAGCTGGACGATGTCCTCCGAGCTCGCTTCCAGCCGGCGCGCCGCCTCCTGCTTCGCCCTCTCGACGAGCAGCACGCAAGCCGCCCGCACGGCGCTGCCGCCAATCTGCAGCGACCGCGATCCAGACGTTCCGTTGCCCCGGGCCACCACACCGGTGTCCGACTGCACCACACGGATCCGGTCCATCGCCACGCCGAGCACCAGCGACGCGAGCTGCGCGTACGCGGTCTCGTGTCCCTGCCCGCTCGCCGTCGTACCTGCCGTCAGGACGATCGACCCGTCCGCCTCGGCCCGCGCGGCGCCGAACTCCGACGTCGTGAGCACCGCCGTCATCTCGACATACGTCGACAGCCCGATCCCGAGCTGCACGCGGTCGCCCCGTTCGCGCCGGATTTTCTGCTCGCGACGCAGCTCGTCGTAGCCCGCGGCCGCAAGCGCCAGGTCGAGCGCCTTCGCGTAGTCGCCGCTGTCATAGGTCAGCCCAGTCGCGGTCGTATGCGGGAACGGACCGCCGATCAGGTTGCGACGGCGCAGCTCGGCCGGATCCATGCGGAGCTCCATAGCAAGCATGTCCATCGCCCGCTCGATCAGCGCGATCGCTTCGGGCCGGCCGGCCCCGCGGTAGGCGGACATGACGGCCGTGTTGGTGTACACGCATTTGGCGCTGTAACGAATCCGAGGGATCGCATAAACACTGGACGCGAGAAGTACGGTGTAGACGAGCTGCGGCGGAGCCAGACCGGCGTAGGCGCCCGCGTCGGAGATGACGTCCGCCTCGAGGCCGACGAGCTTGCCGTCAGTCGTGGCCCCGAGCGCGACGTTCTGAACGTGGCCACGTCCGTGAGTCATCGCGACCAGGTTCTCGGTGCGGTATTCAAACCACCGCACCGGACGCGCAAGCTTCATCGCGAGCGCGGCAATGACGCTCTGCTCTGGGTAGGTCATGAGCTTGGCGCCGAAACCGCCGCCCACCTCGCCGGCGATCACGCGCACCTTTTCGTCGGGCAGGCCCAGCGCCGCGGCGATCTGCGTGCGCACGCCGAACGGCACCTGCGTCGAGGTCCACACGCGTATGCCACCAGCGCCGTCCGGCTCGGCGACCACCGCATTCGTCTCGATCGGAACCGCTGCCAGGCGCTGGTTCACGAATCGAACCCTGACCACGACGTCGGCGCCATCCAGGGCGCCCTCCTCCCCGATTTCGAAATCGAAGGCCAGGTTGTCATCCTGGTCGGCCGGTACCTGGATCGCCCCGGGCTGCAGGGCGGTCGTGCTGTCGACGAGAGCCGGCAGCACCTCGTAGTCGACGATGACCGCGGCAGCCGCATCCACCGCTTCGCCGCGCCCCTCCGCCACAGCCACCGCGATTGCGTCTCCGACGAATTTCACCTCTTCCGAGCAAAGGCGCGGTCGCGCCGTTTCGGACTCAAATGCCAGGTCGGCGGCCTGGAAAACGCCAACCACGCCGGGGATCTGCAAAGCGCCGCTCACGTCCACGGCCGTGATCCGCGCGTGCGCGTGCGGCGAGCGCACGAACACCGCATGCAGGCAGCGCTCGGGGGTGACGTCGTCGGTGAACATCCCGGCGCCGGTGACCAGCCTGCGGTCCTCGCGCCTCTTGACGCGACCACCAAGCGCCGCATTGACGGCCACTACAGAGAGTCCAGGTTCTCCACGATCGCCTCCTGCGTGGTCCGGGCGATCACGACGACCGCCTCCGCCTCGGAGTGCGCGTTCGACTCGACGTGGTGCACGAACGGCGGGATGTAGATGTAGTCCCCGGGCTTGGTTCGCACACGAACCTCAGTCCCGCCGTCCGAATAGATGAACTCAGGTTGGCCCGACACCACGTAGATCCCGGTCTCGCTCTCGCCATGGTGATGCGGCCCGGACGCGACGCCAGGCGCGACGTGGGTCTCTCCCATCCAGATCGCGCGGCTGCCGACCGAGTCCCCTGAAAGCGCCGCCAGGCGAGTCATGCCCGCGGTCTGCGCGGTGCCGGAGCTGCAAGCCTCGGACGGGACGTGAAAAACCTTCCCCATCGCGGACTTGAGGATACTTGCGAATGATGTCCGAGCGATCGGTCCGTTGGGGCGTGCTGCCCCGGTACTTCGGTTACCGGGGCGACGTCATCGAAACGCAACCTCACACGGAGGAGGCGATCCTCGCCGCGATGGGCGCCACCGGCGACCATCCACCCCGCGCTCGGAGGCGAGAGCTCCCCCAAGGA
>Ga0185299_10004790_pt1 | contig 15962 bp, 17 predicted proteins | sample PaiPotPPA55metaG_FD_128002 | JGI IMG/M metagenome (GOLD analysis project Ga0185299, IMG submission 128002) | Iron sulfur acid spring bacterial and archeal communities from Banff, Canada, to study Microbial Dark Matter (Phase II) - Paint Pots PPA... ...
TGATATAAATGATCGACACGCTCGGTGTTGATCAACGACGACCGCCGCTTCACGCCATGGACGATATAGTCTTTTGAAAGAAGGAGTTCGGCAAGCAGAGCGCCATCCTGCCCGGTGATGCCGGTGACCAAGGCTACTTTTTTTGAAGCCATGCGAGACAAAAACCTCAAACTCGCGCCCGGGCGAGAGCGAGCATGGCAATGTTGTATATAGCAACCCAACGACAACACAAAAGCAGTGTTCGCAGGTTGTCCAGCATCGGCCCGAAGGCTCGAAGGGCCCGAGTTAGCCGCGTGACCACGTATCGAATGATCCGATTATTCCGCACTGGCTGCACCGTGAAGGCGAAATCGAGCAAGAGCAGCGGCGTTGCCGGCACCACCACCCTGAGCGGGGCAGCGGCAAATCCTCGTACTGGCGCCTCCGCTGGATGCGATAGCCCGGCCGCAGCTGGCATCACAGTCTCCGCCCGCGCCAAAGCCTCTGACAACCGTCTTGGCGAGCGCGTAATTATGACCGGCCTTGTTCTTCGGCCCGCGGCCGATGAAGATAAGTTCCACTGCCGCTTTCTCGCGCATGCCGGGAGTAGCGGCAAGTTCAACTTCGCTTTTCCTTCGTGCGCTTGAGGCAGGCCTTCAAGATGACATGCGGGGCGACCTTGAGCCGCGCCAACAAGACGATGAAATTGAACAATCCGAGCGCGGGCGCGAGCGCTCTAGCTTCCGCGACAAGCTTGCCCGCGAGATATGAGCGGCAACCCGCGACCGTCGAAGGAAGCCGCGGCCAGGGGTCGTCCACGGCCTTCAACGCGTTCATATAACGCCATGGAGAAGGGATCTTGCGCAGGAAGAACCGCGCATTCGTGATCAGATGATCGATGATCATTTCGCGGCCCAATCGATTAGGGTCGGATGCGCCGTCTCTCTCGTAATTTAAGACACCGTTGAGATGGGGATGCCTTGAAAACTCGTTCATCCCATGCAGCCGGTAGACGCCAAGCGGGCGGTCGATCACAATGCTGCCCGTCACCAGGCTAACTCCGCGAACGAGGTAGGCATCGGTGCCAGTGAGAAGCGCCGCCAGATGTTCGTTGTTCAAGAAAAGCTGAAGCGCATCCCGGCGAAAACAATTGCCCGATGTCGGCGCCCACATCCAGTCGCCGGCGTAGCCAGGTTTGACGAAATGGACCTCGGTTTCGATGGATGCACCAGGGCTTGGCAGCGGCCAGACCTCAGGAGCACTTTTGTCGATTCGCCGCAAGAGACCAGGACTTTTTCCCCGTCCAGACCGCACATATTTGCTCAGGTAGGCAACTGTGCCGAGCACCATGCGCGAATCAACGGCCTGAATCATATCCGACGAGGAGAAGCCAACCGGAATGCGCAAGGACAGGTGAACGAATACATGGGTCTCGACAAAGGAAGCCAACAGATAGTCATCGGCATCAACAAAAACGACATATTCGCCTGAACTCGCCTCGAAACCTTCCTTCGAGGCGAGGCTCTGACCACCGGGCTCTTTCCGCCGCACTATTTTCGCGCCCGGATATTCTTTTGAAATATCGAGAAGAACAGCGGCGCTGCAATCGGTCGAAGCGTTGTCGACAATTATGCACTCTATGTTCGGGTAGGTTTGTTCAAAGATAGAGTCGGTGGCCTGCTTCAGAAAGCGCCCGTAATTGTAGTTGACGATAATCACGCTTACCAAAGGCAAGGTAAACTTGTTAATTACTATCTCACTTGTGTCCTGGCAATGAATTTCCGGATTATCATCCATCGCGCACTTCTTTCAAAGGTCCGGACAATCCAAGTTTCTATCTCGTGTCAGGAACCGTCGGGGAATTGGCGAATCTGGTTTGCTCTGACAATACCAGATAAGGAATATCCCCCGAAGAAGGGGCACGGCCCACTTCCGGGCGCCAGCGGCGGACGCCCGTGCGCCGCCCTCTCCCCGGCGCGCTGGCTTCACTAAGGCACCCAGAATGCGGCATTCCAGTGCCCTCGTCATCGCACGATCACATTCTTGAATTGCCACGGATCTTGCCAGTCAATGTCCTCGGGAAACAGGACCGCGCGGCCTTCGAGCGGAGTCCAATCCGTATAGTGCCCCGTCACCGGGCCGAGGTAAGGCAGCTGCACGTCAAGGCAGCGGCGAAAGTCGAGTTCGTCGGCCTCGACAATGCCCGCTCGCGGATTTTCGAGCGCCCACACCATGCCGGCAAGCACGGCCGAGGTCACCTGGAGCCCGGTGGCGTTTTGATAGGGCGCGAGCCGCCGCGTCTCCTCGATCGAAAGCCGCGAGCCGTACCAATAGGCATTCTTCGCATGGCCATAAAGCAAAACGCCGAGTTCGTCGGTCCCGTCGACAATCTCGTTCTCGTCGAGAATGTGGGACTTTTCCTGCGGCTGCCATTGGCGCCCCGCCATCTCGTCGAGCGAGAGCACGGCGTCGTCGGCCGGCCGGTAGGCGTAGTGGCACGTCGGCCGGTAAACGGCCTCTCCCCGTTCGCGCAGGGTCAGGAAATCAGCGATCGAGATCGACTCATTATGGGTGATGAGCCAACCGTGCTGCGCCTTGGCCGCCGGTGTCCAGGACCGTACCCGCGTGCCGGCGCCGGGGCGCAGCAAAAAGATCGCGCAATCCGGTCCGAAGGCGTGCCGTTTGGCTTCCGGCGGCATATGTTTTTCATGCGTTCCCCAGCCGAGTTCGGCGGGTTGGAGACCCTCCGAAATAAAGCCCTCGACAGACCAGGTATTGACGAAGACGTCGCGTGGCTTTGGCGTCGTCGCGCGCTGGGTATCGCATTCGGCAATGTGGATACCCTTAACGCCGGCCTTTTGCGCGAGCCGCGCCCAGTCCTCGCGCGTCGATGGCGGCCCGAAGTCGATGCCGCAATCGGCCGCGACATTTAAAAGCGCCTGCTTGACGAACCATGAAACCATGCCTGGATTGGCGCCGCAGCAAGAGATCGCCGTTGGGCCTGCCCCGAGCGCGCGGCGAAGATCGAGGACGCCTTCGCGCAAGGCATAGTTCGACCGCTCGGATGCGGTCAGCCGCGCGTCGGTATAAAATCCCGGCCAAGGCTCGGCGACCGTGTCGATGTAGAGCGCGCCGATTTCGTGACAGAGCCGCATGATCGCGGCCGAGGACACTTCAATCGAGAGATTGACGACAAAGGCCTGGCCGCCGCCCTTTGTGAGAAACGGTTTTAAGAGATCGACGAAATCGTCCCGCCGGACCGCTTTTTTCATGAAAGCTATTCCCCGCGCATCGAGGAGATGGCGATCCTTATCCTCGGGATCGACGACCGTAAACCGCGATTTGTCGAATTTGAAATGACGCTCGATGAGCGGCAGCGTGCCGCGCCCGATCGAGCCAAAACCGATCATGACAATTGGACCTGTAATCGTGCCATGCATGGACCATTGCGACATTGGTCTCTCTCCAGATGGCCAGGGGAATGCGCGCCGCGTTCAGCGGTACAAGAAGGAGCCGCGAGCTTCAAGCCAGCGGCTCCTTAAACCTTCAACGCTGCCCAAAAGCCCAGCCGGGCCGGACGGGACCGCTCAAGCGGCGCGGCGGAACTCGATCGCGCCACGATACGCCGAAACATCGCGCGCGCCGGCGGCGACCACGAGACCCGGCGCCGCTTGCAACGCACCGCCTTTGAATTCGAGCCCGAGAAAGCGCGCTTCATCGACGGGGCCGGGAAGAGTGAGGGCGAGCGTGTGGCGGCGGGAAAAGCCGAAGGGTTCATAATAAGCCGCGTCGCCGACGAGCAGGACGGCTTTGTGCGCAGCGCTTGCCGCGCGGTACAAAGCTTCCGCCATGAGCCGGCGGCCAAGTCCGCGCGAACGATAAGCCTTGGCGACGGCAAGCGGACCGAGCAGAAGGGCGGGCACTTCGCCAGCCAGGACGTGCCACATCCGCAAGGTGCCGACTAGTTTTCCAGCGTCCTTCGCCGCGAGTGCAAAACCTGGCGCGGGCAAACGGCCCTCGCGCAGGCGCTCGGCGGTCTTGTCGAAACGCGCGGCGCCGAACGCCTCATCGAGCAAGCGTTCCCGTGCCCGGGAATCGGCTGGCGATTCACTGGCGATAGTGAGGTTTGGTTTGCCAACAACTCCGGCAAAAACTGGAGCCTGCACGTCGAAATTCGAGATCGAGGTCATCCGAGCCTCCGCCGGCCGTTGCCTGGATTGCACGCGACGACCCTCGCACCAGGGCTAGGCTCGATCGTCGAGCCCTCGGCGGCCGTCCGGGACAGGGATTTGGGTGAGTGCGGCGGAGCGTTTCTCCGCCGCGCGGAATTCAGCCGGCGCTGGCTAAATCACGTAGGATTTGAGCGGCGGGAAGCCGTTGAACCCAACCGAGGAATAGGTCGCCGTATAAGCACCCGTCCCTTCGATCAGCACTTTCGACCCGATTTCGAGACTGACCGGAAGCAAATAAGGGTCCTTTTCGTAGAGCACGTCGACCGAGTCGCAACTTGGCCCGGCGAGCACGCAAGGCTCGGTGGCTTCGCCGTCGAACGGGGTCCTGATCGGATAGCGGATCATCTCGTCCATCGTCTCGGCGAGGCCGTTGAACCTGCCGATGTCGAGATAAACCCACTTCACCTTGTCGTCGTCCGACTTCCTCGAGATCAACACCACTTCCGCCTCGATCACCCCGGCATTGCCGACCATGCCGCGGCCGGGCTCGATGATCGTTTCGGGAATATGGTTGCCGAAATGGCGGCGCAGCGAATGCAAGATCGTCTGCGCGTAGGTCTTCACCGCCGGCACGTTCTTCACATATTTCGCCGGGAACCCGCCGCCGAGATTGACCATCTGCAAAGCGAGTCCACGCTCCGCCAAATCGCAAAAGATCGCCGCCGCCGCCTTCAAGGCGCCGTCCCACATGCGCGGATCGCGCTGTTGCGAGCCGACATGAAAAGAAAGGCCGAAGGCGATAAGCCCCAGCCGGTGCGCATGTTCGAGAACGCACGGCGCCATCTCCGGCGCGCAGCCGAATTTTCGTGAGAGCGGCCATTCGGCGCCGTCGCCGTCGCACAACATGCGGCAAAATACCTTCGCCCCAGGCGCCGCGCGGGCCACCTTTTCGACCTCGGCCTCGCAATCCACCGCGAACAGGCGCACGCCAAGTTCAAAGGCGCGCTTGATGTCACGCTCCTTCTTGATTGTATTGCCATAGCTGATGCGGTCCACGCCCGCGCCCGCCGCCAGCACCTGTTCGATCTCAACGACCGAGGCGGTGTCGAAACAGGAGCCAAGACGCGCCAGCAATTCGAGGACACTTGGATCGGGATTGGCCTTCACGGCGTAGAACACGCGGGTGTCGGGCAACGCCTTGGCGAAGGACGCATAATTGTCGCGCACGACATCGAGGTCGAGGACCAGGCACGGCCCTTCCTCGCGGCGGTTGCGGAGGAATTCCAAAATACGATCGGTCATCGCGGCATCCCTTCGAAGGGCGCGGACCTCCGCGCCGGAACGAACAAGCTTTGGGTGAATGACGATGCCGCATGGGCGCCCGCGCTATGGAGACGCGACCGCTTCAGTTGACCGCCATCCGCGACCGGCGCCGCCCCCGAGACAATTGCCTAAGGGATCACGCGCGGTCTGATGCTGCGCCGTCGGACATTCCCACCCTGGACAAGGCGGATTGCGCCGTCCAGAGTGTTCATGGCCATCGCTTGGATTGGGATGAGATCCCGTTCCGCACGCCCGGCAAGAAAGACTAGCCTCTTCGGTAAGCCAGCTTTGGAGGCTGGCAGAGACGAAAAAGCCCGGTCCGTCGTTGCTTTAAGTCGCGTCCCCCGTTTGGCGGGGTTCGCCGGTTCGCCTCCGGCTGCCGGTCCTTTTTAGGCGGTTAACCGGCCTCTTGTCCGGATCCCCGCCAACCGACACACGACCACAGGCACGTGCGAAATTGGGCAGAGTGAGAAATAGGCGATTCCCCCCGCATTACAAGAGGTTTTTTCCAAAAATGCGTGGCTGACCGGATGCGAACGGTTAAATCTTACTTACCGCGAAGACGCCGCACTGTCCGTCATAGGCTTACTCAGCAAATTGATCGCAGCCACGAGGCGCCGATCACCTGACGCCTTCATCATGATAAAAGCGGCCGAGATAGCGCCGGCGGTAGTACACCAACGGCGCCACCCCAATCACGATGGAGCCGATACTGAGGGATGAAACGCCCCAGCCAAGGTGCGGCAGCTGGTAGATCCCGACGCAGGCGACGAAGAGCGCCGACGTCAACGGGACGATCACAGCGAATGCGATTGTCCTCCAACCGGTGCGCATCGACTTGCGGTAATGCCAGGCACAGGCGATGCCAGCTAGAGCATAGTAGAAGGCGACTTGCACGCCGATCGCATTGATGAGGTCGCTCATCAATACATTGATGGAAGGCACATTGGCCGAGCCGGCGAACAAAAGAAGCGAGACACCCGCGACAGCGAAGCCCGCAAGCCAAGGCGTCTGAAACCGAGGATGGAGCTTGCCCATCGCCTCGCCGATTACCCGGTCGCGGGCCATGGAAAACAACAGCCTTGTGCACTGGAGGAGCTGCGTCTCGATCGTCGCGACGGCGCTGACCAAAACCGCCAGCACGGCGATAGCATTCCACGGCGCCGGGAGCGCCGCGGCGCCAAGGGCCGGGAGCAGATTGCCGCCATTCGCCTCGATCTCGCTGGGCGTTAGAGCCATCTGGACCGCGACCTGCGCCAGAACAAACAGACCGACGGTCACCAACACGCCGAGGATGCAGGCGATCCCCGAGGCCGTGTTTGCGCCCGCCGTCTCTTCCGCGAGGTTCGCGGATACGTCCCAGCCGAAATAGTAAAAAAGCGCGACCAACATTCCGGCCGAAAATGATTGGAATGTGCCGAAAGCCGAAGGCAAAAACCAATCCGAGGAGAAAGCGGCGGCCGGCAGGGCGCGTGCGTTAAAGATCGCGAGGCCGCACAGGAGAACGACGGCGAAGACCTCGAGCGAAGTCAAAACAACCTGTGCCTTGGCGCTGACCGTGATACCGAAAGTGATGAGCGCCAGCACGCCGAGGAACCAGACGGCCCCGGCGCCGGCCGCCCACACAACGTCGTGGCTTCGGCCGGGCGCGAAGACGTCGAGCGTCGCCTGTCCCGCCGGGAGCGCGGCGGCGACATTGAAGATAGTCGAGGTAGTGAGGAGCGCCCACCCGGCAAGAAAGCCCAGCGCTGGGTGCATCGCGCGGCCAACCCAGGCATAGGCCGCTCCGGCGTCCGGCCGCCACCGGTTCAAATAGGCGAAAGCGACGGCGATTCCTATGATTGGCAGGGCCGCGATCCAGAGCGCCGCCGGTCCAGCGACTCCGACTGCGGCAATTAGGGCGGCGGTGGTAACGGTGATTGAATAGGCCGGCGCCGAGCCCGCGATGGCCATCGCAAGCGCGTCGAGAAAAGTAAGCGCTCCCTTTTTCAGCGAACGTTCCAATGAATTCCTCCGGTTGACGCGAACGCGGATGGCTATTCGTCTATATCCGTTTCGTTGCTCTCGCGGCTCAAGGAGCGGAACTCGCACCGAACTATCGGGCCGGGCTTGAAGCCTGAACGGCGAGCTGCTGACCGATATCGGCTGCGGCGGCGAGGTCGAGGCTCGGCAACCATACGGGTTCCCGGCTCTCGCATTCGCGGCCAGTTGACATTTTTCCGCCGCCGCGTCCAATGCTCGTCACAGCCCCGCCGGAGAGGGCTGTTTACAGTCAGATCAGGGAGGTCAACATGTTCCGTATAAATTCCTTAGTAAAGAGCTCGGTTTTGGCTGCCGCCGTTTGTTTCGCCGCGGCGAGCGCCATGGCTCAGAGCACGGGAAAACCCACCGATCCTCAAATCGCCGACATTGCTTATACGGCGGGCCAGATCGACATCGAGCAGGCCATTGACGCGCTGAAGAAGGCTCACAACAAGGCGGTCCGTTCTTTCGCCGAGGAGATGATTCGGGATCACTTGGCGGTGAATAACAAGGTGCTCACCTTGCTCGACAAGCTGAAGGTGGAGCCGGAGACCAACGATACCAGCAAATCCATGTACCGGGACGCGTCCAGGAAGCGGGAAGAGCTGCGGGGATTGAGCGGAACCGCCTTTGACAAAGCCTATGCCGAGAACGAAGTCGCTTATCATGAGGCCGTCGTCGGAGCGGTCGAATCGACGCTGATTCCCGCCGCGCAGAACGCGCAGCTCAAGAGCTTGTTGGAATCCGGCCTCAAGCTCTTCAAGGAGCATCAAAAGCATGCCGAGAAGCTCGTGGACGAGCTGAAGTAGGCTGCGATGCCGATTCGAGCGAAGATAAGGACAGGGGGAGCGCTGGCACTCTGCCTTGTCTCGCTCGTCTCTGCGGCGTTGGGGGCCGGTCCGCGGGTGCATAAGATCACAATCGACAATCTGGCCTTTGGACCGGCGCCCGGCGGGCTGCACGTGAACGACATCGTCGAGTGGACGAATTCCGACATCCTGCGGCATACGGCAACCGCGACGGACGGAAGCTTCGACATCGATCTCCCGGCCGGTGCCAAGGGCCGGACGATTTTGAAGCGGGCTGGTGGCGTGACCTACGTCTGCCGCTTCCATCCCGGAATGAAAGGACGGCTGGAAGTTGCTCCTTGATAGCGAGCGAGTTGGGAAGCATCATCATCGTTCCCGGCTGGGATCGGCGGCAATACTCCGGGGCGGCGGCATCCGTTTTCAATCGCGGCTTACCGCCTTTCGTGATGTTCGGACCGCCGTCACCCTTGAGCTTTTGCCGGCATGGCGCTCATACCAAGCGCCGAAAACCTGACTCCTGGGGATTGCCAAACTGCCGCGCAGTTGCGGCGGCACGGACGGCGCGGGCGTTCTTCCATGACCGAACTTTCTTTCCACGGCATTCACGCCTCCCGCCTCAAAAGCGAAAAGCGTAACCCATGTGTCCGGTACAAAATGTCACCTATGTCTCGGGCCGCTCAGCCAGCGCATTATGACGTGGTCGCGAAAGCGGTCTCTTCGCCTCACTTGGGTTGGACGCCATCCAGCCGCCCCCCAGGCCGAACGTCAACTGACGTTGTTCATCGCCTTCCCTGCTGGCCGGCATGGCGAATTCGACAATCCTCGCAGCCCAAGTCCTCAGGTACTGCAAAGCCGGCAGATCGGCCCCTGACCGCGCTTGAGCGTTATCCGGTCAAGTTGGTTCATATCCTGCGGCTTGGAAGTAGTTTTGGCATTCCTCTTTCGGGAAGTGTGCGAGGAGTTCGCCGATGCGGTTCCAAAGCGCTTCGACGGTTCGTTCGAAAGCCTTTCGCAGGAGCGTCTTCAGTTTCGAGAACATCACCTCCTTTCGCGTCGCCCTGGGCTTGCATGATCTTGATACGCGTCCAGTCGGCTTCGAGCTCATCGGCAAGTACCATGGGCAACCCGGTCCAAATTCAGCTGGCCATTCCGAGTGATGGGCCACGATTGTTACAAGCCCGCTCTCGTCAATGGCGACATAGACATTGGACGCGAACGACTTGGCCGTCGCGGCGATGATGATGTCCCGCCGGCTCATATACATGATGGTCGTCATCAGACAGACTCCGCCGCTGACTTGATGGCTGCACGTATCCGCTGATAGATGCCGCACCGGCAGATGTTGTCCGACATCGCTTCGACGATCTGCTGATCGTTCGGCCTCGGCGTTTGTTTGAACCCAGCGGCAGCCTGCATGGTCTGGCGGGTTGGCAATAGCCACATTGTGGAACGTTGGTCGCAGTCCCGGCGAGCTGGACCGGGTGAGTGCCGTCGGGGCTGAGGCCTTCGATGGTGATGATTTCGTGTCCGTTGGCAGCACGTCGTCATGCAGGGTTTTCCTCAATCTCGGAACACACGCGGCGGTTCCGGGCATTCCCGGCCTCGATGCTGCCCGGCCGATCACAAATATCGAGGCACTGGAACTCGACCGTTTGCCCCCACACTTGATCGTGCTCGGCGGCGGATATGTCGGCCTCGAATTGGCATAGGCTTATCGTCGCTTCGGTAGCCGCGTGAGGATCATCGAGTATGGACCTCAGTGCGTCGGTCGCGAAGATCCCGACGTGCGCCGACGAAATTCGGCGAATCTTCAATGGCGAAGGCATCGAGGTTCGCCTCTCGACCGAGGTAATCCGTGTAGAGGTCAGGAGAGGGCGTTAGCCTGCAAGTGCGCGCGTCTTCAGGCGAGCCGATCATTGAAGGCAGCGATATACTGGTAGCGGCGGGGCGCATTCCCAACACGGCCGGGATTGGGTTTGAGGCAGCCGGCGTTGAGTTGGACGATCGTGGCTACGTAAAAGTGAATAAACGGCCGGAGACGAGTGCGTTCGATGTCTGAGCGATCGGTGAATGCGCCGGCAGTCCACAGTTCACGCCTGTCTCGTTCGACGACTTCCGGATCATTCGGGACAATTTGGCCGGAGGGAATCGCACAACGCGCGACCGGCTGGTTCCCGACTGCATGTTCACCGACCCGCCACTCTTACGGGTTGGCTTGAGGGAAGGTGAAGCCCGGCGCCAGGGCATCGCGGTGCGTGTGGCAAAGTTGCCGATGACCGCCGTGCTCCGGACGGGAACGATCGACGAAACGCGAGGGTTTATGAAGGCGCTGGCCGGTGCTCATAACGACCGCATTCTCGGCTTCACGATGATAGGGCTGAGGCCGGCGAGATCATGGCTACGGTGCAAACGGCGATCTTGGCGGGCATGCCATATACGTGCCTACGCGATGCGATTCTCGCGCACCCGACGATGGCTGAAGGGTTCGGCTCGCTCCTTTCGAATGTGCCTCCGCCCGCGCGCTGACTCGCGCTGGAATGCTTGGCTGCCCCGACCGGTGCCTGCACCTGGAAGGGCATGCGCCCGGATTACTGAGCAGAGGTTTTGGATCGTGTCGGCGACGCAGATAGCAGAGACGATCAGGGCGAAGATCCGCACTGAGACCGGCCTAACAGCCTCCGCGGGTGTCTCCTACAACAAATTCCTCGCCAAGCTCGCCTCGGATCACCGCAAACCAAATGGCCTCTTCGTCATTACACCGAAGATGGGCCTGCCTTCGTCGAAAGATTGCCGGTCGAGAAGTTCCACGGCGTTGGGCCGGCGACGACAGCGAAGATGAATCAGCTCGGAATCCAAACCGGGTTCGACCTCAGAGAGCAGACGCTTGCCTTCAGAAGCACTTCGGGAAGCCGGGCCATATTATTACTGGATCGCGCGCGGCGTCGACGAACGGCCTGTCCGAGCCGACCGGATCCGCAAGTCTCTTGGTGCGGAAAGCACCTTTTCCGCCGATATCTTCACATTCGAGGCCGCATGCGAGGTGCTCCAGCCGATGATCGAAAAGGTCTGGCGCACTTGCGAGGGAGCAGAGTTTCGCGGGCGCACGGTGACACTGAAAGTGAAATATGCCGATTTCCAGCAGATCACGCGTAGCCGGACCGATCAGGCGCTCTTTTCGACGCGAGGCGAAATCGAGTAGCTTGGCTACGCGCCGCTCGAGCCACTGTTCCCGGCCACAAAAGGCATCCGCCTTCTCGGCATGACCTTGTCGTCGCTCGGCGAGAAGCAGCTGGAAAGCGAGCCCCAACTCCGCCTGTCATTTTAGGCTGACTGATTCACTAGCTAACGTGCATTGACGATTTTACGCGAGGTCAGATTTCGGGCGATATGAAGATGCGTTCAGCGTTGCACCCCGCGACGATCGCCACCTATTTGGTTCGAGCATGGCGAAGAGCTGACAGTGGCCGCGTTGGCGTTGTCACGCTGACGAGTTTTAGTTTTCAAGGGGAGCCAGTGTGCCGCCGAGGCAGGGCATCAACGGTGCCCACAGAACCAAAACGATTATCGGCTATACTCGACCAATGTTGACAACGCCTTCTCGAGCGATGGCCGATCGGGGCCGGATGTGGAAAATATGTCGTGACGGTGCGGACGATCCTGCGATTTCCCGATCATCACCTTCGCGCGACCGCCCAACGCGTCGCCATATTTGACGAGGATCTTTGCTCGCTTGCGACCGATCTCTTGGACACATTGCGTGCGGCATCGGCAATCGGAATCACCGCCACTCATATCGGTGTTTTGAAGCGGCTGGCCGTGATCGAACTCGCAGCAGCGGATGGAGTGCTGACCTATGTGAACCCGCAGATCGTCTGGGCTTCCGCCGACATGATGCGGCACGAAGAAGGCAGCGTCTCCATGCCGGGTGTAACGGAAGAGATCGAACGCCATGCCCGTGTGCGGATGAGCTACCAGGATTTGAGCGGTGTGGAAAAGATCGAAGAGGCCGATGGCCTGCTCTCCGTATGTCTCCAGCACGAGGTCGATCAGCTCGATGGGATCTTTTGGATCTCTAGGCTCTCCCGGCTGAAGCGGGATCGCGTCGTCAAACGTTTCGATAAAGCGCAGCGCACACAAGCGTCTGGCGACTGAACGTGCATCCTAGAGCGAGGCATTGTCACATCGAGGTGGGCTTGCCGTTCAGGGACTTCAGCCGTAACCATTGGAACGGGAACTATTGCGCGGGCGTTTGGGAACCGGAATGTCGCGGACATTGATCCTGCTCGGACTGAGCGGACTTTCTTCGTTCTTGCGGAATCCTCCCGTCTTGGAGTTGCTCTCAAGAAGCCGATGGATCGTCTTTGCATCGTGTCTTCGTCTCGGTCATACGATTGGCCGCGCGTCCAGTCAGCGCGCCGAGAGGGGTTTTCATGCCTTTGGCGGCGAGCATGGGCAGGACAGCGTCGAGCAGCGTCGTCTTGCCGACGCCGGGCCCGCCAGTGCCCACCGCGACCTGGTGCAGCGGCCAGAAAATCGCTAATCTATATGAGCACCTATTCATCCTATGCGCTGTAGTCGTGAGGCATTATAACTGGGATCGATCCTGAAGACGCCGTCGGCGCGGCTCATCTTGCGGGATCACTAGTTGTGGGATCACTTGGGAAACAGCGCTAGCGCCTCGGTCGTCTTTGAGCGAGACGAAAATCAGCACGCCGAGCATCTTCGTCAGGCCGAACTCGTCCATCTCTTGCTCGAACTCGCGGACAAAAGAGATTCGGGGAAAATGGGAGGTCCCCCATTCCGTCATCGGGCATGGCGCCCCCTTACCGCTCGCGAACCGGACTATTCTCGGTTGCCGCGAAAATGCCGCCGCCAGTCACAGATTGCCCATCGGCTGGTAATCCAACATTTTCTTGATGCGTTCGAGGAGGCCGTCGCGAACATTGCGATACGCATCGAGAATGCGCTCGCGGGACCCTTCGACGGCGGTTGGATCCAACGTCGGCCAATAAACGACATCGGTGGCAAGGGTACGGGTGAATTCGAGCGCCTTGTGATGCGCCTCGGGCGAAAGGGTGGCGATGACGTCGAAACCCGCGTCTTCGAGATCCTCGAATGTGTGGGGGCGATGTTTGGTGATGTCGATGCCGATTTCTTCCATCGCCGCGATGGCGAATCCATCGCTTTCGCCGCGCCTTACCCCGGCCGACGCGAAATAGACTTGCCTACCGAAGTAATGCCTGCCGAGGGCCTCGGCCATCGGCGAGCGTACCGTATTTCGCGTGCAGGCGAAAAGCACGGCTTGCGGGCGGTTTTTTACAACGGGCTTCATCCCGGCGGCGCCCCGGCGTCTTGCCCCGCCGGCATCGGCGCTCAGCCTTTCCAATGCAACGCGGCGACGAGGGTGAAAATCCGCCGTGCCGTGTCGTGGTCGCAATCTATCTTGCCCTTGAGCCGTTCCATGAGAAGGTCGGCCGCCTCATTGTGAAGCGCGCGGCGTCCCATGTCGATCGCTTCGATTTGCCTCGGCATCGCGGTGCGAATGGCCGCGTAATAGCTTTCGCAAATCATAAAATAATCCTTGAGAAGACCACGGAACGGAGTCAGCGAGAGAATATGGACGACGAGCGGCGCGCCATTTTCGTCAACGACCTCCAACGCGAGCTTTGCGTCCTGCAAGGCGATCTTCAGTCCGTAGGGGCCGGCGTCGCGGCCCGGCAAGGCAAAGCTGTTTTCATCGATAAGATCGTAGATCGCGATTTGACGCTCGTGCTCCTGGTCCGCCGCGCCACGCCCGATGGAAGCCTCGTCGAGGGTCACGGAAACGAGGCGATTGCGTTCATTCGGATCGTTCCGGCTCATGATATCCGATGATCGATTCGGAGCGCCACCGAGCGAGCGTGCGCATCCAGTCCCTCGGCGCGGCCGAGTACGATCGCCGCCGGGCCGAGGCTGGCGAGACTGGCGGCGCCGCACTTTAAAATCGAGGTTCTTTTCAAGAAATCGAGAACGCTCAAGCCAGAAGAAAACCGGGCCGAACGCGCGGTCGGCAACACATGGTTCGAACCGCCTACATAGTCGCCGATCGCCTCGGGCGTATAAGCCCCTAGAAAAATAGCGCCCGCATTGCGGATCCGTTGACCGAGCGCCTCGGCGTTCGCGGTCATGATCTCGAGGTGCTCCGGAGCAAGGCGATCGGCGAGCGCGATGCTTTCCTCAAGATCGGCGACAAGGATAATCGCGCCGAAATCGCGCCAGCTTGCCGCCGCGATTTTTTCGCGCGGGAGAGCAGCCAATTGCCGGTCGACCGTGGCCTCGACGGCACTGGCGAGATCCGCGTCATCGGTAATCAGAATCGACTGCGCGGCGGCGTCGTGCTCGGCCTGCGCGAGGAGATCGGCGGCGATCCATTCCGGATCGGCGCCATCGCCAGCAATGATCAAGACCTCGGAAGGCCCGGCGATCATGTCGATGCCGACGGTGCCGAAAACCCTCCGCTTGGCCGCGGCCACATAAGCGTTGCCGGGACCGACGATCTTGGCGACTGGGGCGATGGTCTGAGTTCCATAAGCCAGCGCCGCGATCGCTTGCGCCCCCCCAACCCGGTAAATTTCATCGATGCCGGCGAGCTTGGCCGCCGCCAAAACGAGCGGATTGATCCGTCCCTCCGGCGCCGGGACGGCCATGACAATGCGGCTAACGCCGGCAACCTTGGCTGGCACCGCGTTCATCAAAACCGAAGACGGATAGCTCGCGGTGCCGCCCGGAACATAGAGCCCTGCCGCCTCGACGGGGCGCCAGCGCCAACCGAGTTCGACGCCGAGCGGATCGGTAAATCGTAGATCTCGCGGGAGCTGCCGCTCATGAAAAGCAATGATCCGGGCATGCGCCAAGCGCAGCGCATCGAGCGCCTCGGGGGGACAGTGCTCGAATGCCGCATCGATGTCGGCGCCGCCCACGCGCAAACCCAGCTTCTCCAGATCGACGCGATCGAATTTCCTCGAATAGCCGATAAGCGCGGCATCGCCATGCGCGACGACGTCCGCGATGATCGCCTGAACTGCTTGGTCGACGTCCTCCGCCACTTCCCGTTTCATCGTGAGAAGCGCGTTGAACGAGGCCGCAAAATCCGGGCTCCGCGTATCGAGCCGCAAGGGCATGAAATCGCCTCCGTCGCGGGCGCATCAAACGATGCTCGCTTGTGTTCGCATTCTGAACCCGCGGGCGGCAACCCGTCCGGCGGCCCGCGCGTTAAAGCAGCTTCTTATGGACCGTGCTCATTGCCGTCTCCAGATCGCGCCAACCCCGCGTGCGGTTTAAGGACTTCCGGCAGGCCGCCCCGCGCCCAGCCCAACCATAAACGAATCCGCGCGCCGCGGCCACGCGCTTGTTCCGGCGTCCGTGCAAAGCAGGATAAAAGGCTGGTGACGGACAAGACTAGCAGCGGCGGCTCGGGCATCCCGTCCGATACCCTCGATCCTGAGCAAACCTTACTGCGGGGACGCCTTTCGGCAACGGGTTATACCAAGACTTGATGATCATGACCGGTAGACCCAGTCTCTGGTCCCGATGGACATGATTTTCCAGGGCATGTCGATGAGCTTGTTCCAGGCGAAGCAGCAATGGTCGAGGATGTCGTCGTAGGATTTGAAGACGC
>Ga0185299_10004791_pt1 | contig 15955 bp, 13 predicted proteins | sample PaiPotPPA55metaG_FD_128002 | JGI IMG/M metagenome (GOLD analysis project Ga0185299, IMG submission 128002) | Iron sulfur acid spring bacterial and archeal communities from Banff, Canada, to study Microbial Dark Matter (Phase II) - Paint Pots PPA... ...
GGCGCAGATGGATTAAATGAAGTCGAGCGCAATAGAAGAAAACCATCGTTAGCCCCGCGTGCGTGCAGCTGGCGAATACAAGGAAGATGTAATTGTTCGCCGCGGCAGTAATTGCTAGCATCGCGCCATTGGATGGCTCAATGGAGCGAGCAGTCTGTAGGACTCTCAAATCGGCCCCGGGTTTAACGATGAGGATTACCGACGAGATCCGTGGAATGCGGCGAGACGTACAAAAGGATGTCGGCAAAAGCGCGCCAATTTGTTGTGCGTGCGCCGCTGAGGTTATCCGTGACTCAGCTGGATATCGCCGTTGTTGGCGGGACTTACTTGCTGGCTTCTGGCATGGCGACCAAGGCTAGGCTATGCCTCGCTCTATGACGCGACAGGTATAGGGTCCGCGGCGCGAGTAGAAGATGGAATGATTACTCGAGCGACAGGCATTCCAAGAATGAGTAGTTTGTTTTTCAATCCGTTGCAAATGGCAGGCACGCCTTCATTGATAGCCGCCCGACCATGCACTAGGAGGACAAACACATGACGCGTACCGATCTTGAAATCAATCAGCAAGACATGTGGAGAATATTGGTCTTCGAACAGCGAACCACTCTCACACTCGCGATTGAGATGCTATTGCGTTGCTCACTATCTCCCGAACAGATCCTGACCAAGACTGCGACGGCATTGCAAGGCTCACACTACGATTCGTGAGGTTTGCGAGGGTAGATCAGTAGAGCCCCCGCCACGACGGGAATCAAATGTGGCCGGATGGCAACTGCCGAGGTCGCGGGAGCAACATTGCAAACACCCGGTTCTAAGAGAAAGGCATTCTCATGATTACTGCGGAACTTAGCACAGAACAACAAGAGATGTGGAGAACATTCTGCGACGACAATCACGCAGATCTCGTTCTCGTAGCTGAGACGCTTATGCGTTACCCCTATCTCCCGAAAGAATCCTCCGCAAAGCATTATTAAACCTGGAAGGCTCGTTTTGCGAGGTGACGTTTGGCCAGGCAATTGACGCCGTTATCGATACGGCCATTGAATACAATCGGGAGACGGCCAACTCACCGTTCCAGGCAACGACACCTCCACCCCGCAAATTGAGGGTCCCTGGAATGTTGCAAATTGCCATGCTTCCATGGCCCGAACGGGCAGTGTATTTTCTTCGCGGAGTCCTTCGTTATTCCCGCGAGGAGACCGGTCTTTTCCTTGATCTGAGCGAGGTCCAGATCGACCAGCTCTACAAATTTGCAGCAAAGCGTATTGGCTATGAAAGCAACACCGCATGTCGTTGACGGTTTTAGTTAGAGTATTTCTTCATCCCCGGGGAGCTACACCCTCACTGGCGGGATTTCATTGGAAGTTTCTGACGACCCTGCCGCGGGAGTCGAACTCGATCAAGGAGTCTTTGCAAGGATCTGTTTTACCTTGGTGAGTGCATCAGGCAATGCCACGGCTAGCAGTATATCCCGCGTCATCCGTGTCGCAAGCAGATTCTGCGTCGATTCCTTCAGTGCTTCATCTGCAAAGTGCTGGTGTTCTCCACGACAGCCCGGATCGAAGATCAGGAAGTCAACAACTTCAATCGCATGATTTTAATGTAAATGCACCTGGGATGCGTCTTGCACTACAGCTGATTTAAGTCGAAACGATGCAGCTAATGCGAAGCAACGCCGTTCTACCGCCTACTAGGAATATGCAATATCTTTGCGCTTCAGCCCCGGATAGGATGACCTCGCTGCCTTGGAAGATAGGCTCGTCGGATTGTGACGATCCTTCAATTCCGGACCTGCAACAGACTTTACCGTTCCGCGCGAGACGTTTTACGTCATCGCTGAGATTTGTTCTGAGTCAAGGAGAAAACACCGATGTCTACTGACAAACCCATACGTCGTATCGCAATCGTTGGAACCGGAGTCATCGGTGCCAGTTGGGCCGCACTGTTCCTGGCACATGGTCTCGAAGTGATCGCCACGGATCCGGCTCCCAACGCTGAAGAGAACCTGCGTAAGTACATCGATAGTGCCTGGCCTGCCCTCGAGCAATTGGGGCTGACTTCCGGCGCCTCAAAGGAGCGCTTGTCGTTCACGGCCAAGTTGAGCGATGCGCTTAAAGATGTCGACCTGGTTCAGGAAAACGGACCTGAGCGGCCTGATTTCAAGATCAAGTTGTTCGCCGACATGGACGGACTCACACCGGCGACCACTATTCTTGCCTCCAGTTCGTCCGGCATTCCGATCGGCGTCAGCCAGTCGCAGTGCAAACATCCGGAGCGCTGTGTGATCGGACACCCCTTCAATCCACCGCACCTCATTCCGCTGGTTGAGATCGTCGGCGGCGAAAAGACATCGGCTGCCACAATCGAACGTTCGATTGCGTTCTATGCCTCGATCGGTAAGCGCCCGATCCACGTGAAGAAAGAAGTCATCGGCCATGTCGCGAACCGTCTTCAGGCAGCCATCTATCGCGAAATCGTATATCTGATCGACCAGGGCGTACTGAGCGTCACGGATGCGGATGCGGCTGTGAGCTGGGGACCGGGACTGCGTTGGGGTCTCATGGGACCAAACCTGCTCTTCCATCTGGCCGGTGGGCAGGGCGGTATTCAGCACTTCATGGAGCACCTTGCAGGTCCGATGACCACATGGTGGAAAGATCTCGGGAATCCCGAGTTCACGCCGGGACTGAAAGAGAAGATCGTCCAGGGTGTCCTAGCGGAAGCGGGCAACCAGTCGATCAATGCTCTTGCTGAGGAGCGCGACAAGCTGTTGCTCGGGCTGCTCGCCCTGAGGGGCACAGCAAAGTAGAGAAGATGGCCGATCTGTGAGGCTTAGTCTACGCCGTGAGTCTGGACGGGGCGTCTGGAGGGCGCTCAACGCACAAGATGCTGCTCGCTGGTCAGTGAGACCTGGCCGGCGCGGCGAACACCGACTGAACCCACTAGGTTACTGCGTTCGCATAACCGTTGGGTTGACACAACCATAGAGAAGGGCAATGGAGAATCCAATGTCAGATACACACATTCGAGAAGCAAAGATGCCGAAGGTCCTGCCGAAACCGAACAGCGATTTTTATCAGACTTTTCAGATGCTGTCTGAAGCTGAGCAAGCGACGGTCACGAAAGTTCGTGAATTCATGAAGGCATCCGTTGCGCCAATCATCAACGATTTTTGGGAGAAGGACTCATTTCCGTTTGACGTTTTACCCGGGTTCCGGGATCTCCAGCTTATGGGAGTGGGATACGAGGGGTATGGCTGTGCGGGCGGCAGCAATCTTCTGGCCTGCTACGTTGCGATGGAGATCGCGAAGGTCGACTGCTCCTTCGCAACCTTCTTCGGTGTGCATAGCGGCCTTGCGATGGGATCGATCTTCCTCTGCGGTTCGGAAGAGCAGAAGAAAAAATGGTTGCCGCCGATGGCCCGGATGGAAAAGATTGGATCCTTCGGCTTGACTGAGCCTCTGGTCGGCTCTGGTGCGTCGCGTGGTCTTGGGACCACTGCACGACGCCAGGGAGACACCTGGATTCTGAATGGCCAGAAGAAGTGGATCGGTAACTCTACGTTTGGAGACCTCACCATCATCTGGGCGAGGGATGTGGCAGATAGCCAGGTAAAGGGCTTCATCGTCGAGAACAAGACCCCAGGCTTCAAGGTCGAGAAGATCCAGCACAAGATGGCGCTGCGCGTTGTGCAGAACGGACTGATCACGCTCGAAGACTGCAAGGTGCCTGAAGAGAACCGCCTGCAGAACGACACCTCCTTCCGTGACACGGCTCGTGTGCTCCGCATGACGCGCGGTTTTGTCGCGTGGGAGGCTGTCGGATGCCAGATGGGCGCCTACGAAAATGCGTTGCTGTACGCACAGCAGCGCGAACAGTTCGGCAAGCCAATCGCTTCGTTCCAGCTGGTTCAGGATCTGCTGGTAAAGATGGTCGGCAACATCACCGCCTGCCAGTGTATGGTCATGCGGCTGTCCCAGTTGCAGGACCAGGGCAAGCTGGCGGACGAACATGCTTCGCTCGCTAAGGCGTTCTGCACCGTCAAGATGCGCGAAACGGTTGGGTTTGCAAGAGAGCTTCTTGGAGCCAATGGAATCCTTCTTGACTATAACGTAGGCCGCTTTGTTGCTGACTCCGAGGCGATCTACTCCTACGAGGGGACGCGTGAGATGAATACCCTGATCGTTGGTCGCGCCGTCTCGGGCTTCAGTGCATTCATTTAGTCAACACGCTTGTCCATTACCGAGTAAGAGGCATCGATGATCTATACCCATTCCATTGGTCGCGCCCTGCAATACTTCCCGCAGCATACAGCTCTGCTGCGGGATGAGCGGACCGTACCTTTTTTGGAACTGGATATCCGAGTGAGAAGGACTGCCGCGGCGCTTCAAGGGCGCGGCTTCCTGAGTGGAGATCGACTGGCTTTCCTGATGCCGAATAGTGCGGACTACATCGAGCTGGTCTACGCCTGCAGCCTGCTTGGCGTCATTGCAGTTCCCATCAACACGCGTTACGCGGGCGCCGAGATTGACCGGCTCCTTGAGGACGCGCGACCGCGCGGTCTGATCCGGCATTCGAATTCTCCCGCACCCACGGTAAGTCTGGAGTGGGAGCACGTGATCGACGTCGCTCCCCTTTGTGAGGGCAACGACGTACTACACGCCGGAGAGTTTTACGATCCTGACGCAGTTCTCGTGCTTCTGTACACAAGCGGAACGACCGGCACCCCCAAAGGGGCCGCGCTTACACACGGGAACATTTTTTCTAACGTTCACGACCTTAACTACTGGCTGACGTACCGAGAGAAGGCCGTCTTTCTTCATGCGTCACCGATGTTCCATATCGCCGATTTTCCGGCGATGTTCGCGGCCCCGGTCTTCGGCGCAGCACAGATGACACTGGAGCGTTTTGACGCACTGTCGTTCTGCACCTCCGTCCAGACACACGGGGTGACTCATACGGTGCTCGTTCCGTCGATGATCAACACTCTCTGTCAGTTCGAGGATCTTGCTGCATTCAATCTGGATTCTCTGGACGTGCTGGCGTACGGAGGCTCACCAATCGCTCCCGCACTTGTGAGAGAAGTACGCAGAGCTTTGCCGAAAGCAAAGTTGCTGCAGGTCTACGGCTTGAGCGAAGCCGGTTTCCTGACCGGTTTGACAGATTCCGAACACACAGATGACAGACTTCAGTCGTGTGGACGCACATGCCCCGGTACCGATCTGCGAGTTGTTGATGCAGCTGGCAAACCCGCGGCTTCTGGCGAACTCGGAAACCTGGTAGCACGAGGGCCGGGTATCATGCGGGGCTACTGGCACGACATCGAAGAAGACCTGCCAGGGGTTGAGTCCTCTACGGACGAAACCGTAGAAGCATTGCGTGGCGGGTTCTTCCACACTGGAGATATTGGACGCCAGGACAACGACGGCTACTTCTACATCGTCGATCGAGCAAAAGAGATGATCGTCAGCGGCGGGGAGAATGTCTACTCCGGTGAAGTCGAGGCAGCCATTTATGAGATCTCAGTAGTGAAAGAGGCCGCGGTATTCGGCATCCCGGATGAGAAATGGGGAGAGTTGGTGGCCGCAGCCGTTGTTCTACGGCCGGGAACCAACTTGTCTGCAGAAGAACTCAAGCAGTACTGCAAAACGCGGATCGCCTCATACAAAGTCCCCCGGCATATCGAGTTTATGGCAGAGGAACTCCCCAAGTCCGGGTCGGGAAAGATTTTGAAGCGAGTTTTACGGGAGAAGTACTGGGCCGGGCAATCAAGGCGAGTGTGATTGCGCCCGGCCTCTCAAAGCAATTCGAAGACCGAAGCAGATCTAGAACATTGTGACTAGCTTCGCTCTTCAAAATGACGAACAAATGGAGATGTTGGAGATCTTATGAGCGAAAACAAAATCTTTTCAGGAATTAAGGTGGTTGACCTTGCGAGCTTCATCGCGGGTCCCGCGGCAGCGACAATCCTGTCCGACTTCGGGGCGGATGTCATCAAGGTCGAGCCGCCCGACGGAGAGCTGTGGAGAACCGGGCATAAGATCCCTCCGCAGCCGCATTCGGAAGAGCCTTATCCCTTCGAATTGGCTAATCGAAACAAACGTGGCGTTGCGCTCAATCTCAAAGCTCCGAGCGCGCAGCAGGTTCTCGAGCGGTTAGCCAAGTGGGCAGACGTGTTCATCGTCAACACGCCGCATCCCGCGCGCAAAAAATTGAAGCTCGAATATGACGATGTCGCACAGTGGAATCCGCGTCTGATCTATGCGGATCTCACCGGCTTCGGGGAGAACGGTCCGGACGCAGCTCTTCCGGGGTTCGATCTTACGGCCTTCTGGGCGCGAAGCGGTTTGTTATTTATGACGCGCGATGCTGGAGAGCCGCCGACATGGCCCGTGGCCGGTAGCGGCGATAATGCGACTGCGGTCGCCATGTATGGAGCAATCGTGACCGCTCTTTATCGTCGCGAACGCACCGGCAAAGGATCCTACGTCACGACTTCGCTCCTCGCGGCAGGTGTCTGGTCGGCCAGCGTATTTATCCAGGCCGCTCTATGCGGTGCGAGTTTCTATGGGCTGCACGATCGAGCAAATCCCGCAAATGCAGGTTTGAACACGTATCGTTCTTCCGATGGCACCTGGTTCGTTTTGGTAGTTACTCCGGACAAGGTACCCGCGGTTCTAAAAGCACTAGGTCGTGAGGATATCCTGACAGATCCGCGATTCTCGGATCCCGCCAAGCTGGCACAGAACCGACCGCAACTGACGGCAATGCTCGATGAGATTTTTGGTTCGCAGCCAATGTCGCATTGGTACGAGGTCTTCAACGGCGTTCATGTCCCCTTCGGCGCCGTGCGTGAGCCGCAGGAAGTCGTTAATGATCCGCAACTGCGAGCGAATGACATCGTCGTTCCGTTAGAAGGAGCCGGCGAGAAGTTGACCTCAACCATCAGCAGTCCGATTCAAGTGCACGGTGTTACTAAGGTGCCTGCCAGGCGCGCGCCCGGAATCGGCGAGCATAACGATGAAGTGCTGGAGGAACTTGGATTCACAAGTGACGAGATCGCAGGCCTGCGTGCCAGCGGAGCAGCACCACAGGCGGCGCATGCTGAGGTACCAGCGCACGCTACAGGGAAACCCATTTAGTAGAGAGGAGAAGTTTCATGAGTTCTATAGAAGTATCGACTAGCTTCGAAAACATTACGTATGAGGTTAAGGGATCGATCGGTTACATCACCCTGAATCGCCCAAAGGTGATGAACGCGCTCAACCGGCGGACAGTTGAAGAACTCAACGCTGCGTTCCATGCGACGAAGGAGGATGCCAGGGTTAAGGGCATCATTCTGACCGGAGCAGGAGACAAGGCGTTCATTGCTGGTGCTGATATCGCAGAACTTTCGGCAATCACCGGTGACAAGGCAGGTGAGTTCTCCGAGAAGGGCCAGGAGGTGCTCTTGTTCATTGAGACGCTTGGCAAGCCAGTGATCGCAGCCGTAAATGGCTTCGCCCTGGGAGGCGGTTGTGAAACGGCGATGGCATGCACGATCCGTATCGCCGCGGAAAACGCGAGGTTCGGTCAGCCTGAAGTCAAGCTGGGGATCATTCCCGGCTACGGCGGCACGCAGAGGCTACCGCGCCTTGTTGGCAAAGGCCGAGCTCTGCAACTGATCCTGACTGGCGATCTGATCGATGCCCACGAGGCCTGCCGCATCGGGTTAGTGAATGAGGTTGTTCCTCCAGCGGAACTGATATTGCGCTGTGAGGCCATTCTCAAACAGATCGATGCAAACGCACCGCTTGCAATCCAGTACGCAATCGACGCGGTGAACGAGGGCGTCGATACGGACCTGAGTTCAGGGCTGAAGCTGGAGGCAAAGTACTTTACCCTCGCTGCCAGCACCGACGACAGGAAGGAAGGCACTTCTGCTTTCGTGCAAAAGCGTGCCCCGCAGTTCCAGGGAAAATAATCGCGGTAAACAGGTACTTCCGCAAGAAGCAAGTTGATGACCGGAGCAACGCACGATTCCGAGCGCACTATTGTGCCGAACGTACGGTGCCCTATTAAAGAACAGGTGATATGGAATACATTCTCAACAATCTGGACGGGGGTATTCTCAAGATCGAGTTGAATCGCCCGCAAAAAGCGAAATGCTCTTACGTTAGACATGTATACGGAGTTCGCTGAGCTGTTGAACACGGCCCAGGCAAACCCTAAGATTCGGGTAGTGCTCGTGTCTGCAGCCGGGGACAACTACTCTGCCGGAAATGATCTTCAGGATTTTCTGGATCATCCTCCCCGGAACGGCGATAGCCCGCAATCTTGTCACTCACGCCATTCCTGAATGCGGGCATCTCCCTCATGAAGAGAAGCCTGAAGAGATCAATCGTCTCCTGATCGACTTCCTCGCAGGCTTGAAAGGGTGATTGCAATCAGAAACCGCTGCATGGCATGTTCGTGTACAACGCCTGTTCTCCGCATGTACCTTATCCGACGTCGAGCCTCGCCTGTGACATTCTGCGATGAGCGACGCGACAGAAGGGGATGGCCTATTACAGGAACATGTGATTGTTTCGGCACGATGTGATTGCTACTCTCTGGCTAGATGATTCATGCTCTCGTCTCCACGGACCTGGGAGCGAACGAATGACAAGTCGAGCGCGCATGACTCTCTGGGCGTTCCAAGCGAAGTACTGCCTATAAAAAAATTCAAGATATGAGAGCAAAGAGATGACAACGAAAGCTCCTCTCGTGGTAATTGTTGGCGGTGGATTCGGCGGACTAGCCGCAGCAAAGAAGTTAAAGTGCTCTCCGGTCGACGTGCTGCTTATCGATCGCTCCAATCATCACGTCTTCCAACCCCTTCTATATCAGGTGGCAACCTCAGTCTTGGCCCCCGGTCAGATTGCGTCGCCCATCCGCAGCCTCCTGGCGAAGCAGGCAAACACATCGGTGATGCTGGGCAATGTGACCGGGGTCGATGCGGCTTCAAAACAGATTATCGTGGATGCCGACGACAAGGTGGGAATCAGGATCAACTATGACTATCTGATTCTTGCGACTGGGGCGACCCACAGCTACTTCGGCCATGACGAATTTGCCGCGTTTGCGCCGGGACTCAAGAGTCTGTCGGATGCTGAATCTCTTCGAAACCATTTACTGGAAGTATTTGAGAAAGCTGAGATCGAAGATGACCCGGATCGGCGTCAAGCATTGATGACGTTTGTGATGGTCGGCGCGGGACCGACCGGTGTCGAGATGGCAAGCGCAATTGCAGTCATGACCCAAACAACATTACGAAAAGACTTCCGTCGGATCGATCCGGAGTCAGCCCAAATCGTTCTTGCGGATATGGGGTCCCGTCCACTTGGCACCTTTTCCGAGAAACTATCCGAGGCTGCGAAGCAGCGGTTGCTGGCGCTCGGGGTCGATGTCCGCCTTGGAAAGGCGGTCCAGGCGATCGACGGCGACGGCGTGGTGATTGGGGACGAGCGCATTCAAGCGAAGACGGTAGTATGGACGGCCGGCGTTGCTCCTTCGCCGGCGGGAAAATGGCTCGGATGTGAGGTGGACCGTGCGGGCCGCGTTCGAATTCAGCCCGACCTCACCGTTCCCGATCATCCGGACGTCTTTGTTGTTGGAGACACGGCATCGCTCGATCAGGACGGACGACCACTCCCCGGGGTCGCACAAGTTGCGATGCAGCAAGGCAAGTATGCAGCCTTGTCCATTTTCCGCAAGGTGACTGGCCATCCTCCCTCGCCGCGATTTCGTTATTTCGATAAGGGCAATCTTGCCGTTGTGGGCAAGAATTTCGCAGTGCTGCAGAGCGCTGGAGTTCAGGTCAGCGGCTTTATGGCCTGGCTCGTGTGGGCTCTCATCCACATACAATTCCTGGCCGAAACCAGCTTGAGGTTCAGCGTATTTCTTCAATGGGCCTGGACTTATCTGAGCGACAAGCGCGGTGCTCGGCTGATCATCCGCCAGCGGTCAGGAAGTTGATTTGAATCGTGCAACGAATTGAAAGGAATTCGCGATGGCGATCGAGAAGGCAATTTATACGGCCTGGGCAAAAGCAATGGGCGGACGGGTTGGGAGCGCGAAATCAGACGATGGACAAACTAACCTAAAGCTTAATCGTCCCGTTGAAATGGGCGGTAAAGGGAATGGCACCAACCCGGAGCAACTATTTTGCTGCAGTTTACGCAGCCAATGTTTCATTGGCGCCCTGAGGGTTGTCGCAGAAAGTGCCACGTCCGGATACCGGAGGATGTAACAATTGACTCGGCGGTTTCTTTGGCCCTTTGAAGGAAGAAGCTGAAGGGTTCGGTATCGCTGTGGCATGACGATCCATCTACCCGGCGTTGAAACAGCCACCGACGAAGAACTGGTGCATCGCGCCCATCAAGTATACCCGTATTCCAATGCAACCCCGGGCAATACCGATGTGGTAGTATCTGTCGCTTCGAAACGGTAGCGCATTAGTCTCTACCCCCGGGCTCGGGCTTGACCCTTTCAGGAACCAGCGCCAGGTGCCATCCCGCTTCCGGAGCCGATGCGCAGCGCCGGGGTGACTCTTCTCCGAACCTGACTGCTGCCTGGATTCCGATAACAATGTGATTCAGCAGACCCATGTGAAACACACGCAGAGTGGCATTACGTCTTTATGTTAGGGTTTCGGCGCGCAATCTCCATCGTTTCCATCCAGTCCACGAGAGGTCTTCTTTGTGTGAAATATCAGGCGTCATCGATCTTCGTGAATCTGTCAAATATCGAATGAAGGCGATCATGAGACAACGCTCACTTCCATGTACCGATACATGATGCGCCAGGCAATAGCTGACACCAGTCGCTTCAGTGCCAGCCGATACGATCATGCTCTGGCCGTTGAAGTGAGTTGTGGCCACGCATTGGTTGAGACCGGCGCAATGGGCATACGCGTCTACTAACTCTCTGAGGGCCAGGCGATCTGCAGCTTCTTTAGGGAAAATACTTCTATGGAATTGCCCTCCAGTGAGGATAAAGCAGGCGAGACTGGAATGAGGGCGTGCCCTATGTACATATTCAGGTGATTGATTTCGGATGGCAATCGACCCTATTGCGTTCCATCAGATATGTGCGTTTAAAAGGCCCTTTCGTTCAAATGACGACTTCAGGCGGCGCCGTCCGCGTAAGAGGCGAGACTTAACTGCCGCGACCGAAATTCCTAACCCGTCTGCAGCCTCTTGCAGAGAATGATCGTGACCATAATAGCTGGTAACCACTTCCTGCAGTTTCGGTGAGAGGCCATGAAGTTCCTTCCGAAGGAGGAGAATAATTTGTGCCTTCGCTATGCGGCGCTCCGGATCTGGCGCCTGATCGACAATGGCCCAGGCTGGTTCGTTAGGACTATGCGGTTCGATATCTGATTCGCGCCGAGATTTTTTCTTTCGAATGACGGTCAGAGCAGCATTGATACCGATAGCGGTGATCCACGTAGAGAACTTGCAGGACTGACGAAATTTTCCCAGGTTCACGTAGGCACGGAGCAGGGTCTCTTGCATTGCGTCTTCGGCATCTTCGTGGTGACGGACAATGGCAAGAATTCTTTGTCTGGCAGTCTGAGCGTACCGTCGGCAAAGCTCAGCAAAGGCCTCGTGGTCACCCGACTGAGCTGCCTGAACAAGATCATCATCCGTGCGCTGAGTAATGAGCAATGGCTCATCATGGCTATAGCGCGGCAATCCGCTTGAGAGTGAAAAGCCCTTGAGCATCAATAGTCTCCTTTTCGCTGGGATTCATCGCCGCGATGGGTCACGATCGGCGTGAGAGTCAGTGAGATACCAGCAGGAATGCCCATCGAAAGATACTGCCCGACCTAACACCCAGCACTGGGCAAATACTATCGCTGCAAATTTGTTGCGAAAATTACATCTTCCTAGTACGCATCGCGCAGCCGTTGTGTCGAGGCTCTTCCAATCCAGAGAAGCATGTGAGGCTTGGCGAGTTACTAGGAAGATGTAATGGGAATCATCCATGGACCTCGTTACGATGCATCGATACGTGAGGTCGTGATGCTGCAGCGAGGGTTCATGGGAGCATTCGATATCAAGGCTGGCGGAGGTGCATTCGCCCGTTCGTCGGTAGCGAATGCGACATCAGTTCGAGCTGATTTGCAGCCCCGAAAGAACCATTTGGAGAGGCTTCTCTCGGTTGTATGCGATGTTCGCCCTGGAGAGGGTGTGGGTGCGTTGATTCTAACGATCAACCTATTCACGCTGCTCGGGGCATATTACCTTTTGAAAACGGTCAGAGAGTCGCTGATACTCGCCGAAGGAGGAGCCGAGGTCAAAGCCTACTCCTCTGCGGCACAGGCGGTTCTGTTGCTCGGCGTCGTACCTCTATATGGCTGGATTGCAACTCATCTGAATCGTAATCGCCTTCTGCGATGGACCACGCTGTTCTTCGCGTCGAACCTGCTCATTTTCTATTTCGTTGGCCAATCTGGAGCACGAATCGGCATCGTGTACTACATCTGGGTTGGGATCTTCAATGTCTTTATCGTGGCGCAGCTTTGGGCCTTTGCGACGGATCTTTTTTCTCAGGAACAAGGCAAAAGACTATTTCCGCTGCTCGGAGTTGGAGCGTCGGCTGGAGCGGTCGCAGGGGCCTGGGCTGCCGGAAACCTGATCAAACCTCTCGGCTCTTACAAAATCATACTCATCGCTGTGGTCGCGTTGTGCCTTTGTGCTGCTCTAACTCGGCTGGCGGGATACATCATTACGAAACGCGGCGGGGAGCTCGAGAAGAAGAAAGACCAGACTCCTCTCAGCAGTGAAGGCGGTTTTCAGCTTCTGCTGAGCGATCGCTACTTGATGCTGATCGCGATTCTCACAGTTCTGCTCAATATCGTGAGCGTTTCCGGCGACTTCATCTTCGGAAAGCTGCTCGTGGATCAGACAGATCGGGTGGTCGGCACTGCAGTCTCTCTCATGAGGGCACGCAAGGCTTACATCGGTTCCTACTATGCCACCTACTATGAGTGGACGAACACTGTCAGTTTCATCATCCAGGCATTCCTGGTCTCCCGCATCTTCAAGAGAATTGGCGTGCGCGGATCGATGTTCGTTCTCCCGGTAATTTCACTCGCTACCTTCGTGACGATTCTCGTCAACCCGATCTTGCATGTTGTGCGCATTCTGAAGATCGGGGAAAACTCCACTAACTACTCGCTTCAGAATACTGTTCGTGCGGCTCTGTTGCTCCCTACATCGAGAGAAGCGAAATACAAGGCGAAAGCCGCAATTGAGACCTTCTGTGTCCGGTTAGGTGATGTGTTGCAGGCCGGGGTGATCTTTATCGGCACGTCACTCCACTTCGGAGTGCAGGCATTTACGGGAATGACATTGGCGATCACGTTGCTGTGGCTCTTTGTGGCATTCAGGCTTTATCAGGAACACAAGCGAAGGGTGCCGGAGTTCCACTAAGGAAAAAATGATTAAGAGCTTAACAACTCGTCTTAGCAATAGTTCATTTCCCATTCTTGTCCTGTCGTACTCGGTTCTCATGATGCATTACGTCTTCAGCAGAGCGTTCAGAGACTCGTTGCTGGGATCTCGACTATCGGTGGGCGAGCTTCCGGCTCTTACCTTCCTTGGCACATTACTTGCGATCACTCTGAGCCTGGTCTGTTCCTTGTTTCTGCGATCGGATGCCAGAATTCATGTGATTCGGTTTTTCTATGTGCTGAACGCCGTTGCCGAGATCATCATTGCTTTCCAATACCAGGCCCATAGCTGGATGCTAAGAGCGTATTACATCGAGGTGTCGGCTTCGACCGCAATCGGGTTGTCTCTGATCTGGGTGTTGATCGGTGACTGGACGAGTAACTGCAACCACGGCAATACGAACAAGGTTCCCGTAGTTTTGATCTCCGGTACCGCTGCGGGAATGTTTGCCGGCTTCGGACTAGTGCACTTGCCTTCATCCAGTAACCTTCGGTCGTCCTTGATAATGCTTGCCGTGATGGATGTCTGTGTCTCCTCGCTGCTTCTCTTTCACAGAGACGGTAGTTGCATTCCTGCCGGCAAGGAAAAGTTTGAAGAGCTGAGCCAGGTGCGCCGGAACTGGACCAGCGCAGTGGTTCGAACGCTGGCAATTGTGACGATCCTTGGCGCTTCCGCCTCCACACTCCTCGACCTCGTCTTCCGGGTCAGAGTTGCGGAACACTATACCTCACAGGCCCAGCGGATTCACTTCATGGGATCTCTGCAGGGCTTTTTATGCCTCGGTGCACTGCTCTCGCAGTTTGCGGTTCGGCGGCTTACGAGCGGTCCATGGGCGAAGCGCTGTCTCACTCTTTATCCCGGCATCCTGACGGTAGCCGCGCTGGCAGGCGTAGCCATGCCTGTCTTTCAAGTATTCGGATTCCTTCGGATTGGAGAATATTCGCTGCGAAATTCAGCATCGCGTTGCGGTATCGAAATGGTCTATGCCGCGTTGCCTGACAGATTGCGAGTCGAAGTGCGGCCTCTCGTTGACGTAGTCGGTGAGCGTCTGGGCGACATGTCCGCAGCCGGCATATTGCATGTGCTTCTTTCGGAGGTCACTGGCGTGAACTTCAAATACACCCTACTCGTCGTCGCGTCGCTCGGAACAGCTCTTTGGATCTGTAGCGAGTGGCTCCTGCGACGCATGGATCGAATGAAAGCTGCTGCGGATAGTTACAACGAAATCCAACTGCCTCTTCAGAGGCTCGCTCGAGAGGGAGCTGTTCTCGCTTGATGAAAGACAGACTGCTCAAAAGGAAGACATATATGACAAGAGATGTTTTTCGGAGTATCACCCTATTTACGACTCTCACATTCAGTTGCCTAAGCTGCGCGTCCAGCCTAGCGCAGGAAACCCAGGCTTCGTCTTCTTCGGGAGATACGGCCTCCGCTATCATCGACGCCGAGAAGGCCAAGGCAAAATCCCTGAGCCCGGTCGCGCCATCACATGGGGAGCAGGAGTTCGATCGCTTTGAAGAGAAGGTCTTCAATCCACTCGTGAGCCCCAACGGACTAACGTTTCAGTCCGGGGGGTTGCCCACAGGAGGAGGATTCTCTCTTGGCCCTCGGTATATCCGTCGTGACTGGTTGCATGAGCATTTGATCAGCAATAGCTATATTGTTGGCTCAACGAGGAAGTGGTACAAGGGACAGTCAACCCTCGATTTCGTTGGATTAATGAAGAACCACCTGCAGCTCACAGCAGCTGGTGCCTACCAGAATGCCGCCTCCATGCCTTTCTACGGAGAGGGCTCAGGCTCTAACAAGAACAATCAGAGCGACTTTCGCAGCGAATTCACCAGCGCGCGCTTCGGTGGCCAGTTCCACTTTCTCGAACAGAAGCTATCGGCCGGCTACTCTGTTGGTGGTCTCCTCGTAAACATCGGCCCTGGGGATCGCAGCGGCTGGACGCCGACGGACAAGATCTTCAACGAGGCCAATACACCAGGTCTGGAAAAGCAGTCCGATTTCATCACCGCGACAGCATCAATCACTGCCGATCTGACAACCCCGAGCTTCGGCAATCCAAAAGGGTTGTTTCTTGAGGCTCAGGATACGCAGTTCTGGGATCAGAAGGGTAACAACTTGTCCTTCCATTTACTAAAAACCCAGGCGACATATTACGTTCCATTCCTCAATGGGATGAGGACACTTGCATTTAGGGCACGCAACGAGACAACGTTCCACGCTGATGGACAGCAGGTTCCGTTCTATCTCCAGCCAACACTTGGTGGTCCCAATGACCTCCGGGGCTACGAGCGCTATCGATACTACGACAATGGAACCTCTGTGCTCAGCGGAGAATACAGGTGGTCGGTCGCAGGCAGCGTCGAGATGGCTCTCTTCGGTGACGGCGGCAACGTCTACAGTCGTCCAGGCCTGATCGGGCTTCGTGAGTTGCGCGGTGATGGCGGTTTTGGTGTCAGGTTCAA
>Ga0185299_10004793_pt1 | contig 15946 bp, 15 predicted proteins | sample PaiPotPPA55metaG_FD_128002 | JGI IMG/M metagenome (GOLD analysis project Ga0185299, IMG submission 128002) | Iron sulfur acid spring bacterial and archeal communities from Banff, Canada, to study Microbial Dark Matter (Phase II) - Paint Pots PPA... ...
GCCGGCGATCCGATTGGCATTGCGCCCAAGGAGGGCACCGAACGCGCCTCCGGCCTTCATGTAGGCCGCTACGTCGTCGAAGCCCAGCAGAACATCGCCTCGGCGTCCCAACCGGTCCGGCGCCTCGATCGAGACCATGCGTCCGCCATAATCCGTGATGCGCACCCGCAGACGCGAATTTTCGAGCGTGTAGACCATGGCGGACCTTCCATCGGGGGTCTCGCCGAACAATTCGGCAGGCCTGATCGGTCTGGTCATGGGCGTCCCCGTTCAGTCACCTGTCGGGAGGAGCGGGCGGGTCCTACGCGCGGTTCAATTCTGCCCGGGAGCGTTTCTATCCCTGGGGGTAACCAGCGTCGAAAAGCGAAAAGCCGACTACTTGTTTTGGTCCAGAGCGAACGCCTGGCACGATCTTCGATAATATGCTCCGGTCTGCCTCACAGTCAACGCTCCGACACCAATCCTCTCCTCCTCAAAAATGCCGACTTGTTTCTCATCACGGAGCAGAACGGCATGATTGGGGGACATGCGCTGCGTCGCCGGTCAGCTAGGGTGAGGTTATGGGCGGCGTTGACCAGGGTGATGTCGGAAAAGGCCTGCGGCAAGGCGTCGGCTGCAGTACGGCTCGGGCCGAAGGCGCTGCGGGCAAAAGACATCTTTAACCTGTGCTTGCCTCATGGGCGCGTAGTCTCGAGCGGACGAGTCGCATGTGCAGCCGGAATGGGGTGCGCAGGTTCCACCTGGCTGCGGTGCTGTTGCACGACATCGCTTCGGTGGGCGGCGAGGGCTGCCGTCAGCAGCGCGAGACAGGCCACGGCCCCGCCCGCAAGCAAGGAGACCTTGTGCATCGAGGCCCAAAGGGCGACACTCCACGACGTAGCTCGCTTATCGAAGCGCCCATGGGCGCCGTGATCGCCCGGCACCGGCTCGAATAGATTGTCCGGTGCGGCAGGATCCGCGGGTTCGGCGGAGAGCTGTCCGCTATAGCCCTTACGCGCGAGATATCGATCGAGCAGGCCTGGCGCGATCTTATTGGCGAGAATGGCCTTGATCGTGGGGCCGCCGACCCAAACTTCGCGTCGGCGAGCGTACGCGGCGAAAACGATCGCTTCGGCCGCGACCTCGGGCTGGAAGATCGGGGGCACCGGTTGGGGACGCTTAGGCAGCTTGTTTCGCCCCCAGTCGAATTGCGGTGTGTTGAGCGCCGGCATCTGTACCATCGTAAGGTGGATGTTGACGCGATCGTGCAGCAACTCCGAGCGTAAGCTGTCGGTGAAGCCGCGGATCGCGAACTTGGCGCCGCAGTATGGGGCCTGGAGCGGTATCGCGCGATACGCGAGGGCCGAGCCGACCTGGACGATCGTCCCGCGGTTGCGTGGCCGCATGCGCTTCAGCGCGGCCATCGTACCGTAAACATTGCCGAGGTAAGTCACTTCCGTCGCGCGCCGATACTCCTCGGGCGTGATGCGATGGAGCGGCGCATAAATCGTGGCCATCGCCACGTTTATCCAAATGTCGATCGGACCGAATTGACTTTCGGCCCGTTCGGCCGCGCTCTCGACGGCGTCGGAGTCGGCAACATCGATGACCAGGGCCAGCGCGCGTCCGCCGGCGGCATTTACCTCCTCAGCGGCAGCCAGCAGGCCCTTTGAGTCGCGGGCGATCAAGACGATGGATGACCTGCGCTTCGCGAACGCGCGAACGGTCGCCCGGCCGACGCCGGCACTCGCGCCCGTGATGACCACGACCTCGGACATAAACGTCACCGTTGCTCAGAACCTGCCGGGCGAAGGCCGACCCGTTTCACGGCGCATGCGCTGCGAGAACCGCCGCCTATGCCGATCCTCCGATGCAGACAGCTCAACGCCACAGGCGGAGGCGGGTTCCCAAATGGTCATGCCCAAGCGCGCATGCACGAACAGGGGATACATGGGCAGCCACGAGGCCGCGAAGATGTGGACCAAAGTGGCGGAACGATTTCGAGTCCGCCGCGTTGAGGAGGGCACTGGAAAGGCCTTCGGGCAGGTGCCCGTGGTGTAGCCTACTTACGATCGAAAGTGCCGTTTCAGGAGAGATACCTCTTTTGACAGGGTCGGTCCTTTGGGATCTCGACGAGAGCGGCCATGAGCACAACAGTCGGCGACTTTCTCCTGCGGCGCCTATCGGAGTGGGAATTCCGACGGATTTTCGGTTTTCCCGGAGATGGCATCACCGGCATCGTTGCGGCGCTCGATCGCGCCGGCGACAAATTCGACTTCGTTCAGGTTCGCCATGAGGAGATGGCCGCATTCATGGCCTGTGCCCATGCCAAGTTCACCGGCGAGGTCGGCGTTTGCCTGGCAACCTCCGGCCCCGGAGCCATCCACCTGCTGAATGGTCTCTATGATGCACGGCTCGATCACCAGCCGGTGGTAGCCATTGTCGGGCAGCAAGGCCTCTCGGCGCTCGGCGGCAACTACCAGCAGGAAGTCGATCTCGTTTCGCTTTTCAAGGATGTCGCGGGCGAGTACGTGCACATGGCCTCGACGCCCAATCAAGTGCGTCACCTCGTTGACCGTGCCCTACGAATCGCCCTGGCTGAGCGTACGGTGACCTGCATTATTTTACCGAACGACGTGCAGGAGATGGACGCGGTCGAGAAACCGCCGCGCGCGCACGGGACCATTCACTCCGGCCTCGGATATTCGGCGCCTCTGGTTGTCCCGACGGAAGCGGACCTGCGCCGTGCGGCAGATGCGCTGAACGCCGGCAAGAAGGTCGCCATTCTGGTCGGCGCCGGCGCGCTCAAGGCGACCGACGAGGTTCTCGATGTCGCCGATCTGCTTGGAGCCGGCATCGCCAAGGCGCTCCTTGGGAAGGCGGCGGTGCCGGACGATTTGCCCTATGTCACCGGCTCGATCGGGCTGCTTGGCACGCGTCCCAGCTACGACATGATGATGGATTGCGACACCCTTCTCATGATCGGATCGCGCTTTCCTTATTCAGAATTTCTTCCCAAGGAAGGACAAGCTCGCGGCGTTCAGATCGACCTCCGACGTCAAGATCCGCCGCGGAATGATGGCGTCTCTATCGGGGAATCTGGCGACGATGGGGCCCGGCGTGCCGTATGCCATCGCCGCCAAGTTCGCCTATCCGGATCGCGTGGCGATCGCCATGGTCGGCGATGGCGCGATGCAAATGAACGGTATGAACGGCCTTATTACGATCAGCAAATATTGGAAACGTTGGGCCGATCCACGGTTGATCGTGCTGGTGCTCAATAACCGCGACCTCAACCAGGTGACATGGGAATTGCGCGCCATGTCCGGCGATCCCAAATTCGAAGCGTCGCAGGACGTGCCCGATTTCCCGTACGCGAAGTACGCCGAGTTGCTCGGCTTAAAGGGCATCTTCGTCAACGACCCCGGCAAAGTCGGAACCGCCTGGGACGAGGCTTTTGCCGCGGACCGGCCGGTCGTCCTCGAGGCTTATACCGATCCGGACGTGCCGCCCCTGCCGCCGCATATTTCGCTTAAGAATGCAAAGGCGTTCATGTCGACGCTGTGGAAGGGCGACCCAAACGAACGCGGAATCATCACGCAGTCGTTCAAGGAGTTTGTCGAGGAATACCTCCCGCACGGAGATTAGACGCAATGCCTTCCGGCAATACCCTGCGGGTCGAGCGGCTGAAGGTGTCGGCCTTTAAGATCCCGACCGACGCCCCCGAATCGGATGGCACTTTTGCCTGGGATTCGACCACGCTGGTGCTCGTCGAGGCGCACGCGGCGGGGAACACCGGCATCGGATATAGCTACGCAGACACCGCGGCGGCGACCCTGATCAAGGACACGCTGGCCGAGGTGGTCCGCGGGCGCGATGTCATGGCGGTGCCGGGCCAGTGGGTCGCGATGGTGCAGGCCATTCGGAATCTGGGCCGCCCCGGCATTGCGTCGATGGCCATCGCGGCCGTCGATACGGCGCTCTGGGATTTGAAGGCTCGTATCCTGGATATGCCTTGGTCACGCTGTTTGGCCCGGTCCGCGACGGCGTGCCGGTTTACGGCAGCGGCGGCTTCACTTCGTATTCCCTTGCCAACCTCCAGCAGCAACTCGGCGGCTGGTCCGACAACGGCATCGCGCGCGTGAAGATGAAGGTCGGCCGGGATCCCGAGCGGGATATCGACCGCGTACGCGCGGCCCGTGAGGCGATTGGGCCCGGTACCGAGCTCTTCGTCGACGCCAATGGAGCGTACAGCCGAAAGCAGGCGCTCGCCATGGCCGACGCATTCGACGAGTTCGGCGTGAGCTGGTTCGAGGAGCCGGTCTCGTCGGATGATCTGGCGGGACTGCGGCTGCTGCGCGACCGCGCTCCGCCGGGCATGGACATCGCCGCCGGCGAGTATGGATACGATCTGCGCTATTTCCGGCGGATGCTGAAAGCGGGCGCAGTCGATGTCCTACAGGCCGACGCGACGCGCTGCGCAGGCTTTACCGAATTTCTAAAGGTCGACGCCTTGTGCGAAGCGCGGTGCATGCCGCTTTCGAGTCATTGCGCGCCGATTCTGCACCTTCATCTGTGTTGCGCCAGTCCGCGCGTGCGTCACATGGAGTATTTCCACGACCATGTGCGCATCGCGACCATGCTGTTCGAGGGCGTGCCGGCCCCGGTCGACGGTGTACTCCATCCAAATCTGAGCCGTCCTGGCCTCGGTCTCGAGTTCAAGCATGCCGACGCGCAACAATACGCCATTTGATCCGCAGCGTGGCATAGCCGGGCGTCCGAGCGCGAGCTCGACGACTGCCGCGCGGGACCGGTCCCACCGCGCATCTGCTATCCCAACATCCGAGCCGGTATGGGCGATGCCGAAACGCGACGATGCGATGACTTTGCCGCCCGGCCGTGGCGCGACAGTTACCCGATTGGGCCAAGCGCTACGGCTCGCCAGGCTGACGGCGCCCCTGCATCCAATTTTGGTGCATTTCACGATCGCGCTGACCGCGACCGCGTTCGCCTTCGATCTGCTCGCGTTTCTCTTCGGAGTCGACGCTCTAGGTGCGATCGGATGGTGGATACTCGCCGCCGCTGTCCTCGTGACCGTGGCGACCATCGCAACCGGCGTCAAATCGCGGCTCCGATTGCCCGTCGAAGAGGGAGAGGCGCGATCGTTTTTGCGCGTCCACATGGCCTTGGGGCCGATCTTTTTCGGCCTGCTTGTCGCGGTGGGCATCTGGCGCGGCATGTTGTGGCAGGCCGGGTCGAGGGTGACGTGGTGGTATCTGGCGGCGATGGCCGGCGTCACGCTGGTAATGGCTGCCCAGGGCTATCTCGGCGGCGAGCTGGTCTACCGCTACGGAGCCGAGGTGAAGTTCCGTTATCGCAAATTGGCCGGCGATAGGGAACCCTTTCCACAATCGCGTGTCGCGCAGCGAGCGGCCGCCAAAAAGTCGGCACGGAGATCATAGCAGTGCCGGACGCAAGCTTTATCGGACTCGGCCCGTTTCAGTGGATCGCATTGCTCGTCGCACTTGTCACCTTGCTCGTGGTGGCGGATGCCTGGGCCGGCCATTATCGCCGCGGCTTCATACGTCGCGCACAGTACGCGCCCTTTCTCAGCGGCGGCTTGCTCGTGATCTTCGCGGTCGCGGCCACCATCGCGCCGCGCACCCGCTGGATTGAGGTCGCGTTGCGCGCCGCCGGTTGGCTGGCGATCGCGGCCGGGCTGGTCGGATTCTGCTTTCATCATTATTACGGGATCGTCCGGAAGCCTGGCGGCTATAAGTGGCTGCTCAACTCCCTGATGTACGGCGCGCCACCTCTGGCGCCGCTGGCGCTGACTGCTATGGGCGTATTTGCGTTGATCGCCGAAAAGGGCCTGGCAGGCGCTCCCGGCATCGCGGGCCTTCCCCTCCGGACCTCATTGTTGGCCACGATCGTCGTCAGCCTGTTCGGAGCCATTTTGCAGGCTGGCATCCTTCATTTTCGTGGGGCCTTCAACAATCCGCTCATGTACGCGCCGTTGACCATCCCGGTTTTCACCGCGCTCGTCGGCGTTTGGATGATGGCGGAGCCCAGTCCTGTCGCTCTCATCGCGCTCGTCGCGCTATTTTGGCTGACGCTCCTCACCGGCTTCGTCGGCCTCGGCATGCATCTGCGCGGCTTCGACCGGCAGATGGCCGGCTTGTACGTCCCGCTGTTCAATTGGCTTCAAGGACCGCCGGCTTTTGCGCCGGCGCTGTTTGTTGGCCTCGCCGCGATCGGGCTCGTCACGACGGGCCTATTATGACCCAAGCAAACCGCCTTCTCGGCGATACGTGCCGCGCGCGCGTTTTGCGGCAGCGCGCCATTCGGGTAACCGGAGACGCCTGATGAACCATCCTTTGCGCTCACCTTACGCGGGCTACGACGTCCTCGATAAATGGTCTTCACCGGACTGGGACGATCAGACGCGCGACGTGGTCGGCACGCGCCTGTTCAACGTGCCCGAGACCCGTTTCTTCACCGACATCGAGACGAGGACCCTCGAAGCTGTCGCCGAGCGGATTGTGCCGCAACCGGATCGAAGCGCGGCCGAGAGGATCCCGATCGTGCCCTGGATCGACGACAAGCTGCACGAGGACCGGCGCGACGGTTACCGTTATGACGGAATGCCGCCGCAGCGCGAGGCCTGGCGGCGCGGGGTCGCCGGAATCGACGAGACCGCGGGCGCGCTCTTTGACGGCAAACGCTTCCTTGATCTCGATGGATCCGCGCAGGATGAGGTACTCCGGCGCATCGAGCACGGCGATCCGCCCGGCGTAACCTGGACCACGCTGCCGTCGGGACGCTTCTTCAAGAGCGTGCTCTGCATGACGATCGTCAAGACGTACTACGCCCACCCATCGGCGTGGAACGAAGTCGGATACAACGGCCCCTCGTCGCCGCGAGGCCACATGCGGATTTGGGAGGGCGGCGTCGATCCTTGGGAAGCTCGCGAGACGGCGGCCGCGCCGGTGGCGGGCTCAGATAACCCTGGAGATCGACGCAAATGATCCGCAGCAATGGCGGGGACGGCAACACGACGGCATTCGTCTCCAATGGCGAATGGCCGCTGTTGGCGCCGGGGATCCACGGCGAGGCCGTGTCGATGCGCGACTGGTCGCGCGACGAGGTGGATTTCTGTGTCGTTGGCGCCGGCGCCGGCGGCGGAGTGGTCGGCGCGAAGCTCGCCGAGGCCGGGTTCTCGGTGGTGATCCTCGATGCGGGGCCGCACTGGGACCCCGCCCATGATTTCGTTTCCGATGAAACCGCCTCCCATAAGCTTTTCTGGACCGATGAGCGGGTGACCGGCGGCAAGGATCCGGTCGAGCTAGGGTCGAACAATTCCGGCCATGGCGTCGGTGGCAGCACCGTGCACTACTCGATGATCGCAATGCGCCTCCATGCCGACGATTTCCGCCGGCGCACGCTCGAAGGCGCGATCTCCGGGGCCGATCTCCAAGATTGGCCGCTGACCTACGCGGATCTCGAGCCTTACTACGACGAAGTCGAGGAGGCACTGCAGATTGCCGGACCGGTGGGTTACCCCTGGCAGAAGCGGCGGCGGCGATTTCCCCAGCGGGAGCACCAGCTCAACGCGTCGGCCAACATGCTGGTGCGCGGCTGCTCGAGGCTGGGCATCCCGGTGGCTGCGGCACCGGTCGCGACGCTAAGCGCCCCCCATGCCGACCGGCCCCCTGCGTTTACCGCGGTTTTTGCAACTACGGCTGCTCGACAAACGCCAAGAGCTCGATCCTCGTGACCTACATTCCGCGCGCGATCCACGCCGGCGCCGAAATCCGCCCGAACGCTATGGTGGCCCGGATCGAGCACGATGCGAACGGCCGGGTCACCGGCGTGCTGCATTTCCGAAACGGCTCTGGCGACGGTCCCGTCGGTTCGGAGCTTTTTCGCCAGCGTGCCAAGGCGGTCATCCTCGCAGGCTATGCCATCGAGACGCCGCGCTTGCTGTTGAATTCCGCGAGCTCGCTTTTTCCCGATGGTCTGGCCAATTCCTCCGGCATGGTCGGCCGATGTTTCATGATCCATGCGGGACATCAGACGTTCGCCAAATTCCCGCAGCGGATTGGACAATACAAGGCTCCCCCGGGCTTGGCGATCACCGAACACTTCAACCGCACCATGCCGGACGTGGATTTCGCTTGCGGCTACACGATCGAGGTCGTCGGACCGCATGTCGCGGATTTTGCGGCGCGGATCAGCGCGGCGCGAAGCCTTTGGGGCGCCGCGCTCCGCCGCACGATGTTCGACTACAACTATTACTCCGGGGTCGGCATCGTCGGCGAAACTCTTCCGCAATTCGACAACAGGGTCAAGCTGCACGGCAGCGAGCGCGACCGCTACGGCCTGCCCGTGGCGCATGTGCTTTTCGGCCATCATGAGAACGATCAGCGGCTGATTGATCACTCGATCGGGAAGATGCGCGAGATCCTGCGAGCCGCCGACGGCGAGGACGTGTGGGACGTCAACCGGACGGCGCATCTCATGGGCACGTGCCGTATGGGCAGAGATCCCCGCGCATCGGTCGTCGACGGAAACGGCCGAACGCATGACGTGCCCAATCTCTTCATTTGCGACGGCTCGGTTTTTCCGACGGCGGGAGCCGTGAATCCGTCGCTGACTATCCAGGCCATCGCCGCGCGGACGGCGGATCGAATCCAGGCCATTGCGGCCAGCGGCGGGCTTTGACCGGTCAGCCAATCGCTTGTGGCAGGCCCCGTCAGTGCTCCAAGTTGAAGGTTCGCGGATGACCGGAGATAACACCACGGGGCCGGGGGCTATCTCCGATCTTTCAGATCGAATAGTCCTCATCGAAGAACGTCGTGTTGCGCAGCCTTATGAACACTCTGTCGTCGGGTTTTAGCCCAAGGTCCTTGTAAGCGTGCGCGGGGAGGGCCGCATCGACGACCGCTTCATCGTCGATGCGGGCGAGTTCGACATTCACCAAGGATCCAGCGAAGGCGATATGGTTGATTCTGGCGGCGATGCCAAAGCCGTCGGAATTGTCACGCCTTATTTCGATGTCGTGCGGACGCACGAAGGTCACGCCGGTGGCGTCCGCCGGACAGGCCGCCACGGCATCGCCGGCATTTGTCTTGCGGGCATGGAAAAGATTGTAACTGCCCAAAAACCCGAAGACGAACGGATTGGCCGGATTGTCGTAGATTGCTTCCGGCGAGGCGAATTGCTCGATTCTGCCTTCGTTCATTACGGCAACCCTGTCCGAAACCTCAAGCGCCTCTTCCTGGTCGTGGGTGACAAGGATGGTCGTCACGTGGATCCTGCGGTGCAATTTGCGTAGCCAGCGTCTCAGCTCGCGGCGGACAGTCGCGTCGAGGGCGCCAAAAGGTTCGTCGAGCAAGAGGACGCGAGGCTCGACCGCGAGCGCGCGGGCCAGCGCCACCCGTTGCCGCTGCCCTCCGGAGATCTGGGATGGATAGCGCTGCGCGAAGTTTTGCAGCTGAACGAGTTGCAAAAGCTCGCCGACCTTGGCGCGGATTTCCGCCTCCTTGGGCCTCAGGCGCCAGGGCTTCGCGCGCAGCCCGAAGGCGACGTTCTCGAAAACGCTCATGTGCTTGAAAAGCGCATAGTGTTGGAAGACAAAGCCGATGCGCCGTTTGCCGGCCTCCTGAGCGGAAACGTCGAGGCCGTCGAAGAGGATCGGCCCGCTGTCGGGGTCGGCGGCTTCCATGCCCGCGATCACCCGCAAAAGCGTCGTCTTGCCGGAGCCGCTCGGCCCGAGAAGGGCGACGAGTTCGCCAGTCTCGACCTTGAGGCTAACATTGTCGAGCGCCTTGAACTGATTGAAGGTCTTGTTGACCCCGCGAACCTCGATGCTCATCGCATCCCTTCTTTTTCTACCTGGTACGTTTCACTCTTGCCGGTTTGGCGCTCAACGATTGTTTGGACGATCAAGGTGATGACGGCCAGAAAGGCCAGCAATGATGCGACGCTAAACGCTGCCTGGTTGTTGTATTCGTTCCACAGTTTCTCGACGCGCAGCGGCATTGTGTCATTGGAGTCGATGTGTCCCGAGACCACCGAGACCGCGCCGAATTCGCCAAAGACGCGCGCCGTGCAGAGGATTACGCCGTAAAGTAACGCCCATTTTACATTGGGCAAGGTGACCTTCCGGAACGTGCGCCAGCCCGAGGCGCCAAGAGAGAGGGCCGCCACCTCTTCGTCGGACCCCTGGGCTTCCATGAGCGGAATCAACGAGCGCGCGACGAAGGGAAAGGTGACAAAGATCGAGGCAAGCACGATCGCCAAGGGCGTAAAAATGATGCCGGTGTAGCTCCTGGTGAAGGCGAGCGGCCACCAGTCTCGCGCAAAGCCACGCCAGTGCAGCGAGAATGGGTCGGGCCAAGCCCAGTTCGAAGCCCACGCGCCGAGCACGCCACTCCGGCCAAGCAGCAGGACGAAGATGAGGCCCGCGATGACCGGCGACACTGAAAAAGGCAGATCGATCAGCGCGACCAAAAAGGAGCGGCCCTTGAACCGGAATTTTGTCACCGACCACGCAGCCGCAAGCCCGAAGACGATATTGAGGGGAACGACGATGGCCGCGATGGCCGCGGTCAGCCGGATTGAACTCCAGGTCTTCTCGGCCTGACCGCGCTCCGCCGCGAGTTTGCGCCGCTCGGCCGGGCTTAGCCGCGCGCCCTCGGGCGGGCGGGCCACATGCAATACGCTGATATAGGCGTCAACTCCCTTGGAAAGAGCCTGGGCGAATACGTTCACCACAGGTATCACGATGAAGAGGGTGAGAAAGGTGACCGTCGTCGCGATCATGACGCGGCGGATGAACGGATGGCCCGGCGGGGGCGGGGGCCCAGGCGCTTCGGTCTTCTGAGTTTGGGCCGCCAGCGCTTCCGCCATGAACCGGTCACTCGTTTCAAAAATGCGATCTATGCGGGGAAACCGCGCGCATTGCCTCACGCCGCCCGTTCGCGACGGCCCGTCCACCATTGGAGGCCATTGATCGCGAGCAACATAAGGAGCGAGAAGATAAGCAAAACAATTCCAATCGCGGTCGCTTCCGAGGTGCGAAAATCATCGAGCTTGGTGACGATCTGCAAGGGAGCGATCTGCGATTTGCCAGGAATATTTCCGGCGATGAAAATTACCGAACCATATTCGCCGATCGCGCGGGCGAAGGCCAACGCCAAACCGCTGAGCCAGGCTGGCAAGATTTCAGGGAAGATAACGCGCCGCAAAATCGTCGACCGAGTGGCCCCCAGGCTCAACGCGGCGTGTTCATATTCCGGATCCCAATCGCGCAGGACCGGCTGGACCGTCCGCACCACGAAGGGCAGTCCAACGAAGATCAGGACGAGCACGATTCCCATATTGGTGTTCGAATAGGGAAAACTTAACCACGATAGGGCATTGGCGGACAAGACCTCGCCAAACCCGGCGAGGGCCGCGACCCCATTGATGGAGCCCGCGACGTGGCGGCCCAATCCGCCGATCCAACCATCCGCCAGATAAAGTGAACTAAACGTCAGACCGGCGACCGCGGTCGGCAGGGCGAAAGGAAAATCGATGAGCGCGTCGAACAGCGGCCGGCCTGGGAAAGGCTCGCGCACGAGCACCCAGGCCACGATCAGTCCAAACACGCCATTGACGGCCGCCGCGATGGCCGAAGCGGTGAAAGTAAGCCTGTAGGACGCGACGACGATCGGATCGGTGACGGTCTGCCAGAAGTCGTTCCAGCCGAGCTGAGCTGTCTTGAAAATCATCCCGGCGAGCGGGATCAGCACCAGCAAGGAGAGATAAAACAGCGTGTACCCGAGGGTAAGCGGCAGGCCCGGAACAAGCCGGGATGGTCCCGGCGTGGCGCGAAATGGCTTGCCCGAGGACAATCCCGGGGATCCGCCCGTCGCCGCGTTTCCGCTCATTGTGCCGGCCTGTAGATCTGATCGAACAAGGCGCCGCTGGCGAAGAACGTTTTATGCGCCTTCTCCCAGCCGCCAAAGGTCTCGTCGACGGTGAAGAGCGGGAGAGGCGGCAATTCCGTGCTGTGTTTCTTCAAGGCCTCGACATCGCGCGGCCTGTAGTGAAGCTGCGCCACGATCTCCTGCGCTTCGGATGTATAGAGAAATTTCAAGTAGGCTTCCGCGAGATCCCGCGTGCCTTTTTTGTCCACCACTTCGTCGACGACGGCGACGGGCGGCTCGCCGAGAATGCTGCGCGGCGGATAGACGATTTCGAACTTGTCCTTGCCGAACTCGTCCAGCGCCAGCCAGAGCTCGTTCTCCCAATTCAACAGAACGTCGCCAAGCTGCTTTTGCGCGAAGGTGACGGTCGAGCCGCGCGCGCCGGTATCCAGAAGCGGAACATTGTGATTGTAGAAGGTTTCGATGGCGGCGCGGGCTTCGGCGTTCTGATAAACCGGGAAGTCCCGCGCCGCTCGCGCCGCCGCCTGCGATTCCTGCAATCCCTCCGGCGTGGAGAAATCGTGCGTCGTTGCCCCGGCCACCGCGCCCCATAGCGCCAGGAACGCCCAGCGCCCAGCGCCGCTCGTCTTGGGATTGGCCACGATCACCTCCACGTCCGGGCGGGTCAAGTCCTTCCAATCCTTGATGTTTTTCGGATTTCCCTTGCGCACGAGAAAGCCGACCGTCGAAGTGTAAGGGCAGGAGTTGTAAGCAAGTTTCTCCTGCCAGCCAGGCCTGATCAGCCCGGCGCGCTCGATCGCGATAATGTCCCAGGCGAGGGCCAAAGTGACGACATCGGCATTGAGCCCGTCGATGATCGAACGCGCTTGTTTACTCGACCCCCCATGCGACTGTTCGAAGATCAGGCTCACGCCCGTGCGGGATTTGTAGCGCTCCGCGAACAAATCGTTGATTTCCGTATAGAGTTCCCGCGTGGGATCATAGGAAACATTGAGAAGCTTCGCTTCCCCGCTCATCGCCGGAAGCGAGGCGGCCGCAAACCACAGGCTCAAGCAGGCCGTCCACACGGCCGCGCGGAACGACCGGGCACCCCGACTCGGCAAGGCTTTCGCGAGCCATTCCTGGATGCCCGCGGCGATCGCGGCGAAGCCGTTCGATATGCAAGCAAACTCCGGTATCACGCGCGCAACCTATCCTGTCTTTTGAAATGCCCAGCCCCGAAAACGTTGCGAACGACTGTTTCGGCAAAACGCACGTTTATATACTAATTCTATAGAAATTTGGCTAGTCAACGGCCCGCGCGACGCGCCGAGGGATTTGTGCATCGCACCAATTTTTTCGAACCAGAGGAACAAGCACGTGCCAGCTGGAACTGGGGCAGATATCGAACTTGCTTAGACGCCATCCCTTTGGTTTACGTTTCTATCCGGTCGTCCCGATGCCTGAAATGGAGCATTGACCTGCCAAGCCGTCCGCCCTTACCGCCCTTCACCCTCGAAACCGCGCTGGAAAAAGTTCGTCTTGCCGAGGATGCATGGAACAGCCGCGACCCTGCCCGCGTCGCGCTTGCCTATACCGAAGACAGCCGCTGGCGAAACCGCTCGGAATTTTTTGCCGGGCGCGCGGCCATCGTCGAATTCCTTACCCGCAAATGGGCGAGCGAGCTTGATTACCGGCTCATCAAGGAGCTTTGGGCGTTCCATGAAAACCGCATCAGTGTCCGCTTCCAATATGAGTGGCGCGACGATTCCGGCCATTGGTTTCGCGCGCACGGCAACGAGCAATGGGAATTTGATGGCGATGGCCTCATGCGCCGTCGGGAAGCCAGCATCAACGACGTGGCGATCGCGCCGGAAGACCGCAAATTCCTGTGGCCCGCCGGACCGCGTCCCGCCAACCATCCAGGCTTGAGTGAACTCGGTTTATGAGCCCATGCTTTCGCTCTCGGCGGCGCCGCGCCCGACACTGGAATAGACAAACCCGCGCCGGGCCATGTCCTGCGGGTCGTAAATGTTGCGCAGGTCGATTATGATCGGCGCGGCGAGAGCCGATTTGACGCGATCGAGATCGAGCGCGCGAAACGCATCCCATTCGGTCACGATGGCAAGCGCATCGGCCTTGTCGCAGCAGGAATAGGGGTCGTAAAAAAAGGTAACATCTTCAAGAACAAGGCGGGCCTGATCCATGCCTTCGGGATCGAAGGCGTTGACCCGCGCCCCGGCATCTTGCAGGGCGGTGATGACCGAAATCGCGGGGGAATAGCGCATGTCGTCGGTATTCGGCTTGAAGGTGAGGCCCAAAACCGCGATGGTCTTGCCGCGCACCGAACCACCGCAGGCCGCCAAAACCTTGCGGGCCATGGCGCGCTTGCGCTGGTCATTGATCGCGGCGACCTCCTCGACGATACGGACCGGAGATCCGTGATCGTGCGCCGTCTTAATCAGCGCCTGGGTGTCTTTTGGCAAGCAGGAGCCGCCATAGCCCGGACCCGCATGCAAGAATTTGGACCCGATGCGCTTGTCGAGGCCGATTCCGCGCGCCACATCCTGGACATTGGCCCCGACCCGCTCGCAAAGATCGGCGATCTCGTTGATGAAGGTTATTTTCGTGGCGAGAAAAGCATTGGCCGCGTATTTGGTCAGTTCCGACGTGCGGCGGCCCGTAAAAAGGAAGGGTGCTTGGTTCAGATAGAGCGGCCGGTAGATTTCCGTCATGACCGCTTCGGCGCGTTTGTCCTCGACGCCGATGACGATGCGGTCCGGCCGCTTGAAATCGTTGATCGCCGCCCCTTCGCGCAGAAATTCCGGGTTGGAAACAACCGCGAAATCGGCGTCTGGCCGGGTCTCGCGAATGATCCTCTCGACCTCGTCGCCCGTGCCGACGGGGACTGTGGATTTTGTCACGATTACCGTAAACCCGTCGAGCCCGGCGGCGATCGCGCGCGCCGCATGGTAGACGAAGGAAAGATCGGCATGGCCGTCGCCGCGCCGCGACGGCGTGCCAACCGCAATGAAGACCGCTTGAGACCGCGCGACCGCCGTGGCAAGGTCGGTGGAAAAGGAAAGTCGGCATTGCCGCACGTTGTTTCCGACGAGATCGTGCAAGCCGGGTTCGAAGATCGGCATTTTCCCAGCCTTCAAGGCCTCGATTTTTTGTCCATGGCTGTCAATGCAAACGACCGTATGTCCGAAATCCGCGAGACACGCCCCCGACACGAGCCCCACGTAACCAGAACCGATCATTGCAATGTGCATCCTTCGCCCCCAAGGGCCGGTAACATCCCACGCAGCCATAGCACGATCGAAAGCGAGGTGCACACGCCCCCGGCGCGCGGCGGCGTTTTGCGCCGGACGAAATTGCGCGATCTGGCCGGAAATGCTGTAAATCCCCGACCTGCAGGAAAATTTTTGTCGATTTTCATGCGAATGAACCCGTGACCGGCAAGCCGCAATTGAGCAAGGGCGCAACTCCATGAACGCGGACCTGCCGCCCGATTTATGCATCATCGGCGGTGGCCCCAGTGGTTTCTCGCTGGCGCTCGGGGTGGCGGCTTGCGGCCGGTCCGTCGTGCTGGTCGAAAAAGGCGCGCTCGGCGGCCGGAGACTTACCGATGCCATTCCGCGCCACGCCTTGCTGGCGGCGAGCCGGGCCGCCACTTCGGCGCGTGGCGCCGACGGTTTCGGCATCGCCGTAGCAGAGCCGCAAATCGATTTTGCGCGCGTGCGTCCACATGCCGCCGCCGTGCGTGCGGCGATCGCGCCAAACTATACACAAGCGCGTCTCGCAGCCATGAATGTGAAGGTCATTCGCGCGGCCGGACGCTTCACCCGTCCCGATACTTGCGAGGCGGGCGGCGAGAAAATCAAGGCGCGACGTTTCGTTGTCGCGACCGGATCGGTCGAGAGAATCTTGCCCATTCCGGGGCTCGACCTCGTGCGGCCGCTCGACTGCGCGGCGCTCTGCGCGTTGGAACATCCGCCCCGGTGTCTTATCGTCATCGGCGCCGATCCGGATGGGCTCGCGCTCGCGCA